>Ga0075423_10005219_pt1 | contig 12114 bp, 10 predicted proteins | sample SoiMethybrSBSTD2_FD_80114 | JGI IMG/M metagenome (GOLD analysis project Ga0075423, IMG submission 80114) | Bulk soil microbial communities from a Populus tree surrounding site in Tennessee, USA - Soil MetaG P. TD hybrid SBSTD2 | ecosystem: Environmental > Terrestrial > Soil > Tree plantation...
ACATCTTCGGACCCGGGCTCTTTGCCATCACTGCGCTGGTGGCGTTCGCCTACTTCTTCCACATCACGACCTTCTACTTCATCCTGAAATGGGTGCCCAAGATCGTCGCTGACTTCGGTTTTCCCGCCTCGTCCGCTGCGGGTGTGCTGGTATGGACCAACGTGGGCGGAGCCCTGGGCGGCACGGTGCTTGGTTTCCTGACGCTGCGGTTCGGGGTCAAAGGGCTCACGATTGTCGTGATGGTGCTGTCAACCGTGGCGGTCGCGTTGTTCGGGCGGACACCGCCCGACTTGCAGCAGTTGTCGATGATTTGTGCGGCCGCCGGTTTCTTCACCAACGCGGCCATCGTCGGCATGTATGCGATTTTCGCGCAGGCGTATCCCACTCACGTGCGCGCCTCGGGCACCGGCTTCGCTGTCGGCGTCGGACGCGGTGGCTCGGTGCTCGCGCCGATCATTGCGGGCTTCCTGTTCACTGCCGGCTGGTCGTTGGCGACCGTCGCACTGACGATGTCGTTCGGGTCGCTGGTCGCGGCAGGCATCCTGAGCTTCCTGAAGCTCGAGACCGATCAGCCGGTCGCGGCGCGTCCGGAGCGGCACGTGAGAGCGACGACGATCCCTGCAACAGGCCGGTCGTAATTCTCGCGATCGTAGCGGCGAATCTTTGGACTCGCCGTGAGAACCTTCCTCATCAGAACGAAATTGTCTGAACCGATGAGGATCACGACTGAAATGTCGAGCACGATCAGCGGCGTCCTCCTCTATGCTGATCGACAGCCGCCATGGAGACCGATCCGCACAAACCGTTGAGGCAGGACGTGCGGTTGCTCGGGGAACTCCTCGGGGACACGCTGCGAACGCACGAGGGCGCGCAGTTGCTCGAAACCGTCGAACGCGTTCGCACGATGGCCAAGACATCGCGCGCGCGGGACGATCGCGATTTCCGGGTGCTCGCCGCCGAGCTCGAGCAACTGCCGGTAGACGCCGCCATTCCACTGGCTCGCGCGTTCACCCACTTCCTGAATCTGGCCAACGTCGCCGAGCAGCACCACCGGATTCGACGGCGGCGGGCGTATCTGCGCGATCCAGCTGCTTCACCGCAACGCGGATCGTCGGACGAGACGTTTGCGCGACTACTTGCGCGCGGCGTGCCACCTGACGCTCTCCACCATGCGATCTGCGCGCTCGAGATCGAGCTGGTGCTCACCGCGCATCCGACTGAAGTCTCGCGCCGTACGTTGATCCACAAACACAACCGGGTGGCTGCGCTGCTCGCGGAAGGCGACCGCGCCGACCTGACTGTACCGGAGCGCTCGGAGCTGTATGCGGCGCTTCGACGCGAGATCCTGTCAGCGTGGACGACCGACGAAGTCCGTCATCAGCGGCTCACACCGATCGATGAAGTCAAGGGCGGCCTTATCGTGTTCGAACAGAGCCTGTGGGATGCGGTGCCTCGTTTCTTGAGAAGCGTCGATCGGGCGCTGACGTCGGCGACAGCGCGCCCGCTGCCCTTCGACGTCTCACCGGTGCGTTTCGGATCCTGGATGGGCGGCGATCGCGACGGCAACCCGAACGTGACACCTGACGTCACCCGCCGGGCCGCGCTCCTCGCTCGATGGGTAGCGGCCGATCTCTACTTGCAAGAAGTCACCGCGCTTCGCGACGAACTCTCGATGACGGAGGCGACGCCGGCGCTGCGGGCCCGGGTGGGTGATGCGCGGGAGCCGTATCGCGAACTGCTTCGTCAGTTACGAACGCGACTGACCGACACCCGCGCGTGGATCGAGCAATGCCTCGAATCCGGGACTCGGGACTCGGGATCCGGGATTCAGGACTCGGGACTCGATCTCGTTCTCGAGAAAGCGCAACTGGCAGAGCCGCTGCAGCTTTGCTATACCTCTCTCGTTGAAACCGGCAACGCCTTGATCGCCGGTGGCCGGCTGACAGATGTGCTGAGACGCGTCGCCACCTTCGGCGTCACGCTCGCGCGACTCGACATTCGACAGGCGTCGGAGCGCCATACGCAAGCGCTCGACGCCATCACGCGAGCCATCGGTCTCGGATCGTACGCGGAATGGGACGAGGCACGACGTCTCGAGTTTCTGATCCGTGAGCTGCCGAATCCGCGGCCGCTGGTGCCGATGAACCTGGCCACATCGCCCGAGATCGCGGACGTGTTCGACACCTTCCGCATGATCGCAAGCATGCCCTCCGAGTCTCTCGGCAGCTACGTCGTGACAATGACGCATCAGGCCTCGGACGTCCTCGTCGTCGAGCTGCTTCAGAAGGCGTTCGGCGCGACGCGACCACTGCGCGTCGTTCCTTTGCTCGAGACCGGTGCCGATCTGCGACGGGCCCAGCAGATCCTTGACCGGCTGTTCGCGGTCGATTGGTACCGCGCGCGCATCGATGGCCAGCAGGAAGTCATGGTCGGCTATTCGGACTCGGCCAAGGACGTGGGCAGGCTCAGCGCGGGTTGGGAGCTCTTCAAAGCCCAGGAAGCCATCGTCGACTCGTGCCGTCGTCACAGCGTCAGGCCACTGCTGTTTCACGGGCGCGGCGGCAGCGTCGGTCGCGGTGGCGGACCAACGTACCTCGCGCTGCAATCACAGCCCCCGGGGACGATCGACGGGCGGCTGCGCGTGACCGAGCAGGGCGAGATGATTCAGGCCCTCTTCGGGTTGCCCGAGATCGCGCACCGGACGCTCGAGGTCTACACGAGCGGGACACTGGAATCATGGCTCGCGCCATCGTCACGGCCTCTGCCCCCCTGGCGCGAGTGCATGGAACGACTATCGAGCGACGCGTGCGCGAGCTACCGGCGTATCGTCACCGACGATCCGTCTTTTCTCGACTACTTCCGCGCGTCGACGCCGCAAGCCGAGCTCGAAGACGTCAACATCGGGAGCCGGCCGGCACGCAGAGAGAAGGGGTCCGGCCTCGACGGGTTGCGTGCCATCCCCTGGCAATTTGCGTGGACACAAACGCGCCTGCTGCTGGCGTCGTGGCTCGGCCTCGAGGAAGCGCTCGATCGTGCGTTCGAGCGCGGAGACGGCGAACTGCTGCAGACGATGTACCGCGAGTGGCCGCACTTTCGATCGGCGATGGATCTGTTCGAGATGGTGCTGGCCAAGGCGGACGCACGGATCGCGGCCGAGTACGACCGCCAGCTCGTGCCGGATCAACTGCAGCCGCTCGGACAGGAGCTTCGCGACCGGCTGGCGCGCGCGGCATCCGCGCTGCTGCGGGTCACGGGTCATCGCTATCTGCTGGAAGGGAATCGGGTATTGCGGCGCTCGATTGACGTTCGAAACCCCTATGTGGATCCGATCAACCTGGTGCAGATCGAAGTCGTTCGTCGTCTTCGTCAGGGAGATCACGATCCGCGACTCCACGACGCATTCGTCGTGACGGTGAATGGGATCGCTGCGGGGATGCGAAACACCGGGTGACGGCGGGGTCAGGCCCCTTCACAGAGCTTCACACGTATCGACCGATCCAATCGGCCAGCGGACGCACATCGGCCATGACCTTCTTTACCGCGGCTACCGCCTTCCTCGACGCGAGCACCGGACCCGGCTCGATCATCTTGCCGGCGTGGATGTCCTTCATGCGCAGGAGATCGATGCGCGGGTGATCGGCCACGAATCCGCGCGGCGCCGAATTGACCGTTTCGTGCGTCCCCACGGCGTAGCCTTTTCGGCGAATCGTGCTGACGATCCTGACCAGCTCGCGGCCTGACTTGTCGTCGTCAATCGCGGCGCGAAACTTCTGGAGGACCGCCGGCTCCGGGCGATACATCCCGGTGCCGACATACAGACCGGCGGCGGACAGATTGATGTAAGTGCCGAGAACGCCAGCGGCGATGTGGTTCTTGTACGGCGCTCCGTCCCGCGAGAATCGCATATCGCGATTGATGCGCGAGAGGTGCGGCGTCCCCACCGGGTCGAGTTCGGCGACGAGTGCCTTCAGCGCGTCACGGCACGAGCGTTCGTACACGTCCTTGTGAGCCTGAAACCACTCGCGATTGTTGTTGCGCGCAAGATCGCCGAAGAACTCGGTTGCTTCGCGGGGGAAGCCGGTGAATCCGTCGCCCATGAGCGGATTCTAGACCGGGTGGTGCATGATCAGATCGTGTTGCGCACGTTTCGATGCATTGCGGTCCTGGCGGTGTCCACGCTCGCGCTGATCGTCCCGCTCTGGACGGTAAACATCAAGGGTCAGCAGGCCAGTACGCCGCCGCCCCCGCCGTCGACGATAGGGCCGCCGACCCGGGCGGACCTGCTTCGCGGCCAGTACGGGCGCTACCGGGCGAACAACGATCTCCTCTTCTACCACCTGGACATCCGGGTGGATCCCGACAAGAAGTCGATCGCAGGCAAGAACACGATTCGTTTCAGGATGCTCGCAGACGACACCCGCATCCAGCTCGATCTTGCCGCGAACCTCAACATCGACAAGGTCATGCTCGGCGCCACGCCACTGAAGTACGAGCGCGATCTCGACACGGTCTACGTCGACTTTCCATCCACGCTGCGCTCGGGACGCGAATACACCATCGATTTTCACTATTCCGGCCTGCCGCAGGAGCAGGGCCGGTTCGGCGGCATGGCGTTCCGCACCGACGGCGCAGGACATCCCTGGATCACGACTGCGTGCGAAGACGAAGGCGCACGGGTATGGTGGCCGAACAAGGATCAATGGCGCGACGAAGTGGAGCGCATGCAGATCAGCATCGCCGTCCCCAGCGATCTGATGGACATCTCGAATGGACGCTTCATGGGCAAGACCGATCTTGGCGACGGCTACACCCGCTGGGACTGGCTCGTGCAATACCCAATCAACAACTACAGCGTCTCGGTAAACATCGCCCGCTACGAGCATTTTGCCGACAAGCTCGATGACCTGCCACTCGACTTCTACGTGCTGCCGCAGAATCTGGAGAAGGCGAAACGCCAGTTTGCGCAGGCAAAGCCGATGCTCGAGGCGTTTCGCAGCTACTTCGGCGAGTACCCGTTCGAGAAGGACGGCTTCAAATTGATCGAGGTCCCTTACTCGGGCATGGAGCACCAGAGCGCGGTCACCTACGGCAACGGCTTCGTGAACGGCTATCTCGATCGCGACTGGACCGGCATCGGCATCAGCCTCAAGTTCGACTTCATCATCGTGCACGAGAGCGGCCACGAGTGGTTTGGCAACGCGGTCTCGGCCGCCGATGTCTCTGACATGTGGATCCACGAGGGATGGACGACGTACCTCGAGAGCCTCTATGTCGAGAAGATGTTCGGCCACGACGAAGCCATCCGTTACGTCAACAGTTACAAGCCGAAGGTCCAGAATCGCGAGCCGATCATCACGCAGCGTGGCATCCATCGCCAGCCCCAGCAAGACATGTACTTCAAGGGCACGCTATTCCTGAACACGCTGCGGAGCGTCGTCAATGACGATACGACGTGGTGGGCGCTGGTGCGCGACGTGTACCAGCAGTTCAAGTACCGCAACATCATGACCGAGGACGTCGTGCGCTTCTTCAACTCGCGCACGGCACGTGACTGGACGCCGATCTTCGATCAATACCTGCGGCGTTCAGCGATCCCGACACTGCAGCTTGCCTTCAACGAGCCGGGAAGCATGGCCTACCGCTGGAAGACCGATGAGCGCGCGTTCGCGATGCCGGTGCGCATCGGCCGTCCAGGCAACTGGACGATCATCGAGCCAACGACGGACTGGAAGGTGATGCCGACGTCGCTGGGAAAAGAGACGATGGAGGTGGCCACCGATCTCTATTACATCAACGTGGAAAAATCCTAGGCAGCGCAAGGCGGGTCTTCAATTTCGAGACCCGCCCCTACCAACCGAATTACTGCTTGCCGAAGTGCTGATTCTCGAGGCAGATGAATTCGATCAGTTCCTGGTCTGGCATGATGCGCTGGTTCACTCGAACCGTCCACGGGCGCGTGTAGAACTTGGCATCTTCCACCATGATGTCGATCTCCATCCGCCCGTAGCTGACGCGGTGGAAGCGCTCGGTGATCTTCGCGCGATCGCTCAGTGGAGTGCCGTTGATGTCCAGCCATCCGCCGTCGCGCAAACCAGTGGTCTCGACGACGAGCGTGTCACCGTCCCATTTGCCGACCGAGTAGCCGTACCACCACGGCTGCGGGTCGTTGCCCGGCAGCGATCTGCCGTCCGTAAAGATCTGGCGGAGACCGGAACTCGCTTCGTACAGGATCACGAGGACGCCTGGCGTCTGGATGAACTTTCGCGGCGCGCCCTGCGTGTGGAACTGTACGATGCCCATTGGCAGGCAATGCGCCTCGGGGTTGTCCTTGCTGTTGTTGTCTCGCCGCTCCTTGAGGATCGCCGCACCTTCGGGGTTGAGCGGCGGCCCTTCCTTGATGTTCTGAGCGACATCCCGGAACGCCGCAACTGGCGGTCCGGATTGCGGCTCGGCCGCGGCACCTTGCCCACCGCCTCCCATGCCTTGCCACACGCCAGACAAATCGGGCTTGCCATCGGCGGTCTTCGGCACCGGTCCGTTGAGATCGGGCTCGCCCTTGGCATTGCGAGGAACGCCTGGCGGCAGGCGCACGTCCCATTGGGCCACGAGCGACGTCGATGCCACGATCACAGCAATGAGGACGGCAACCGGGAAGAAGGACCTCACCTCAGCCTCCGATATCCACGCGATGACGCATCAGGGTATCATCTGCAGCCAAGCAGGGTACCTTCATGAGAACGATCCTTGTTATTGCGTGCGTCGGACTGATCGCCTCAGCGATTCCAGCGAGCGCCCACCATTCGTTCGCCGCCGAATTCGATCGTGACAAGCCGATTACGCTGACCGGCACGGTGACCAAGCTCGAATGGACCAACCCTCACGCGCGAATCTACATCGACGTCAAAGACGAGAAGGGCAACGTCGTCAACTGGGACTTCGAGCTCGGGCCGCCCAATGGGTTGATGCGGCGTGGGTGGAACCGGAATTCGCTGAGACAAGGTCACGTCGTCACGATCGACGGCTTCCTGTCGAAGCTCGCTCCTCATGTCGCCAACGCTCGATCGGTCAAGCTGCCCGATGGACGCCAGGTTTTCGCGGGGTCATCGTTCGACGCCGGCCCAACTCAAGACGACTCAGGCGGCAAGTAGCCGCCACGCATACTCAGGTAGTCATCGTTCCGCACTGAATTGCACTGAGTAGCACTTCGCCGCCTTCCTCGAAAAACGCGAGACGGGGTGTCGGGCTGGACCTCGTCGGTCCGATAACAGATCCAGCTTGTCGACCGAGAAGCCATCCCCGAAGCGTAAGGCCGGTACCGCGGATCTGACGGCGATTGAGGGCGCGCTGCAGCTGCTCGCCCGCGCGGTCCGTCAATTTCACACGTACCCATCGACCAGCCCGCTCTGCGTCGACGCGGTGATGGCCTGTCACGACGCGCTCAAGTCCATCCCGCACCGCGATCGCGTGGCGTCTCGAATCGCACCGCACGAATTGATCGTCGACGAGGCACACATCGGCGCCGGCACGGTCGTGGAGCACGAGTTGACGCGCCGGCTCTTCAAGCTGCGCGTCGCATCGCTCGACATCGAGTGCGGCGCCACACCGCGCGATCTGTCGCGTTTCTGCATCGATCTGGTCGACTCCGACGATACGCACTCCGCGGACCTCAGCTTTGCCGAGCGCCTGGCCGAACACGGCGTCGGCGCGATCGTTCCAGAGATGGCGCAGCGTCCGGTCGTGATGGACGTCGGCGTTCCCGGTAGGCACACGACCGAGCTGCTGACTCACGAACGGCGGCGGCAGGAGGAGCTGGCGCAACCAGATGCGCCTGTCAGCTATCTCTATCCGCCCGATCGCGGATGGATCCGCACCGACCCGTCACAGAATGGCCTGTCGCAGGTCTCGCTCGTCGATCTCTGCGTCCTCGTGGACGATCCCGCCGACATCGCGACGATGCTGGTGCGTCTCACCGACGATGACGTCACCGGCCCCGACGCCAAGGCAACCGCGCTCGAGCGCAAGTACAGCGACGTTACGCGGCTGTTCTCCGCGCTCGATCCCCGGCTGGCGCAGGTCATGTTCGGCAAGCTCGCCCGAGCGGTGCTGAACCTGGATCAGGATCGTCGCAACAACCTGTTGCAGCGGACGATCCTCCCCGGTCTGCTCGATGGCGATGCTAACGGCAAGGTCCTGCGCGATTTCCCGGACATGGACCTCGCCGAGTCAATCTGCCTCCTCCTCGATCTCGAGACAGCCGCGCCGGAGGTACTCTCCGCTGCGCTCAACCGGCTCGACCTTTCGACCGATCGCCGCGCCGCGCTCGTGCCGCTGATCGAAGAACGCATGCGAAGGGCGCGCAGCAGCAGCGACGCCGACGACATGAGCCTCGGGTCCTCCGGCGTCGAGCGTCACGCGCGCGGGCTCATTCGCGTCGATGCGACCCGCGAAACCGACTTCTCCGAATTCGCGGCATTCGACCTGTCCATGGACGCGCAGGCGGAGACGGCCGTCTCGGATGTTCGCACCGGCATCGCGGCGACCGACGTGCCGCTGGCCCAATTGCTGTGCGCGTCGCAGTTGGTGCGCATCGAGCGGAACCCCAATCTCGTGGAAGCCTTCCTGCGCCAGGGGCTCGATCTGATCGGGACTCTCGAGCGGACTGGACGATGGAATGACGTGATTGCGGCCGTGCAGGGATACCGGAACATCGGCGAGGAGTTACGACCGCGGCGGCCCGATGTCACCGACGTCATCGCCAAGGCGCTGAACGACTACTGCACGCCCACGCGCCTGCTCTCGATCGCCACGATGCACGAACGCGATGATGAGGGACGCACGATCGCTCGCCAGATGCTGGCGGCGCTCGGCTCCGCACTCGCACCAGGGTTGATCGAGTTGATGAATCGATCCGCGCACGAGGTCAAGGCGCGCGCCCTCGTGCCGGTGATCTGCGACATGGCGCCGATGCTTGCCCCGGCTCTGGTGGCCGAATTCGACTCGTGCGGACCGTCGGCGGCGCGAGTGATCGTCAAGATCCTTGGTTACGCTGGACCAGGCTATGAAGCAGCGGTCGGGCGCTTCGCCGAGCACAACGATGTGCAGGTCGCGCGCGAGGCGATGCGCGCGCTCGCGCGTATCGCGACACCCACCGCCGCCATCCTCGTCGCCCGTCAGATTCGAGAGCGGCGCGACGATCGACACACCGCTGCCGAAGACGCCCTCTGGCATTTTCCGCCGGCGCAGACCGCAACACAGGTGCGCGAGCTCCTGCGATCGCGCGAGTTCGTGCTCAGTCACCCGCACACGGCGGCCCGGCTGATCGATCGGGCCACACAGTCACGGGTGCAGGGGCTCGACGAGGCGCTCACGAAACTCGAAGGGCTTCGTTTCAGGTTCTGGAAACCGAGCCTCGTCCAGGTGGCACTCAAGGCCAGGGAGCGCCGAGTGCGATGAGCACGCCGACGCAAACATCACCGCTCGATCCGCTCGCGGTCCTTCGCGGCCTCGCCAGCCTGCGCAAACTCGCCGGCTCGTACCCGCCCGGCCACCCGATGATCGCGCAGAAACTGCGCGAGCTCGACGAGGTGATCGCCGGACTTCTGCAGTCGGGCAGCCCCGTCCGCATTGACGTCATCCGCGGCGACGTCTTTCTCGACAGCGTCGCGTCGACGAACGACCATGTCGCCAATCAGCAACTGCTGTCACAACTATCAGCGCTCGGGATCGACAGCATTCACATCCACGATGGCGTGCAGCGCGACGAGCTCCTCGCCGTCGCCGAGTTCCTCTGGCAATACACCGAGTCCGGTGACTCGATGGCCTCGCAGCTCGCCGCGCGGAACGTGCACCACGTCAGCCTCGGCCGGCTGGTGCCGCTTGACACACGCTGGCGCGCGCAGAAGTGGGCCGACGCGCCCACTGGGCCGCTCGATCCCGACTATGCCGAATCGCTCATCATCGCGCAGCAGACCTGGGAAAACACCGCCTCAGGCAAGCCGCTCGACGTCGTCACGGTTCGCGATCTGGTGCAACTGCTGATCTACAAGGTCGCGCGCAGCAATGCGGCGCTGGGACAAATCCTCGCCGTTAAGCAATACGAGAACCTCACGTACTGCCACTCGGTGAACGTCGCGATGCTCAGCCTGCTGCTCGGCAAACAGGTGGGGCTCGACGAACAGACGCTCGCGGCGCTGGTCGAAGCGGCGCTGCTGCATGACGTCGGCAAGACCCAGATCCCGCTCGATATCGTGCGAAAGCCCGGAGCGCTCGACAAAAGCGAGCGCCGGATGATCGAGGCGCACACGACACTGGGTGCGGAGATCCTGATTCAGACAGAAGGACTGCAGCCGCTGACGCCAACGGTGGCGCTCGAGCATCATCGCAGCGTGAAAGGTAGCGGGTACCCGGACCTCGGCGACGCGATCCCCCATCCGATGAGCCAGATCGTTTCAGTGGCGGACATTTACGAGGCGATCACGGGCGCACGCACTTACCAGGCGCCGACGCCACCAGAACGCGCGTGCCTGATCATGGCTCGGATGGCGGGCGAAAAGCTGAACACCGGCCTGGTGAAGAAGTTCGTGAGCACCATCACCTTCTTCCCGGTCGGCTCGGTGGTGCGCACGAATCGCAACGAGCTGGGGCTGGTCGTCCAGACAAACGGGCGCGAACCGCTGCATCCGGTGCTGACGCTGGTCGACGAAGAAACCTACAAGCCCATTCGTCAGGTTGACACCTCGGAGCGCGAGTCGTCAGGCGGCTACGCGCGTCATATCAGTCAAAGCCTGCCGGCGCCCGACGGCCTCGACTTACGGGTATTCCTCGAGCCCACGCGGCAGGCGGCGTAGTCAAGTCAACTTCACGCCCGAAACTCCCAACGTCCAATTCCCAACTCCCAAGCGCAGTTCGTCACACAGTGAGGCGCTGATGTGAGGCACTGATGTTGAGGCACTGATTGACTTTGCGAGACGACGATGGCATCGTCGCCCGTCTCGACGAAACATGAAGAGGAAACTGCAGCGGCTTGAATCGAGCAACCGCGCAGAAACCGCAAGGATCCGGGAGACCCGGTGAGACTTCTCGAACAATTTCAGCGTGGCATTCAACTCGCACTAGTGTCTTGCGGAGAACCGATATGACAGACACAGGTGAGAGGCTCGACAAAGTAGAAGGCCGGCTCGCAAAGGTCGAAGATTCGGTTGTGGGACTTCGGGCTGACGTCGATGGATTGCGGACCGATGTCGATGGATTGCGGACCGATGTCGATGGATTGCGGACCGATGTAAATGGATTGCGGACCGATGTAAAGGGCCTGACGAGTCGAGTCACCACGCTGGAGGAAGAGACACGCAAGCTACGAATACTGGGCGAGGAGAATACGAGCCAGATTAAGTTGATCGCTGAGGTCCAGTCGCATCACGGAACAGTGCTCGAACAGCATTCACAACTGCTGAACCAGATCGTTAAGGACATCGAGCCGCTTAAGGTGTTGCCCGACCTCGTGCGACCACTCGTTCAGGATCACGAGCGCCGGATCGCGGCGCTCGAGAAGCGAGACACCTAGCTCCCGGCGAGGGCCTTCGCGATCGCGGCGCGCAGCGCTGGATCCTCCGGCGTGACCGCGCTCTCGAAGAACGCCACCACCTTGCCGTTCTTGTCGACAACGTACTTGCTGAAATTCCACGCCGGCAGGTTGCCCGATTGACCCAGGAAGGCATAGACGGGAGACTGCCCGGCGCCTTTCTTCGTGACGACCTTCTCGAACATCGGGAACGTCACGTCATACGTCAGCTTGCAGAAGGTGGCAATTTCCTGCGCAGTGCCCGGCTCCTGGCCGCCGAAATCGTTGCTCGGGAAACCGAGGACGTTGAACCCATTGCCCTTCATCTCGCGCTGCAGCTTTTCGAGCCCTTCGTACTGGGGCGTGAACCCACACTTGCTGGCAACGTTGACCACCAGGCTCACCTTGCCCTTGTACTGCGCCAGGTTGCCTGGCTTCCCGTCGAGCGACAAAGTTTGCAAGTCATAGAAGGAGCTCACGGCACCTCCCGCGGCACGCGGTTGCTGAGCAGCTGTGGGGGATGTCAGAACCAAGACGGCGACGGCCGCTGCCAC
>Ga0075423_10005225_pt1 | contig 12102 bp, 11 predicted proteins | sample SoiMethybrSBSTD2_FD_80114 | JGI IMG/M metagenome (GOLD analysis project Ga0075423, IMG submission 80114) | Bulk soil microbial communities from a Populus tree surrounding site in Tennessee, USA - Soil MetaG P. TD hybrid SBSTD2 | ecosystem: Environmental > Terrestrial > Soil > Tree plantation...
GATCCGGTGCTCCAGCAGATCGTTGGCGCGGTGAAAGGCGTTCTCGAGGAGACGCCCCCGGAGCTCGCGTCGGACGTCATCGACAAGGGCATGGTCCTCTCGGGTGGCGGCGCGCTCCTGCGCAACATGGACAAGCTCCTGACGCAGGTCACCGGCGTCGCCTGTTATGTCGCCGAGAACCCCCTCTACTGCGTCGCGAAGGGCACCGGTCTGGCGCTCGAGCACATCGACTTCTTCCGCAGAAGCCTCGTCGCTGTCCATTAAGTAAGGTCGTGTCCGCGCGGGTCGACGTGCTCGGCGTGGGCTTCGACCGCGTCGATCTCGCTGGGGCAGCCGAGCGGATCCTGCGCAGGCTCGACGCCGGCGAGCGCACGTTCGTGATCACGGCGAACCCGGAGTTCGTGATGCTTACGCGTCAGGACGAAGGCGTGGCACAGATCGCACGGGACGCGAACCTCGTCGTGGCCGATGGCAGCGGCGTGGTGGCCGCTTCGCGACTGCTAGGCGACCCACTGCCACGTGTGCCTGGCCGGCTTCTTGTCGACGCGCTCGTGCCGCATCTGGCGCAGCGGCGCTCGCCAGTGTTCTTTCTCGGCGCGGCGCCCGGCGTGGCGGAGCTCGCCGCGGCCGAGGTGCGCCGCCGGGCGCCGGGCTTCGCCGTCGCCGGCGTGCATGCCGGGTCGGCCGAACCGGAGGACGACGCGGTCTCGGTCGAGCGCATCCGCCAGAGTGGACCGCAGGTGTTGCTCGTCGCGTACGGCATGCCGAAGCAAGAGCGTTGGATCGCGCGAAATCTGGCGGCGCTGCCGTCGGTGCGTGTCGCGATCGGCGTCGGTGGCGTTTTCGATCAACTGGCCGGCGTGCAGAAGGTGCCGCCGCCGGTGTTGCACGCGGTCGGTCTCGAGTGGCTCTGGCGGCTCGCGCGCGAGCCGCGGCGCTGGCGCCGGCAGCGCGTCCTGCCGCTGTTCGCGCTGCTCGTACTGCGTAAGCGTCTCGTCGGTCGTTGAAGCTCGCGCTCGCCCACGAGTACTTCGCTGCGCGGGGTGGCGCGGAGCGCGTCGTCGATGTTCTGCATGCGATGTGGCCGAGCGCGCCGGTGTACACGTACTTCCACGATCGGGGGCGCTACGGCGATCTCGCGGGCTGGGACCTTCGCACGAGCTATCTGCAGCAATTCCCCATCGGCGGGGGCGTGCATCGCGTTCTGCTCCCTCTCTACCCGAGCGCCGCACAGCGGCTCCGCGTCGCTGCGGACACCGACGTCGCGCTCGTCTCAACTAGTGCGTTCATCAAAGGCCTGGGGCTCGCAGATCGCACGGTGGAGGTCGCGTACTGCCACTCGCCGACCCGGTATCTCTGGGACTGGAAGGACCTGTACCTGCGCGAGGAGGTCCCGGCGCCGCTCCGTGGCGCGGTCGGCGAGCTGCTGTCCCGACTTCGCGAGACCGACCGCGCCTTCGCATCGCGCGTCGATCGTTGGATCGCCAACTCGGAGGTCGTCGCCGCGCGCATCCGCCGGTACTACGAGCGGGAGAGCGAGGTGGTGCATCCGCCGGTCGACGTCGACACCTTCGTCCCCCAACGGGAGCGCGGGGATTTCTGGGTATACGTCGGCCGGCTGTCCGCGTACAAACGCGCGGACATCGCGGTGCGCGCGTTCGCGCGACTCGGCATGCGCCTCATCGTCGTCGGCGAAGGACGCGAGCGCGGCGCCCTCGAGGGGATCGCGCGCGACACGTCGGGGCGTCCCATGGGGAATATCGCCTTCGCGGGACACCTCGATGACGCGACCCTCCGTCAGCTGCTTGGCGCGGCGCGCGGCCTGATCTTCCCCGCGGAAGACGACTTCGGCATCGTGTGCGTCGAGGCGCTCGCGTCGGGTGCGCCCGTTGTCGCACTCGCGGCCGGGGGCGCGCCGGAGATCGTGCGCGACGGGATCGACGGAGCGCTCGTCGCGACCGCGGACTCCGACGAGTTCGCCGACGCGGTGCTGCGGGTCGAGCAGCGGACCTGGAATGTGGAGGAACTGCGTGAGTCCGCGCGCCGTTTCGATGTGTCACGATTCCGAGACCGCATTCGCGCGATCGTCGAAGAGGCGTATACGCACGGGCGGATCACACAGGGGACTACGTGAGCAAGATCAAGGTCGATATGCATACGCACAGCGAGTACTCGCCGGATAGCCGCACGCCGATCGCGTCGCAGGCTGCCGCGATCAAGGCCGCGGGCCTGGACGTCGTGGCCGCGACCGATCACAACACGATCGAGGGCGCACTTCGGCTGCGCGAGCTCGCCGATGGCTTCCGCGTGATCGTGGGCGAAGAGGTCAGCAGCCGGGACGGCGAGATCATCGGCCTCTTTCTGGAAAAGCCGGTCCCGCGTGGCCTGTCCGCTGAAGAGACCATCGCCCGCATCCACGATCAGGGCGGCCTCGTCTCGGTCCCGCATCCCTTCAGCCGCAACCGGCGGTTCCACCTGCGCCGCTCGGCGCTCGAGCGCGTGTGGAAGGACATCGACTGCATCGAGGTCTTCAACGCTCGCGAGGCGTTCACGCAGGACAACGTTCGCGCCGCCGCGTTCGCCAAAGACAAGGGTCTTCCGGGCGCCGTCGGCAGCGACGCGCATCGCGCGTCGGAGATCGGGCGCGCCTGGGTCGAGGTCGAGGACTTCGTGGGGCGCGACGACTTCATCGCCACACTTCGCGAGGGCAGCGTCATCGGAAAGCTCACCGGCAATTACATCCATGTCCTGACACGGCTCGATGTTTTTCGAAAGTGGTGGACGCGACGACGCGCGAAGAGCGGCGCGTAGGGCCGGTGCGCTCGGTGCGGATCGAGCGCCGGTCGCACGTCGAAGACCCGACGATCGAGCAGCTCGCCGAGGTTGCGGAGCAGACCGACGACCTCGCCGTCCGCCGCCAACTCTTCGGGTTGCGCGAGCTCGTTTCGACGATCATCCCGCTTGTCCTGATCGCGCTGGTCGCCCGGAACGTCGACTGGTCCGAGGCGGCGCGGACCATCGGCCGGTCCAGCCCGCTGCTCGTCGCCTGCGCTCTCCTTGTCTATTACGCGACGTTCCCGCTGAGAGCGGCGCGCTGGGCGCGGCTTCTGCGCGAAGGCGGCGCTGATCTCGGTTGGCGCGACCTCCTTCAGATCCTGTTCCTCGGCTGGTTCGTCAACAGCCTCGTTCCGGCGAAGCTCGGCGATCTGTATCGCTCCTATCTCGTGAAGCGGCGGTTCGGCATCTCGATGTCGCGCACGGTCGGCGTCGTCGTCGCGGAGCGGCTCCTCGACCTTATCGTCGTATTCGGCCTGCTCGTCGTCGGTGGATATGTGGCGTTCGGCCGCACTGTCGTTCCGGATCTGTGGATCGTGTACGTCACCGCCGGCGTGCTCGGGCTGCTCATCGCTGCGGGCTTCGTTGCGATCTACGCGCTGGGGCCCACCGTCGCGCGCTTCTTCCCACGCGAGGTGCGCCGGATCGGTCGGCTGTTCCGCGAGGGAGTGCTGCACAGCTTCAGAGCGCTGCCATTCGCCGGGCCGATCACGCTCGTCATCTGGGGCGCCGAGGCGATGCGCCTCATGTTCGTTCTCTGGGCGCTGGGTATCGACCTGCCCGCCTCCGGCATCGTCTTCGTCGCGGTCGCGACGTCGCTCCTCACGACGGTGCCGCTCACGCCCGCGGGATTCGGCTTCGTCGAGATCGCGATGGTGTACGTCCTCACCGAGGGCTTCGGCCTCTCGAACTCCAACGCGGTCGCGGTCGCCGTGCTCGACCGCGCCGTGAGCGTGTTCTCGGTGATCGTCATCGGCGGCATCGTTTACCTGCGCTCGCGTGATGACTTCCGAACGAGTACGAGCCGCTAGGCTCGCGGCGATCGTCGTCGTCCTGCTCGCGGCCGGCGCCGTCGCGGCCCGATCGAATCTGTACTACCAGGCGACGGATTTCTTCTGCCTCTATCACGGCGCGCGGTCGCTCGCGGTCGGGCACGACCCGTACGACGAGACCTGGTGGAAGGAGGTCACGGGCGGCCTGTATCCCGATCCTGGCGGGCGTCTTGTGCCCTCTTCGTGTCCTGGCCGCTATGGCTACCCGCTCTGGACCGCGGTCGTCATGGTGCCGATCGGAGCGCTACCGATCGAGCTCGCCGCGAGCGTATGGATGGCGATCTCGTTCGGCGCGGCGTTCGCCGGCGCCTGGTGGGCGTGGCTCGCGGTGCGCGGTCCCGCGCGCCTCGCGCCGCTCTTTGGGATCCTCCTCGTCACCGCGCAGCCACTGTGGTTGCTCGTGATCTACGGACAGATCACCGGCGTGATGCTCGGCCTCGCCGGCCTCTTCGCGCTGCTGGTCGCTCGCGGGCGTTCGGCCGCCGGCGCGGCGCTGTCGGGGCTCGCGCTCAAGCCACAGATCGTCGGTCTCGCCATCCCCGCGATCGCGCTGCGCGCGTTGGTGCGCCGGCGCTGGCGTCTTCTCGCGGTGGTCGTCGGGACCGCTGTGGCGATGGTCCTCGTGCCGATGCTGTTCGTCCCGGGCTGGGTCTTCGAGTGGCTCGACGAGCTCCTGGTCCGACGCGCGAGGGTCGCGGTGTTCCTTCCAACGGCGTGGGGCCTAGCGGCCGACGTCTTCGGGAATGCCGCGGTCGGCGCGCTGCTCGTTGCCGCGGTCGCGATCGGTTGCTGGTTCATCGTGTGGCGCTCGCACGTGGACGACGTCGGCCTCTTCTCGCTGACCCTGCCGCTGTCGCTGTTCGCGACGCCGTATGCGTGGAGCTACGACTTCCTGGTGCTGTTCGTGTCGTACGCGTTCGTCCTGGCTCGCGCCGGCGGCGCGCCACCGCGCCAGCGGATGTGGCTCACGGTCGCCGCCGTCGCTCTCGCCGGTCCGGTCCAGTGGCTCCTCTATACGGTCGCGTTCGCGCGCGGCAACGAGACGCTCTCCGCCGCCGTGACCGCTGCGACAGCGCTCCTCGTCGCGGCGGCTCTGCGCGTGCGCTCGTCTCGGGCGGGTATCTCCGCCTAGACTCGCGCGGTGCCGGATGCCGCGGCCATCCGACCTGTTCTCCTCGTGTCGGTCGCGGCACTCATCGTGCGCGTCGCCAGCGCCGTCGTCGTCGCACAGCCCGGGTACACCGACGCCTTCTACTACTCCATCGTCGCGAGCCGACTCGCGCATGGCCAGGGACTGACCGCGGACTTCGTCTGGAACTTCCTCGAGGCGCCGCACTTCGCAACGCTTCCCGTCCCGAGCCATCAGTTCTGGGTGCCGCTCGCCACGACGCTGCAGGCCGGCGGCATCGCGGTCCTCGGGGGTGTCCTCGGTGAGTTCCGCGCGGCGCAGGCCGCTGTGATCGCGGTCGCAGCGTTCCTCCCCGCCGCCGCGTACGCCGCGGCACGGTCGCTCGATGTCTCGCCGCGCTACGCCCTCGGGGCGGCGGCGCTCGTCGGTCTCGGCGGCGTCTTCTCACCGGGCTGGGTGGCCGCCGATTCGTTCGCTCCGGCAGCGCTCATTGGCACGCTCTTCTTCCTCGCGTTCGCTCGGGCCGCTCGCGGGTCGCTTCGCGCCGGTGCTCTCGCCGGAGCCGCAGTGGGTCTCCTCTATCTCGCGCGCGCAGAGGGTGCGCTCTTCGGCTTCGCTCTCCTCGCACTCACCCTCCGTCCGGCGTCGCGCCGTGCCGGTCTCGCCGGAAGTGCGATCGCGCTCGCGATCGGAGGCGTGTGGTTCGCTCGCGATCTCGGTCTCGGCGCGACCGATCTGCTCGCCCGCTCGACGCTCCTGGTGCGCTACGAGGATTTCTTCCGCATCGCGCCGCCAACAGCCTCGCAGTTCTACAGCGCCCTCCCCGATGTTCTCGCAGCGAAGGGAAGCGCGCTGATGACGAACGCCGTCACCGCGCTCTTCGCGTTCTTCGTGCTGCTGGGGCCGCTCGCGGCCATCGCCGTCTGGCGGCTGCGTTCACGCGCCGACGTCCGCGCGTGGTCGTCGCTGCTCGCGGCGGTCTTCCTTGCGCAGTCGCTGATCTGGACCCTGCATTCAACACGCGGCTCGTATTTCCACTCGCTCGCCGCGTTCCTTCCCTTCGGCATGGCGCTCGCCGCCGCCGCCGCCGAGCGCGCGCTCACGCGTCGCGATGCGACGATCGGTCGCCTCTGGGTCACCGGCATGCTCGCGCTCGCGATCGCACTCTCCAGCGGAGCGCTCGTGCAATGGGACGCGAGCTTCAACGATCTCTCTCGCGCGCGCGCCGCGACGCTCGATGCGATCCCACCCGGACCGTTCATGGCGATCGACGCCGCGGCGTGGCGCGCGATCAGCGGCCGAACGGTCATCGTCACACCGGCTGACGGTCTGGCGGAGTTCGGCTGCGCCGGCGCGATCTACGGTGCGCGCTCGCTCGTGCTCGAGGCCGCACACTTCCGCGCGTACGACGGGATCTACACCGGTGTGGAGCAACTGCCGTGGCTCGGGCCGCCGGTCACACGCGGCACGATCAAGATCTTCCCGTTCGTCGGTGACTTCGGGTGTTCATTCCTGCAATGAGGAGTGATGTGCTCAACGGACGCAGCCTAGCGCCGTTGTACGTCGCGCTTGCGGCCTTCGCGCTCGCGCTCGCGACGCCGCCGAGCGACCCCGACATGTACTGGCATCTCGCATCGGGCAAGTGGATGCTCGACCACGGTCAGCTACTGCGCGCGGATGTCTTCTCGAGCACCGTGAACGGACAGCCGTACAGCGTCGGTGAGTGGCTCGGCGAGATCGTCCTCTACGTCGCGTATCTCGCCGGCGGGTGGACCGGCCTCGTGATCCTGCGCGGGCTGCTCGTCGGTGTGTGCGCGTTCTTCCTCACCCGCGTCGCGCTTCGCGGCGGGGCGCCGATCATCGTCGCCGTTCCGGTGACCTGCGCGGCGCTCCTTCTGTCCGAGATCGTCTGGACCGATCGCCCACATCTCTTCACGCTCGCGCTGTTCCCACTGCTGCTCGATCTGCTTCTCACCGCGCGCGCCGGTCGCGTCGGCGTGCTGCTCAGCGTGCCGCCGCTGATGCTCCTGTGGACGAATCTCCACGGCGGCTACGCCCTCGGGTTGGTGCTCGTCGGGATCTTCGCGCTCGAGGCGCTCCTGGTCCGTCGCAACTTCGCCGCGTTCGCCATCACGGCGAGCACCGCGTTCGCGGCGTCGCTCGTCGATCCGGGTTCGCTCGGGCTCGGTGCCGCGGCGGCACATGCGACCGCGCCGCCGCGCTTCATCGTCGAAGAGTCCCCGCCCGACGTCACGCGTCCCGCGGGATTCGTCTTCGCCGCGTTCATCATCGGCACGCTCGCATTGGCCATGCGCGGCGGTGCGTCCTTGCTCGACCTCCTGCTGCTCGCGCCCTTGCTCTGGCTCGGACTCTCCGCGCAGCGGCATATGCCGTACTTCGCGTTCGCTGCGGTGCCGTTCATCGCCGCCGCCATCCCGCGCGCCTGGTCGCCGCTCGAGGCGTGGCTCGCGCGCCGTCGACCGTACCCGCGCGGAGCGATCGTCGGCTTCGGCGCCGGCGTCGCGGCGATGGCGCTCGTGGGTCTCGCGTTCGTGCCGAACGCTCCCAACGAGCGGGCGTATCCCACGGTCGTGCTCGACGCGGTGCGCTCCGGCTCCGGCGTTCTCCTCAACGAGTACGACTGGGGCGGCTACCTGATCTGGCGCGCCCCCGAGCGCCCGGTGTTCGTCGACGGCCGGCTCTTTCCGTTCCTGCCGGATGTGTTCGCCGACTGGCGCGCCGCGGTCGAGCTGGGGCCGCGCTGGAAAGAGGTGCTGGACCGCTACCGGGTGACGCAGGTGCTGCTGAGGCCGGACCGCGCGCTGGTCTCGGCGCTTCGCGAGCAGGGTTGGCGTGTCGTGGGTGGCGACGCAGGCTCGGTATTGCTGGAGCGACCACGCTGAGACGCGCCGGTCGCCGGATCGGCCGGTACCCGTCCATATACTCGGCGAACGGCTCCACAACCAACACGACTCATCAAAGATCCGGACGACCTCGAAGCGCAGTTCGATGCGCTGGTCGACGCGCTGCGGCGCGATGTTCGGCGAACACGACAGCAGGTCGAGAAGTTCGCACGCGCGTACCAGCGCATGGCGGAGGCCCAGTCCGGGCGATCGACCGAGGGCGGCGAGCTCGACGAGAGCACGCAGCGCGCTTATCGGCGGCTGAAGCAGCTTCAGCTCGTCGCGCAGCACATCGAATCGAGCGTCGCGTACCTGCTCGGCTCCGGGATCGAGCCGGAGCCACATGGCGATGGCCAAACGCTCGACGTCGCGCAGCGCGTTCTCGAGAGCCTCGAGGCCGAGCGCGAGCGGCTGTATCGCGACGTGCATGACGGACCCGCGCAGGTCCTCGCCAACGCGATCTTCGAGGTCGACTATCTCGAACGCATCGCCGAGCGCGCTCCGGCCGAGCTCCGTCAGACCCTGCGCAGCGAGCTCGGAACTCTGCGCGGACAGTTTCGCGCGTCGCTCGACTCGGTCCGCGCGATGATCTACGACCTGCGTCCGCCAGAGCTCACCGAGCTCGGACTCGCCGACGCGATGCGCAACTACGCGAGCGAGTGGGAGACGCGATGCGGCATCAAGGTCTCGAGCAAGCTCGACACGGGCGAGACGGCGATGTCGCCGCAGCAAGAGCTCGCCGTGTACCGCGTACTGCAGGAGGCGCTGCAGAACGTCCACAAGCACGCGCAGGCGTCCGCGGTCGGCATCGTGTGGCAGCGCTCGGCCGGCAACTGGGTCCTTCACGTGACCGACGACGGCATCGGTTTCGACCTGGTGAAGGCGGCGCGCCGCGCGAAGTCCGTCGGGCTCCTGTCGATGCGCGAACGCGCGTCGCTCATCGGGGGGAACCTGCAGATCCAATCGAGCCCGGGCAAAGGTTCCGCCGTTACACTCCAGCTTCCGAACGACGGCTCCACGGGCGCGACGCATGCTGAAAGAGGAAGGTCACTTGGCAGACAAGATTGATCGTACGAAAGATACGGACCGGAACATCCGTGTCGTCCTGGCAGATTCAAGCCGTCTCACGACGATGGGGATCAGTCAGGTACTGCAGAAGGAACCGGACATCGAGCTCGTCGGCACCGCGGCCGACGGCGACGAAGCGGCAGCGAAGACGCTCGAGCTCGAGCCCGATGTGCTCGTCATCGAGGCGGACCTGCCGCGCACGTCCGGCATCAAGGTCACGCAGCGCATCCGCCGTGAGCTGCCGCACGTCGGCGTCGTCGTCCTCACGGCGAAGGACGAGGAGCAGACGCTCTTCGAAGCGATCCGCGCGGGAGCGGCGGCCTACCTGAACAAGGACTGCGATCCGGTGGAGCTCGTCGACGCGATCCGAAAAGCGCGCGCCGGCCAATTCATCATCAACGAGAAGGTCTTCAACCGACCGGCGGTCGCGTCGAAGGTGCTCGCAGAGTTCCGCGAGCTGTCGGTCTATGGCCCGGGCTCGTCGCACGTGTTCGCGCCGCTCTCGCCACGCGAGGTGCAGATCCTCGACAACATCGCTCAGGGGATGACGAACAAAGAAGTCGCGTACGCTCTGGCCATCTCGGAGCAGACGGTGAAGAATCACATGTCGAGCATCCTGCGCAAGCTGTCGGTCAACGACCGTACGCAGGCCGTCGTGTATGCCATCCGTCAGGGCTGGATCAAAGGGCCGGAGATGGGTAGTTGAGCGTGGCCGCCCCCGATCTCGTCAGCGAGCTCGTCGCCGAGCAGAAGAAGATCACCGCCGAGGTCCGCGAGCTCGATCTCCTGGTCGAGTCCACGCTGACCGAAGTGAGCCGCCTCAAGGCGCGCGAGGACCAGACCAAGGCGCGGCTCGAAGAGGTGCGCGGGAATCCAGCGAACTTCCAGCGCGAGGAGATCTTCAAGGCCACGGACGACCACGTGACCGCGCTGTCGCGACGTATGACGATGGAAGCGCAGCTCGCGGGGCTGCAGGCGAAAAAGAAGCTCCTCGACCGCGCGCGGGCCCTCGTCACGGCCGCGCAGAACCACGTGCATACCAGCTCGCAGGCGCCACTTCCGGCCGACACCGCGCCGGTCATCGACGAGAGTCGGCTCCTCCAGGCCGTGGTGGACACACAGGAGGAGGAGCGCAAGCGCATCGCGCGCCAGGTCCACGACGGACCGGCCCAGGCCATGGCGAATGTGGTGCTCCAGTCCGAGATCAGCGAGCGGCTCTTCGAAGTCGACCCGCAGCGATCACGGACCGAGCTCGCCGCACTCCGGCAGATGGTCAACAAGACGCTGCAGGAGCTGCGCGGGTTCATCTTCGAGCTGCGGCCGATGATCCTCGACGATCTTGGCCTCGTGCCGACGATGCGCCGGTACGTTCAGACGCTCATCGACAAGCACGGCATCCGCATCGACTTCTCCAGCACCGGCCGTGACCGGCGCCTCCCGTCTGACGACGAGGTCGCCATCTTCCGGCTCATCCAGGACTCGCTCGTCGAGAGGATCGAGAAGGCGATCGCGAAGGATCTCGTCCTTGGCATGACCTGGAAGGACGACAAGCTCGAGATCCTGCTGCAGAGCGATGGCAAGGAGCTGCCGCCGGACGGCGAGCTGCAGTCCGGCCTTCGACGCAGCGAGCGTCTCGATCTCCTGCACGGCGAATCCCAGCACGAGACGAGACCCGACGGCACCGTCGTGCTCAACGTCCATGTCCCGATCCGGAGCGCACCACAGCTCATCTCATGAGCAACGTGGAAGGGACCCGCACGCACCCCTTCGCGCCGACACAGATCGCGGCCCTTCTTGAATCCACGTGCGCGCTCATCGAAGGCGAGATCAACGCGCTCGGCGACGAAGGAGCCCAGTGGCATCCCGCGCCGGGCGAGTGGTGCGTCAACGAGTGCGTCGGACATCTCATCGAGGCGGAACGCCGTGGCTTCGCCGGGCGGATCCGCGACATGATCGCCGGCAAAGCGCTCAAGGCCTGGGATCAGGAAGCGGTGGCGCGCGAGCGCAACGACTGTGCACGGATGAGCCAGAGCCTCTGGATGGAGTTCATGGGTCTGCGGCACGACAGCGTCGCGCTCGTGCGGTCACTCACGGCCGCGGACCTCGAGCGCAGCGCCGAACATCCGAAGGTCGGCATGCTCCGCGTGAAGGATCTCCTGCAGGAGTGGGTGCACCACGATCGCAATCACACCAAGCAGCTGCTCGCGGTGGTGCAGGAGCGCGTCTATCCGCACATGGGCAACTCTCAAAAGTTCGTCGGAGAGTAGACCTAGGCGCCGCCGATGTTCGTCAGCGCGATCCCCTGGTAGTAGTGCTTGAGGATCTGCTCGTAGTTCGCGCCGCCGAGGGCCATTCCCTGCGCGCCCCACTGCGACATGCCGACGCCGTGACCGAAACCGCGCCCGTAGAAGATGAAGCGTGGCGGCAGCTTGTACACGAAGCCCGTGATGCGGATCGAGGTCAGCTCGCGGTCCTCGTTGAGTGCCCGCTCGTAGGTCGTGCCGAGGAGCTCCGACCCGAGGATGCCCATGTCGACGAGGCGTGCGGTGTCGCGCCACGAGACCCATTCCGCCTCGCCGCCCTCGGTCAGTGTGACGGTGAACATGCTGCTCTTCAGGCCGAAGTAGTAGCGCGTCACGTCCTTGCCGACGTCGCGCGTGCCGGTCGTGCCGAACACGCGCGCGAGCGTCACTCGACCGGCGCCTGTGACGCGGACGAGCTCGATCCGCTGCGGCACGCCGACATTGAGACCGCGCGAGCGCATGTAGTCGCCGAGCTGCGGCGCGGTGAACTCGCGGTTCCAGTCCCAGCTCGTCTTGCCCCAACCGCTGTCCTTCGCCAGCTCGTCCCAGGGTGAGGGAACGCTGCGGAGGTAGGGGAGCGCGTTCGCGTACACGTTCTCGGAGTCCTCGGTGACGCCGCCGGCGTTCGCGGAATACAGCGCTTCGATCGGCGCGCCTCGGTAGGTCGCGACGATGCCCGCGGTCCGTTGGACGGCGCGGATCGTGGAGTCCGCCTCGGTGCCGATGCCGGCGTATTCCTGATCGCGGACGTCGCCCTCGAGGTCGTAGTTGGCGTGCCGACGGAGATGCGTCACGAGGTACGTGCGCGCGGC
>Ga0075423_10005228_pt1 | contig 12100 bp, 15 predicted proteins | sample SoiMethybrSBSTD2_FD_80114 | JGI IMG/M metagenome (GOLD analysis project Ga0075423, IMG submission 80114) | Bulk soil microbial communities from a Populus tree surrounding site in Tennessee, USA - Soil MetaG P. TD hybrid SBSTD2 | ecosystem: Environmental > Terrestrial > Soil > Tree plantation...
TCCTGAGGTGCGAGGGCGAAGCCCGAGCCTCGAAGGAGAGGACGCGGGGTCGCTCAGGATAAGAGCCCGAGCCTCGAAGGACGAGGTCGCGGGTCGCTCAGGATAAGGGCCGAGCCTCGAAGGTGCCGTACCGGAGATGAAAACAGATCACCTAGCCGTTCCCCGCCATTTCACGTCGATGCGCCGCGACCAGATCGGCCATGCTCGGAAAGCGCAGGGCGTAACGCGGCGTGCCTTGCGGGGGCATCGTCGCGCCCCAGCCTGCCCCATCGCCGCGACGGTCGATCCAGACCGAGGTGAGTCCCGCCGCGTTGGCGGGGCCGTGATCGTGAAACAGGCTCTGCGCCACGTGCAGGATGTCAAAACGGTCGTAGCCTTGCTCTTTCAGCCGCGACAGCATGTAGGCGAAGTTGCACGGATCGGGTTTATAGGAACCGATATCCTCGGCCGTGTAGATGGCGTCGAATTCGACGCCTAGCCGCTTGTTGCTGGCGGCAAAGCTCTTGCGATCGACATTGGAGAGAATGACCAGTTTATGATGCTTCTTCAAATAGCTCAGCGCCTCGGCGGAATCGGGAAAGGCCGGCCAATCGGGGATTGAACCGCCGAAACGGCGACACTCGTCCTCGCTCACGTCAGCACCCCACTGCTGCGCCAATGCGCCGTAGACCACGGCAAGCAGGTGGGAATAGAGCATGGCCGGAGTTTCCGCCTGCTGTCGGCTCTCGATCTCGGCGAAGGCTTGCAGCGCCTGACCGCGATCGAACCGCTTGGCAGTCTTGGCCAGAAGCGGCGCCAATGCTGCGTAGAGGCCGCTCTCCCAATCGATCAGGGTGCCATAGCAATCGAAACTGAGCACTTTGAAATCCTGAAACCGCATGCCTTATCTCCAACGCGAATGCCGCAGACTTGTTGAACCATGGAGCGCAGGTCATGCAATAGCTATTCTGCTCCACGCTGGCCGTGAAAGAACGCGCAACCCGGCAAAGCCGATCGAGGAGCACCCCATGAAGGATCTGATTGAGCTGATCACGAGCGGCCTTGAGCCCAGCTCGGATGAGGAGATCGAGCAGGCACGTCTAGAGACCCTGCAGCAGCTCAAGGAGGATCTCGAGGACCAGCCCTGGGAAGACGTGGAGGCGCTGCACCGGCCAGGCGGTCACGGCTTCCATTCGGCTCTGCACACCATCCAGCTCTATATGGACGGCCTCGAACGGCACGTCCTTGCCAATCCGGCGGTAGCCATGGACCCCGATACCTATCGCGCCGCATTCCGCGCCAACGAGGAACTGGCCGAAACCTTCCGCGAGCTCGCCTCGATCGCGCTCGACGAGGCCATGGGCGGACCGGAGGAGGACGAAGAAGGCCCCGATGAGGAGGACTGAGCCGCACTTGACGGAGCACGGCCCGGCCATTAGGTTCCTCGCTGCTTAGCTTCGATTAGAGCTACCGAAGCCCCGAGGGGCAACGCCCGTCCGCGAGTGTCGCGCACGGGCGCCAATGGTTTTGGAGCAAGCCAAGGGCATGTTCGAATCACTCTCAACCAAGCTTGGCGAAGTCTTCGATCGCCTGCGCCGCCGCGGCGCCCTCTCCGAGGAGGACGTCAACGCGGCTCTGCGCGAAGTGCGCGTGGCGCTGCTTGAGGCGGATGTCGCGCTGCCGGTCGTCAAGGACTTCATCGGCGCGGTTCGCGAGCGCGCCGTCGGCCAAGAGGTGCTGAAGAGCGTCACCCCCGCGCAGATGGTGATCAAGATCGTCCATGACCATCTGGTCGAGATGCTGGGCGGTGGCGGGACGCCTGGACTGGCGCTGAATGCCGCGCCCCCGCTGCCGATCTTGATGGTCGGTCTGCAAGGCTCCGGCAAGACCACGACCAGCGCCAAGATCGCGCTCCGCCTCAAGACCCGCGACCGCAAGAAGGTGCTGATGGCCTCGCTCGACACGCGCCGCCCTGCGGCGCAGGAGCAGTTGGCCCAACTGGGTCAGCAGACGGAGGTTCCGACATTGTCGATCGTCCCCGGCGAGCCGCCGGTTGCGATTGCGAAACGCGCGCTTACCACAGCGCGGCTCGAAGGCTATGACGTCGTGCTGCTCGACACCGCCGGGCGGCTCCACATCGACGAGGAGCTGATGGCGGAAGTCGCGGCTGTGCGCGATGCTGTCAAGCCGGTCGAAAGCCTGCTCGTCGCCGATGCCATGACCGGCCAGGACGCGGTGAACGTCGCGAAGAGCTTCAACGAACGCGTGGGTGTTACCGGCATCGTGCTGACGCGCGTCGATGGCGATGCGCGCGGCGGCGCGGCCCTCTCCATGCGGCAGGTCACCGGGCGCCCGATCAAGCTTATCGGTGTCGGCGAGAAGCTCGATGCGCTTGAAGATTTTCATGCCGATCGCATCGCCGGCCGCATTCTCGGCATGGGTGACGTCGTCAGCCTGGTCGAGAAGGCGGCCGAGACGATCGAGCAAGAAGAGGCCGAGAAGCTCGCCGCTAAAGTCGCGAAAGGCCGCTTCGATCTCGACGACATGGCCAAGCAGCTCAAGCAGATCCTGAAGATGGGCGGCCTCGGCGGCATCGTCGGCATGCTGCCCGGCATCGGCAAGCTGCAGAAGCAGATCGAAGGCGCCAAGATCGACGACAAGATGGTGCGCCGGCAACTCGCCATCATCTCATCGATGACGACTGCCGAGCGCCGCAATCCGGACATTGTCAAAGCGTCCCGGCGGCGGCGCATCGCCAGCGGCTCCGGCACCTCCGTGCAAGACGTCAACAAGCTCTTGAAGCAGCACCAGGAGATGAGCCGGATGGTGAAGCAGGTATCGAAGCTCGGGCAGAAAGGGCTGATGAGGCACGGCCTTTCGGCATTGCGTCCGGGCGGATTCAAGACGTGAGTTACTGATCAGGAGAGAGAGGATCGATGTCCATCAAAATTCGACTGGCGCGTGGCGGCGCCAAGAAGCGGCCATTCTATCGTATCGTCATCGCTGATTCGCGCAGCCCGCGCGATGGCCGTTTCATCGAACGCATCGGCAGCTACAACCCGATGGTCGCGCAAGATCATCCAGACCGGCTCAAGCTCGACCAGGAGCGGGCGAAGCATTGGCTTGCGGTTGGCGCGCAGCCGACCGACCGGGTCGCACGCTTCCTGGCGAAAGAGGGACTGATGGCGGAACGGCCGCGCCCTGAGCAGACCAAGCAAAGTCGTCCAAAGGCCAAGGCTCAGGAGCGTGCCAAGGCGGCGCAAGCCGGCGCAGGGGCGAGCGCGCCGGCCGAGGCGACGAGCTGAGATTAGGCACCCTCAAATCGACCCTCTCCTCATGAAGCAGCGGGAGAGCTGCTTGAGCGGGGACGGGTGAGGGGCATCGGCGAGGATCTCAAATTGTCCGAGCTCGAAGCGAAGATCTGCGTGGGCGTGGTGGTGGGCGCGCAAGGGCTCAAAGGAGCCGTTCGCATCAAGCCTTTTACCGCCGAGCCGAAGGACATCGCCGCCTATGGTCCGGTGGCGGATGAGAGCGGTACCCGCCTCTTTCAGCTCAGCCTGGTCGGCGAGGGCCGCGGGACTGTCATCGCGCAGCTCTCGGGCATCTCCAGTCGGGAACAGGCCGAGGCGCTGAAGGGCCTGCGCCTATTCGTGCGGCGATCGGCTCTGCCGTCGCTGGCGGCTGAGGAATTTTACCATGCCGACCTGATCGGCCTCGAAGCCGAGCGGGCGGACGGCAGTCCGGCAGGAAAGGTGGTCGCTGTGCTGGACCATGGCGGCGGCTGCTATTTGGAGATCGAAGGCGGGAGCGAACGGCCCTTGATCGTTCCATTTTCCCAGGCCGCGGTTCCGGTGGTCGATCTTGCTGCAAGAAAGCTGGTGATCCACCCGCCCGAAGAGGTCGAGGTACGCTCCGAGGAGAACCGCGGATGAATGCCGGCGGAAGCACTTGGACGGCTCGCGTCCTGACGCTCTTTCCGGAGATGTTTCCAGGACCGCTTGGCCACTCGCTCGCCGGAAAGGCATTGGCGAGCGGCCTTTGGGCATTGGAAACAGTGGACATTCGGACTTTCGCGCGCGATAAACACCGCTCCGTCGATGACACCCCATTCGGCGGCGGCCCCGGCATGGTAATGCGTCCCGACGTGGTTGATGCCGTGATCGGGAGCGTGGTCGATCCAGGCGGATCCGACCCCGGTGGCCGAGTAATCTATTTGACCCCGCGCGGGCGCTGCCTGGATCAGGCTCTGGTCCGGGAGTTGGCGGCCGGCTCGGGGATTAGCGTGCTGTGCGGACGCTACGAAGGGGTGGACGAGCGGGTGATCGAGGCGCGCCGGCTCGAGGAGGTCAGCCTCGGGGATTTTGTGCTCTCGGGCGGCGAGCCCGCGGCCATTGCCCTGATCGACGCCTGCGTGCGGCTGCTGCCCGGAGTGCTGGGCGCGGAAGCGGGTCTTGAGGAGGAGAGCTTCGAGCGGGGGTTGCTCGAATACCCGCATTTTACGCGGCCGACGGTATGGCAAGGCCGCAATGTGCCGGAAGTACTGCTGTCCGGCCATCATGAGCGGATCAGGGCCTGGCGGCTCGAGCAGGCTGAGGAGATTACGCGCCGTCGGCGCCCGGATCTCTGGAGCCGATACACAGCCGGGCAGAAGGCTTAGAGTTTGGAAAGGTAACGGCCATGAACATCATCGAGACACTCGACCGCGAGCAGGTCGGCAAGATGGCGGGATCGATTCCCGACTTCGCGCCCGGCGACACTCTCAGAGTGAACGTGAAGGTGAAGGAGGGCGAGCGCGAGCGGGTGCAGGCCTTCGAAGGCGTTTGCATCGCGCGAAAAAATGCGGGCGTGAACTCCAGCTTTACCGTGCGCAAGATCAGCTATGGCGAAGGCGTCGAGCGCGTTTTCCCACTCTATAGCCCGCGCATCGGCTCGATCGAGCTCTTGCGCCGGGGTGATGTCCGTCGCGCCAAGCTCTATTACCTGCGCGACCGCCGCGGCAAGTCGGCCCGCATCGCCGAGAAGATGACGGGCGCCGCAGGGAAAGCCGCTGCCGCAGAGCGTGAAGCCGCCGCCGCCGCCGAAGCAACCCCGGCTGAAGCGGAGGCGTAATTCTTGATCCTGCGGGGCTCGGGCTTCGCCCTCGCGCCTCAAGATGAGGATGCCAGTTGTCGAAGAGCCACATTTCAGGGTGAGCAGTTTCTTTCACCTCATCCTGAGGTGGCCGCCGCGAGGCGGCCCTCGAAGGGGGAGTTACAGCGGAACGCCAGCGTCGTAGAGTTGGGCTTGAGCCTCATATACAACTGAAGCCATGACGAAGCCGCGCACGCTTTTCGAGAAAATTTGGGACAGCCATGTCGTCGATCGGCAGGAGGACGGTACCTGCGTCCTCTACATCGATCGGCACTTGGTGCATGAAGTCACCAGCCCGCAAGCATTCGAAGGCTTGCGCAGCGCGGGGCGCGTTGTCCGCAGGCCCGAGGCGACCTTGGCCGTCGCCGATCACAACGTGCCCACGACCGACCGCAGCCAGGGAATTGCCGAAACCGAGAGCCGCATCCAGGTCGAGACGCTCGAGAAGAACTGCGCTGAGTTCGGCGTACCGTATTTCTCGATGAATGATATTCGTCAGGGCATCGTCCACATCATCGGGCCGGAGCAGGGTCTCACCCAACCGGGTATGACCATCGTCTGCGGCGACAGCCATACGGCGACGCATGGCGCGTTCGGCGCTCTTGCATTTGGGATCGGCACGTCCGAGGTCGAGCATGTGCTGGCGACGCAGACGCTGATCCAGAAGCCGGCGAAGAACATGCGGATCCGCATCGAGGGCAAGTTGCCGATCGGTGTGACCGCCAAGGATCTGATTCTCGCCGTCATCGGCAAGATCGGGACGGCGGGCGGGACCGGGCATGTGATCGAGTATGCCGGCGAGGCGATCTCCGGCCTCTCGATGGAGGGCCGCATGACGGTCTGCAACATGTCTATCGAAGCCGGCGCCCGCGCGGGGCTGATTGCGCCGGACGAGACGACCTATGCTTATCTGCAAGGCCGGCCAATGGCGCCCAAGGGCGGCGCCTGGGAGCAGGCCCTGGCGCATTGGCGCACGCTGCCGTCCGATCGCGGCGCGCTCTACGACAAGGAGGTTGTGATCGACGCTGCGGAGATTGCACCGCAAGTGACCTGGGGCACCAGCCCCGAGGCGGTGCTGCCGATCACCGGATCGGTGCCTGATCCTGCCGCCGAGATTGACGAGGATCGGCGCCGGGCAATGGAACGCGCGCTCGACTATATGGGTCTGAAGCCGGGGACACCGCTCAAGGAAATCAAGATCGATCGCGTTTTCATTGGCTCCTGCACCAATGGGCGCATCGAGGATTTGCGCGCCGTGGCCGAGGTCGTCAGGGGCCGCAAGGTTGCACCATGGGTCCAAGCCATGGTGGTGCCGGGCTCGGGCCTGGTGAAGAACCTGGCCGAGGAGGAAGGCATCGACCGCGTCCTCAAGGAAGCGGGATTCGATTGGCGCGAGCCGGGCTGCTCGATGTGCCTGGCGATGAATCCCGACCGGCTGGAACCAGGTGAGCGCTGCGCCTCCACCTCGAACCGCAACTTCGAAGGGCGGCAGGGGCGCGGCGGCCGTACGCATCTGGTCAGCCCGGCCATGGCGGCGGCAGCGGCGGTTGCCGGCCGGCTCGCGGATGTGCGCGAGATCGTCTGACAGGCGAGCCCAATGACGGGAGCGAGCGAGCGCGAGGAGTTGCGCCGGCAGCGTCGTGAAGCACGCCGCCGCATGCTGTTTGACACCAGCGTGCCGAGCCCTTGCGTCAGCGTCTGCCGGTTGGATGACGCGACCGGATATTGCCTGGGCTGCCGGCGCACCATCGACGAGATCCGCGACTGGATCATCATGACTCCGGCCCAGAAACAAGCCGTGCTGGCGCGCATTGCCGAACGGGGCACAGGTCAGGGCACTTCCGGCCCATCGCAATGAATTCCGAGGCAAGCTCGCGCGCGCGGGCGATCGCGCTTCTCGCCTATGTCACGTTGGCTTGGGGTTTGGCTTGGCCGGTCACCAAGGTCGCCGTCGAGCAGGTGCCGATCTGGCATTTGCGCGCGGGTACCATTGCCATCGGTGGCATCGCCATGCTCGCCCTTGCGCGCGCATTGGGCCATCGCATAACCGTGCCGCGCCGTGAACTGCTTCGGTTGGCCGTGTTAAGCCAGTTCAATGTCACCGGCTGGTGCTTGCTGTCCGCTTACAGCGTCAGTCTCATGGCCGCCGGTCGCGCCAGCATCATCGGGTTTACCATGCCGATCTGGGCGGCGGTCATCGCGGCGGCGACCGGCCGCGAACGCATGACTGCCGCCAAGCTGCTGGCGCTCGCTTTAGGGCTGGCGGGACTGATGGCTCTGTTGCTTCCGCAATGGCAGAGCGTGGTTGCAGCACCCTTCGGAGTGCTTGCGATGCTGGGCGCGGCTGTGGCCTGGGCGATCGGCACGCTCGGCATGAAGGACTTTCATTGGTCCAGTGCGATATCGGTGCAGACCGGCTGGCAACTGCTGTTCGCCGCATTGACCATATCGATCGGCTTGCCCTTCGTCGGCGAGCATCTCGATTTTGCGACCATAAGCGCCAGCGGCTGGGCGGCGATACTTTACCTGATCGTCCTCTCGCTGCTCTTCGCCTCCTGGGCATGGTTCGGCGCGGTGCACGCCCTATCGGCGACCCTGGCCGGAATCGGCAGCCTTCTGGTGCCGGTTGTCGGCGTCATTGGGAGCGCGCTTTGGCTGCACGAGAAAGTCGGGATCGCTGAAATCTCGGCGCTCGTCCTGATTGGGATATCGGTCCTGCTGGCCATGCGCCCCAGTGAGCAAGCGGTTGCAGCTCCTTCGCCCGCTGCCGGCGGACTGCGCTTGGGAGCGCGAAGATTTCGCTAGGCTACCCGCCGAGACTGCTCGCTAGCTGATTATTATAGCTCCGGACCCAGCCAGGAATGAAAAAAGCATCGACCAGGGCCCAGATGCCAACGGCAGCCAGGATCGGTATCCCGATGAGGAAGATGTAGGTTGCGACGCCGACGATAAAGAGAACGAGCTGTACGACGGCGGTTCCGGTCCGACCGTGATAGAAGCGGTGCCCGCCCAACATCCCAACGAAGAACCAGAGCAGATAACTGACTGCCAGCGACTTCTTGTTCGCGTCGTAGCGCATCATCGTTGCCGCCGATGATGCTGCCGGCGATTGCTCGACCATGATCCTCTCCCTGCCATTCGAGGACCCTAATATACTCTTGGAAGTGGCAGGCTTGTCGAGGGCCTAGCGCTGTGCGGGAGGGTACGACGTGCCGGAAGCACCAGCGGAGAGATAGCGGAAGCCGCCGGTCTCGTTAACCGCGTATTGCGGCCGCCAGCCGGAGAACTCCCCCAGGTCTTGGAGCCGATCGGTCCGGTTATCGAGTATAAGCCAGCTTTGCTCTGCCCGGACAAGCAAGAGAGCGTGAACCTCCTGCCCTCCATCGCTCGTCAACACAACGATGCGCAGATTGCCATCCTTAAAGCCGAGCAGCTTCAATACGAAATACTTCGCGATGGCATAATCCTCGCAGTCGCCGCCGAGATGGGCGAACGTCACCGGGCTCTCCCAGACGTCCTCACGGCCGAATTGCTCCTGATCTGTCCGGTAAGGCTTGCGGTTGAGAGCTGAGTTGACTTCAGCGGCCTGTTGAATGGGGCTGCGGCCACGGCTGCGTTCGATGATCTGGGCCAGCCACAGTACGCCTGGATCCGAGCACACCCGACCGCTCAGACAAGAGCGGACCTGGGTCTCTTGCTGCGGCAATTGCCGCATGACCTGCTGCCATTGCGGCAAGCGCCAGAGCGCATCCAGTTGCTGTTCGGCCACTCGGGAAAAAGCAGATCCGGCCGCCTGCGTCGGTGCGATAGGCTGCACCATGGCCAGGACCGCAGCAGTAACACCCAATCGGCGCAAAAGCCGGTGGGCAGCAAACCGCATCGCTTCCCTTCGATCGCGTCCGGCTGTCGCAAGGCGGACGGGCGGGGTAGGTATCGCGACACATTAATATTAATAAGCGAGATCGGCCGCGCCCATGATCTGGGTGGGTACTGCTCAGGGACGATAGGAGGAGACGGTGATCAGGCCACGAAGTACGCGGTCACTGCCAGCAGGTTGACCACAGCCAGGACCGTAAGCCCCGCCTCGAAGCTTGGCATCGAGGAGGGGCGGCGAATATCGGCGATGAGGATGCTCAAGATGACCAAGAGGAGGCCAATCGTTCCGACCTCACGATTGCGGTAGACCAAACCAAGCAGGGCCAGCACTGTGCCTGAATACTGGCATAGCGCAGCAAACGCTGTTCCACGTTGAGGCGAGCGCCGCTCAATGAAAAATTGTACCCCGGCCAAGGCAATCGCAGCCGCATAGCTGAGGAGCGTAGTCGTAACCAGCGACGCAATTACGCTGGCTGTTGCAACGGACATCATTGCTCATAAGCCCCCTTGTTTACGCCCGGCAGGTGGGCGCCAGCAAAGCCTTAACAGCCAGTTTACAGAAGTTACTAATGTATAGCCAGCGAATGGAGCAGAAAGGTTTGATTAAGGTTGTCGGTATTAGGGGGTAATTCCTCCGCCTTGATGAGTTGAGGTATTGCCGTCGCTAAAGTCGAGTTCCCCCGCGGTTTGGTTTATGGCTTCGCCCCCTCGGAGCCACCCCCAGCCAAACCGTAAGGAAATTAAGACGCCCAAGCGCCCCCGCGAGGCCAGACCACGCGGGGGCGACCTTTTTTCTGTGCCAGGCCGTGCGAAAACTTGCGGCGCTTACCTGCCGATCGGGCCGTGCGACTTCGTAACGCTGCGCCGGGAAGTTGCGTGCGTTGAGGAGTTTTTCGCCCTCACACCCCCCAGCATAGCCTGCCGACAAAGGGCAGCGCCTTTGCGGGCAAGTTCGCCCCAGCGAGTTTGGGAATCCAGTGCGAGGTAGCGCTGCCAGAGTGGCAGAGCGTCAATGAAGGCCTCTAGCTCCGTCTCGAGCCGGGCCAAGTTGAACAAGGCGTCGGCGTAATCGGGGTCAATCGCCAGAGCGCGTCGGTAGCGCCGTGCCGCGTCGACGTGCTTTCCCTCCACCTCCGCCAAGCCGGCGAGATTGAACCAGGCCTCAGCCATGTCCGGATCGAGCGCGGCGGCTTTGGCGAAAGCGGCGGTGGCTTCTGCAACCCGTCCTCGCTCGCGCAGGACATTGCCAAGATTGAAATGCAAAGTTGCATCACCGGGCTCGCGGGCCAGGCAGCGGCTGTAAAGCTGCTCGGCCTCGGCCCAAGAACTTGTGGCCTCAGCACGCTCGGCCGCTTCGAACAAAGCATCTGTCGTTGGTCCAGGCGGCGAGGCGAGGTCGAGCCGAAGCTGTCCATCCAAATCCGCCAGCCGGCCGGCGATGCGCTGACCCAGCCGCCCGGCTTCATCGCGGGCCAAAGTGAGCGAAGGCAGTCTGGCGCGCAGGCGTTCAGGCTCGTGCAGAAGCTCGCAAAGCAGCCGCTGAGGATCCATTCCATCTGCCAGCGCGCGCCTGACCTCCTTCAAGGCTTGGCGCGCGTGCAACTCTTCCGCCGGATCGATGATATCCAGAAGAGCGAGCAGTCTCGCGAGACTTTGGGCGATGCCGTGACCAGCGAATCGCTTGGCGTCCTCGGCGGGCCCGGGACGGCGGTCCGTCAATCCGAGCAGATTGAGGAATGCCGTCTCTCCGATCACCGGAATACGGAGCCGGTCGGCACGTTCGATGGCGGCGGCGACTTGGCCTTCGGCAAGTGCGCGCGCACTGCGCCTGCCAATCACCAGTAAGCCGGAGCCGCGGCTGAGGCCACGGGCGAGACGTCCCCCGCGCTCAGCAGCCAAACGGACGGCGATGCGGCGCGGCAGGCTTGCAAGTCCACCCACGATCACCACAGCGACACCGGCGAGGCGCATAGGATCGGCACTCACACTCGCGAACTTGGGTATGTTGCGCAGTGTAAGACTGTATTCGGCGGAGTTGAACGTCTGTTACGCGAGGCTCCGGCCGGCTACCGTCGCCCGCCGGCGCGCTTCGTCTTGCGCGGTGCTTCGGCGGCCGGTTTTCGCGCCTTGCTGCGGGCGGGCGGTTTCCTGACCGATTCACCGCCACCCTCGGCGAGACTGCGTTTCAACGCATCCATCAGATTGATCACGCGACCGGTCTCGGGTGCCTTCGCAATGACGGGTTGCTCACCCTTGATCTTGGCCCTGATGACTTCGTGCAACGCATCCTGATAGCGGTCGCGGAATGTATCTGGTTCGAATTTGCCTGCTTTTTGCCGGATCAACTGCACGGCCAGTTGCAGCATTTCCTTGTCAGGTTTTTCATCGCTGACATCCTCGAATATTTCATCCGAGCTGCGCACCTCGTCCGCGGTCCGCAAGGTGGTGACGAGGAACCCTTTGCCGCGAGCGGCCATGGCGATCAGATGTTCACGGCTCGACAGAACGACACGGGAGAGCGCGATTTTCTTCTGCTGGCGCATGGCCTCGCGGATCACTCCGAAGGTTTCCTCCGCGAAGTCACCGTCGGGTGCCAAATAGTAAGGCGTCTCCAAGTAGATCGGATCCACGGAGTCCTCATCGACAAACCGTTCTATGGCGATGGTCTTTGTCGATTCGATCTGCGCTTTGTCGAAGTCCTCCTGGTCCATGACCACGTAATGGCCCTTCTCGTATTCATAGCCTTTGACCAGATCCGAGCGCTCGACTTCGCCCAGATCCGGCTCGTAGGGACGCATATTGATTCGCTTATGCGTGTCCTTGTGCAGCAGGTGAAAGGATACTCGGCTTGCCCCGGAGGTTGCCGGGTAGAGACGAACGGGGCAGGAGACGAGAGAAAGCCGCAAATGCCCTTTCCAGCTTGGTCGCGGAGCCATCTTGCATTGCCCTCCAGGGAAGCCGCCGGCCACCCCCCGTGCGGCGACAGTTCTGATACGCTCGAAAACGTATCCCTCGTCCCCTCTGTTGCGGGTGTGGTGCGGAAGGATTAGCTCTTGCGCCGGTTAATTTCTGCCCGATCAGACCTTGCGCAAGAAGGACATGGCCAACAGGAACA
>Ga0075423_10005229_pt1 | contig 12099 bp, 11 predicted proteins | sample SoiMethybrSBSTD2_FD_80114 | JGI IMG/M metagenome (GOLD analysis project Ga0075423, IMG submission 80114) | Bulk soil microbial communities from a Populus tree surrounding site in Tennessee, USA - Soil MetaG P. TD hybrid SBSTD2 | ecosystem: Environmental > Terrestrial > Soil > Tree plantation...
CAGCCTCCCGACAAGGCCTACGAGGAGCAAGAAGTACGCGATCGCATTCGCGCCGCCATCGCTTCGCTTCCGCCCAGAGAGCGCAAAGTGATCGGGCTTTACTATTACGGCGAAGCTACGATGAAGCAGATCGGAGCGGAGATCGGCGTGAACGAATCACGCGTCTCGCAATTGCATGCGCGGGCGGTGCAGAGACTACGAAAGGCCCTCGGCGCCGATTGCCCGACCGACTCGATCAGCCCGGCCGTGCTGTCGTTTCAGAGCACGATGCGCCGTCTGCGGATGGCAAAGGCGGAGATGCCGCACGAACCAGGCGTCGTGCTTCAGTACCGCGCGCCGAAGCCGCAGGCTGCGCCGAAGAGTGCTGCCAAGCGGAAGGTCGCTGCGCGCAGAGAACCGATCGCGGCGGCGCGGTAAATCTCCCGGTTACCGGGATCCGTTGTCCGGGATCCGAGAGGATCTCTTCGACGATCGGATCCCGGAATCGACGCATGCCGGATCCCGGATCCCGGCCAACGGATCGCGGATCCCGGCATCTTTCACTCCACCATCTCCTTCCCCACCCGCAGGAGATCTTTCAACCGAAACGGCTTTGCCAGCCACCGGCAGCCTGATTCTTCGAGGAAGCGTTCCGCGTCCGTGCCGGCCACGTCTCCGGTTACGAAGAGCACGCGGCGCGCCATGGCTGGATCCGTTGTCGCCAGTTCTTTGTAAAACGACGGACCGTCGAGTCTCGGCATCTTCAAATCGCAGACGATCAAATCGTACGGCCGCTCGTTGAGCCGCTCGAGCGCTTCCATGCCGTCACTCGCGCGGTCAACGAGGAAGCCCGCGTCCGCGAGCGCTTCGGCGACGGCGGCGCCGAGGGCAATCTCATCCTCGACGACCAATGCGGCTGCCCCGACGCGAACGTCTCCGGTTGCGCGTTGTTCCGCCGTTCGCGGGATTGGCGGCTTGAGCGGTCCCGCGCCTACCGGTAATTCCACGTAGAAGGACGCACCCCGCCCAGGGTCGGATTTCACCGTCAGACGACCGCCGTGCTCCTGGACGATTGCATAGGCGACGGTGAGACCGAGACCGGTGCCTTTGCCGACTTCTTTCGTGGTGAAGAACGGATCGAAAATCTTGGGCTGCACTTCGTCCGGCACACCGGGGCCGTCATCGTTGACTTCGAGGATCACGGCGTCGCGGTCCGCCTCGTGCCACGTCCGAACAATCAGTGTGCCGCGTCCGTGGGCGCCGAGCATTGCCTGCTCGGCGTTGATGATCAGGTTGAGCAGCACCTGCTGAATCTGATGAGGATCGGAAAACACTTCCGGAAGGCCGGCCGCGAGCGCTTCCAGGATGGCGATGTTGCTGATCCGCTGTTCGTAAGATCGAAGGGCCAGGGTCTCGCGCACGACCTGATTGAGGTTGACCATCGCGCGGGTGGTGTGACGTTTGCGAGCGAAGGTCAGAAGGTTGCGCACGATCTTCGCCGCGCGTTCCGACTCGCTCAGGATCGTTTCAAGGCCGCGTTTGGTCTGCTCGTCGACGGATCGCTGAGTGAGGCGATCGGCCCAGGTCAGAATCGTGGCTAACGGATTATTGAGCTCGTGAGCGACGCCTGAGATCGTTTGTCCGAGGGCGGCCAGTTTCTCGGCCTGCAACAGTTGGTGGTACAAATCACGAGCCTGATCTTCCAGCCGCTTGCGTTCGCTCACGTCCCGCATCAGCGCTTCGACGCGCAGGCCTTCCGCGACGCGTTCCGCATGCGCCGTGACTTCCACCCACATCGCCGATCGATCGGCGCGCCGCAACCGCAGCAGGTAATCGGTGACTGCTCCGTCGCGCTGAAGCCGTTCGAGGAACCCATCGCGCGCCTGCGGATCGACGAACCGCTCAACCTCGAACGGACGGACGTCCGCCTGCGGTGTTTCCACCGCATAGCCGAACATCAGTTTGAGATACGGGTTGGCGGAGAGCGTGAGGGCGGCTGACTCCGACAACGTGCCGATGTAGACGCCCTCGTGAACCGACTCGAAGAACCGCGCGAACGTTTCGGGAGGGGCCGCTGACGTCAGCTCGGGTTCCGGCACGACCGGATTATACGGGCGATCCGAATCGCACGGCTCAGGTTTACTTGCGGCGCGGCGGCGGCGGCGTGGGCGTCATGGTTTGATACTGCGACCGATACCGTCCTTCGATCGTCGATCGAATCTGGGAGATACTCGCGCCGGAATTGTGCATCTGCATCGCGTCACGCGCGACATCGAGGCAGATCGCTCAGGTCATGCCGTGGTCCTCCCAGGTCGGGCGTCCATTCGCGTCGCGGCTCCGGACGAAGCAGTCGTCGTTGCCTTTGTGGCCGGACCGCTCGCATCCACAAAAGCATGGCACGTAGTGCAAAACTTCAGGATGCCTGGCCGCAAACGTGTAGACCGCGCGCACGACGTCCGGCGGACGTGCTGGAGCAAATTCGCTGACGGGGAGCGGCGGCAGTTCGCCCTTGTACGCAGGGGGCGGAGGTGTGAACTGGACCACCGTTGGCTGGGGTTGTTCGGCGGCCGCGGGTGCCGCGGCGGGTGGCGGCACGGCTGCACTGGACTCGGACGGTTCATTTGCCTGACATCCGAATCCCACGGCGCCAATCGCTATCGTGACGATCGTGACCCACGACGATCGAACAATGTTCATAAGCCGATCTTAGCACCCGTGGACATCAGCACTCCGCCGCCGGTAATCTGACGCCAATGTTCACGCCGTTGTTGCTCAAAGACAAGGTGGCTGTTGTCACGGGCGGTGGAACCGGGCTCGGCCTCGCGATCGCGAAGCGGATGGGCGAGCTTGGGGCCGACATCGCCGTCGGCAGCCGCCAGGCCGCGCATCTCGAACAGGGGACGGCCGATTTACGACACGCGGGTCTTGACCCCCTTGCCGTTCAGGTCGACGTGCGAAAGCCGGATCAAGTGGACGAAATGGTCGCCCGCGTGCTGCGGCACTTCGGCCACATCGACATCCTGATCAACAACGCCGCCGGAAACTTCATCTGCCGGGCCGAGGATCTGTCGCCGAACGGGTGGAACGCGGTCGTCGGAATCGTCCTGAACGGCAGCTTCTATTGCTCACGCGCGATCGGGAAGCACATGATTGCGCGCGGCCGCGGCGGCTCGATCGTCTCGATACTCGCCAATTACGTCTGGACGGGCAGTGCCGGCACCGTCCACTCTGCCGCGGCGAAAGCGGGCGTGATGTCGATGACGCAAACGCTCGCGGTTGAATGGGCCGCCCACAACATCCGTGTGAACGCCGTCGCGCCAGGTCCGATCGAGTCGCCTGGAGCGGCTGAGAAACTCTGGAACACACCCGAGGCAGTTCGTCGAATCACCGAAAGCATTCCCCTGAAGCGATGGGGCAAGCCCGATGACGTTGCGGATGCCGTGACCTTTCTCGTCTCCGATCATGCCAGCTTCATCACCGGAGAGATCCTCACAATCGACGGCGGCTCCTGGCTCGGCAAAGGACCGTACGGATTCGTGTAAGTCGCACCAAGCTGCACTTGGTCTCCGATTCTGTTCCGCCGGCACAGGATAATAGAAGCCACGGAAAAACACGGATCAACACGAAATCAATCGGTGTCCGATTCTAGCCTTCACCAAGCTCGGTATCCCGACATCAAAGCATGAGCCGCGAACGGAACGGAGCGAGCGGCGCAGTGCGAGCGGAGTGGAGTGAGCTAGTCGGGGTGCAGGGGACCCCGACGATCTAAAAATGACTACTACTCGTCAACGACGTCTCGCCTACCTCTCCTGGATCACTGTCTGCATCGTGTGGGGCACAACGTATCTTGGGATACGCGTGTGCCTCGAAACGATTCCACCGATGTTGATGGGAGGGCTCCGCTGGCTTGCCGCCGGCGCGCTGCTCGCTGCCTACGTTGTGGCAAGTGGCGAATCGCTCCCGGGACGAGAACGATGGGGCGGAATTGCGCTGCTCGGGTTCTTGATGCTCGGGCTTGGCAACGGTGGGGTTGTCCTCGCCGAGCAGTGGGTGCCCAGCGGTCTCGCGGCCGTCGTCATCGCGTCCAATCCGTTCTGGATGTCCGCAGTCGAAGCGGCAATTCCTGGCGGCGAGCGGCTTCGAGCCAACATCGTGCTCGGCCTCATCATTGGCTTCACCGGAATCCTTGTGCTGGTCTGGCCAGATGTGGCGCTCGGAGCGGCCACCGGTCGCGGATTTCTTGCCGGCGTTATCGCTTTGCAGGTTGCATCGATTGGCTGGTCACTCGGCTCGGCCTATTCGAGGCGCCATGTACGCACCGACCACCTGCTTGGAACAACCGCGTGTCAGATGCTTGCTGGCGGGATCTTTATGACGGCCGCTGGGACCATTCGCGGAGAGTGGTCACACCTGTCGTTTACCGCAACAACGACGGGGTGGTTGGTGTATCTCTCGACGATCGGCGCGATTGGCGGGTTCGTCGCCTACACGTACGCCTTACGACATCTTCCGGTATCGTTTGTGTCGTTGTATGCCTACATTAACCCGATCATTGCCGTGACGCTTGGCGTCTTGATCCTCCACGAATCCTTCGACTCGCGAATGGCGATCGCCGCAGCACTGGTGTTCTGCGGGGTGGCAATAGTCCGGTGGAGCGGCCCAAAGGCCGTCTCCGACTCCGGACTCGAGGTTGATGCGCAGGCCGAGCCCTCAACGTAAGGGCGGACAATGTTCAATGTTCAATGTTCGAGGGATCGAACTTCATTGAACATTTCAGATTGAACATTTCACATTGAACATTGAACATCAAACATTGAACATTAACTGTGTCAGACCGTGCGCCCACTGATCAGGCGGACCAGGAAGAGCACGATCGCAATAACCAGCAGGACATAGATGAAGTTGCCGAGGGTGTAGCCACTGACCATCCCGAGCAACCAGAGCACGATGAGGATGATCGCAATCGTTTCGAGCATGGTCTTCTCCTTGGGCGCGAAATCGCGCGTCGCATTCGCGAAATGATTTCCCAGCAACGGCTGTGCCGGATTTTCGATCTTAGGGAGTCACGCGGCGCCGCCGCGGTCGGCTTCGTCGTTTTTCTTGTATTCAGTGCGCCCTCGCAATTGCACGCGCAGATCGACACTCCAGCTCAGCCGGGAGACTCGCCGTCAACCGGCAAACAGGTTGTCTTGTTTCTGACAGGTGCAGCCAGCGGACTCGGCGCGCACGAAGCGGCGCACGTCATCGCCGATTTGGCGTACGGTGAAAAGCCAGGACTGAAGAAAGTCGATTTTCACGGCCTTCCGTTCTTTGCCATCACCCACCGAAGCGGGCGTGCCGCGAACGAAGAGTTCGTCATTTCATCGGCTGGTTTCTGGGCCCAGAACGCGGGCAACGAATGGCTGCTGAGTAAACGGCCGGATCTCAAGTCGCAGCAAGCGCCGTTCGCAAAAGGGTACTTCGCGTTCAACGTCCTCGCATCGGTGGCATACGCGGGTGCTGCGTTTGCGAAAACAGGTCCCGCCGAGCGGGACACGCGCGGGATGGCGGCCTCTTCACGTGTCGATGAACGTTGGATCGGCGCCCTCGTGCTCGCGCCGGCTCTGCTCGACGCATGGCGCTATTACCACCCCGGCTCGAAGTGGGCGACCTGGAGTTCGCGGGGAGTCAAGATCGGGATGGTCGTTATGGTTGCGCGGTAACGCTAGGCTGAGAGCCTTCGGTCCGTGTCCCCAGCGCGAATGACATCGCTCCTTCGATGACGACCTCGCCGTTCACACGCGCGACTCCACGAAGGACACCCATCCGGCTGCGCAGACGACGGACCACGGCCTCTATGACAACCTGATCGCCGGGGTGCACCGGCCTCCTGTATCTCACGCGCTCGATTCCCATGAAGAAGGGCAGCTTTTCCCGATTCTCCGGTTTCGCAAGAATCATGATCGCGCCAACCTGCGCAACGGCTTCAGTCAGGATCGTGGGAGGGAGAACCGGAAGGCCATCTTCCTGATACGAGAGATACCGATCGTTCAAGGTCACATTCTTGATCCCGACGATGCGCTTGTCGGGCTCGAATTCGATGATGCGATCGACGAGAAGAAACGGGTAGCGGTGCGGAAGAATCCGCTCAATCGCACTGTAGTCAAGCGGTAGCGAGAGGTCCACGATATCGAGTTCCAATGTTCAATGATAAATGTTCAATGTTCAACGCAGAATTGGATGCTGCCCTTGCGCATCGAGCATTGAACATCAGGCTGTTATCCTGGGCAGTATAATCGGGATTTGTCCCTTGGAAGGAAAAGCGTCTCTACGTGAGTCAGTCATTTCCAGCAGACGACGCCCCGGCGGATCCGAATACGCAGCCACAATCGAAGGCGTCAAAAGAAGAACTCGTCACGACGCTCTTCGACCTTGGCCGCCAGGTCACGAGTGTGCTCGACTTCGACGACCTCCTGCGCCAGATCCCGAGACTCATCGGCCGGTTGATTTCGTTTGAAGCGTTCGCGGTGTACCTGCTCGATGAGCGTCGAGGCGAGCTGCGTGTCGCCTACGCGGTCGGTTATCCACCGGTCGAGCGGCCGATTCGGCTCCGACCGGGCATGGGCCTGGTTGGCGCCGCGATCGAAACCGAGCAGCCGGTGCTGGTCAACGACCTGCACAATGATCCGCGCTACATCGAGTTCGTCCCCGGGATGAATTCGGAAATCGTCGTCCCACTGCTGCACAAGTCGAAGCCACTAGGGGCGCTGAACATCCTCAGCCGGAACCGGAATCAATTCACGCTCGAGGACACCGCCATCGTCCGACAGTTCGGCGCGCACGTCGCCGTGGCGCTGGTGAACGCGCGGTTGTTCGATCGGAGTAAGCGTGATGCAGAGGCGTTTGAGACGCTCGCGGAGATTGGACGCGACGTGGCGTCGGTACTTGATCTCGACGAGTTGCTGTCGCGCATCGCGCAATTGACCAAGCGGGTGATCGACTATCGAACCTTCGGCATTCTGCTGCTGAACCAAGAACGCGGCGAGCTCGAAATGAAGCTGGCGCTGCAGTATGGCGAGAAAGTACAGGTGCCGCGAGTCCGGCTCGGAGAAGGATTGGTCGGATACGCGGCCCTCCATCGCGAACCGGTTCTGGTGTCAGACGTGTCCCAGGACCCGCGTTACATCAAGCTGGTTCCCGACGTGCGATCCGAGTTGGTCATCCCGATGCTGTTGAAGGATCGCTGCATCGGCGTCGTCGATCTGGAGAGCCCGGAACTCGACGCGTTCAGCAAGCGTGACGTCGAGATCCTCACGCTGCTCGCGAGTCAAGCGGCCGTGGCGATCGACAATGCCCGGCTCTACGAGGAGGTCCGGGCGAACGAAGAACGGTTGGAGAAAGAACTTCGATTTGCGCAACGGGTGCAGACGGCGCTTCTTCCCGCCGGACCGCCGAAGCGACTCAAGGGAATCGAAGTGGCAGCCGCGTTTGCTCCCGCGCGCGAGGTTGGCGGCGACTTTCATGATTACCTGTCGCCTGAAGCCTCGACCCTCGTCGTCGCGGTGGGAGATGTATCGGGGAAGGGCGTTCCGGCGGCACTCTACAGCGCCTTTGCCGCGGAGCTCGTTCGGGGCCGCACGTTCCGTCGACGCTATCTTCCGGACCGATCGAGTCCATCGGGCGTGCTGTCGTCGGTGAACACGATTCTTCATCAGCGACAGCTCGAGGAGTATTACTGCACGCTCTGCTACACCGTGTTCGATCTGAAACGCCGGGTCCTCACGCTCGCCAATTCCGGATTGCCCTATCCGATCCGCGCCACCGCAGAGGGCTGTGCCCAGATTGAACTTCCCGGTGTGCCGCTGGGTTCGTTTCAGGGATCGACCTACGACGAGGTCACGTTTGCGTTACACGCCGACGACCTGTTCGTGATCTGCACCGACGGTGTGTTCGAAGCGATGAATGGACAAGGACAGGAATTCACCGCCGCGAGGCTGATTGATGTCGTGGCTGGGCTGCGTCAACAGCCGACGGCCAAGGTGGTGGAAAGAATTTTCGAAGCCGTGTCGGAATGGCGGGGTGAGACTCCGCCGAACGACGACATGACCGCGGTCGCCGTGCGGATTACGGTGTAGGGCGGGGTCTAACGAACGCGCCGAGGCGGGGTCTAAAGACCCCGCCCTACATTCATCTAGTACCGCTTGAACGAAATATCTTTCTGCTCCAGGTGAAGACCAACTGCCCGGCCACCAAATGTGGCCATATCGTTCACGCGCCCTTTGACCCGAACGCGGGCGCCCTTGCTGGGAGTTCGGCCATCCTGCGACAGGACCGTCAACTCCCCTGTGCCATCGTCGACCTTGTACAGCTTGAATGGAACCAGCGGCACACCCCACGAACTCGTCACCACGCCGTCGATGGAGACCGTCTTGTTCTGGTAACGCCCCGGGTTGAATTTCAACTCGGCGACGCTCGGTGAATGCAGCGCGCAGGCCGACAGTGCGGCGGCAAAACCCAGTGCGACCGTCAAACGAGTGAAGGATCCAGCCATGCACCCCCCCGAATGAAATGCCGCGCGGAATCGGCCTGACTTACGACGGGATGCGGCGATGCCAGCGCCTGCCTGAGTTACGCACCCCGTTGATCCCGCGCGACACATGGAGGGGAATCAAAGGCTGTGCCTGCATCGGCGCGACACATTTCAAGGAAAAACGAGAATGTTTTTCGAGAGGGCGTCCCAAGAGGGGGACGTGGTGACCTCGAAACAAATCAGTGGACAGTGGGGTATGGGGAGCGCTCAGTCAGCATTACTCACTTTGCGGCGGGGCCCCACCCCCGCCGCCGGCCCAGCCCTCGCTCCCTTCGCTCGGGCCGCTTGTTTTGCTGCCATCGGGCTACTTAGTGAAGAACTGACTAGAACCCAAATGTCAGCCCTGCCCGCGCGCGGCTGACATTGACATCGGCGGGCCGCTGTTGAAAGTCGTACCCAAGCTCGAGACTGACGAATGGTGTGAGCGTGAAGTTGCCGCGGAGGGCGATGGTGTCTGATTCGAGCGCGACGCGGTCGAGGGTCAGCCAATCGAGCCGATCGACGCCATGGGTGTATCCGGCTCCGAGCCGGAAGTGTTTCGTCACTGCGCCGCTCAGGCGAATCACGACGTTGTCGGCCTCGATGTCTTCCTGAGCGACACGTGAGGTGTTCCCGCGATAGTAGGCGATGAAGGTCTCGAAGCTATCCGAGAATCGGACGGTGAGTTCAGGACCCAGGATCCAGAAGTCAGTGTCGTCCTCGAATCCCGCGCGGCGGAACAGCACACCCCATGTCGCCTTCCGATGCGCGTACCCGAATTGCGTGTAGAAATCCGACGAGGGTAAGTACACGGGATCAAATCCAGCGAGCGCGCCGACGTTCAGATGTGCGTTTCGTGACAGCGCGAATTCGAATCCGCCGCCCACTCGTTGATCGTTCGTGCCGAACAACTGGTCAACCTGTCCCTCGGCCACGAGGCGCACGGCGTCACTCAGGCGCGCATTGAGAATCACCGTACCGGCGTGGGTGTCTTCGGCGTCGACGTCGAAGTGCTGAAAGTCGTAGTCGAGCTCGAGGCGATGCGCGCGCGCCGCGCGGAGCGCTTCGGCCTGTGCGCGAATGTCGTTGTTGGATGGATCGATCGTCATCGCGCGGTTGTAGTACGCAAGGGCGAGCGTGGTGTGATTGGCCGACGCGTGGAGTCGTCCTTGCGCCGCGAGGACTTCCGGGCGATCACCGGCCAGTTTTTCCGCCCGCATCAGTGCGTCGCTGGCTTCGCGCAAGCGATCGAGCGTGACGAGCGAGTTGCCCAGACCAAGCAGTGCATCCAGATTGTCCGGCTGGGTGGCGAGAATCGATCGATAGACCTCCACTGCGTGTTCCGATTGACCGAGTTTTGCGTGCAGCCGCGCGATCCATAGCCGCGAGGGGATGTCGTCGGGATTGGCGGCCGCGAGCGCCTGGAACTGTTTCAGGGCGGCCTCGTACGACCCCGAATTGGCCAGCCGTTCAGCTTCAGCACGCTGGTCCGGCACCTGCTGCGGCGAGGCGAGCAGCGTCAAGCCGAGGATCGCGGTCGAAATCAAGATCATGGGGATGAATGAGCCCTCTTGTGGCTTCACGGTCAGGCCGGGTCATCCGGTCGACCTGCCGAGGGCACAACCTTTCTCGGGGGAGCCTCGTCTCACTTTTCGGAACGTAGGACCTGTTTCTACAGGGTTTTGCTGGGTGGTCGCCGAGTTCACCACTCACATTCAGCATTCGAAATTCAGCATTTACAGAAATGCAGTCTGGAGGCTCATTTATGAATCCATGGAAAGCCGCCGCCCTTGCTGCGGCGTTGGTCGCGGCCGCGGGGGCCGGAGCCGCGTTTTTCCCGCCCGCTCACGCGCAAGCGACTGCCCGGGCTCCGCGGGCACTCGAGGTCTTCGGCGGTCGCGGCGGTCAGATTGGCATCACCATTCGCGACGTCGAAGAAAGTGATGCGAAGAACAACAAGGCCTCCGGGGTGTCGGGCGTCATCATCGAAGAAGTTGCTGAACAAAGTCCGGCAGCCAAGGCCGGACTGAAGGCGGGAGATATCGTGGTCGAATTCGACGGCGAGCGCGTTCGCAGCGTCCGTCAGTTCACAAGGCTGGTGCAGGAAACGCCGGTGGGGCGACACACGCCGGCCGTTGTGATGCGCGCCGGGCAACGCGTCAACCTCACCGTTGAGCCTCGCGAAAGCAATGGGTTCGTGTTCTCGGACGGGAGCCTCGGCGCGCTGCAGGATTGGGCACGCGACTTCTCGTTCGACGTGCCTCGTCCAGTACCGCCGTCACCTCCAGCCACGCCCAGGCCGCCTGTGCCACAGGCGTTTCCGGACTTCGACACGTTCGTGTGGCGGAGCAACAACGGTCTCGGGATGACCGTTGGCGATCTCTCACAACAGCTCGCCGAATACTTCGGCACGAAGGATGGTGTCCTCGTGACCGCAGTGGCCGACAACTCGGCGGCCGCCAAGGCCGGGATCAAGGCAGGCGACGTCATCACATCTTTCAATACTTCGGACGTGACATCGCCGTCCGATCTTCGTCAGCGAATTCGCGCCCTGCAGGATGGAGATGAGTTCACCGTTGGCGTGATGCGCGACAAGAAGCCGATGACGCTGAAAGGGAAAGCGGAGAGCACGAGGCCGCGCCGGACTTATCGATCGGTCATCTAACCCACGTCTGCTCGAGCCTGCGCGCGCGTTGACGGCGGCCCCACGAGCGTTGCCAGTTGTGCGGCAATGATCGATGCGGCCGCCAGCTTCGCCGCATCCTTCTCACCATGGTCGCGAACTTCCGCGGCCATGATTCCCACACAACCCACCGGCGTGACCAGCGGCGCGGCAATTGCGCCATTGGACACCGCATCGGTTTCAACCGTCTGCAGCAACGACGTGCGCAGCGCCGCGGCCGTGGCGTTCTCGGCGTCGCGCAGGATCGTGCCTAGCCGCAGCACCATCTGCCGCGAATAGCCATGTGTGACGATCGGACTGAGCTCGCGTCCGTCCGGATCCGCAATCCACAGAACGATGCCTGGGGAGTCGAGAATGGCGGCGGCGCGGCCAAGAAGCGGTGGTAATGCGTGCCTGTCCATGACCTGCGCAAGATCCGAGCAGACCGAGGCGACAGCTGCGAGATCGATCGGAGCAACTGGCGGATTCTCTTTTGGAGCGGCTGGTGAAGTTGCGATGGACTTCACCGGCTGGTTGGATTCGCCAGATCGGAGCCAATCGGCCGCATTCATCGGCATCATCGGCGTGCCAGCAGAAACATCTTTGTCGTGAACGCCAACCGCCGGTTCTTCTGGCTCGGCTTGCGAGAAAACCAAAACCAGAATCGTCACCAAAGCCACGACGGAGGCGGCCTCCAGCGCGATCACCTCGGCACGCCGGATGCCGGTGCGCTCGGCGTCGCGTGCCGACGTTTCTGCAGCTCGAGCATCCGCGATCGACGCGGCGATAGCGGTCGTGCTCTCGAGGCCGTCCGCAAAGATCAAGTCAGAAGCCAGCAGCGTCTGGCCGTTGCGGACGTAATCGCGCGCGCGTCGATCGATCTGGTCGAAATCCTGAAGCGCGCTCGATG
>Ga0075423_10005232_pt1 | contig 12098 bp, 10 predicted proteins | sample SoiMethybrSBSTD2_FD_80114 | JGI IMG/M metagenome (GOLD analysis project Ga0075423, IMG submission 80114) | Bulk soil microbial communities from a Populus tree surrounding site in Tennessee, USA - Soil MetaG P. TD hybrid SBSTD2 | ecosystem: Environmental > Terrestrial > Soil > Tree plantation...
CAAATGGGCGGCCAGGATCGAGCGTCCCGCCGATGCGCCCGAGGCCATTAAGGCGGCCTTTATCCAGATGCTGTCCGGCCGGCCAGGGCCCGTCGCCCTCGAGATGGCCTGGGACAGCATGGGTGCGAGCGCGCTCGTCGCCCCGCCGGTCGCCGCCGCAATACCCGCGCCGCCGCCGCCCGCAGCGGCACAGGTCGAAGCTGCGGCCAAGCTGCTTGCCGCTGCGCAGCGGCCCATGATCATGACGGGCAGCGGCGCCCAGCATGCGAGCGCCGCCGTCGCCGAGCTCGCCGAGGCCCTACCGGCGCCCGTCACCGCCTTTCGCGGCGGCCGTGGTGTGCTGGCCGAAGATCATGCGCTGGCTATCTCGTCCTACGCGGCCTTTCGATTGTGGCCAGACGTCGATCTCCTGCTCGGCATCGGTACGCGTCTGGAACTGCCCTATATGCGTTGGACTGGCATGATGAGGCTGATCGATCGACCCTCACCGCCACCGCATTTGCTGCGCATCGATATCGATCCCGCCGAGATGGGCCGCCTCGTCCCCCACGCCGGCATCCTCGCCGATGCGCAGGAGGGCACGCGCGCGCTGCTGGCGGCCTTCAGGCGGCTTGAGCCGGGCGCGGCCGGCGGAGGCAAGGCCTGGCGAGAACGGGTCGCAGGTGCCAAGGTTTGTGCCCGCGCGGAGATCGAAAAGGTGCAGCCCCAGCTCGCCTACCTCGATATCATCCGCGAGCTCTTGCCCCGCGACGGCTTCTTTGTGGGAGAACTGTCGCAGGTCGGCTTTACCTCCTATTTCGGCTTTCCGGTTCTCGCGCCGCGCAGTTACGTGTCGGAGGGCTACCAGGGAACGCTCGGCTTCGGCTTTCCCACGGCCCTCGGCGTGAAGATTGCCAACCCCGACCGTGTGGTGCTTTCCGTCACCGGCGACGGCGGCTTCATGTTCGCCGTGCAGGAGCTGGCAACAGCGGTGCAAGAGAAAATTGGGCTCATCACCTTGCTGTTCAACAACGGCTCCTACGGCAACGTACTCCGTGACCAGCGCACGAATTTCGCCAATCGGATCCACGGCGCCCTGCTCGACAACCCCGATTTCATGCTGTTGGCGAAATCGTTTGGGGTCGAAGGGCATCGCGTCGGCTCGCCGCAGGAGCTGCGCCCGGTCCTGCGCCAGGTCCTCGGCGCCAAGCGTCCGGTGCTGATCGAAGTCGTCCTGGCGCCGGACAGCGAAGCCTCGCCCTGGGAATTCATTCATCCGCGCCGATGAGGTGCGGGAAGAGCCGCTGGCGCGCCTCCGCCGCGGCCTCCGCCATGGTCATGAACACGGCGCCGGCATCGATCAGCTTGCCGACCAGGTCCTCGAAAGCCAGCATCCGGTAGCCGCGGCCAATGACGTAGGGATGCATGGTGTAGGTCAGGATACCCCACTCGACCGTCTTGGCCATATACAGGAATTCATCATGCCAGTTCTGCATGACCGTGCGTGCCGACTGCAAGCCCGGCAAAATGCTCTCGCGCGTGCGAATGAATTCGAAATGGGGATGATCATCGAGCGACCAGCTGATGGGCATCTCGATCAGGTTTGTCTTCTCGCCGAAATGGTAGGGTTGCCCGAGACTGACCTGGTCGCCCCGGCGCGCGAGGTAGGGTGTGTAGTCGCCCCCCATCATGCTGCTGTCGTAGCAAAACCCATGCTTCAGCAATAAATCGATGGTGGCGCTACTGAGGTCCCAGGCGGGCGAGCGGTAACCTAGCGCCTTCTTGCCCGTCAGCCGCAGGATCGCCTCGCTGGCACGGACGAGATCGGCCTCCTCTTCCTCGCGCGTCATGGCGGCGTTGGGAATGTGGGCCCAGCTGTGGTGTCCGATTTCATGGCCATCGGTCACCACGGCCTCGCACTCTCTCGGGTAGCTCTCGATCGTAAAGCCCGGCACGAACCAGGTGCTGCGGATAGAGTGCGTGCGCAGCAAATGCAGGATACGGCGTGAGGCCAAGGCCCCGAATTCGCCGCGCGACAGCGGCGTAGGCGTCGTCATGCCGCGGGCGATGAAGCCCGATTGGGTGTCGAAGTCATAGGTGAGACAAACGATGTGACGCGGCATGCTCGTGCTCCGGATCGCTGAGGCAAAGGAAATCGCGGCTGCTGCGGGTCGGCGGCGGGCCGTGAACGGCCGGCATCGGCGGCAGGGCCGGGCCGCAAGACCGGTAGTATCGACCGCAGGGCACGCATGGCAGCTCTTGCTTGTACGGTGCGGCTGCGCCAAGCCGCAGCTTTACGGCGTGGTTTGCACAGCTGGCTTGACGGCACCTTGGCCTAGGGAGCTGCGGCCTTCAAGCGCGCAGCTGCCAACGCCGTCATGAAGCGAACCCGGCACCGCGCTGGATCGAGATCGCGCTTGAAGCTCGGGGGCTCGGTGGGTTTGACGCGGAGCAGGACGAAAGCCGTGCCGTTGCCTTCTCGTAACAGCCGTGCGCCCTGCGCAAGATCAGCCGTCTTCTCGACCAGCGCCGTGCGCTTGATGCCCGAGCCTGCCGCAATTCTTTCGAGATCGACGCCAAGGTTGGTATGGCTCTTCTGGTAGCCAGTCTCCCCATAACGGCCGTTGTCGACCACGAGAAGCGATAAATTGGCAGGGTTGAGCACGCCAATCGTGGCCAGCGCTCCAAGGTTCATCAGCAGTTCCCCGTCGCCGGTCAACACCAGGACGCGGCGGTCGCGGCGCGCCAGGGCAAGGCCCAACCCCAGCATGGCGGCGCCGCCCATGGCGCCCGCCATGCTGTAAACGTGCGCGCCGTCGCCCGTCAGCGCCGCAATGTCGCGCGAGGTGCCGGCGAGCCCAGCCACGAACAGGAAATCTTCGTGCCGACCGATCAGGGCGGGGACCGCTTCGCGGCGGTCCAGCACAAAGGCGGGGGCGACGGCCGTGGCGGGGTGCGTCGATAGCGTCGATGCGGTCATGTCACGGCCTTTAGAATTGCTTGGCACCAAGCAGCTTCTGAGTAAACAGGACGGCAACCGCTTCACCGGCCTGAAAGACCATGGTGAGCGCCGCAGCGACGGTGCGCACGGCTTCCTCGGGGTCATCGGCTCAAAGACAGATCACCCCCATCGCTTCCAGCACCGGTTGTGTCGCCCGGCCCATGGGATATTGCCAGGGATTTCCTTCGCCGAAATCACCGCGCATGCTGACGAGTGCCAACAATGAAAAGCGCCCGCCGCGGGTGAGCGACAGCATGTTGACGCAATTGCCGACGCCGCTGCATTGCAGCAAGAGGACGCCGCGCGCACCGCCAAGGTCGGCCCCGGCCAAGAGGGCCACGCCCTCCTCCTCCGTCGTCAACGCCACGGCATTGACCTCCGGATCGGCGAGCGAGCGGTCGATCAAAATACGATGGCCAGCGTCCGGCACGTAGGCGAATTGCGTAACATCGTTGCGGCGTAGGAGGTCATAGACCTGGTCCTGCCAGCGTGCTGCCGCACTGTCGGCCTCAAATCTCGGCGTTCACGTTCATGGCGTCTCCTTGCCGTTACGCGAGTTTGCCGCACCGCAGCGCAGCTCGGGCGCGCAAGTTGGCGAGCGTGCTCAGGCGGTGGCGACATAGCCATCCCGCCGGGGATCTGCGGCCCCGGTCATGAGACCGCTCGCCGGATCGATGGCAATGGCCTGCATACCGCCGACGCGCATGGTCCAGGCGCCCGCCGGTTCAATTCTGTGGCCGCGTTGAGACAGGGCCTCCAGCACCGCCTTGTCGAAGCGCGCTTCTGGCTCCACGGTGCGACCATCCCACAGTCGTGCGCGCGGCGCCTCGACGGCGTCCTGCAGACCCAAGCCGTAGTCGACGTACTGCACCATGGCCTGTACCTGCGTCTGTAGGATGCCGTAGCTCCCCGGGGTGCCAAGGGCGAGCACCGGGCTAGTGCCGCTGAGCGACAGCGAGGGCGCCATACACACCGGCAAAGCGTCCCCCGGCCGTGCGCGGTTGGGGCTCGCCGGATTGAGATCGCTCCAATAAAGGAAGTTGTTGAGGCAAAGACCGGTTCCCGGCACCACCACGCCGGAGCCGAACGGGCTGCCCAGGCTTTGCGTGACGCACACCAGATTGCCCTCGCGATCTGCCACGGAAAAGGAGGTGGTGTGCTGCTCGCCCTCACCGGCCAGCGGCAGCCATTGCTCGGTGGGCCCGACGATCGGGGCGCCGTCGTTCAGCCGGTGCCGCAGGGCTTGTACGTTCGGCTCCGACAGCAGCTGGGTGAGCCGGTCGGGCGCCGGATTATTGTTGGCGATCCGCGCCCCGGCCGCCAGGCGGATCGCCCGCCAGACGGTGTCGAGATGCTCAACGCCGTTGCGCTCGAGCCGGGAAAAATCGCATGCCTCGAGGATGCGAAGCGTGAGCAGGAATTGAAAGGCCTCCGAGGGCGGCGGCAGTGTGTTGACGCTGAGGTGCCGATAGCGCGCGGTCAGGGGATCTTTCCAGCGCGGTGTTGCGGCTTTGATGTCCTCAACCGTGAGGCAGCCGCCAAGTCTGGCAAGATGCGCGACGATGGCCTCGCCCAAGGCGCCGCCATAAAGCTGGCGGCTGCCGTTGGCCGCGATCTCCTCGAGTGTCGCGGCGAGCTCCGGTTGGCGCAGAATGTGCCCGAGCGCGAGCCCTTGCGCGCCGCCGGTATAGGTCCGCGCCCAGTCCTCGTAAAAGGCGGTGCCGCGCCGCAGCAACGGGATTTGCTCGTTGAATTCGGCGACACCGAATTCGGCGAGCGCGAAACCATCCCCGGCCAAGGCAATGGCCGGGACAAGCGCGTCGGCCAACGGCTTCTTGCCGTAGGCGCGCACGAGCTCCGCCCAGCCCGCGAGATTGCCGGGTATGCCGACGGACAGGGCCCCGCGTTGCAGATCCTCCCGTTTGCTGAAGCGCTCGACCGGCAGGCGCGAAGGCACCGGCGGCACGAAATCGAGCACGCGCACGCGGCGCTCGGCGCCGATATAACACGTGGCGTAGCCGAGCCCGGCGAGCCCGGACATGAAGGGCTCCACCACGTTGAGCGCCGCGGCCGTGGCAGCCGCCGCATCGAAGGCATTGCCGCCACTGGCCAACAGCTTGGCGCCGGCCTGCGCGGCCAGCGGATGCGCCGCCGCGACCAAGCCGTGCAGGGAGGTAAGGGTCGGCCGTTTGCCGTGCATGGTGCTGCCAACCAATTGTCAGTGGGTGGGAAGATGGGGCGGGTGGGTGACGATCGCTTTCAGGGCCGCGGTGGTAATGCCGCGCAGCTTGGCGAGATCCGGCCTTGGCCGGCGGAGCTCGGCAATGCCGCTGAAGGCGTGCTCAATCGCCTCGGCCGCGTTCAAGAGCTCGACATCGCCACGGAATTTACCGATCACTTGCAATCCAAAGGGCATGCCGCGCGCATCTCTGCCACAGGGCAACGACATCGCCGGATTGCCGACGAGGCTAATGTAGTAGGTGAGCGCTAGCCAGTGGTAGTAGTTTCGCAGCGGCTTGCCGTCGAGCTCGGCGAGGTAAAGCTGACGCCAGGGGAAGGGCGATACCGGCGTGGTTGGCGATAGGACGAGATCGTAGTCGCGAAACTGCGCCTGGAAGGCGTGGAACAGCCGCGTTTGCTCGGCGTGGCCCCAGGCGGCGTCGGACAACGTCATCTTTGCGCCGAGCTCGTAGTTGGCACGGACGTTGGGCCCGAGCGAGGCAGGGTCGCGTGCGTAGGCGGCCTGATGGCGTGCCAGGAAGCTCTCGGCCCGCATGATGTCGAAGCAGCGATCCGCGGCGCCAAAATCGAACTCGACCGCGTCGCACGATCGGAACAAGTGGCGGATGCTGGCGATGCGGGCCCGCATCAGTTGGCGGATTTCCAAGGCCACGGGGCATTGACCGAAATCCTCGCTCCAGGCAACGCGCAGCCGGCCGAGGTCGACCGGCCGGGCGCGCCCGACCTCGCCCGGATCGAGCGGAAAAGCCAAAGGTTCGCGCGCGTCCACGTCAACCTGCGCCGCAAACAGGAGGCGCAAGTCCGCCACCGTGCGGCCCATCGGGCCGAGCACGGCGAGCGGTGTCCAGCCCAGGGGCCGCGCCTCGTAGGGGACCACGCCTGGGGAGGGCCGCATGCCGACCACGCCACACTTGGCCGCCGGAATACGCAAGGAGCCCCCCATATCCGAGCCGGTGCAGAGGGCAAGCATGTCGCAGGCGAGCGCCACCGCCGAGCCCCCAGAGGAGCCCCCGGCGTTGAGGAGGGGATCGAACGGGTTGCCGGTGGCGCCCCACACCGCATTGCGCGTGTTGGCGCCGGCCCCGAACTCGGGCGTATTGGTCTTCGCAACGATCACCGCACCCGCTCGGCGTAAGCGGGCGACCATGGCTGCGTCGTGCCGGGGCACGTGGTCGCGATAGAGCGGCGAGCCGTGGGTGGTCAGCAAGCCTTCGGTGTCGCTCAAGTCCTTGACCCCGGTCGGCAGGCCGTGCAGCGCGCCGAGTTCCTCGCCGCGCAAGACCGCGCCCTCGGCCGCCTTGGCCTGCTGCCGGGCGCGCGCATAATCGCGAGCAGCAATAGCATTGACAGCCGGATCGATGCTGGCGATGCGGTCGATCGAGGCCTGCAACACCTCCACCGGCGAGATCTCCTTGCGGCCGATGCGCCGGCGCAATTCCACGGCACTCAAGGAGGCAAGATCGCTAACTTGGTCCATGCCGTTGCCCCTGGCGAGTTCCCGCCGCTGCCATTGCTAGCGCGGAGTGTCACCGCGGCGCGCGCAAAAGGCAATTGCCGCCTTCCGGCGGCAGCCAAGGATGGTGCGCGGGTTGCCTAAGTGTCGACTGCAGCAAACGAAACTGCGCGACACGCGCGCTCACAAAAGCGAGGCCGCGCGCCTAGCTGCGCTCGGCTTTTTTTTCTGCGGGCAGGAAAGCGCGCCGATTGACGCCGGCCAATGCCAAGCGCAAGCTTGCCAGGAGCACTCCGATTGCTCGGACGCGGCCGCGCGGAGCCTGCCAGGCGGAACAAACTCAGTTGCGGTACCGTTCATTGCCCAAGCCACACCAGGTCGAGGTTGCGCCATGACGAGCTCCCTACGCATGCTTGCCCTATCCGGCGGCGGACTTCTGATTGCGACCGGGATCGCGATCGCTCAACAGTTGAGTGTGGATATCAATCGCCTGTCTGAGACCGGTGTCGGCGATAAGATCGGCACCGTCGTCATTGAGGAAGGCCAGGACGGAGTTTCCTTCAAAGTGTCCGCCGATGGCATTGCCAAGGGGGCGCATGGTTTCCACGTGCACGAGAAGGGTGACTGCGCCGCCGCCACCAAGGATGGCAAGATGGTGGCCGGCTTTGCCGCCGGACCGCATTACGATCCGGCCGGCACGAAATCCCACAAGGGGCCGAAGGGGGGCGGGCACCAGGGCGACCTGCCCGTTTTGAATGCAAGCGACAAAGGCATCGACCAGACAGTGACGGCGCCGCAACTGAAGCTTGCCGATGTCCGCGGCCGCTCCCTGATGATCCACGAGGGCGGCGATAACTACACCGACACTCCCGAAAACGGCGGTGGCGCGGGACGCATTGCCTGCGGCGTGGTGCCCAAATAGGCACCTCGCCAGGGCGCGTCGCAAAGCGCCCAGTTGGGGAAAAAAGGGCAATGCCGGGGCGCGTTGCCCGCACTATCCTCCGGCGATCTGCGGCAGAATGTGCACGTCGCTGTCGGGGCCAATCTCCTGGAACAGAGCATCCTGGTAGATTTGGCCGTCGATGGCGACGGCCGATCCCGTCTGCAAGTGCGGCAGCAGGGCGGGGTACTTTTCCCCCAGTCGTGCAAACAGTTGATGCACGTTGCTGGCCGCGACCTCAATTTCCGTCACGCCCCCGGTAAATTGTCGCAGATTGCCGATTAGCGTCACGTGGGCCATGGGCTCGCAATGTCCTGGCCGGCACGTCCGATCCGGAACGCGCCGGGCCGGCAGCGGGGCGGGCTCCTCCTTCGAGAGCCCGCCCGGGTTGGCATCAAAGCTTGGCCGAGCCCTTGGCGCGCGCTTCGTCGAGGGCTTTCAGGACCCGCGGCGGCGACATCGGCAGATCGGTAAAGCGCACGCCGGTGGCGTTGGCGACCGCATTGGCAATGGCCGCCATCGGCGGCACGATCGGCGTTTCGCCCACCCCGCGCACCCCGTAGGGATGGCGCGGGTTCGGCACCTCGATGATCACGGTATCGATCATCGGCAGGTCGGAGGCCACGGGCACGCGATAATCCAGGAAGCCCGGGTTCTGCAGCTTGCCGTCGTCGCCGTAGATGTACTCCTCGTTGAGGGCCCAGCCGATACCTTGCGCGACCCCGCCCTGGTATTGGCCCTCCACGTAGCTGGGATGAATGGCCCTGCCCGCATCCTGGATTGCCGTATAACGGATGACGGAGACCTTGCCGGTCTCCGGATCGACCTCGACATCGGCGATATGCGTGGCGAGGCTCGGCGCAGCGCCGGCAGCGTTGATGCGGGCATAACCGACGATCGGCCCGCCGGTCTTGCCGGCGATGCCGGCGATTTCTTTCAGCGTCATCGGCGCATGTTTGCCGGCATTGGGCCCAGCCGGACGCACGCCACCGTTGTTGTATTCGACCGCATCGTCGGGCAATTCCCATAGCTTTGCGGCGCGCTTGCAAGCCTCCTTCATGACGTCGCGGGCGGCTTCCACGGTGGCCATGCCGCTCGAGAACGTCGAACGGCTGCCGCCGGTCAGGAAGTTGTAGCCGAGCTGACCCGTGTCGCCGATTTGCACCCGGATCTTGTCCAACGGCACGCCCAGCTCTTCCGCCGCCATCATGCACAGCGAGGCACGCAGGCCACCGATGTCCGGCGTGCCGGCTGTGAGCGATAAGGTGCCATCTTCGTTGAGGGACAGCGAGACGGAGGTTTCGCCGCCGATATTGAACCAAAACCCGCTGGCGACGCCGCGACCCTGGTGCTTGCCGAGCGGCGTGCGCCAATGCGCATGCGCTTTGGCCGCCTCCAGGGTCTCCACCATGCCGATCGGCCCGAATTTGGGGCCGTAGGCCGCCTTGGTGCCCTGCTTAGCCGCGTTTTTCAGGCGCAACTCGATCGGATCGATGCCGAGCTTGGCGGCGATCTCGTCGAGCACGCTCTCGACGCCGAACTCGGATATCGGGCCGCCGGGCGCGCGATAGGCCGCGACCTTCGGCCGGTTGGTGACCACATCGTAACCGATCACCTTGACGTTCTCGATGTCATAGGGCGCATAGGCGCACATGGCGCCAGGCTGCACCGGTGATCCGGCGAAGGCGCCGGCCTGATACTTGAGCTCGGCCTCGGCAGCCACGATGCGCCCGTCCTTCTTGGCGCCTATTTTGACGCGGACGTGCGCTCCCGAGGTCGGTCCTGAGGCTTTGAAAACCTCCTCTCGCGTCATCACCATCTTGACGGGACGGCGCGCTTTCTTGGAAAGCGCGAGCGCGATCGGCTCCAGGTATACGACGGTTTTGCCGCCGAACCCGCCGCCAATCTCCGCCGCCGTCACGCGCACCTTGCCGATGTCCCAGCCGAGCAGCCGCGCGCAGTGCGCGCGCACGACCCAGTGGCCCTGGGTCGACACCCAGACGTCGGCCTGCCCGTCCTCAGATACGCTTGCCACACACGCGTGTGGTTCGATGTAGCCTTGGTGCACGGGCTTGGTCGTGAACTCGCGCTCGATCACAAGCTCGGCTTGCTTGAAGCCGGCCGCGATGTCGCCGTGCCCGATTTCAAGGCGCTTGGCGACGTTGGAGGGGGTTTTCGGCGCGGGCTCGACGCCGGCCGTAAACATGTCCTCATGCAGGAGGGGCGCGTCGGGGCGCATGGCTTCGACAACGTCGATGACGTGCGGCAACACCTGGTATTCGACCTTGATGAGCCGCAAGGCCTCCTTGGCAAGGGCCGCGGTGGTGGCCGCCACCGCAGCGACGGGATGGCCTTCATACAGGACCTTTTCTCGGGCCATCACGTTACGCACCACGTCGCGATAGTTAATCATCATCTCGCCGGCCGGGATGAACTCGGAGGACTGCTCGACGAAGTCATCGCGGCAGACGACGGCCTTTACCCCCGGCAGCTTCAACGCCGCGGAGGCATCGATCGACTTGATGCGTGCGTGCGGATAAGGACTGCGCAGCACCTTGCCGACGAGCTGACCCGGAAGGCTGAAGTCCGCGCCGAACTTGGCGCGACCCGTGACCTTGTCGGCGCCGTCCGGACGTAGGGGGCGCGTGCCGACCACCTGAAACTCGGAACTCTGGCCGTCCTTGACTTTCTCTTGCATCGCTCAGGCTCCTCTCAGCTCGGCGGCGGCGTCGAGTACGGCGCGCACGATCTTGTCATAGCCGGTACAGCGGCACAGATTGCCGGCTAGCCAGTAGCGCACCTCGGTTTCCGACGGATCGGGCTTTTTGTCGAGCAGGGCCTTGGCCGCCACCAGAAACCCCGGGGTGCAAATGCCGCATTGCAGGGCCGCATGCTCGAGGAATTTTTGCTGCAGCGGGTGCAACTCATCCCCCTGTGCCATGCCCTCGATGGTGTGGATCGACTTGCCGTCGGCCTCCACACCCAGCATCAGACAGGAGCAGACGAGACGATCGTCGACGGTGACGCTACAGGCGCCGCAATCGCCTGTGGAGCAGCCCTCTTTCGTGCCGGTGAGATTCAACTGATCACGCAACGCGTCGAGCAGCGTTTCCTGTGGCTCGCACAGGAATTCGACGGGGTCTCCATTTACGGTTGCGGTAATGTGATGTTTCGCCATCAGGCCTTCCTCGCGCGTTCATAGGCGATTGCTGCAGCTCGGCGGGCGAGGACGCCCGCGACTTTGATGCGGTATTCCTTGGTACCGCGCTTGTCGTCGATCGGTTTGCAGGCGGCCCCTGCCGCCGCATCAAGCTTACTTAGCGCGGCGTCCTCCAACTTGCTGCCAAGGAGGGCTTTACTGGCCTCCTCCACCAAGAGCGGGCGGGCCGCGACGGCCCCAAGCGCGACCCTGGCCCGCGAAATCGTGCCATCGCCAGCGAGGCTGAGGCAGACCCCGCAACCGACCACGGCGATATCCATCTCGGTGCGCGGAATAAAACGCAAGTAGGCATCGGCGCTGCCCTTGGACTTCGCCGGCAGCAGGAAGGAGGCAATGATCTCGCCCTTCGTCAGCGACAGCTTGCGGGGGGCAAGCATTACATCCTCAACGGCGATGTCGCGCCGCCCGTTTGGGCCGACCACCGAGGCCTTCGCCCCGGCCGCAATCAGCGCTGGCACGCTGTCGGCAGCGGGCGAGCCGTTGCACAGGTTGCCCCCCATGGTGGCTCGACCCTGGATCTGCGTTGAGCCGATCAGATTGGCGGCCTCAACGATGCCGGGCCAAACGCTCTTAAGATGCGGATGCTCCTTGAGCTCGGCACCCGTCACGGCGGCGCCGATGCGAAAACCGCCGCCCTCTTCCTTGATCTCGCGCAGCTCGGGGATGCGCTTGATGTCGATCACCAGCTCAGGGTTCAAAATATCGGTTCGCATTTGGACCAGCAGATCGGTGCCGCCAGCCAGGACTCGTGCATCGCCCGTGGCCGCCGCCAGCAGGCCGACAGCCTGCTCTAGCGATGAGGGCGCCTCGTATCGCATCGCATTCCTCTCGGGGTTCGATTATCGCCGGGCAAGCATGGCATACTGCATTGGCTCGCGCCACCCATTCGCGTCGGCGGCGGCACTCCTGCCGCGTGCCCGCCTGGCGCGCCACGGCCTGGGGCAACGGGTCCGGTCCCGGCAAAGACGCAAAGGGGGTCGGCCAGCATCTGCTTGCCCACGGGCCGCCTCGTTTGCTGAACTGGGCCTGACAAATCGTCGCGTGGAGGTGAAAATGGCGAAGAAGGGCTATTGGATCGGTCACATCAACATTACCAACCCCGAGCGCTACCAAGACTATATCGCGGCCAATGCCATTGCTTTTGCCAAATATAGGGCGCGCTTTCTGGTGCGTGCCGGCGCATGCACCGTGGCCAAGGGCGGTCTCGACGGCCACCGCCACGTCGTCATCGAGTTCGCGGACTACGCCACGGCCAAGGCTTGCC
>Ga0075423_10005235_pt1 | contig 12095 bp, 10 predicted proteins | sample SoiMethybrSBSTD2_FD_80114 | JGI IMG/M metagenome (GOLD analysis project Ga0075423, IMG submission 80114) | Bulk soil microbial communities from a Populus tree surrounding site in Tennessee, USA - Soil MetaG P. TD hybrid SBSTD2 | ecosystem: Environmental > Terrestrial > Soil > Tree plantation...
CGTCGAGCGCGAACGCGAAGTGGTTGAGGTCGGAGCCGCGAAGTAAACCCCAGTCTTACTGTGCTGCGGCCGCCGAAGAAGTCTTGGACTTCTCGCTTTCGGCGGCTTTTTCTTTCTCCGCCAGCTTTCGAAGCAGGTATTGCAGGATGTCGCGATCGCCCTTGCGGATTTCCCGAAACTCGATGCCCAGCCCAACGTCGATAGCTGCGTGCTTCACTTGTCCCTTCAAGCTCAAGTCATAGGTCCCGACTTTCAGCACGAGCTTGAGTTGGGTTCCCGGTCGGAGGAGTTCCTTGGTCGCGACCAGACACCCGACTTCGGAAACATCCCGCAGGGCACCCTCCAAACGATTCGCCGCTGTGCTCTTTTCGAGCAGATCGGCAGCTCCGTCGGCCGCAAAACGCCGGTGGCGGCGACGATTGCCCGTCGCGCTCCCGGGCTTCAGGCGATACAACGAGCTGTCGCGACTGACGGGTTCGTAAATCTCCTCCATGTCGCGCAGTTCCGTCAGCCACAGAGATCTCTGCGCTTCGACACACTGAATGCCGACCTGGCCACGCAGAGGTGAGTCGGGCTCGCCAATCCATACGACCCGGCAGAAGGCCTTGCTGCGTCCGCGCTCGACCACCAGAATTTCGCCCGCTTCCTTCACGCAGCGCAGCCCAGTGACCCTTGCTCCATGAGCGGAGATGTCGTACGTGCACGCCATTTCGAGGCGCGGCTTGGCATCCTCGCCGTAGTATGTAACTCGCACAGGGAGAGCGACCGAGATCCGCTTTTCGATTCGATCCAGTTCTTGTGTTTTCTGTTCGTTGGGCACTGAACATTCCCGATTCTGGGTGTTTCGGAGCTGCAGGTGTCTCGGGGGGAAGCTGTTACGAAGTTACCAAGGGATGGCAGTTGTCTCAATTTACGGTCGTACTCAAAGACGTGGTTACGAAGCGGCTAAGGCCCTTTACGTGCTGCTTACAACTTTACAACTGCGAGCGCCCGCAGGGGCTGGATGCCTTCTTCTCCGAGCTCCTTATTGTGCTGGAAGAGCCGACAAGAGCAAGATTGTAAAACTACCTACTGTACTGGTTCTTTTTCTTATCCTGGTGACGCTCGATCCCCAGCTGGATCAGCCGATCGATCAGATCCGAATAGGCCAAGCCTGAGGCCGCCCACAGCTTGGGATACATGCTGATTGCGGTGAAGCCAGGCATAGTATTGATCTCGTTGACGAAGAGTTTGCGCGTCTTTGGGTCCATGAGGAAATCGACGCGGGCGAGACCCGAGCAATCGACGGCCTGGAATGCCCGGATGGCGAGTTCCTGGACTTTTTTCGTTTCAGCTTTCGTAAGCTTCGCGGGGATGATCAGCTCGGAGCCTTCGTCGAGATATTTAGCCGCATAGTCGTAGAACTCTTTCACAGGAACAATCTCGCCGGGCACCGAAGCTTGCGGATGATCGTTCCCCAGCACCGAACACTCGATCTCTCTGGCTTTGTGCCTTATACCGCCGACGCCCTGCTCGATCACGATCTTGCGGTCGAACTTGGCGGCTTCGTAGATCGCCGGGCCGAGCTCTTTCTTCGTGCGCGCCTTGGAGATGCCGACGGACGATCCCAAGTTTGCTGGCTTCACGAATACCGGATATTTCAGCTGCTTGTCGACAATCTTCTCGGCTTTCTTGGCGTCCGCATCCCAGTCGCTACGTAGGAGGGTGACGTGTTTCACGATGGGCAAATCTAAGGCGCGGAACAGCGCCTTCATGATGTCCTTGTCCATGCCCGCCGAGGAGCCGAGAACGCCGGCGCCGACGTATGGGATGTCAGCTAGTTCGAGCAGACCCTGGATGGTTCCGTCTTCGCCGAAGGTGCCGTGCAGAACCGGAAAGATGACATCGACGTTGATGGCGCGGTCGGAGGCGCGGCGTGTGAGCCCATCGGTTTGGAACGGGGTGAGGGAAGACGGTCCGCGATGCACGGGCTCAGGTGGTACGACGACGGCCTCTCCGCTGGCAAGGACGGCCGCGCCAGGCGTGGCGTCAGGATCGCCGGCCCGCAGGTGCTTCTCTTCGTGATGCTCGCCTGAGAGCAGACGCTCCGCGTCTCCGGCAGTCAGCCAGCGGCCTTCCTTCGTGATACCGATGGGCACGACTTCATACTTCGTCTTGTCGATAGCATTTACTACGGATGCCGCCGAGAGCAGCGATACCTCGTGCTCCCCGCTACGCCCGCCGAATAGGACCCCTACCCGCAATTTCTTCATGACGGTTTAGTGTGGAGGCTGGGGCCGGGTGGCGTCAAACTGGTGGCGATGATTTTCTGGGTTCCTAGAAAACGATGGTGCAGGGACTTCGGTTGGGAGGCGTGCGAGGCGTTTTCACAACAGGGGGTTCACGGCCTGCATCCGATGATCCGAGCCCTGCCTTCGCAAAGAACGCTATAGGCCGGGGCACCCGCGGATTTTGCTGCCTTCGACGGGTGGAGACCCTTCGGCGAGCCCAGGGCAGGCTGCCCATCGTTCCATTTAATTTTGGCTTTCCTTCTGGCGAACGAGGATGAGCTCATGTTTGGCGTTGCATTCGGATTCGGGATCGTAAACCGCGATACCAGCCAGCTTGTCTTTTGTACCCCGAAATTCCATTGGCGGCCGTTTCACTCTTGAAGGCAGTCCTGTGAACTTCAACTTGCCTTCGTTGTTGGTGTAAGCCTCGAGGTCGAGTTTGCGGACACCGGCGAAGCCGTACACGATGTGAACTTTTACGTTGGCAGCGGACACTGGCTTCGTGTCCGATATCACTGTGAGTTCCAGCGAGCATGGTCCAGCCCCGCCTTCCATAATAGGAATCTTCTCGGCAGATTCTGACGAAGAGCTAGGAGCAGCGCTGGGCTTCTGGTCGGACTGCGCCGAGCACAATGGCGCAATGCTGAGAATCACGATGAAAGCAATGAGAACGAAGGACTCTGTCTTCATACGAAACCAAACACACAAGGAAATTGAGCAGTACTTGCGCAGCTAGTTTGGAGGGCGGAAGTGTTCCCCGTCAATCCCGCAATGCACGGTATTGCTACAATCAGTCACTTCCAAATGAGCTCGATCAGGCTGGTTGTTTTCGATATTGCGGGAACGATCATCGTGGACCGCGGCGAAGTGCTAAATGCCTTCAGTTCGGCGTTGCGGAAGCATGGCGTTGACTTTCCGGAATTCGAATTGGAAGCGTGGAAGGGAGCAGCGAAGCGGGAGGTGATCCGCCACTTCGTGACACGGCAGTTCGGTGAGGGACCGAAGCACGACCGGACAGTGGCGAAGGTCTATGCGGAATTTCGCCGTGCGCTTGAACTGCACTACCGTGGGGGCGGGGTTTTGCCGATTCCGGGCGCCGGGCAAACGTTTGACTGGTTGCGCCAGCAGGGCATTCAAATTGCGACCACTACCGGTTTCTCGCGTGAAGTGAGCGAGTTGATTTTGGAGAAGGCGGGCTGGAGCCGGCTGTTTACGGCGAATATTTCCAGTAGCGATGTGCCGGTTGGACGTCCGGCACCGTACATGATTTTTCGTGCGATGGAAGCGGCCGGGGTGAAAAGCGTGAAGGAAGTCGTGAATGTAGGAGATACGCCGCTCGACCTGCAGGCGGGAACGAATGCCGGTGCACGCGGAGTGATTGGCGTGCTGACGGGATTTCACGGGAAGGATCGGTTGAGGCGCGAGCCGCACACGCACATTTTGGGGAGTTTGGCGCAGTTGCCGGGTGTGATGAAGAAGGAATATTTGTAGAGTTGTTTCGTGCTTGATTGCGTCGGTCGGTGACTCCGGACGAAAAATGCGGATGCAGTCTGCCTTGCGCGACAGACGCGGGGCCCCTCGACTCCGTTCGGCTTCGCCTCTCTACGCTCGGGATGACAGTGCGGGGCGGGCGAGAGGCAATTCACGGACTGTCCAACCGGATTTCGTCTACAGAATCTTTTTCCCAAACGCTGAGAGCGACAACTCGACCGCCAGATCTGCGGTTTGGTTATGTTCGTCGATCACCGGATTCACTTCGACGATTTCGAAACTCAGCATGCGGCCGTGGTCGGCGATGATTTCCATGGCCAGGTGAGCTTCGCGATAAGTGGCGCCGCCCCATACGGGAGTGCCCACGCCAGGGGCGTCTTCGGGATCGATCCAGTCCATGTCGAGGGAGATATGATAGCCGGCAGTGCCGCGTCCGGCCATGCGCAGGGCCTCTTCCATGACGGCGCGCATGCCGCGCTCGTCGATGTCGCGCATAGTGAAAACTTCCACTCCTGCACGGCGAATGTTTTCCTTTTCGTGGGCGTCGACGTCACGAATACCCACTAACACGCAGTTCTCGGGCCGCACCTTCGGAGAAAAATTGAAAATGTTGCCCAGTTCGGCCGGCCCCAGGCCCATGATCGCCGCCAGCGGCATCCCGTGCACGTTTCCGCTGGGCGACGTTTCAGGAGTATTCATGTCGCTGTGCGCATCGATCCAGATGAGACCGATTCTCTGATTCTGACGGCGATAGAACTCGGCCACGCCTGCCACCGTACCTGCCGCCACGGAATGATCGCCGCCGAGGACGAGCGGCACCTTGCCGGCTTCGAGCGACTTCAGTACGAGCTCCGCGTTCTTGGTGCAGGTAGCCGTGATTTCTTTCAGGTATTTGGCGTGGGCAGCGCCCGATTTCTTCTGTTCAGGGATGGCTACCGCGACATTGCCGCCGTCCTCCACGACGTGACCGATGGCCTCAAGCCGGGCTTCGAGGCCAGCTACGCGAACGGCGGAAGGACCCATGTCGACGCCACGGCGGGACTGGCCGAGATCGAGGGGAACTCCGAGAACACGAATCTGCTTGGGCGTGATGCTGGTGAAGGCTGCGTTGGGAGTGGGAGACATGGTTAAATTTTGTAATTTGGTAATCGGGCAATCTTGTAATTTGAAGAACTCACTAGCCCGATACTGCATCGTTTTGTATCGAAGGCGAGCAGCGTGGGCTTTTAAATACCAAATTGCCCGATTACAAAATTACAAAATCTTCAGCGATTCTTTCCGACGCGACCCACCAATCGTCAACATTCCTGACAGTCTATGGGTATAGCCGGTGCAGCATTCTTGCAAACGGAATGGTTTCGCGGACGTGCTCCAGTCCGCAGATCCAGGCTACGGCGCGTTCGATGCCCATGCCGAAGCCTCCGTGTGGGACGCTGCCAAACTTTCTCAAATCGAGATACCACTTGAAGGCCTCTTCGGGCAGGTTGTGTTCGTGAATGCGCTGCAATAGCAACTCGTGCGAAGCCATACGTTGCGAGCCCCCGATGATCTCGCCGTACCCCTCGGGGGCGAGCACGTCCACGCACAATGCGACTTCAGGACGCTGCGGATCGGGCTCCATGTAGAAGGCCTTCACGCTGGCCGGATAGCGATGAATCATCAGAGGGCGCTCAAACTGTGCCGATAGGTATGTTTCATCGGGCGAGCCGAGATCACCGCCCCACTCGAACTTGCTTTCCAGCGCTCCCTTCGCATGGCCTTCCTGAAGAAGCCGCACGGCTTCGTCGTAGGTGATACGCGGAAAAGGAGTCTCAATCTTTTCGAGTTTGCTGACGTCACGCCCGATGGTTTGCAGGTCCGCATGGCGCTTTCCCAGACAACGCTTCACCAAGAAGGTGATCAAGCCCTCGGCGAGTTCCATGATGTCGTCGAGTGTGGCGTAGGCCACTTCGGGCTCCACCATCCAGAATTCTGTGAGGTGACGGCGGGTCTTTGATTTTTCGGCTCGGAACGTCGGACCAAACGAGTAGACCTTGCCGAGAGCCATCGCGGTGGCTTCGATGTAAAGCTGGCCGGATTGCGTGAGGTAGGCCTGCTCGTCGAAGTAGTCCACCGGAAAGAGCGTTGTAGTGCCTTCGCAGGCGGCCGGGGTCAGAATCGGAGGGTCGGTCAGCGTGAATCCCTGCTCGTCAAAAAAATCGCGTGCGGCTTTGATGATCTCTGCGCGAACGCGAAGGATCGCAGCCTGACGTTGCGAGCGGATCCAGAGATGGCGGTGTTCCATGAGGAACTCGACACCGTGCTCCTTGGGAGTGATCGGATAAGGATCGCTCTCGGAGACTTTCTGCAGCACCTGCACGTTGGAGACATCGAGTTCATATCCCCCCGGAGCGCGTTTGTCAGCCCGCACCTTGCCTTCAACGATGACGCTTGATTCCTGCGTGAGCCCTTTCAGGGCATCGAAGACCTCCGGCGCAACAGCGTTCTTGGGAACGACGCCCTGGATCACACCGCTGCCGTCGCGAAAGATGGGGAACAAAAGCTTCCCGCTCTCACGCAGGTTATACAGCCAGCCGCGAATGGTGACGGTCTGGCCGTCGTGTTTGCCGATTTCTACGATGGTGGCCACAGGAGACATAAGGCATTTAGTAATTGAGTAATTTGGTAATTGGGTAATTTGAAAGCTCACATCGCTGGCTGCGGAAACAAGACCGACGCAGCCGACTCTTGCAGGCTTTCAAATTACGAAATTACCCGATTGCCAAATTGCAAAACTACTCAATTCCTGAATTTCTCAATTCCTCAATGTTTTTCTAGTTTCTCGAACGCTTCGCCAATTTTGTCCAGCGGATTCACTTTCTCGTCGCTTTCGATTTCCAATAAGAGCGGCGGCGTATTGGGGGCGGAGCGCAACAAGTCGATCGCCTCTTCCCAGTTAATCGAGCCTTGCCCGGGGACGAGGTGCGAGTCGCGGTCTTTGGCGTTGTCGTGCACATGAGTGGAGCGCACGTGCGGCTTCACGATCCCGAATGCTTCCGCGACGCTGCTCATCAGATGTGCGTGGCCAAAGTCGAAGCACACGCCTACGTCGTCGAAATGTGCTGCCTGGATAAAGTCCACCAGTTTTTCGGGCGTGGAGAGTTCGTTGGGAATGTTCTCCAGCAGAATGCGAACGCCAAGAGGCTTGGCAAAAGCCCGCAGGTGCTCGACTGAGGTCATGGCCGCTTCGAACTTGCGCTCGTCGAAGTTTTCGTTTCCCGTCCCCAGATGCTGCACAAGAAAGCGGAACGGAATCTGTTCCGCGATTTCGAGCGCGCGCTTGATCTCATCCATGGCTTCAATCCGGCCGGCGCGGTCCGTGGAGGCGACGTTCACGGGCGGAGCACCGGTGCGTCCGAATTCGTAGTCGCCATAGAGCGGCGAGTGCACGGAGCTGAGCGGAATGCCGCTTGAGCGAAACCAGTCTGCGATCTCGCGTACGTGTTGCTTGCGGTTGGCGTAATCGAGGTGCTGGCGAGCGGCGAAGATCTCGATGGCCTGGGCTCCTGCGCGCACCATGCCGTCGAGGATGCCGGGATGCAGCCGTTCTTTGACGTAGAGATATGTGGAAACCGCTTTTTGCATCGTGAACTCTTCTCTTATCCCGAAGAGGTTGCTTTGTTCGAAGACGCTGAACCCGAACAGCAAACCTCAGCGGCTAAAGCCGCGTTGATCGCAGTCTGTGCGGCACGGCTGAAGCCGTGCCCTTCTCCGTTTTATCTCCGCACCCTTCACGTTCTATCTCCGCACCCATGCGTTGTCTCCATCTGCATCCCGTGGTATTGGCGCGCGCCTGTGTGGTGCGTCGCTGCCTTCTCGTCCATCTTGTACCTCCCGTCGTACACGGGCACGAAAAAAGGGGTAATAACGAACACACATTTCAGTCCCTAAAGCGGCTTCTTGAAACGATCAGTAACCCACCGCTTTCCCATTGTTTCGCCCGTCGCTGGCGCCGAGGCGCTCCCCGGTTTTGGGGTCAACCGCAATGCACTCGCTGTCTCCCCAAAAATGCTCCGTCGCCACCTTGTGGCCTTTGCTCTTTAACAAGCGTACCGTGTCGGGCGAGACTCTGTCTTCCATGCGAAGCTCATCCGGTAACCACTGATGATGAATTCGGGGCGCGTTGACGGCTTCCTGAACATCCAGCCCGAAATCCACTACTCCCAGGATGACATTCGCGACGGTCGTGATGATGGTAGGCCCACCCTCGGCTCCCGCTACTAGAAACAGTTTGCCATCCTTGACAACAATCGTGGGCGTCATCGCGGACAGAGGGCGCTTGCCGGGGCCGATCGCATTTGCAGGACCCTGGATCAGGCCATAGCCGTTGGGCACTCCCTGCTTGGAGGCGAAGTCGTCCATTTCATCGTTGAGCAGAAAGCCCAGGCCCTCTGCCGTAACTCGCGAGCCCAGAGAATCGTTCAAAGTAGTGGTCACCGCAACGGCGTTCCCGGCCGAATCGACCACGGAATAGTGGGTAGTGTTCTGTGGCTCTGCAACGGCTCTCACCAGCGACTGATGGAACCGAGCAACACGCTCCAATTCGTTGAACTCGGACGGCCGTTTCAGTTCTCCGCTGACACTCGCGTGCTGAGGATCAATCGTGGCACGCCATCCAGCTGCATATTTCTTGTCGATGAGCTGCGCTACGGGGATTTTCGAGAAGTCCGGATCGCCCAGGAACTCGGCGCGGTCGTAGAAGGCACGACGGAACGCTTCGGCCGTCAGATGGATTGTTTCTGCAGAACGATTTCCGAGTTTCGCCAGATTGTATCCTTCCAGAATATTCAGGATTTCGACCAGCGCGATTCCACCGGAAGATGGGGGTGGAGCGCTAATAATTTGGTAATCTCGGTACGTTCCCGTGACCGGCTTGCGTTCCTTCACTTCGTACTGAGCAAGATCGTCAGCGGTGATCAGCCCGCCCCCCTTCTGGATGCTCGCAGTAAGTTCGCGCGCGATGGCCCCGTGATAAAAGTCATCGGGGCCCCTGGCGATCCTCTCCAGTGTGCGCGCAAGTTCTGGCTGGCGGAAAATCTCACCCTGCTTATAGTAATCGCCGTTACGCTGAAAGACCCTTTTCGACTCTGGGAACTTTGCCAGGCCCTCGTCACCGAGGTCTTGTGCATCATCCCAAGTGAGGGTAAAGCCATCGCGGGCGAGTTTGATGGCCGGGGCCATCACCTGTGCGAGGGGCAGCTTTCCGTAGTTTTTCTGAGCATAGGCGAGACCTGCCACCGACCCGGGCACACCGATCGCCTTGTATCCCACCAGGCTGGCTTTTTCCATGACATTTCCATGTTCATCCAGATACATGTTGGCTGTCGCGGCGGCCGGAGCCTTCTCACGAAAGTCGATGAATTGGACAGCGCCATCGGACGACCGAATCAGCATGAATCCGCCGCCACCCAGATTCCCTGCTTGCGGAAAAACGACCGCGAGTGCGAAGCCGGTTGCCACAGCGGCGTCGACGGCGTTGCCACCTCTTTGCAGCATCTCGATCCCTGCGCGCGACGCCAGTTGATGCGCGCTCACGACCATCGCCTGTGGGGCGTGCACGGGCCTCATGCCGGCCGCCCACGATGCGCTCGTCAGCCATACGAATACGAGCAGTGCAGGCCACTTGTGACGGAATCTCATGCAGTCGGAAGCGGAAACGGGAATCAGGAGCAAGACCCTTGAGGCTAGCCCAGCGAGCAACAGCCCGTCAAATCTCTGAAGGTCAGGAGGTGGCGAGCTTCTTTTCCATTTCTTCCAGGCTGATTCCTTTCGTTTCGGGATAGACGAAGAAAACGACCAGGAATTGAAGCACCATCATCGCTGAGAAGAACACGAATGGCGCCGCCTTGGACGACGCTGCGACGACTGGGAAGAGCTGCGAGATAAGTGCATTCATGATCCAATGCGTCGCGCTGCCCAGGCTCTGTCCTTTGGCGCGCACCGCAGTGGGAAACACCTCGCTGATGTAGACCCAGATCACCGAGCCTTGCGAGAAAGCAAAGGCCGCAATGAAGCCAACGAGCAACCCGACGAGGAAAGTTTCGTGCTGGGCCGTCCAGAAAATTATGGCCACCCCGGCGAGGCAAGCAGCGGTTCCGACGGAGCCGATCAACATGAGCGTGCGCCGGCCGACACGATCAATGATGGACATGGCGAGCATCGTGAAGATCAAGTTCGTTGCACCGATCGCCACTGCTTGCAGATCGGCCGAGACTTTGCTGAATCCGGCGAGCGCAAAAATGTCGTTCAAGTAATACAGAATCGCGTTGATCCCGGAGAGTTGATTGAACGTCGCAATCGAGATGGCAAGAAACAGAGGAAAGCGATTGCGCGCCGCTAATAGGTGCTCCTGGCCGTATTGCCGCTCCAGTTGTACCGAGGCAAGGATCGATGTAAGTTCGGTGTCGGGGTTTTCCTCTCCGATCATTCGGAGGACCTCTCGCGCTTCGTCATTGCGGCCCTTTCCGGCAAGCCAGCGTGGGCTGCGCGGAATCTGGAACAACATCAGAAAGAAGAGCACGGCCGGAACAACCGAGACTCCCAACTTCCAGCGCCACTCGTTCGGACCTCCGTGAGTAAGGCCGATGATGTAGTTGGAGAGATATGCCAGTAGAATTCCCGAGACCACGTTGAACTGGAAAAAACCGACCAGGCGCCCGCGCCATTTTGCCGGGGCGATTTCCGCAATGTACATCGGTCCCAGCACCGAGGATCCACCGATCGCCAGGCCGACGATGAAACGGAAAAAAACGAGGCTTGGCCAATCCCATGCAAAAGCACTGCCCAGCGCCGATATCAGATAGAGGACGGCCAAGCCGCGCAGGCTGTCGCGCCGCCCGAAGCGGTCGCCGGGAATGCCCGCCAGGAGCGCCCCCACGACGGTTCCCCAAACAGCGATCGCAACGGTCAGCCCCAAGCTGCGGTCGGAGAGTTCAAAGGCGCTCCGCAGAGTCCCTGTGGTTCCCGAGATCACCGCGGTGTCAAAGCCGAACAGCAATCCGCCTAAAGCTGCTACGACAGTGCTTTTTAGGAGCGTGAAGTTGAGCGCCACGTGTCTTCTCCCGCCAGCGGAGCCGCAATGCTGGCGTTTGGATTCCGGTAGATATGTTCGGCCAAAACCATGGCGCCCAAGACCCCGGCGCGCTTGCCAAGCTGTGGAGGCACTACGTATTCGTCGATTTCGTCAAGAACGGCGCTGGCGCGAATGTAGCCATTCAGCAGTTGCACCAGTTCTCGCCGCACCATGGGAAACAATTGTTCTTGCTGCATTACACCGCCACCCAGAATGGTGCGTTCGGGCGACAGGGTACACACCCACGTGGCCAGTCCGAGCGCCAGGTAGCGGGCTTCGAGCGGCCATCCTTGATGATCAAGAGGAAGCTGTTCCGCAGGCTTGCCCCACCGCGCCCGCATGGCCGGACCAGAAGCCAAGCCTTCGAGACAGTCTCGATGGTACGGGCAGCCCCCGGGGTAGGGATCCATTGCGAAATCATGAGGCACCCGGATGTGTCCCATCTCTGGATGCAGAAGGCCGTGGATCACTTCGCCATTCACGATTGCTCCGCCCCCGATACCCGTGCCGACCGTGAGGTAAATGAAATTCGGGACTCCACGGCCCGCTCCCCAGCGCGCCTCGCCCGCGGCGGCGGCATTGACGTCGGTATCGAATCCCACAGGCAGCTCCAGAGCGCGGCCAACTGTGCCCGCCAGATCGTATTGCTGCCAGCCAGGCTTGGGAGTCGAAGTGATGTACCCAAAGGTCGGTGAATCAGGGCGGAGGTCGACTGGTCCGAACGACCCGATCCCGACCGCACTCAACTGCGATCCAGCGCGTTCACGAAAGAAGCCAATTACATTGTCGAGTGTCTCCTCGGGCGTGCGGGTTGGGAAAGAGGCGAGTTCCAGATCGTCGGGGCCGGTGCCGACTCCACACACGAACTTGGTGCCACCCGCTTCAATGCAACCAAAGATGCTCACCTGCACCTCGCGGCGGCTAGTGTTTCATAACTGTGCAATCCGGAGAAGGCCCCGGTTGGGATGCGTGTCATTTGCGCGGTCTTCTGCGTTTGCGCGGGGCCGCCTGTTTGGGCGTGCGGCGCTTGCTGGCTTTCTTTGGACCCTTCGCCGAAACCATGTCATACGACTGCTGGACGAATTCCCGCAGCTCCTCGTCCCGCAGGGCATCGAGCCGATCCAGCATCACCCATTTGTAACGACCAACGTAGGGTGCAGGGTGAATGTCTTCCCGTTCCACCAGTTCGGCAAATCCGTCAGGCGTGCACTTGAAGCACAGGC
>Ga0075423_10005237_pt1 | contig 12093 bp, 9 predicted proteins | sample SoiMethybrSBSTD2_FD_80114 | JGI IMG/M metagenome (GOLD analysis project Ga0075423, IMG submission 80114) | Bulk soil microbial communities from a Populus tree surrounding site in Tennessee, USA - Soil MetaG P. TD hybrid SBSTD2 | ecosystem: Environmental > Terrestrial > Soil > Tree plantation...
GAACCCACGAATCGCTGCTCGACGCGAGCAACTTCATCGAGGTGATCGAGAATCGGCAGTGACTCAAGATCGGCTGCGTTGAAGAAGTCGCGTTTCGCGCCGGCTACATCGACGCCGAGCAGCTCGAGCGGCTCGCCGCGCCGCTCCGACAGACTCGATATGGAGAGTACCTGATGCGGGTTGCCAACGAATCCCGGACGGGCGGGGCTGCGATGGCCACGATGGCGAGCGAGCGATGACGACCGTCGAGCAGGCGTACTTCCGGCATCCGCAGGCGATCGTCGAGACGGATCGCATTGGCCCGGGGACGCGCGTCTGGGCGTTCGCGCACGTGCTCCCCGGCGCCGTCATCGGACGTGACTGCAACATCTGCGATCACGTGTTCATCGAGAACGACGTGGTGGTGGGCGACCGGGTGACCGTGAAATCCGGCGTGCAGCTGTGGGATGGCGTCACGCTCGAGGACGACGTGTTCGTGGGGCCTAACGCGACGTTCACCAACGACCCCTTCCCGCGGAGCCGCCAGTACCCGGAGCGCTTCGCGCGAACCACCGTGCGGGCCGGAGCGTCGATTGGCGCCAACGCGACGCTGCTCCCCGGGATCGAGATCGGCCAGGGGGCGATGGTCGGCGCCGGCGCGGTCGTGACGCACGACGTGCCGCCGGGCGTCGTGGTGACCGGGAATCCCGCTCGCATCCGCCATCGTGTCGCGGACGGTGCACGGCAGGACAGTGCGTCGCGTGAGGACGCTGCTCAACGCGAGGACGCTGCGTCGGCGGACAGGTCGACTCCGCTTCCCGTGCTCACCGCTCGCGGCGCGCGGATTACGCCCATTCCAGTCATTGCGGATTCTCGCGGCGCCCTCTCCTACGCGCAGCTCGGCGATCAGCTTCCGTTCGCTCCTCGGCGGTACTTTCTCTTGTTCGATGTACCGGAGGGAGCGATTCGAGGCGCCCACGCACACCGCGATCTCGAGCAGTTCGTCGTCTGCGTGCACGGCTCGTGTCGCGTGATCGTCGATGACGGCGAGCATCGCGATGAGCTGCGGTTGTCTTCGCCGGAGGTTGGTGTCTACGTGCCGCCGTTGTTGTGGACGACAGTCGTGCCGGATTCCCGGGACACCGCCGTGATCGTGCTTGCTTCGGCCGAATACGATTCTGCGGACTACATTCGCGACTACGACGAGTTCCTCGCCGCCGCCAGAGCGCGGCCATCCGCACGATGACGCGAGTCCCGTTCCTCGACCTGCGGGCCCCATACGTCGAGCTTCGTAGCGAGATCGACAGCGCAATGCAGCGCGTGCTCGACAGTGGATGGTATTTGCTCGGCGAGGAGATCTCGGCGTTCGAGACCGAGTACGCGGCCTACGTTGGAGCGGACCACTGTGTGGGCGTGGGGAACGGTCTCGAGGCGCTTCGCCTGAGCCTCGAGGCGCTGGGCGTTGGCCCTGGTGCGGAAGTGATCGTCCCGTCCAACACCTACATCGCGACGTGGCTGGCGGTGACGCAGGTTGGCGCGACGGTCGTGCCGGTCGAGCCCGACCCTGCCACCTTCAACATCGATCCGGCGCGCATCGAGGATGCCATCACGCCGCGAACTCGCGTGATTCTTCCGGTGCACCTCTACGGGCAGCCCGCCGACGTCGATGCCGTTCATGACATTGCCCGGCGTCGCTCCCTGCGCGTCGTCGAGGATGCAGCGCAGGCCCACGGGGCCCGCGTTCGCGGCACCCCCGTCGGCGCCGCTGACGTCGTCGCCTGGAGCTTCTATCCCGGAAAGAACCTCGGCGCGTTAGGCGATGCCGGCGCGGTCACGACTGGCGACGCCGACGTCGCGGATCGGATTCGCGTGCTCCGCAATTACGGCTCCCGCGTGAAGTACCAGAACGAGGTCCGCGGCTACAACAGCCGTCTCGACGAAGTCCAGGCGGCGGTGTTGCGGGCGAAGCTTCCGCGCCTCGACGCATGGAACGCGAGGCGCGCCGCCCAGGCACAGCGGTACACGTGCGAGCTGAGCGCCGCGGAGCTGTCCCTCCCACCCGTGCCCACGTGGGCCGATGCGGTCTGGCACCTCTACGTCGTTAGGTCCACCGGCCGTGACGCCTTGCGCGCGCATCTGGCAGCGAGCGGCGTCGACACGCTGATCCACTACCCGCTGCCGCCTCATCGGCAACCGGCGTACGCCGACATGCGGTTCGACGCGGATGCGTTTCCCATCGCGTCGGCCATGGCGAACGAAGTCCTGAGCCTGCCGATCGGGCCGCACATGACCCATGAGCAGCAGGGGATTGTGATCGACGCGGTCAAGGCGTTCACTCCGCAGTGATGACTACGCCGACGATGACGGTCGAGCCACGCAGCGAAGCGACCGCCCAGAGGACCGGTCCGGCGCTCTTGTCCATTGTGGTGCCGGTCTACTTCAACGCGATAAACCTGCCGGATACGATCCCGCAGCTTCTCGCGCTCGAGTCACGCGCCGATGGGTTGTCGCTCGAGCTCGTGTTCGTCGACGACGGATCCGGAGATGACTCGCTCGCTGTTCTGCGAAGCTTCCAGGCGCAGGATCCCGATCGCGTTCGGATCGTGAAGCTCACGCGGAACTTCGGCTCGATGGCGGCGATCCTGGCGGGTCTGACGATCGCGCGTGGTGACTGTGTCGGCATGATCGCTGCCGACCTGCAGGACCCGCCGGAACTGTTCGTCGAGATGCTCGCGCATTGGCGAGCGGGATCGAAAGCCGTCTTCGCGGTGCGGACGGATCGGGAGGACTCCGCGTCGCAGCGCCTGTTCGCCGGCGCCTACTACTCGCTGATTCGGCGGTTCGCCCTCAAGGACTATCCGCCGGGCGGGTTCGACTTCTTCCTCGTCGACCGACAGGTCGTGCAGGACATGGTTCGCATCAGCGAGAAGAACACGAACCTCATGTCGCTGATTTTCTGGTTAGGCTATCGGCCGGTGATGCTGCCGTACGTGCGTCGGGCCCGTACGAAGGGGCGGTCACGCTGGACGCTCTCGAAAAAGATCAAGCTGTTCATCGACTCGTTCGTCGCGTTTTCCTACGTGCCCATTCGTTTCCTCTCCGCAACCGGGCTGCTCGTGGCGACGACTGCGTTCGCATACGGCGCGTACGTCTTCTACGCGTGGCTCGTCAACGACATCCCGGTGCGTGGGTTTGCGCCCGTTGTTCTGGTCCTCGCCTTCACCGCCGGGATTCAGATGACGATGCTCGGCGTGCTCGGCGAATACCTGTGGCGTACGCTCGATGAGACTCGCCGCCGGCCAAGCTACGTGATCGACGAGATCTTCGACGCGAGTCGCACGGAGCCTTCGCGCCGCGACGACCCGCGGGCTGCAACCTCGGCTAACGGCGCCGACGCTAGCCCTACCGCGAAAGCGACGATCCGATGACAGAAGTCGTCGTCGACGACGCAACTCCGTCCGGCCCAACGTCCGTCGGAATGGTCCGCATCAAGCGCACCGCGCGCGCCCTGGAGCGATTAGCGTGGCCGGCGTGCTGTCTCCTCATGGCCTCCTGGGCGATCGCGTATATCGGATGGCCGTTCTCGTCCGACCAGGGTGTGCTGTCGTGGGTCGGACGCGTCATCGCAGACGGCGGGATGCCGTACCGCGACGCGTGGGAGATTCGCGGCCCGGCGCCATACCTCGTGTACGCAGTCATCGCTCGCCTGTATGGCGCCGCGCAATGGCCGCTCCGTGTCGTGGATCTTGCGATTCTCGCCGGCGGCGCATGGTGCGTCGCGTCGGTTGCCGCGACGTTCGGCAGCCGGTTGGCTGGTCGACTTGCCGCCACGCTCTACGTTCTCTGGTTCGCGTCGTTAGGCCACCACGACACCGCACAGTCGGACGGCTGGAATGCCGCGATGATGGCGGGTGTAGCCTTGTGCATGCTCGCGCACGGCGGGTTGCCACGCGCGCGTCACGCCGCGATCGCCGGCGTGCTCATCGGGCTCTCTATTGTGTCGAAGCCGCCCTACGCCGCGTTCCTGCTCCTGCCCGCAATCATCGGTCTGGCGCAGGTTTCCGCCCGCGGCGTTCGCTGGCTGCTCGGATTCTGGGGCGCGGGTCTGCTCGCCGTCGCGGTGTCGGCGGGCGCGGTGCTCCTGTGGTTGTACCGCGGCGGCGCGATGGATGCCTTCATCGACATCCACATCCGGTGGCTGCTCGCGCGATACACCGATGTGGAATCGAGTTGGCTGAACCGTGTTCAGACAACCGGCGTGTTTGTCACCGCCAACATCGTCGCCACGGCACTCGCGCCGGCGATCGTCGGCGTTGTCGCCGTCTGGCGGCGTAATCGTGGATATGCGACGGTGCTCGTTGCGTGGGTCGCGGTCGCGCTCCTGACCGTCATGGCACAGGGCAACTTCTACCCGTACCACTGGCATCCCCTGTACCCGGCGCTCGCCACACTGGCCGGGATCGGCGTCGGCTTCATCTTCCACTCGGCGCGGCAGCCTAACGATACCACGCCGCGGATCGTCGGTGAGGCTGTTGCCGCCGCCGCAGTGGCAGCGGCAGCGCTTCGGCCGTTCGTCCACGTCTACCGCGCAGCGTTTCTCGTCGTGGGTATCCTCTCACGAGAGCGCTACGACGCTATCGAGTTCGGTCCATACGGAAAGACCGGGTTGTTCACGCACCTCGCCGATTACTTCCGCGCCCACACTTCGCCCAATGAATCCGTTCTCGTGTGGGGAAGCGCTCCTAACATCTACTACACATCGGAGCGGCGCGCTCCGACCCGATTCGCCTATACCGCGCCGCTCGTGAACCCGCAGGACGACGAATTCCGGCGCCGCTATCGTGCTGAGTTCCTGGCTGGCCTCAACGCAAAGCCGCCTGCCTACATCGCGACATTGTCGCCGAAGGTCTGCGCCTACGCGCAAGACGTCGATCAGCGCCGCCTCATCGGTCGCGCCGAGGAGCGCATGCGGTGCATCGATGAGCTGCCGGGGTTGGCTACGTTCATCGCCGACCGTTATGCGGCCGATACGACGATGGGACCTATCTTGCTGTATCGGAAACGGGAGTTGCCGTCGCGCTCCGGCGAAGCGTCGGCCGTCGCGCCATCGCCACCAGTCGCGCGCTGACAGCGCCGGCGAGCGCGCCCGCCGCAGCGCTGGCCCATTCCCACCAGGAACCGGGTGCGGTGCCCGCGAGCCACGGGACCAACAACAACCCCATCCAGAACGACACGGCGAGCGCGCCAATCGCGACGTACCGCGCGCGGCGCGGGAGGCCGCCGTGAGCACTGGCGAGGTCGGATTCGGCAGCGCACCGAATCCAGTACCCTGCAGGGAAGGCGAGCGCGGCCAGCCAGATCGCGCTCACCAATACGTAGTACGACGGCACCGTAATGTTGATCGGAGACACGAAGAGCCAACCAAGCGACGGTGACAGGCGAACTACCTCCTGTCGATCGGCCGTCGAGGCGATGAGCAAGTCTCCCTGGCGAGAGCAGGTGAATCGCACACGCGCCGGTGAGGATCCGGTGGGTGGGGCGACAGCGTCTCGGATCGCGATCTTCGGCGACCGGAACCGCATGTCTCCCGACCGCGTCTTCTGCTGGCACGCGAGATCCCAACCATATTGCTCGATCGAGACGATCACGGTCCACTCCTCGGCGATTCGCGCGATGACCGAGCGCCGCGGCTTCAAGCCCGCCGTGTTGACGTCGACCGTCGCATGCCACACACCACGGAGCACGCGATCGACACCGAGCGACTTCGGCGGATAGAATCCACGCGGCAGATCGATGCTGTCCAGGTTGAAATCCAGCAACTCACCCGTGAACGGCTCGAATCCCGCACGGTCGGGCGTCCATTGCACCCACAGCGATCGAGGAATCGACGCGGCCCGAAAGCCCAGGCTGGCGAGCGTCATGACCAGGGCGAACCCGGCGGCACCCGCGATGGCGAGCACCGAAGCCGCGCGACCACGCGGCCGGAGCAGGAGGACACGACGCAGTGCAAGCTCGACGCCGATCATCCCACCTAACGAGTTCGCGAGCAGATCGCTGAGAGACGAGTCCCGGCCCTGAACGAGGCGGATCTGCATCGATTCGACGAACGTCGTGACTGCCACGCAGGCGAGAATGCTTCGCCATCGACGGTCCGTGGCCAACGCGAACGCGAAGCCGAGCGGCACGAACATGACGACGTTGTTGAACACGTCGAGCCCGCCGAACTCGCCGCACGCTACGCACCAGAAGTCGGCCGTCGGCGTAGACGCCGACGCCGGCGTCAGCGTCGCGACCAGAACGATCGTCAGCACGAGCGCCGAGAGGACGACCCCAGGGCGGTTCCATCGGATGCGATCGTTCACAAGACCGGCTCCAGCATTCAACCTCAATCCGTGATGTTCGCCGCCAGCTTCTCGGCCCGCTCGAGGGCCGCACACGCCCGGCCGCCCGGAACCGGCGGCGCGCTGTCCGGCCGCACCGCGAGCAGCAGTGTCTGGGGCGAGAACGCTCGCACGAGATCCAATCGCGCGCAGTCGTGGTGCGAGAGCCGCAGCAGCGTGACGTGGTCGGAGAACACGGGCGTAGTCAGGATGTACGACACGCGTTCTCGCCGAAGCAGCCCATCGAACGAATCCGGATGTTGGGTGATGATCTCGTCCCAGAAGATCGCCTGACGCTTCGAATGGTAGTACAAGGTCGGCGCTTTCGGCGTGGCGACGCGGGCATCGGGCGACGAGTGGGCGCCGATGTACGCGACTGCGTCGAGGTAGTCGAGCGACCGCGGCAGGGCGCAGTCCACCCGCGAGCGATCGCAGTCTGAGGCGCGATCCACGAGGCGGGCGTCCTCGCCTAACGCGGAGCCGACCAGCGTCACGGTCACGACCGACGCTGCAAGCCACCCCGCCTTTCGGGACACGAACGTGGCGGCCACGCCGGCCCCGACCACGACGAGAGCGATGACGAGCGGTAACAACGGATCGAGAAACCGCTCGAGCGTGTACGCCCATATGGCCAACAACCCGGCGTACGCCCCGATGTACCAGACCACCGCGTTCCAACGGCCCCACGCCGAGACGAGCCCCGCGGCCAGCAATGAGCCCAGCAGGACCACCCACGCCACGTTGTCGATTCGGGTCCGCGGCGTAACGGGCAGGGACAGCTCGGTGAGGATCCCCTGCCCGGCATAGGTGGACACGTTTTGCTTCGCGCGCTGGACGAACGTGCTCTGAAGCGAGCCGTCCACCGCGCGGACGTTCACCGCATCGTCCACGTAGGATCGTCGGACCTCGCGCCCGGGCGCCATGACCGTCCAGGCGAGCCACGATCCCACCGTCACCGTGGCAACGGTGCCGAACACGAACAGCCAACGGTAGCGCCGGCGCTGGAGCCAGTGGACGCCTAACGCCGCCACAAGAGTCACCCCCGCGCTGCGCGTGAGCGCGGCAGCGATCGCCAGGCCGGCCGCCATGATGCCGGCGCGAGCGCCCACAGGCCGCGACCCACGGGCACGATCGGCACGCTCCGCCGCCCAGAGCGACGCCAGCGTCAGCGTCGTATAGAGCGTCTCCGACGTCACGCTGCCGGCGTTCGCCACGAGCACGGGATTGACCGCGGTCGCTGCCGTTGCGAGAAACGCGAGCTCGGTCGACCACCGCCGCCGAACGAGGTCGAACAGGAAAGCGAGTCGCGACAACGACGCGAGGATACCCGCAACGGAGATACCGCTCCGGCGCTCACCACCCGGCGACGTGACGAGAGCGAGGAACGCGGGATAGCCAGGCGGAAACCGGGCGGCGACCGGATCTCCGACGAATTGCAGCTCGCGATAGGTGAGAGCCTTGATGGAACGGCTGAGGAGCAGATAGGCGGCGTCATCCCCGAACGTGAACACGCCGCGCGCTCGCAGCTGCCACGCGAGCAGCCCGTGCGCGACTAAGAGCGTGACCAGCAGGGCCTTGTGCCGGGCGAGGAGCGTCGAGTCCACTGCGTCCTCGAACGCAGCGGCGCCGCCTGAACGGCGAATTCCGGATGACGTGCGGAGCAACTCGACCCTACCGACGGCTGGGCGCCGCGGTGAGCTCCTCGAGGGCGTCGAACAGCCGGGCTGACTGGGTAGCCCGATCGAAACGACCATCGCGATTGAGCGCCACGGGTCGTATGCCCGCCCGGAACTCCGCGAATCGTGCGGCGATCACTTTTTCGATTGCCTCCGTGTCACCCGCGGCCACGACGTCGGCGTCGGTATCCGCCAGCAATCGCGCCGTCGCGCTTCGCGAGTCCGCGAGCGCGAGGAGCCACGCATCGAATCGCGTGTACTCGAACAGCTTCGCCGGCAGCGTCATGTCCGTTCTGAGCGGCAGGCTCACGAGCAGCGACGCCCGGGCGAGAAGCTCCAGCGCCTCGCGCCGAGGCCGAAATCCATAGGAGCGGAAATGCGCGCCGAGCCCCTCCTCGGCCGCCATGGCCGCGAGCGGAATCCCTTCGCAGGAGTCATCGCCCATGAACTCGACCGAAAAGTCGTTAGGCGACGCGCCCGTCGCCGTCGCGACACGGGCCGCCGCGCGAAACAGCGGCCGCGGGTTCCGGCCGAGATAGATCATCCCCGCGAACGCGATCACGAACTTCTGCCCCACCGCAGGCTCTGGCAGCGGGTCGGAGTCGGCCCCGTTCATCACCGTCGTTATGCGGCCGCCCAGGTCGGGGTACTTCATTACCTGCAGCTCTTCGTGGGCCTTCGACGTGACGACCACCAGCCGAGCCGACGACACGCACTCACGCTCTCGCGTCCGCGTTTTCCGGCGCCAGATCCCGCTCGTGAACTCCTCGGGTATCGCGCTCTCGTCCGACCACGGGTCCCGCATGTCCATCACGAACGGCAGGTGTGCGTGCGACGCCACCCGGCTCGCCGCCTCGTGCGCCGAATGTGGCGGTCCCGAGCTCACCACCACGTCGTACCGGTTCCGCCGCGCGAGCGCCGACCCGACCGCGGCGGCGCGCTTTGCCAGCACGTCCGAGAGCGCGAAATGCACGCGACTTCGAAAGGCGCGCTGCCATCCACGCCCGTTTGACGTCCGTAGCGGCTCGGTGACATCACTTCGGTCGAGGTGACCAGCGAGCGGCGCGCGCTGCGGGCGGTCAGCGTTCCTGCCCAGCATCCGCCACGCCGATAGCATCGTGCGATACCACGCCGGATTGTCCCCCGAAAACCCGAACAGCCGAACACCGGCGGGGAGTTGCGACAGCCTCGCCGGGTCCACCGTTCCCATGAAGTCCGGGTGCAGTGTCACCACGTCCATCGCCCAGCCCCGCTCCGCGCCAAAGCGCGACAGCTGTAGCCAGCGCAGGGCGCCAACCTCCGCGCTCGGCGCGAAGTAGAAGAAAAAGAGCAACAGTCGGTGGGTCGCGGCTGGATTGGGATCAGTCTGGAAAAACGGCGTCAACAAGCCGTCGTGGCTGATCTGGTCCCAACCGACCACGCTACCGACCCGCGTGTGGGCTTGCGGCGTCCGCACGGCACTGGTCATGGCAACATCCGCCCGCCACCCGCCCGCTCAGCTCGGCGCATTGGCTCTCACGGCTCGGCGTGGCAGGAACGCGGACGCTCCGGTCAGCCAACTCTCGAACTCGAGCGGAGATGTGTTCACCGTATCGATGAGCCGTGGAAGCAGAAGCCGATCCGACGCCGCTGACGCCAACCCCGAGAAGCAGGTCGTGGCCGACGTGACGCCGAGGCGACGGAGCCAGCCCGGAAACGACGAATGCGTCACGCCGCTCGGGTAACAGAAGTGCGTCGCGGGTGTCGCGCCGGTCAGCTCCTGGATGACATGACGATTGTCGATGATCTCGCGTTCGAACGCTTCGACGTCGATTGGCACCCTGTGCCTATGCGTGTGCAGTTGGACGTCCACCAGGCCTCGAGGCAGTGCCGCGACCTCGTCAGGCGACATCAGGAACAACAGCCGTCGGCGAAGGAGATCATCGTAGTCGAAACCCAGCCGTGCCGCTGCGTCCGCGACAATCCGATCCTTGTCCCATCCCGACAAGCGTTGCTCGGTGCAATGGCGCAGGATCGCGGTGAACGCGGCTTCGCGGTCGGTCAGTGTCGCGAGCGGGAAGCGTCCACCGCTCGCGGTCAGGCTGGCCGTCTCGATCCACTTGTCTTGCGACTTCCAGAAGATGTAGCGCAGCACCGTATTGAACACGGGCCGCTGAAGCTGACAATAGTAGCTCGTCAGGTAGACCGTCGCCGGAAAGCCGAACTCTTCCAGCAGCGGGAGGGCCATGGAGCGAAAGTCGGTCGCCCCGTCATCGAATGTCAGCGCGACAGCGCGCGGAGGGAGCGAGCCATCGTACAGCCGTTCGATCGCCTCACCCAGCGGCAGCACACGATACCCGCCGTCGCGAAGTATGGTGAAACGCTCGCGAAGGAGCTCTGGTGGGATGTACAGCTCACCATCCCACAGATGCTCGTCGGCTGCGGACACGCCGTGATAGCCGAGGATCAGCATGCGGCGCTGACGCCACGACGTTTCGCGTGTGAACCCCAGTACACCGGCAATGCGGGCGGCGCCCAGCGTGCCGCGTTTGAGCCGCTTGAGGACCGAAAGCGGCTGGTTCTGGATCATTTCGAATCGGCGGGTCGAAGGATCGCGTTCCTTGGCGCCGTCCTTCGCAAGTCGGAGACCGTGCATTCGCGGCGGACACCCTGCGCTCGAAAGCCACCCATACCTTCGCTTTTCCTGACCGGAGTTTGCTTCGTCAAACGTAACGCTGGCAACCTCGAACGTCCCAGACCGCGAATTCTGACTGGCGCCATGCACGGTCTATCACTCGTTGGAGCTCGACCCTTCTCCAGGGGCGATGCCAGCTACCTGTTGCGAGCACGCCGCGGCCGGGTGGCGCGTTCGCGACCAGGACGTATGATTTCGAGGCCATACCTCGTCCTGCCCCGAGCGCTGATCGCGTTTCTCGCATTGGTAGTCCGGCTCGTCTCGTGTCCTTTGGCCCCGGCCGGCGGTCCTAGCTTTGCGTGAGAAGGCGGCCAAACGCGAGGGTCGGCAGGAGCCTCTTGCCCGGCCGACATCGGATTTTTCACCGACCACACATGCCCAGTCAGACCGCCGCGGCGAACCAGTTCGATCAGCACGCTCTGGAAGTCACGCGTGGAGAGCGTTTCGAGTTCGGAAGGAACTGGAGCAATTTCCTTAAAGTCGTCGACGAGGAGAAGATCGACCAGGCCGTGGCGTCGCTCCGCCGGCTCCTGGGCGTGGAGACCCTCAGCGGTTCGACCTTCCTCGACGTCGGCTCAGGCAGCGGACTCTTTTCGCTTGCAGCCTACCGCCTCGGCGCCCGCGTCCGTTCGTTCGATTACGACGCGCAGTCCGTTGCCTGTACGACGGAGATGCGGCGGCGCTTCGCCTCCGCCGCCGCCGATTGGTCCGTGGAACGCGGCTCGGTTCTCGATCAGGCGTACCTAACGTCTCTCGGCAAGTCCGATTACGTGTATTCGTGGGGAGTCCTTCACCATACCGGGAGCATGTGGACCGCCCTCGAAAACGTCGTGAGCCTCGTGGCCCCCGGCGGCACGCTCGCGATTGCGATCTATAACGATCAGGGTGTCTGGTCCAAGCGGTGGGCTGCCCTCAAGCGCTTCTACTGTTCGGGGACGTTTGGGAAGGCCGTGATGTGTTCCACCTACATTCCCGCTGTCGTCGCGCGAGAGTTCGCAGCCGACCTCTTCTGGTTGCGCAATCCGTTCAAGCGGTACACCCAATACGGCTCGGGCCGGGGCATGTCGGTCTTCTATGATTGGTTCGACTGGCTCGGCGGCTATCCGTTCGAGGTCGCGAAGCCCGAGGAGATCTTTCAGTTCGGGCGTCGGCATGGCATGGAGATGACCAACATGACGACCTGTGGTGGGTCCGTCGGCTGCAACGAGTTCGTGTTCCGGCGGCCGCGGCTCAACGCCCGTGGGTGACGCGGCCGCGCCCACCGATCCGATCGGACGACCATGTGTGGAATAGCTGGCTTCGTCGGTAAGGCAGCCAATGGGGCGGATGCCGCGGAGCTTCTTCGCCGGATGTGCGACGCGATTCGACACCGTGGCCCCGACGA
>Ga0075423_10005239_pt1 | contig 12090 bp, 8 predicted proteins | sample SoiMethybrSBSTD2_FD_80114 | JGI IMG/M metagenome (GOLD analysis project Ga0075423, IMG submission 80114) | Bulk soil microbial communities from a Populus tree surrounding site in Tennessee, USA - Soil MetaG P. TD hybrid SBSTD2 | ecosystem: Environmental > Terrestrial > Soil > Tree plantation...
CGCCTAGCACGTTTCCGTCCAATCCACCGGCGAGCTCGCGCCACAACGGACACACTTCAGGCTGCCCGGTTTGCCGGCGAAATCCTGCCGATAGTGGCACAGGGGACAGACGGCGTAAGTCGTGACGACATCACTCCCCCGCCCTCCCAGCGTGGGCCGAAGCAACCCCGTTCGGACCACGATGCTCCAATGGTCGGGGACTTCGGTCCGAATGGTCACGTCGGCGCGGGGCAGTCGCACCCGCTGCTGTCGCACTTCGACGACGACGTGCCCGTCCGCCAGCTCCTCGACGATGGGATACCAGGCGCCGCGGCGGAGGATGTCCGCCACGTTGTCCGCACAGCGGGCCCAGCCGAGGGTGACGCGCATGAGAGATGGCGACCCACATGATACCATGTTTTGATAGATTCCGTTATGCGCGACGTCGGTCGAATCGTCCGCCTGCAAATCCAACGCTCTTCGCTCAAGACAGGCGAGAAGCCGACGCGCCTGTATGACCCCACTCCCCTGCTCGCCGTAGACCGCCTGGCGCTCGGACCGGACGGAGCACTGGGTGAGGGGTCGGAGGGAGCGTGGCTGGTGGACGTGCACCACCGGGCGCACCCGCAGACCAAGAACGAGGACGGCGCGCACGGCGTGTCCCTCGGCTTCACATCCCACTATGCGCGGATGCGCGAGCGGTTCGGCGAGCGCATCACGCTGGGGTGCGCCGGCGAGAACATCGTCGTCGAGACCGAGCGTCGCATCGCGCTCGAAGACCTGGCCCGCGGCATCGTGTTGCTCGCACCCGACGGTCGGGAGCTCACCCGCCTGGAGGTGCTCCAGGTCGCAGAACCGTGCCGACCGTTCAGCGGCTGGGCGCTGGGGGGTGTCGTGGAATCCCGGGTCCTGAAGGAGACCCTGCAGTTCTTGGAGGGGGGAACGAGGGGGTACTACTGCCGGGGAGTGGGTTCGGGAATCGTATCGGTGGGAGATCGGGTGGCGGTGTTTTAACCGGGATGCGAGAAGCGAGATGCGGGATGCGTTGAGCTCCGACGCATCCCGCATCCCCCATCCCGCATCACGACATTTCGTCCCAGGCCAGGGCTCCGCCCTTCTTGCAGCGTTCGCAGGTCAGCTCCTTCACATCCGACTCAAACCCCTGCCGGTGGCGACAGGCGGGACACACGGCGTAGGTGAGCGGGAACAGTCGCCCGACCCGCTGAATCTCGCGCGGCTCGCAGCGGACGACGCTCCAGCGCTCGGGCGGATGATAGCGGATCTCGAGGAAGCGCCGATCCACGGGTACGTTGCGCCGGTTCACGTCCAGCACCACGATGTGGCTCGACGAGATCCGCACCACCGGGTACCACGCACCGCGGCGCAGCAGATGGGCACCGGGTCTCCCGACCCGGGCCCAGCCCTTGGCCTGGAGCCGCGTGGGCGTCATTGGACGGAACGGAATGCTCACGCACTGAGAATAACACGATCGACGTGCCAACAGTCGTGACAGCCGTCACAGGCATGGTTTCCGCGCGGAGTGTGACGAGCGACCCCGGCGCGGGGTGACGCGCCGCTCGTCACACGCGTCTGCCTCGCCTCGTTGAGCTCAGCCGCACTCCGAGAAGCCGCACACGTGGCACTTGGCGCAGCCTTCGATGAACGCGAGCTGCGAGCCGCAGTCCGGACACGCGCCAATGACGTCCTGCGCGCTACCGGCCCCCCCCCGCTCGCCGGCGGTCCCCTCGGATCCCGGGATGCCCGCCTGGACCGGAGTGGGAGCGGTTGCAGCCGTGCTGCTCAGGAGGTCCTGCTGGATGCCCTGCTTTTCCTGCATCCATTTCTCGATCGCGATCCCGATCGCGTCCGGAACCGAGAGCACCTTGTTGGGCCCGAGTCCGACGACGCGATCGGACGAGATGCCGCGCAGCTGGCGGTATACCTCGCGCAGCGGGATGCCCGAGCGGAGCGCGAGCGAGATGAGCCGTCCGATCGCCTCAACGTCGGCCATGAGCGCGCCGCCGGCTTTGCCGAGCGAGATGAAGACCTCGAACGGCTGGCCCTTATCGTCCTCGGTGATGTTCACGTACATGGTGCCGAGCGGCGTCTCGACCCGCCGGGTGGCACCCTTGAGCAAGTCGGGGCGCGAGCGCTTCGCCCGCCGCTGCAGGTTCTCCGCTTCGGCGTCGTGCAGCTGGTCGCGGGTCCGCGCGAGCTCGGCCTCGAGCTCGGCGATCCGTCCCAGCGCCTCCGCGAGCGCGTCCTTCCCCTGCCCCGCGGCCTGCTCCTGCACCTTCTTCGCGGTCGACCCGGTGGACAGCACTTGCATCTCGCGCGCGCCGTCCCGGTACACGGTCACACCCTTGCAGCCCAGCTTGTAGGCGTACCGATAGATCTTTTCGACGTACTCTTCGGTTGCGTCGTTCGAGAAGTTGCAGGTCTTGGAGATCGCCGAATCGGTGAACTCCTGGAACGCCGCCTGCATCTGGATGTGCCACTCCGGCGTCACGTCGTGCGCGGTGACGAACACGCGCTGCCACTTCGCCGGCACCGCATCGAAGTGGATATTCCCGGCCTCGGCGATCTGCTGCATCAGCGCATCCGAGTACCATCCCTCCTGCTTCGCGATCGCCACAAAGTCCTCGTTCACATCGGGCATGATCACGCCCGCCTGATTCCGCATGAACGCGACGGCGAACAGCGGCTCGATGCCCGACGAGCAGCCGGCGATGATGGAGATGGTGCCGGTAGGAGCGACCGTGGTGAGATTGCAGTTGCGCAGCCGCCGCATCGGACGCACGCGCTCACCCTTGGGCGCGCGGGCGCAGCTCGCATCCGGTCCCCAGATCGAGCGCTCCCATTCGGGGAACACGCCGCGCTGCTCCGCCAGCTTCTCCGAGGCGGCCTTGGCCTCCTCGTCCACGAACTCCATCACGCGGCGGCCCAGCGCCACACCCTCGTCCGAGTCGTAGGGGAGGCCGAGCCGCACCAGCAGGTCCGCCCAGCCCATGACCCCGAGCCCGATGCGCCGGATGCGCTTGGCGAGATCGTCGATTTCAGCGAGCGGGTACTTGTTCGCGTCGATGACGTTGTCGAGGAAGTGAGTGCACAGGTGCACCGCGGTCCGCAGGCGGTCCCAGTCGACGGCGCCGTCCTGCACGAACAGCCCGACGTTGATGGAGCCGAGGTTGCAGACATCGTAGGGAAGCAACGGCTGCTCGCCGCACGGGTTGGTCGCCTCATAGCTGCCGAGCTGCGGCACCGGGTTGTAGTAGTTCGCCCGGTCGATGAAGTACACGCCCGGCTCCCCGGTCTTCCAGGCGCCGTGCACCACCTTGCGAAACACCTCGCGGGCGTCGAGCTGGCCCACGACGGCACCGGTGCGCGGGTGGATCAAGTCGTAGCTCGTCCCCTCCTCCACGGCCCGCATGAAGGCGTCCGTCACCGCCACCGAAATGTTGAAGTTCGTCACCTGGGTCAGGTCGTCCTTGCAGGTGATGAACTCCAGGACGTCGGGGTGGTCGACCCGCAGGATGCCCATGTTGGCACCGCGGCGCGTGCCGCCCTGTTTCACCACGTCGGTCGACGCATCGTACAGCTTCATGAAGGACACGGGGCCCGAGGCCACGCCCATGGTGGAGCGCACGACGTCGTTCTTGGGACGCAGGCGCGAGAACGAGAAGCCGGTTCCGCCACCCGACTGGTGCACCAGCGCCATCGATCGGAGGGTGTCGTAGATCCCGCTGCGCTGGTTCGAGAGCGCGTCGTCGACCGGGAGCACGAAGCAGGCCGAAAGCTGGCCGAGGGGCCGCCCGGCGTTCATGAGCGTGGGCGAGTTCGGCATCCAGACCCGGGTGGCCATGAGCTCGAAGAACGTCTCCGCCAGCCCTTCCACGGCTTTGTCGGAGGCCCCATAGCGCCGATCCGGCTCGGCGATGGTGCGCGCGACCCGCCAGAACAGGTCCTCGGGTCGCTCCACGGGCTTCCCCTGGTCGTCCTTCACCAGGTAGCGCCGCTCGAGCACGGTGACGGCATTGGGGCTCAGATCGAGTGTGCCGGTGCGGCTGGAAGCAGTCATGCGGGCTCGTCCCTCGCGGAGGTGAGCTTGCTCACCAAACGTGTGGTATGTGTGAATTTACTGCGCGCAGACCAAAACGGCGCGGAGGAGCAAGGTAGACCGTCGGGCACGTCCGGGCAACACCTCGCGAGAACGCCAGCCCCACGGCAGATACAACAATTCACATCACAAACTTGTTCCAGCGATCGGGAACGTCCCCGCGCGGTGGCGCTGGGCCTCGGCCACGTAGTGCTCCCACGTGTCGCGGATACGCTCCCGCAGGGCGTCGTCCACCGGCCGGGTGACCCGCGCCGGCACCCCGACCACGAGCGAGCCCGGCGGCACACGGGCGCCCTCGGGCACCACGGCGCCCGCGGCGACCACGCTGCCCGTCCCGATGTGGACGCCGTTCAAGAGCACGCTGCCCATGCCGATGAGGCAGTCGTCCTCGACGGTGCACCCGTGCAGAATGGCGCGGTGCCCCACTCCGACCCGCGCGCCGATGCGCGCGGGGAGGTGCTCATCGACGTGCACGATCGTGCCGTCCTGGAGATTGCTATTCTCGCCGACCACGATGGAGGCCATGTCGCCGCGGAGCACGGCGCCGTACCACACGCTCGCGTGCTCGCCCAGCGTGACGTCCCCCAGCACGACCGCGCCGGGAGCGATGAACGCCGTCGGATGAATGTTGATGGCTACTGCCTCACCGGCTGGAAATTCCACTGAACCCACGCGTCCACCGGCTCGCCGTTCTTCTGGGCGGGGTTCCAGCGCAGGGTCTTGGCCATGTCCAGCGCCTCGTTGTTGAACGTCTCGAGGTTGGAGGGTCCGAACACGCGCGCCTCGAGCGTCGCGCCGTCCTTGGACACATGGATCAGCAGGATGGCCTGGCGCGGGAATATGGTTGCGTCCGCGGGCACTGGGATGCGCGTCAGCGACAGCGGCACGGGACGCGTGTCGAAGCAGAGGTTGTCCTGGTTGTAGGCGGGCCCATACTGGTCGCACGGTCCGGCGTTCGATCCGCCGTCGCCCGACCCGGGCTGTAGCTCGACCCGCACGATGGACGGAGCACCCGGCGTGATGACCACCTGGCGGTCGTACGGCTCGAACCCGTTCGCCCGCACGGCGAGCCGATAGGTCCCGGGCGGCACGTCTCCCTGCGTGCCCCGAAACGGCATCCCGTCGAGCGTGACGCGAGCGCCCTGCGGCAAGCCCTGAAGCGTCAGGCGCCCGAGCGTCCCAGGAAGGACCACGCGGGTGCGGGCAGTGTCGGCGCGAGGAATCGCGGCCGCAGCCCGGGCCGCCGAGTCAGGGGCGGAAGGGACGCCTGTATCGGACAGCAGGTGCTGGGCAAGCGTGTCGTGTGGGACGCCGGGCGCGGAGTCCGCCGGGGCCCGGGCGAAAAACAGCAGTCCCTTCTTGTAGGCGTACAAGCCGGGCGCTCCCAGGCCGATGGCCAGGACCACCACCCACAGGGCGATCCCCGCGGCCACGGAGCGTTTGTGATGGTCGTCCGCCCCCGGCTTTCCGGACACGCGCGGCAGCGGTGTGGTGAGAGCGGACGCCATCCGCACCCCTGCGAGGGAAGGGATCGCCTTCGTGGCGGCGGTCGCGAGCCCGACGGCGGCGAGGCCGCCCCCCGCCTCGAGCGCCTGCACGAGATCGTCGGCGCTCTGAAACCGCTCGTCGGGGGACTTCGCCATCATCTTCTTGGCGATCTCGAACACCGTGCGTTGGTCGTAGGTCTCGAGCGGCGGCGTGGGGATTTCCTCCATGATGTGCTTGTAGCCGATGGAGAACGAGTCCTCGCCGTCGAACGGCACGCGGCCCGTGAGGCTCTGATAGGCGACGACGCCCAGGGAATAGATGTCGGAGCGGCCGTCGAGGGCCTGGGCGCGCGCCTGTTCCGGGCTCATGTAATGCGGCGTGCCGATGGACATCCCCGTGCCCGTGAGCTTGCCGCCGGACGCCGCCTTGGCGATGCCGAAATCCGTGACCACGGCCAGCCCGTGCTCGTCGAACATGATGTTGTCGGGCTTGATGTCGCGGTGCACGATGCCGCTCTTGTGCGCATACGCGAGGGCGCGCGCCACCTGGACGAGAATCTGTCGGATCTCGGCCGGCGGCAGCGTGCCGCGCGCGGCCAGCACGGACGACAGCGGCTTGCCGCGCAGGAACTTCATGACGAAGTAAATCACCCGACCGGACTTGCCGACGCGATAGATGGGGATGATGCTGGGGTGTTCGAGCTTGGCGGACGTACGCGCTTCGCGCTGGAACCGTTCGACGAACTCCTTGTCGAACGCGAGCGAGAACGGCAGCACCTTGATCGCCACGTCGCGCTCGAGTTGCTTCTCGCGCGCCTTGAAGACGATCGCCATCCCGCCGCGGCCCAGTTCTTCGAGGATCTCGTACTCGTCTTTCAACTGTTCCCGCACCAGATCGATCTCGGTCGCGTCGAGCTGCTGGTCGCGCACGGCGGCTACCGGAGTGGTGTGCGACAGATCCAGTCCGCAGGAGCGGCAGAACTTGCTGGCGTCGTCGTTCTGGGTGCCGCAGCGGGAGCAGTACATCAATTCTCCGAGGGGTCGCGGAAACTTAGGGATTTGTCGGACAACGTGTCAACTCGCGACACTGTCCCGCGTGCTCAGAAGTCGGAGGCGAGTGCCGCGTACAGCTGCGGCCGCCGCCGTGCGCCGGACGGCGGAGCGGCGAGCGGCTGCGCGACACCGAGTCGCACCGATAGGGGAAAGTCGTAGCTCACGGTCATCCGCCCCGCGAGCTCGAGTCCGGCGGAGCGAAGGCGGGTGAGGCGCGGCGACGTACCGGGCTCCCAGGCGTCACCCGCGTCGGCGAACAGGTTGAGCCAGAGCTTGTCCACCCCGAGCGGAAGGTGACCGAGGGCGCGGCCCACCAGCGCGAGCGGCATCCGGTACTCGACGCTGCCCGCGGCCGCGCGCTCGCCGCGCAGCTCGCCTGAGGCATACCCACGGAGGGGAAAGGCACGCGTCGCGTTCAACGTTGGCGCGAAGAAGACGTTCACGCCCTGCGGCGCGACTCCGCCCACGCGGAACAAGGTGCCCAACGGGCCGCTGCTGCCGCCCGCCAGGAGCCGCAGCGCCAGCACGGGGTGAGCGAAGCCGCCGACTCCCGGTACGTGCAGGTAGACCGCCAACCGGGAGCGTACCTCGTTCGACCAGCGGGCGGTGCCCTGCTCCTCGCGCCGTCGGTAGGTCACTGACCACGCCGCCCCGTTCTCCGGTGAAATCGACAGGGCACCGCTCACCAGCCGCGATAGGGTGAGCGTCACCGAGCCCCCGATGAGATTCCGCGTGTCACACCCCACGCAGATGGCGGCCAGCGAAGTGTCGGGGATCGTGGCGAAACGGGTGCGCTCGAACTCCACCGCGCCCCGCACACTCGCCCACCGACGCCAGCGGCGCGTCACGAACGATGCTCCGAGCGCGGCGTAGTGGTCCAGCTCCGAGACCGTGACATTGGGCGCGCTCGGTGGCGATCCCAGATCCGTCCATGAGGCCCAGCCCGACAGGTCGAGCGTGGGGTTGCCCAGTACGGACGTCACCAGCGCGAAGTCGCCCGCGGCGCGGAACGGTTCCGGGGAAATGAACAGGTCCGCGGCGTAGGCAAAGCGACCCAAGGCGTCCGTTCCCGCCGTGAGCGCGCCGCCGAATCGTCCGGTGCGTCCCGCGTTGTCGAACACCGGGATCCAGAAATGCGGGCGCAGTGACGGCCACATCGTGTAGCCGGTCTCGCGCACTGCCACGGCCGGCGCCGAGTCGAACGGCAGCGGCTCTGCGAAGCTGGCCCGCGCCCCTCCCTCGAGCACCGGCGCTCGGCGCAGCTCCCAGCCACGCGCCCGGAGCGCGGCGTACAGCAAGGTGCCGTCCGGGAGCGGCGCCGGTGCGCGGGCGCCGAGTGGCTCGTTCGTAAGCGGCTGCGCGCCCCCCCCGCCCCCCCCCGAGTCGCGCCAACGGTACACCTGCGGGACTCCCGTCGGATCGGCGACGAACCAGAGCTCACCGCTGGACGTCCACACCAGGTCGGCGATACTGCCGCGGGTCTCGACGAGCGTTGCGGCCGCATCGGGCGAGTCCGCCGGCCAGCGCACCAGCGCCCAGCGGCCGTCCACGCTCCGGCTCCCGGCCACGCGGCGGCCATCGGGCGCGGGCGCCACATCCTGCCACACGGCGCCGCGCGGCAGTGCGGGGGCAGGCACGGTGGGTCGAGCCGAGGCGGGCCCGAGCACGACCGCGGCCACCCGACCACCGCCCGCGGCGGGGGCGACCAATCGGGCGCCGTGCGTCACGCGCCGCCAGGCCCGTCCCGGGACCCAGCGGTAGAGATCGCTCCGGATCCGCCAGGCGCTGGTGAAATCGAGCTGCGCGACCACCAGCGTGTCTCCCAGCCAGTCGTAGTCCACGCCGCCGTTGACGCGGTGGGCGGCCAGGGAGCGTTGGGTCGCGGCGTCGAGCACGCGCAGCACGCTCGCGCCCTTTCCGTCATCCCGCACGTACGCCACACGTCGTCCGTCCGGCGACACGCGCGGCATCGGCTGCGTGCGGAGCAGGCTGTCGAGCACGCGCGCGGCGGGCGGCGCCGCGCTCATCCCGGGCAGGTCGGGTGCCGTGCCGCGCACCCATTCGCCGCCCAGCGTGCGTCCCGGCGCCACGCGAGCCACCTGGCGCCCCACGCGGAACGGAATGAGCTGCGCGGAGGTGGCTTCGGTGAATCGGGGCACCACCGAGTCGCCCACCGCACCGGCGAGATAATGAAAGAAGCGGCTGCCATACGCGTATGGTACCAGCCCGTCCGCCCACCGCGTGAACAGCGTCGCGTTCCATGGGGAGCGCGAGGCCCCCGCCGCATGGTCCGCGGCGAGCACCTGCGTATGGAAGCTCCCCCGCACCCGTCCCGCGTTCGTGAACCGCGACTCGTAGTACGTCGCGAGCCCCTCGATCACCCAGCTCGGCTGATATTCGTTGGGGAACAGTCCGGGGGCGCGGCCGAACACGCGCTGTAGCCCGTTCCACAGCCCGCGCGAGCGGTCGAGGTGAAACACGTGCGCCAGCTCGTGGGTGGTCACGAGCCGGAGCCAGTCATCGAAGAACAGGAGTCCGTGGTCGCCGGCGGGCGGTGCGGCGAAAATGGTGATCCGGTTGGAGGGAACGACGGTCGTGAAGCCGTTCGCGGCGTCGATGTCGTCGGCCAACGTGATGTCCACGATGCCGCGGGGCGGGTGGAGCTCGGTGGCGAGCAGACGGTAGGACCGCTCGGCCTCGCGAGCCTGCATGACGGCGGCATCGCGGTAGGCGGGCCGGAAATGGACACGGAAATGAGGGGTGTGCAACGTGCGCCAGCTACCGGACGGATCGACTTGAGCGTCAGCTCGCCCGGCGAGGATCGCGAACAGTAGAATGCGGAGTGCGGAATGCGGAATGCGGAATCGCAGGGGAAGGTCGAACGGCGGGCTCGACCTTCCACATACATTCCGCATTCCGCACTCCGCATTCCGCACTCTTATGGCTCCCTTGCCCGGTCGAGCAGAAAGTTCTCGATCCCGCGCACGATCCCCCGCGCATAGCGCCACTGCCCGTCCTCGCTGGCGAGCACCGCCTCCTGCTCGGGCAGCATGATGAACAGTCCCTCGGTGAGCGCCGCAGGCATCCAGGTGGGACGCACCAGCGCGTAGTCGCCCCGGCCAATCCCCAGGTCGCGCACCCGGAACTCCGTCACGAGCGCCCGGTCCAGCTCGCGAGCCAGCCGGGTGCTCCGCGGCTGGAAGTAGTACACGCTCGTGCCCGAGTTGGTGAACGGGTTCACCCCGTCCGGCAGCGCATTGGCGTGGATGGACACGAGGACGTCGGCGTCGCGCAGCTCCGCGAAATGCGTACGGGGATACAGCTCGATCGGCGTCGAGTCGGTGCGCGTGAGGAACACGACGGCGCCGGCGCGCTCGAGCAGCGTTTTCGCCTTGAACGCCACCGCCAACGTGGCCACCGGCTCCCACAATCCCATGGGCCCCGTGGCGCCGAGCGGCGGGTGACCGGGGTCGAGCACGACGGTCCGGCCGCGCAGCGGGTGCTGGCGATGGAGCGCGGGAGGACGCCGCACCTCGAGCAGCAGGTCTCGCCCGTCGAAGCGAGAGCGGTATCCCCACACGCGCCGCGCCAGTTCGAGCGTGATCGTCACCTCGTCCGCCGCCGGCTGCGCATAGCTCATCCGCGTCACCAGCGGGTCGGTACCGGCGGCTCCCCCGCCCTCGCCGTACTGCATCCAGTTGATGTCGGATGCGCCACCGTACAGGCGCAGGGTGAGACTGCGGTCGCGCTCGGTGATCTGGTAGGGAAGTCGGGCGGGCAGCGGCACGCGCAGCGTCACCGATTTCCGACCGGACGCGAGCCGCACCGAGCTTACGACGCCGCCCGGTGGCGGTGTGCCGGGCGGCAGCGGTACCACGTCGGCCCCGTTCACCCACGCGACCGTGGCGCCGGAGAGCCGCAGCCGCACTTGATCGTTCCAGCGTCCCGACTCGACGGCGATCGTGCCGGTGGGGAAAAACCAATTGTACGTCCCATGCGGGACGGCGCGCCCCGCGGTGAGGCTATCGGTCGTACCGGTGTGGGCGGTGTCGTCATCCAAGACGACGACGGTGGGAAAGGTCATGTCCACGACGCTCACGCTGAGGGGCCAGCGCGCCGTCGCCGTGTCGGCACCCACGGTTACCGCGAGCGTGGCGCAGGCCGTGCGACCGTCGGCACACAGCGCCGCCGCCGGCAGCCAACCCACGTAGCGTCCTGGGGTGGGCACGCGTCGACGCGGCACGCTGTCGATCACGAACGCCCGGACGGCCCCGGGGAGCTCGGGCGCCAGCGTGTCGGGGACGAGCGGCACGCTCGAGCCCCACGGCAGGAGGAGGCGTACCGTCGCGCCGGGGGTGGCCTGCACGCTCAGCGGAATCCCCTCCTCGCGCGGCAGTGCGAGGGTCCCCGCCGGGGTGAAGCTGGTCGTGTCGATCCACACGGGGCGGCCGGGCGGCGGCCGGAACTGCGGCGCGATGCGCGCGCTGTACTCGAAGCGACTGGAGTCGGGTCCTCCCCCGGTCGCCGCAATCCGGAAGTGCGCGACGGTGTCGTCAGGCAGCGGCAACCAGGCGAGCCACGCGCCGTTCGGGAGGACGGGCACCGACTGTCCGTTGATGCCCAGGTGCACCGGCCCGCCGGCCCCGCCTCGCACCGAGCCGAACAGGAACGCCGAATCGTGGGACTGGATGACATCGGTGACGGCGGGATAGACTACGGTGATGTGTAACGAGTCGCGCCCCGGTGCGGCGGGTGACGGCGGCGCGCCTGCGGCGACGGGCGCTGTACCGGTGCGCGCGACCGCGCATCCGGTCACGATGCTCACGAGCAACACACAGACCGATCGCACAGGACGCGCAAGGTAGCATCGGCCCTTTCGACCCGTCAATTTGCCGAATTGATTGGCAGGCCATAACTTCTGCGCCCAGTGGAGCACTTCCTCCGATGACCGCCTGCCCGTATTGCGGCCGGGCGAACGACCCGGGCGCACACTTCTGCATGGACTGCGGCAAGCCCATGGGCAAATCCACCGGACGCAAGGCGGCCGCGGCATCATCAGGCGGCGGTGGCGGTGTGGGGGGGGAAGCGGCGGGAGTCACGTCCGTGTCGGGCACGCGCGTCGTCGCGCGCACCGCGGTCACCCGCGAGCAGGGTGACCCGATCTCCTGTCCCTTCTGCGGCGGTCGAGCCAGCGGGCTGCAGCCGTTCTGCCCGCACTGTGGTCGCCGACTCACCGCCCCCGGTTCCGGACCGAACTGCCCGCGCTGCGCCTCTCCCGTGGATCCGGGGATCAAGTTCTGTGCAACCTGTGGTGCGCCGCTGGTCGACCTACAGGCGGCGCGTCGCCTTGGTTCCGGGCCCTCGCGGGCGGGAGCGGCGATTGTCCTGGTGCTGCTCGATGATCTGGGCAAGCCGGTGCAGCGGTTCGAGCGCAAGACACCCGACACGACTATC
>Ga0075423_10005240_pt1 | contig 12090 bp, 12 predicted proteins | sample SoiMethybrSBSTD2_FD_80114 | JGI IMG/M metagenome (GOLD analysis project Ga0075423, IMG submission 80114) | Bulk soil microbial communities from a Populus tree surrounding site in Tennessee, USA - Soil MetaG P. TD hybrid SBSTD2 | ecosystem: Environmental > Terrestrial > Soil > Tree plantation...
CCTCCACGGGGTCAGTCAGCAGGTTTGCGCTCAATCGCCTCGCTCGAATTCGTGTTCGTGTAGCGTGTTCGTGCTCGGCTGGATTTCACGGACACGATCAGGTCCATGCGCACCTGATGAATCACTGCCGACTCACGCTTGGAGCCCGACGCCGATTAATATTTAGCGATTATTTCCTGCTCTAACCGGGTGAGTTGTTCGGTAATCGCTTGCTGGTCGATCCTCTCGGCGATTTCCTCGTAGCCGGCTTGTTTGACCATTGCGGGAAACCGGGTCTTGAGTTGCTCTAAAGTCCAGCGGACCGGGTCTTCCACGCCTTCGTCTTTCATCTTGTGAGCCGCCTGTTCGCCGCCGGAGGCGCCGACGTGATAATGGGGGTTTTTGTAAAAGCAATCGAAGCGCAGAATTCTTTTTCCCTCGTCCTCCGAACCGGCGGTCGTGATGTCGAACGTTAGCCCTTCATCGGTGCCGCCGAGGCCCTGTCGGTGCGCGACGGTCATGCGCATTCCCGCCTGCTCGATAATAATCGGATCGCTTTTCGTCGACGCTGTTTCCTTTTCCATCAATCCGCCCTCCTGTAAAGATAGCTTCGATCTTGGCTGAACTCATTACATTTTAGTTTCTACCTGTCAAACCGGGGGCGCGCAAAAAACAATGACAATCCTCGTGACGCTGCATGCGATGGTCAATGGCCCGGCAGGCCACCGCCGGTGAGGTGCAGGACGACAAACAGCAGCACCAGACCGATGGTGTGGATCCCAACCACATACACCCAGCGTGGTGTGCTGATGGTGGATCCCTGGCCGGACCCCACGCTGGAGTTGGTGGGATAGGAGAGCAGGTCAACCTGCGATACCTTACGCCGCTCGCGCTGCTTACGCCGCCCGTAGGGGGTCATGCCCCACGGCTTGTACACCGACAGCGTCGTGGCCGCGAGCAACACCAGCAGGCCGCCCGCAGCGTGGACCACGAGTTGAATCCGCAACGCGCGGAAATCGGCACTGGACAATGCCGTCTCTGCCGCTAAGCCTGACATGCGGCTCACTGCCTGCATGTGCCGCAGCAAGACGATGGTGCCACCGATGGTCAGCAGGAACTTCACCAGGATCCAATAGTGCCGCAACAAGCCCCACTGGGTGCCCAGTGCCTCGACGAGCCCGGTTAGCAATGCAGCGAGGCTGAATGGGACGATGACGTACCAGCCGATCAGCTCCATCGAGAGATAGGCGGCACGCACCATCTGCGCATTGGGGACGGTCAGACCGGCGATGGCGAGAGCTAGGTACGCAACGATTGCGCCGAGCCAGCCGACCGAGAAAGTTATATGCGCGGTTAGCGCGAACTTGTTGAAGCGGGGCGTCATGGTCATAGCGTGCGAACTCCGGCTAACAGATATGCCGCTCACCTGCGGAATCATTCATACGTGATGACATTGCACTCGGCAAGGTGAGACGGCTGGTTATACAGCAGCCAGCTAATTCCTGCGTATGAACTCCAGGACGTTGCGGTTGAAGGCCTCGGGCTGCTCCCAGTTGATCGAGTGAGCGGCCTCGGGCAGCACGATGAGCTCGGCGCCGGGAATGTGGGCGAGCTGGCGGCGCATGACCCAGGGCGGCGTCTGCAGGTCCTGGTCGCCGGGCATCAACAGCGTCGGCACCCGAATCGTCGCGAGCTTCGCGTACGTGATCGTCATGCGTTGGGGCTGCGCCGGCGCGTCCTTCTGTCGCGAGTTGTGGTGAATCTCCAGCCAGCGTTGCAAGCCCTCGGGATTGGTGGCCATGTAGCCCATGCTCACTTCGCGAAACTCTGCGGGCCATTTGGCAAATCCTGGAAGCGCCGTCTTCTCGCGGAGCTTGCGCATCTCCTCATCGACGATGGCGCCGCCGCTGGCGGCGATGACCAGGCTGCGAAGGCGCTCCGGATGCCAGAGAACGTAGTCGTACGCGGCAAAGCCGCCGCCCGCCACGCCGACGAGATGGAACCGGTCGATTTTCAGATATTCCACCAGGGCGTGCAGATCCTCCGCGATAGTGCTGGGCTGAGGACCACTGTCCGTTGCAGTGCTGCGGCCCCAGCCACGACGATCGAAGGCGATAACCCGAAATCCCGCCTCGACCAAGCTCGGAATGTTGTACTGCCAGCTGTCGGCATTGCCCGTATTCGCATGGAGCAGTACGACCGGCGCGCCGCTGCCGCCACTATCCGTGTACCAGAGGCGCACGCCCGGGAGATCGGCGTGTCCCGCTAACCGCGGGACAGGAGTTTGCGTAGCAGATGCCATAATCAACAACGAACCTCGCTCACATGCAAACCCAGGAGCGCCGCAGCGACGACGCCAATACCCATCAGCTGTGTCCCATTGATCCGACTTCTCCAAGCCTTCAACTTCTGCATGCCCGCAATGAACGGTTACGCCTTTAATCTTGCTATCTCATAGCCATTCAATCTCTCTTACTTCTCCAACGCCGACTTCTTAAACTCCGTCCGCATCTCCGACTGCAAGCGGCCGAGCCGATATTTTTCCCAGTCCATGAACTTCCCCGATTCGGCGAGCGTCGGATGAACTTCCTGAATCTTGCGCCACATCTCCTGGCAGATGAATCGATAGTCGGGATGGCCCTGCGGCATCGTGCGTAATTCACACGTGTGCAACGCTTCGCGCAGGTTCATCTTCATGTACCAGCGAATCTTGTAAGCGAACGGCACGACGTATTGAGCTTCCGATGGCAAGTCCCGGTAAATTTGCTCGTACAACTCCGCAGCGCGATTCATGCAGCGATCGAACTCACGTTTGAAACCGGCTTCTTCAATCTCTCTTGGCGTGTCGTAACCATGGACAGTCGTAAAATCCTGGCGCTCTTGCGTCAGAATGCGGTGGCGATGCAGATCGCGATAAAGACCGAGATTTCCCAGAATATCGAAAGTGTAATAGACGTTTTCAAACGCGCGGCTGAGTTTGTCGCGGCGGTGGCGGCGTTTGCCGAAATAATCTTCTAGAATTTTTCGCCGCTGCTCTTGGCTCATGGCCCCGGCAACCTCGCGCAATTGCGCGAGCGGATGTCGCGCGTGGGAGTAGAGAATCGCCGCGATGGTCTTTTCTTCAGCCTGGTCGTCATAGTCGATCAGTGTCACCGGCTCAGCCGATTTTGCCGGCGCAACCGTCAACACAACGTCAGCTAATGTCCGCGCCGACACCGCTGTTCCGGCTAGATAATCGTTGAACTGCGCTCGCTTGACGAAAGACGGAATGAGCTGGTTGAGATCAGTGTGCATAGCGGCGGCTAATTCTTTAGCTTCACTGAGTGGGTGCGAGTAGAACTTGCTCAAAAGATATTCAAATGCCTGGCCGACGCCGAACATTCCGACGTTCGTCAGCGTCGCCGCCGGTAAATAGCTGCGCAGCACGTCGCAGGCATGCGCCCGCACCGTCGCGCGATAGGCCGTCTCCGCCCAGCGGCGAAGCCTGTCGTCTTTCTTTGCGTCCTCATAGTTTAGTGACTTACCGCTGCTCGGGTCGCGCACTTCTAGATGCTCGATCGGCAGAGACTTCGCCACCTGTTCGAGCATCGGCTCCATCTGCCGCGAGTAAGTACCGAAGAGCAGATTCATCACTTCGATATAAGCGTCGCGGTGGCGCGAGGCCAGGATTTTCGGCTCGCGGTAAAAGAGATAATTGCCCGCCGCGTCTTTGTGATCGAAGCGTACATAGCGGGTCGATTTTTCCAGCGGCGCAATGCCAATGCGCGCGTCTTCAAGCAGCTTGGCGGCGACGTTGGAAATATTTTCGCAGGCGAGATGGGCGCCGCCCAACTGCGCCACCGAATCGTCGCCGTAGCCGACCAGGACGCGCTCATAAAACGCCCGCGCCTTTTTCACAGCAGCGCTGTCGCCGGCTGGATCCGTTTGTCCACCGAGGAGATCGCTCAATCCTAGCGCCGGATCACCGAGAAATTCATCTAGGAAAGTTCGCCGCAAACTTTTCGTCGAGCGGCTATAGCGCGAGAACAGCGCGCCGGCAACTTCTTGGGGCAATTTAAGGCCGAATGTCGAGCGATCGAGATTGGTAAAAAAGGGGGCGAGCCGTGATTTTTCTTCGGCAGTGAACTCCGCGATCATCCTTCGAACATCCTCAACAAAAAAGGTGCCGCCATTCTATTCACTTCCGGGATAATAACAAGATCGATTCTTACGGTTGATGCGGACAAATCAACGGACCGCTTGCGGTTGGCAAACTCTATCGACGAGGGAGCTGAGTATGCGGCTATTTTTTTCCGCGAGACGAATCAAGGGCGTCAGCAAAGACGGTCGGTAGATCGCCATGCGCAACAGCGAATTCAGAACCAAGCGCCGGCGAAAGGCGCGGGCGCACGCTTGCTCATAGCGCCGCAAATAATCGGCCGCGATTTCCCCGCTGCGCAACGCCTGGTCAAGCGTCTCGGCTGCCAGCAGACCACTTTGCATGGCGAAAAAAACTCCTTCGCCGCTAATCGGTTCGCTTACCCGGGCCGCGTCGCCGGCAAGAACGGCGCCGTCAGCGTAACATCGCCGCCTGGAAAAATAGACGGGATAGGCGGAGCGGAGCTCGGCGACCCGCTCGCTGCGCGATAAAATTATTTTGAGATAGGGATTTTGCGGCAAACACTCAGTAAACAAGAAATCCTCGATCCTCTCGTGTGGAAGCATTGCTCTATCGACGGCCAGGCCGAGACTGACCGTGCCATCTCCAAGCGCGACTAAACCCGCATAGCCGCCGGGAAATAGGTGTATCTCGATTTTCCCTTGCGCGGCGCCAGGAGATCTTAATCGTGTCTGAAACCCGATCGATCGACCGTGAGTTGACGAACGGGTATTCATACCCAGTTGCTGGGCGATCCAGGAGTTGCGGCCGTCGGCGCCGATGATCAATTTAGCGCGTAAAATCTCCTCCGTGCCGAGTGTTACTCGCCATGCCCGCCCGGTCTTAACGAGACTTACTATTCGGGAACCTAACCGGATTGATGCACCGAGCTCCGCCGCTCGTTCGACCAACACTTGATCTAACAGCGCACGCCGCAAACCGAGACCGATGGCTCGCTGCTGCGGCGCTGACTTGAACGACGTCTCTGCCGCTTCACCGGAACAGGCAGTCATACGAAAGCCGCTCACTTCGCCATGGGGCTGAGCCAGGACGCGTTCTGCGACGGACAAATTCTCGAAAACCGCCCAGTTGATCGGATTGACGAAATCGCCGCAGAGCTTTTCCCGCGGGAACTGTTGTTTGTCGATGAGGACGATGTCATAGCCTCTGCGCGCTAAGGCGATGGCGGCGCTCGATCCGGCTGGTCCGGCGCCGACGATAGCTACGTCGAAATCCTTCACAGCGAGCTCGTGAGCGAAATCAGCGCCAAGACACGGAACGGAAACATCGATTGGATGCGGAGCGTTCCAACATCGGCCCGGCGCAACAGTTCGCTCCACTCGGAAATCGTGCAGGCTCGCCGCACCGAAAGCGGAGCGTCGGTGCGCGTCATCCTGTTGCGGGTGAATAAGCGCGTCAGCAAGCCGATGCCGTAATAGGCGACGGGATGACGGACGAGATCGGCGATGATAATGGCGCGGCGCGCTAGCTTCGCCCAAGTCCGGAGTAGCGCAATGATCTCTTCATCCTTGAAGTGGTGCAGCAATTGCGACGCTAGAATAAAATCAAAGGAAGCTGCGCCAAATGGCGGCGCCGTGGCATCGCCCCGGACGATGGTAATTTCGGGAAAGCTTCGGGTCTGCGCGACCGCCTCCTCAACCGTGACTGCTTCCAGTTCTAGCCCACTGATTTGTGCCATGATTTGTTGCCGCCGTGCCCAACGGGCGATAACCGTGGGAATATCGCCGCTTCCTGTGCCGATGTCGAGCAACGTGAACCGATCCAATTTTTGCTCGCCCACCAGCCGTGCCAAACCGCGCAGCACGTTTCGATAGCTGCCGAGGTAGCAGTTGATGATTCTCAAATTGTGCAAATCGTCGGCAAGGAGCTTTTTGGGCTGGCCCGGCAAGTCCATCATTTCTTTCTGGGCGCTGCGCTTCATAGCGCTCCTCCGCGAGCGACAACGCGCGCCGAGTTCTTCGAGCCGAAGCCGATGCAATTGCACAGAGCCAAGTCGACCGCGCGGACAACCGCCTGATTGGGAATGTAATCGAGATCGCACTCCGGGTCGGCTTCGAAATAATTGATCGTCGGTGGCAGAAAACCATAGTTCATCGCCAGGATCGCGGCTACCACGCCCGCGGCTCCCGAAGCGCCCTGCGGATGACCGATCATGGATTTGATCGAGCTCATCGGTATGTCGTAGGCGCGCCGGTCGAAGCAAAGCTTTGTCGCCAGCGTTTCGATTCTGTCATTCAAAATCGTCGAAGTGCCGTGCAGCGCGAGATAGCCGATCTCCTCCTTGGCAACGCCCGCGTCTTCGATCGCCAATGTCATTGCCCGCGCCGGCTCCTCGCCGCTCGGATCGAGACGCACGCGGTGGTACGCGTCGCACGTCGATCCGTAGCCCAGGATTTCCGCGTAGATCTTGGCGCCGCGAGCTAGCGCCCGTTCGCGCTCCTCGAGAATCAGAACCCAGGCGCCTTCACCGAGGACAAACCCATCGCGGGTCCGATCAAACGGCCGCGAGGCGCGCGCCGGCTCTTGGTTGCGCGATGTCGAAACCACGCGCATGACACCGAAGCCTTGCATGATCCCCGGCGTAATCGTGGCGTCCACACCGCCGCTGACCAATTGTTCCGCAAGGCCGAAGCGAATCATGTTGAACGCATAACCGAGGGCGTCGGTCGAACTCGTGCAGCCGGTGGAAACAAGATGGCTCGGCCCGCGCAAATCAAAGCGCAACGAAGCTTCGCTCGACAAACTTCCGGGAGTCGAGCTGGAGACGTTGTAGGCGCTCACTCGGCGCAACTGATCGGAAAAATACAGCCGGTATTGTTCCTCGGTGAAATCAGGCGTGCCGCCACCGCTGCCGATAACGACACCCCAAGATTGTTTTTCTTCGAGCAGCAGACGCTGCCAACAGATACCCGCCTGCTTCAATGCCTCTTGAGTTGCCGCGAGCAACAACGGCACGGCCCGGCCGACTCTACGCACCTCTTGCCGGCTCAACGAATCTTCAGAGTAAAAATTCTTGACTTCAGCGGCAACGCGGCACTCGAACTTATCCGCTTTGAATAACGTAATCGTCGCCACGCCGCTAACGCCGTCGCGGAGAGCGCGGCAATAGGCGTCCGTGCCGATCCCGTTCGGCGCCACAGCACCGATGCCGGTGACGACGACTCGCCGCGGCATCGGGTGTTTCTTTTGCGACTTCATCTTGACTCTTCAGAGCGGAAATAGTTTCATTTTTAAAGCATATCACTCAGGCTAGAGGCCGTTAAGGTGCGGGCGGCGCAGAGGTGAGTTGATGAAATTGGTGGTCACGGGTGCAACGGGTTTTATCGGCACGGCCCTATGTGCGCGGTTGCTGGAGCAAGGCCATACGCTGACTTTATTTACGCATGGATCGCCCGGGGATAGCGGTTCCGCGACGAAACGATGGCTTCATTGGACGCCGGGGGCGTTAAGAGAATGGGGCAGCGCGCTGGAGGGTGTGGACGGTGTGATCAATCTCGCTGGCGAACCCATTGCAGCGAAAAAATGGACGCATACGCAGCGCCACCGTATTGAGACGAGCCGTATCGACGGTACGAATAGTCTAATTCAGGGAATAGCTAAGACTGCATCACGACCAAAATTTCTTATTAACGCTTCAGCGGTGGGCTACTATGGTCCTCGAGGCGACGAGGCCGTCACTGAAGAAACCCCGCCGGGACAGGACTTTTTAAGCTTGCTCTGCCGTGGGTGGGAGGAAGAAGCCAAGAAGGCTGAGCAATTGGGATTGCGCGTCGTGCGCCTGCGCACCGGTATTGTGCTTGGTTCCGGTGGAGGCGCATTGGCAAAGATGGTCGTGCCATTCAAGTTCTTTGCCGGCGGTCCGCTCGGCTCCGGGCAGCAATGGATGTCGTGGATCCAATTGGAAGATCACGTTCGATTAATGCTGGAGGTCATCGGGAATACCCAGGCCAGCGGCGCAATCAATGCAACGGCACCCACTCCGGTGCGCAATAAGGAGTTCTGCCAAACGCTGGGCAAGGTGCTGGGCCGTGCGTGCTGGGCGCCCGTTCCGGGATTCGCCCTGAGGCTCCTATTAGGTGAAATGGCCGAGATGCTTCTCACCGGGCAGCGGGTCATTCCCGCAGCCGCGCAAAAATTGCGCTTTCAGTTTCGCTATCCCAATCTCGAAGAGGCTCTTCGAGCAAGTATGCCGCTTTGACCGAGTTAATCTCTGCCTCATTCAAATCGATTAGAAGCGACCATGGAGTTCAAAGACAAGGTGGTTTTTATTACCGGCGCTTCCAGCGGCATCGGAAAGCAACTGGCGGTCGATTTCGCTTCGCGTGGCGCGATCGTGGTCGGTTGTGGTCGATCCATTACGCGGCTCAAAGAATCATTGAAGGAAGTCCGGCGCCATAGTCCGTCGTCTGCGATGATCGGTTGCGACGTGAGCGACGCCGAACAAGTTCGCGGCATGGTGGCCAAGGTGCTCGCCGATTACGGCAAGATCGACGTTCTGATCAACAATGCCGGCGTCGGCATGCGCAAACCGTTCGTTGAGACCGAGCTTGAAACAATCGAAGCCATGATCCGGGTCAATTTCCTGGGCGCGGCCTATTGCACTCACGCCGTACTTCCGTCGATGATTGCGAGAAAGAGCGGCCATATCGTCAACATCTCTTCGGGTGCGGGAAAAATCGGCACGCTCAACATGGGCGCGTATTGCGCCTCAAAATTCGCCCTGAACGGCTGGTCGGAAAGCCTTTACCATGAGCTCAGGCCGCTTGGCATCAAAGTTTCGATCGTCTGTCCTGGTCCGGTTACGACTGAATTCAATCGCGACTTCCGCGATACGGAACCCAAATCGCCCCCGCGATTGCTGGTAACGCCGGAGGTGGTTGCTCGTGAGATCATCAAGGCCATCCAGAAAAACAAATTCGAAGTGATCACGCCGCGCTGGTTGGCATTCCTGTGCGCGTCAAAGCGCCTTATGCCCAACCTGTTTCGTGCGCTCGCGCAGCGTAAGTTTCGCCAATACATCACCGCGCCGCCGGCAAACGATACCCGATTGACGACGACCGGAACCAATAAAGCCGATAAACGTTTATAGCTAGAGGAGGAATCTCATGCGAGTACGACATGTCATAGGGGCGGTTTTCGCCGTGCTGATCGCGACAGCACCAGCGCCTGCCCAATTGGGCCCGAAGGATGGCGTCGGGCTCATCCCCACCGAGTTGGACCGCGTCAAGGTGGCGCAGCCGGCGCCGGACTTTACCCTCGAAGACGCCGACGGCAAACCGATCACGTTGTCGGATTTCCGCGGCAAGAAGTCGGTGGTATTGGTCTTCTACCGTGGTTACTGGTGACCCTTCTGCCTCGAACAGCTCGGGAAGCTGAAAAGCCTTTTGACCAAACAGCAGAAAGAGAAAGTGCAAATCCTAGCCGTGAGCTCGGATAATCATGAGGAATCGAAAAAATTCGGCGAGATGCTACGCAAGCGTTTCGACGGAGAGTTTGATTTTCCGCTCCTCGAAGACAAAGAGCACAAAGTGATCGACCGGTACGGGATTTTTAATCCCGACGGCCGCGGCTGGCCTCATCCGTCGACCTTCGTGATCGACCCGAAGGGAGCCGTGCGCTGGAAGTTTATCGAGGTCGATTACAAGAAACGACCGACCAACGAACAGATTCGCCAGCAGCTGGCGAAGATCAAGTAGCCACTGGCAGTCATTCTATTCGATCGTTTCGGGGGCATACAAGACTTCTCCAGTTTCTGTCGTGTCCCTGTTACCGTGTCACCGCCATTACCCTGCCGGTGTGAGCTACTTCTTTAGCCAGTGTGAAATAGCCCATACTGTCTTCGCCGACTTTTGAGCGGCTCGACCACCGGAAACTAACCCATCTTTAACGAGGCTTGCTCAGCGTTTACTCACGTTGCAACCTGGTACCTCGCTCATCAGCCCAAGGCTGACTTTGTCGGTAGGCTTCAGCACGTCGATTGCTCTTCATGCTGCTACCTAAGCTAGGCGGCTCCTGGCTTTTACCGCCGCGGGAATTCCCTCAACGAGAGTCACCCTGTGGATCACGACAGCAATTCATCTGGACACACCAAAGGTAAAGATGAGACCCCCAACGTCCACACTTGCTTGTCATCCGTCCAACGTTAGCCGGGCGCTGCAGAGAGTTAGTAGATTTAGGCAAGTCTGACACCGGTGCTCCCGGTGCTCCCCCTGACACCGGTGCTCCCCCGAGAAACATTGGGCGGCGAGGAGGAAGCGAATTGGGATCTCGCGACGTTTACGAAGACCCTCCTGGTAGCCGCCCGTCACCGATAAAGCTGTTTTCATGTTTTCGTAATTGCGAAAACGTGGAAGTCCCCGCCAGAGACATGATTTGTCGTCGTTCCTATTTCGGAGCAGCAGACTGTACGAAATCACGGTTCGCCCGTTCCGTGGACATTGCGCAAGGCCCTCGGCGGCGTGACATCGGGTTCGTTCAGCGACGCGCTTGGAAGTATTTGAGTACGTATTCTTTATTTTCCGGATACCATAGGTTGCCCAGATGCCCGCCACGTGGATAAAGCATCACTTGGTCGCCCAAGGCTTCTTTGAGCGCTTCAATGGACGATTTCTCGGCGAAGAAATCATCGGTGTTGTGAATGATGTGCACTTTAGGATTATCACGCAGCCGATCGTAGATGCTCGCCAATGACCCACGTTGAACAAAGCTTTGCGGTTCGGCCTGCAAATGCCCTTTTTGCCTTTGCCATAGGGGGAGCGCGATTTTTCGGTCATAGTCAGTGAACGTAAAGCTCTTAGCTTCATCCAGCCGTTTTCTCTTGTCATTTTTGGGTGAGGTAAGCACTTTCTGGTCGTTAATGACCTGGGTGACGTAGATCAACTCAGCGAGCTGGCTCTGCAAGTTTTCGGCGAAGAGGAATTGCATGTCTTCTCTCTTGAAAGCAGCGAATTTTTTCGCTAATTGCTCGAAGACCTCGGGGTCGTCCCGCTTTGCCTTGGCAAACGAATCGATGATGGCAAGCGCATTCGATACGATTTGTAGAGATCTCTCCTTGCCTAATTTTCTGTCCAACGCTTTCCATTCATCGATTCTACTGACGGCGTAAGCGAGATCGACGGGCGGGTTTACAAGGAGATATTTGGCGATGCCGATCTTGCCTTCGTCGGCATCGACGGCGCTCAAATGCGCGCCTTCAAGGGCGCCTAAACTGACCCCCATGAAATTGATCGCGGTGGTCCTGACGCTGTGTCGATCGCGCAAGAGCTTAAGGGTTTTTTGCATCACTTCGTAGAGATCACGGGCGTCGTCCGGCGCGTAACCAGGTGCGCCGCTGCGACTCGCCGATAACGCGAAGTTCCAGCTCATCGGCGAGGGTAAAACCACCACGTGGGAACCCTCTCGATGGAACAGGTTCGCCAAATACGGCGCGATCCCGAAGTAGGGACTCGAGCCTAGGCCGGGAAGAATGAAAAGCAGCGGCGCCGCACGGTTTTGGCGATAAAGCGCCAGACTCACGTCGCCGCGTCCTTGGAGCGAAGGCAGATTATTTCTGCCTCGAAGTCCCGGCACGCGGAGGATGGTCGATTGGGCGGCCGACGTCGCGCCGTCGTCGCTCAAGATCGCGAGGGTGGCGGTTGCCAAGTAGGGATCGGGATAAGGATACTTATAGTCCGCCGGTTCGATTGCTCGGGCCGACGTCGCCCACAGGGCAAGAAGAATGAGAGCGAGATAGAAGCGCATAGGTACAACTCCTGATGACTAGAAAATTCGTATGGTTGATAGGTTGTCGGATTGATTGCGGCAATCGAGGCGTTGAGTTATTTTCATGTATTTCCTCCCCATCTGTAATGCTAAAACTTTTACCCCGGCGCTGCTAGCCATTTTTTTGGGAAGCTTTGGCTCGGGCGCGACTGGCATGCCACCAGAGACTCGCAAATGCCAATGAGAGCTCG
>Ga0075423_10005241_pt1 | contig 12089 bp, 9 predicted proteins | sample SoiMethybrSBSTD2_FD_80114 | JGI IMG/M metagenome (GOLD analysis project Ga0075423, IMG submission 80114) | Bulk soil microbial communities from a Populus tree surrounding site in Tennessee, USA - Soil MetaG P. TD hybrid SBSTD2 | ecosystem: Environmental > Terrestrial > Soil > Tree plantation...
GGTGAGGGACATCTCCTCGTCACAGCGTGGCGGGCAACGCTCGCACTCCGGCTCAGGCGGCCGGACGAAGGAGCAGCTGTATCAGGAGGCCCGGCGCAAGAACGTCAAGGGCCGTTCGTCGATGACCAAGGACCAGCTCGCACGCGCCGTCGGGCGCTGACCGGTACTGTCCGGTCAGATCAGACGCCGACCGGATCGGTTCGTGGCGAACGTGGTTCCGGGTTGCGCCGCACCTCGACGCGGCCTGCCGTGACGCGCGTCTCGAAGACCGGGGCTGGGCGCGTTGCCGGGCCTTCGACGACTGCCCCGTCGTCCACGCAGAACCGGCTGCCGTGCAACGGACAGCTGATCGTGCCGCCGTCGAGGCTGCCTTCGTGCAGTGGGCCGCCGCGGTGGGTGCACCGATCGGCCAGGGCAATCACCTGCTCGCCACGCCGCACCAGCACGACCGAAACGCCACCGGCGTCGGCCCCGATCAGCTCGTCAGCTACGACGTCGGCCTCGGCCGCCACGTCGGTCCAGTCCTGGGGCGCGTGTTGGAACGCGGTCGTATCAACCCCGACTCCGAGCGCGTACGCCAGATGACCGCCTAGCCAGGCCGCGGCGGACATCACACCGCTTCCGGCCAACGACAAGGCGATGCCCTCAAGCGGATGCCCCCGGCGGCGGACCCACCAGCTGCCGACGAACAGGCTCAACGCAACGTCGTTCAGCAATGCGTGCACAAAACCCACCCGGCGCTCGGCGCCCTGGGTGTAGGCCCAGTCGTTGGCGCCGGTGATCGCCGTCGGCAGGGCGGCGAGATTGCCCAGCCCGACCAACTGGCACGCCGCCTGCTGGTGCCGCTTGCCACCGATGAGGTCCAGATAAGTCGCAGCCGACCATGATCCGATCGGAATGGCCACCAACGCCGGATGGACCGGATGGGCGAGCGGCGTGCCACTCGCAATGTCACGCACCGGACCACGCGGCAGTACTCGTCGTACCAATCCGGCCACAGTCTCAGCAGCCGGGTCCAACCACGTAGCGTGCTCGATCTTCGCTGCCACCGTGTCGAGGGCGTGAGCCAACCGAATCGCCATGCTGGTCGTCTACCCAGTGGGTGGGAAGGGTAAACCCGCCCACGGCCGAGGAATCGATCAGCTCACTCGTCGCGGGCTGTTATCCGTTCGCGCTGTGGCACGACGGTGTACTTCGGGTCGCGGGCGGAAGCCTGCCCTGCCTCGAAAATCCCGAACCGGTTCAGCGCTGAGCCGGCCAGCAGCGCCGCCCCGGACATCACGGCAGCGAACCGGCTGCGGGAGGCCAGCAACGTGCCGAGCGCACCCGCCAGCGTGAGTGCCTTGCTCGCGCGCACCATCGTGCCGGCTCGACCCTGATGCAGCGTCTCGGCGACCATCCCCATTGACGACTCCATACGCCACGCGGCGGCCAGCTCCATGACCGCGCCGGCCAACGCCATCCGCCGGGCCGGGCTCGCCTCGGACCGTGTCACAGCCAGCATGGCCAAACCCCCGGCCGCCGAGGCGGCGGAGCCGGCGAACACGAACGGCAGCTCGCGGTACGCCTCGTGCCAACCCGGTGTGGCCGTGTCCGCGAGCAACACGGCCGTATACGTGGCGACCGCCGGCGCCGTGACGGCGGACGCGAGTCCGGCCGGGCGTGCCGTTGCTCCGAGCAAGCGGGCCAGCCGGCCGGGCAACCAACCCCGCAGCTCGGCCGCGCCAGCGACGCCGGCTGCCGGTCCGAACAACGCGAGCACCCATATGCCCATTGACATAGGTGAGGTCGGCTTGATTACCCGCAGCATATTGAGGAAGCGCGAAGGCTTGCCCAGATCGTGCACCAGCGCGGCAGAGCCGAGCGTGATCGCGCCGAGCGCGCCGAGCCGACCGGCCTGCCGCAGCTCTGGCCTTCGACTGAGGTCGGCACCGGCGCCAAGGACGGCCGACCCGGCGGCCAGGCCGCCGAGGAACAGGTAGGCGGGAATCTCTGAGGTCCAGGGCGCCGGCTTGACGACCGGCCGGCCGTAGTAACTGGTGAATTCGGCGTCCGGCACCATCGGCCGCTCGCCGCCCCGGCCCCGGCGGGGTCGGCGCTGGACATCGCTCAAAGGCTCCTCCCCACGAACGCGGCCACCGCGGCTGCCGCGAACGACAGCGCGGCGAGTCCGGCCTTCTTCCACATGGCAGGCAGGTCGCGGGTGGTGACGACCGGATCCGGCGGCAGGCCGTACACCTCGGGCTCGTCGAGCAGCAGGAAAGTGGCGCCGGCGCCGCCGATGCCGTCTCGGGGGTCGTGCCCGTACAGGCGCGCCTCGGCAATACCGCGATCGTGCAACGCGGACAACCGCTCCTGGGCGCGCGCACGCAACTCGTCGAGGTCGCCGAACTGGATTGACTCGGTCGGACAGGCTTGCGCGCACGCGGGCGTCATACCCTGGCCGAGGCGGTCGTAGCACAGCGTGCACTTCTGGGCCAGGCCGACGTTCTTGGTGTCCGGGGCGCCCCTTCGCCGGTCGATGACACCGAACGGGCAGGCCGGTACGCAGTATCCGCAGCCGTTGCAGATGTCGTCCTGCACGACCACCGTGCCGAACTCAGTCCGGAACAGCGACCCGGTTGGGCACACATCCAGACAGGCCGCGTGCGTGCAGTGCTTGCACACATCCGACTCCATCAGCCAGCGCACCTCGGTGCGGTCACCGGACGTGGCGCCGTCCTCCTCGGAGGCGGACGGCCCGGTCGGCAACCCGCTGAGCCCGGATTCCTGCCCGGAGAGCCGCCGCGGCTGCTCGATGAAGGCGACGTGCCGCCAGGTGCTCGCGCCGAGCGCACCGGTGTTGTCGTACGACCAGCCCAGCAGGTTGAACCCGTCGTCCGGGACGCCGTTCCACTCCTTGCACGCCACCTCGCACGCCTTGCAACCAATGCATACGGACGTATCGGTGAAGAACCCCATGCGCGGTTCGGGCGGCTGCCACCCGGCGTCCGCGGCCACATTCGGCTCCGGCCCGTACAGCTGGTTGCCCATGCCCGCTACCCAGTCACGGCGTCGCGCGGTAACGGATCTGGTCGCCGCCGGGTGCCACGCGCCCAGCCTTGTCGCCTTCGGGGGCGCCCGCAAGGCCCGTTGATCGTGGTGCAGGGGCGTGGAAAACTGCGGGGCGAGCGGCTTCCCCGCGGCGGTGGGGTTGGCTCCAGACCAACCCATCCGGCCCGGCCCGCTGCCGCATTGGAGTCTTCATGACCAGCAAGGGAAAGCTCGCGCGTTGGCCGGTCGTCCGGCAAGCGGCGGGGCCGGACCGGCTCGGTCGCGGCGCGGCCGTGCGTTCCTCGCGCACCGCGCAGCACGTTCCGCGAACGCACACGGCCGATCGGATCGTGGGCAGCATCTGCCCCTACTGCGCCGTGGGATGCGGCCAGCGGGTTTACGTCAAAGATGAGCGAGTCGTCCAGATCGAGGGCGACCCCGACTCACCGATCAGCCGTGGTCGGCTGTGCCCCAAGGGATCCGCGAGCCTGCAGCTCACGACCGGATCGGCCCGCGAGTACCGGGTGCGCTACCGCCGTCCAGGCGGCACCGACTGGGAAGACCTCGAGCTCGACACCGCAATGGACATGATCGCCGACCGGGTGATCGCGACGCGGAAACAGTTCTGGGAAGAGGAGGTGAACGGCCAGCGCGTCAACCGCACCATGGGCATCGCCAGCCTGGGAGGAGCGACCCTCGACAACGAGGAGAACTACCTCATGAAGAAGCTGTACACGGCGATGGGGGCGATTCAGATCGAGAACCAGGCCCGCATTTGACACTCCTCAACAGTTCCCAGTTTGGGAACCACCTTCGGTCGCGGTGGCGCGACGACCTTCCAGCAGGACCTGCAAAATGCGGACTGCATCGTCATCGAAGGTTCAAACATGGCCGAGTGCCACCCGGTCGGCTTTCAGTGGGTCATGGAAGCGAAGGCACGCGGCGCGACGATCATCCACGTCGACCCGCGGTTCACCCGAACATCGGCCGTCGCTGACCTGCACGTGCCAATCCGGGCCGGCAGCGATATCGCGTTTCTCGGCGGACTCGTCAACTACATCCTGTCCGGCGGACACGAGTTCCACGACTACCTCGTCGCCTACACCAACGCACCGGTCATCCTGCGCGAAGACTTCCAGGACACCGAGGACCTCGACGGCTTGTTCTCCGGCTTCGATCCCGAACATCGCCAGTACGACGGGACGACGTGGCAGTACGAGGGCACCGAGGTCGCTGCGGCGGCCGGCCAGCGCGACACGCGGTACGCGCAGCGGACGAGCGCCAGAGGCGAGGCCCACGGCTCGGGTGGGGCGCCGATCAGCGGCGAGCCCGAGCGCGACGAGTCCCTGCAACATCCGCGTTGCGTATACAACGTGCTCAAACGGCACTTCGCGCGCTACACACCGGAAATGGTCGAGCGCATTTGCGGCATCCCTCCAGAGCTGTTCTATCGGGTGGCCGCGGCGCTAGTGGCCAACTCCGGCCGTGACCGCACGACCGCCTTCGCGTACGCCGTCGGCTGGACTCAGCACACCGTCGGCGTGCAATACATCCGAACGGCGGCGATCCTCCAGACCCTCCTCGGCAACATCGGCCGGCCGGGCGGTGGCATCCTCGCGCTGCGTGGCCACGCCTCGATTCAGGGCTCCACCGACATTCCAACCCTGTTCAACCTGCTACCCGGCTACATCCCCATGCCGTACGCCCACGAGCACGAGTCGCTGGTCGACTTCATCACCGCTGACGCCGGGGTGCGCGGCTTCTGGGGAAACATGAAGTCCTACACGGTGAGCCTGCTCAAGGCCTGGTGGGGCGACGCCGCAACCGCCGACAACGACTACTGCTTCGACTACCTGCCCCGTCTCACCGGCAACCACAGCACCTACCACACCGTGATGGAACAAGTCGACCGCGCTGGTGGCGGGTACTTCCTGGTCGGCGAGAACCCGGCCGTCGGTTCGGCCAACGCCAAGCTGCAGCGGCTGGGCCTGTCCAACATCGACTGGCTCGTAGTGCGCGACTTCTCCCTGATCGAGAGTGCCACATGGTGGCAGAACGGCCCCGAGATCGAGACCGGCGAGATGCGCACCGAGGACATCGGCACCGAGGTTTTCTTCCTGCCGGCCGCCGCGCACACCGAGAAGGACGGCAGTTTCACCAACACGCAACGGTTGCTGCAATGGCATCACAAGGCAGTCGAGCCCGCCGGTGACGCGCGCAGCGATCTGTGGTTCTACTACCACCTGGGCCGGATCATCCGGCAGAAGCTGGCCGACTCGACCGATCCGCGCGATCGGCCGCTGCTCGATCTCACGTGGGACTACCCGACAGAGGGGGCGTACTCCGATCCGAGCGCCGAAGCCGTACTGGCCGAGATCAACGGATTCGACGCGGACGGGTCGCCACTGTCCGGCTACACCGCCCTCAAGGACGACGGAAGCACTCGGTGCGGCTGCTGGATCTACTCGGGGGTCTATGCCGACGGCATCAATCAGGCCGCGCGGCGCAAGCCCGGCCACGAGCAGAGCTGGGTCGCGCCCGAGTGGGCCTGGGCCTGGCCGGCGAACCGGCGCATCCTCTACAACCGCGCCTCAGCCGACCCGGACGGCCGGCCCTGGAGCGAGCGCAAGGCCTACGTCTGGTGGGACGCCGAGCAGGAGAGGTGGACCGGGCACGACGTGCCGGACTTCGAGGCCGACAAACGGCCCGACTACCGGCCACCCAAGGACGCCCAAGCGCAGGCGGCCCTGTCCGGCACGGATCCCTTCATCATGCAGGCCGACGGCAAGGCCTGGCTGCACGTGCCGACGGGCCTCACCGACGGGCCTCTGCCGGCACACTACGAACCGCACGAGTCGCCGTTCGACAACCCTCTCTACGGCCAGCGCAGTAACCCCGTCCGCGAGCAGTCCCGGCGCAAGGACAACCCGTACCATCCACCTGGCAACGACGTCTTTCCCTATGTGTTCACCACGTACCGGTTGACCGAGCACCACACCGCCGGAGGCATGAGCCGGTGGCAGCCCTACCTCGCCGAGCTGCAACCGGAGATGTTCTGCGAGATCAGCCCCGAGCTGGCCCGTGAGCGGGGCCTGGAGCACCTGGGTTGGGCGACCGTCGTCACCGCCCGCACCGCCATCGAGGCCCGCGTCATCGTCACCGACCGGATGGTGCCGCTCACCGTGCAGGGGCGGGTCGTCCACCAGATCGGGCTGCCGTACCACTGGGGCCCGAACGGCGTGGTGCGTGGCGACGCCGCCAACGAGCTCCTGCCGGTCGCGCTCGATCCGAACGTACATATCCAAGAATCCAAGGCCGCCACCTGCGACATCCAGCCCGGCCGGCGGCCCCGGGGTCCGGGGCTACTCGCCTACTTGGACGGATACCGCCGCCGCGCCGGCATCACGGACAACTCGACCTGACAAGCTTCCAGGGCACACCGGACGTCCCGCAGTATCGCCAGCCGTGGCACGGCACGTCGGACCCGATCATTACGGTGTCGATATGGACTGCCGGGTGAATGGAGTCGCGGTTCATTATGTCGAGTACGGCACCGGCGTGCCGCTCGTCGCTCTGCACGGGGCCGGTGTCGACCATCGCGAGATCGAGGCGGCGGTCGAGGCCATCGTTCCCGACACCGGATACCGGAGGATCTACCCGGATTTGCCGGGGATGGGCCGCTCGAGCGCAGACGGCCTGACCTGCAACGACGATGTGGCGAAGCTGCTCGGTGAGCTCATTGGTGACCTTGCCGGCGGCCCAGCAATGCTGCTCGGGCATTCCTACGGCGCTTACCTCGCTCGTGGGATGACCGCACAGCGACCAGATGCAGTGCTCGGCCTCGCGTTGTTATGCCCGGTCGCCGAGCGGTCCCGAAACCTGCCCGACCACCACGTAGTTCGCGAGGACGCCGAGGCGTACGACGAACTCGAACCGGGCCAGCGGGTGGGTTTCGATGAGTATTTCGTCGTTCGCACACCAGCGACCGCTCGCCGCTACCGCGACCATGTGGTACCGGGTACCAGGCTCGTGGACGAGACTGCTCTGGAGCGCATCTTCGCCGGATGGACGCTCGACGTCGGGTCGGGCCCGTTCGCGGGGCCGACCCTGATCGCAGCCGGTCGCCACGACTCAGTCGTGGGATACACCGACGCCGTGGCGTTGCTCGAGCACTACCCGCATGCCACCTTGGCCGTAATCGAGGACGCCGGCCACGCGCTCATTCATGAGCGGCCCGAGCTACTTGCCCCGTTGTTCAGCGACTGGCTCAAGCGCGCTTACCCAGACGACAAGTGATCGTTCGGCTGCGGCTCATGCCCGCCGCACAAAGCGAGCGCCCGGTCGGCGTGAGGTCCGGCGAGTCTGCCGGAAAGATGATGTCGCATCGGACGTCCGCCACTGTCTCGGAGGCGTCTCGTGCGTAGATAGGGGCGCTTAGGCATGGATGAAACCTCGGCGGCCCAGGGTGCGCCGCGCGGTCCGGGTCGCGAGTCCGCCGCCACCGCACGACCGGCGCGCCCCGACTCGCGGGCTGGAGCTGGCAGGTGGCGGCAGCGTACGACCTGGGCCCGGGACCGGTCGGCACCATTGCGGGCGTTCGTTCGGACAGAATCCGGCAGCGCGACCGTCCTCGTTGCCGGCATTGTGGCCGCCCTGGTGTGGGCGAACATCGACGACTCGTCCTACGAGACCGTGTGGCGAACCGACTTCACGATCGCGTTGGGCCGATACGGGATCACCCAGGATCTGCGGACGTGGCTGAACAGCGGGCTGATGACCCTGTTCTTCCTCGTTGTCGGATTGGAGACCCGCCGAGAGTTCGACTTGGGTGATCTGCGCGAGCGCCGCCGATTCGTGCTGCCGATCGTGGCCGGCGTGGCCGGAATGATCATTCCGGTCGGCATCTACCTCTTGATCAATCAGGGACGTCTCAGCGTGCACGGCTGGGGAGTGGCCATGTCCACCGACACGGCGCTCGCGCTCGGCGTGCTCGCAGTGCTCGGCCGGGATATCCCCGACCGGATGCGTGTCTTCGTCCTCACCGTGTTCGTTGTAGACGATCTGGCCGCGTTGGTGGTGATCGCCGTCGCATACAGCGATCGGGTCACGGTGACCCCGCTCCTCGTGGCTGTGGCTGCGTTCGCCTTGCTGCTGCTCGCCGTGCGACTCCGGTTGCGGCGACGGATGGTTTTCGTCGCGCTCGGCATCCTGATGTGGGGAATGCTGCGCACCAGCGGCGTCGATCCCATCGTCGCCGGACTGGCCATCGGGCTGGCCGCACCGGCGTACACGCCGGCCCGCGACGAATTGCGAGCGGCGACCGGGCTCGTGCGGCGGTTCCGCGAACAGCCGACCCCTGAGCTGGCCAAAACGGCTCGAGTCGGGCTCAGCTCCACACTGTCACCGAACGCGCGGCTGCAAACCTTCTTCCACCCGTGGACGAGCTATCTCATCGTCCCGCTATTTGCCCTCGCCAATGCCGGGATCGTGCTTAACGCGGACTTCCTCAGCCGCGCGTACACGGCCCCGGTTACCTTGGGTGTGCTCGTCGGCTACGTGGTCGGCAAACCGCTGGCCGTCGTCAGCAGCTCTTGGGGCGTCACTCGGCTCAGTCGCGGGCGGATCCGCCCGCCGATCGGCGATGCCGCCGTGGTCGCCAGCGGCACCATCGCCGGGATCGGGTTCACCGTTGCCCTGCTCATCGCCGACCGCGCCTTTCACGGAGAGGAACTGGATCAGGCCAAGCTCGGCGCGCTGTCCGCGGCCGTGCTCGCGGCACTGGTGACGTGGGCCGTGCTGCGCATCACGGCGTTCCTGCCAGATCAACGACGAGCCAAGGCACTGCTCGGCGATCCGCGACTCATCCAGGACCTCATACCCGCGGTCGACCCCGACCGCGACCACGTCCGCGGCCCACACCGCGCTGCGATCACCGTGATCGAGTTCGGGGACTTCGAATGCCCTTACTGCGGGCAAGCCGAACCGGTCGTCCGCGAGCTTCTCGCCGACACCACCATCCGGTACGTGTGGCGGCACCTGCCCCTCACCGACGTGCACCCTCGGGCCCAGCTAGCCGCCGAGGCCGCCGAAGCCGCCGCCGCCCAAGGCGCCTTCTGGCCCATGCACGACCTGCTCCTGCGACACCAAAACGCCCTCACCCGCGACGACCTGCTGCGCTATGCCAAGCGGCTGGATCTCGATGCCGCCCGCTTCGGCAATGACCTCGATGTCGGTGCCCACACCACCCGCATCGCCCAGGACGTCGAATCGGCCGATCTCAGCGGCGTCTCCGGCACTCCCACCTTCTTCATCAACGGACAACGGCACTACGGCGCCTACGACATCGACACCCTCACCTCAGCGATCAACGCCGAACGCCAGCGACTCGCCGCCATCACTTGAAACGAGAGTGTCCCGGATGGCTAGGCGATCGGCCCGTGGGGCGTGAGCTAGCCGGGCCGTTCAACCGGGGGACCGCTTGCGCGATCAGATGCTCAGGGTCAGCTGCTTGACCGGGCCCAACTGGCCCCCGCGGAGCTTGCTTCGGCGAGGAGTGGTGACGGCCGGTATCCCTTGACCGTCAGGTAGATCGCGAGCGAGGCCTCCCACACGATCTCGATGATCGTGAAGGCGAACAAGGCCCCGCTTGGGTCGTCGATCGCCCCGAACAGAACGAGCACCCCGCCGATAAATGCCAGCGGGCCGCCGATGAGTCCGAGCATCGCCATCCGGCGTGGCACGAGTTCGGATTTGTACATCAAGTAGCCGAGGAGGAGTCCGTTCCCAAAGCCGGCACAGAATTGCGGACCAAGAAGGAACGTCCAGTAGTGGACGGCGACCAGCGCATGGCCGGCGACGTTGAGCGAGGCTGAGTCGGCGCCCGCTCCGGTGAAGTCGTCCCGCAGGGTCATGACGGACATCAGGCTGATGAGGCCCGTGACGATGATCGCCGACTCCACGATGCGCGAGGCGACATAGCCCAGCGCGACCGATTGGTTCACTCGCTTAAGCACCGGATAGAAGACGACCGCGGTAGCAATGTTGGAGATTGCCAGGAAGATCTCGAGCAATGCGCCCAGAGAAATTCGAGCGTCGAAGCCTCCACCGAAAATGAAGTTGGTGTCATTTCAGCACGGGGTCGTACAGAAAAACAGCCGGAATCGAGAAGACGAAGGTGCCTAAGAACCACAACCCCGCGATACGTCCGGGCTTCTGAAGAGCATGCATCATTACCCCTTTCGTGACGGTATGGACGGATCACAGAGGCGACGGTAGCCGCGGCGACGCAGAACGGGAAGGCGCGCTCTACCGCGACTGATGTGGCGTCGTCGAGGATCGCTTGCGGACGGCGCCCCGACTGCGCGTGGATGCACGCGCATATCGACAGGCTGCTTCAAGCTCCCCTGAGCCACTCGACGCCGGTCTTGACATCCGGCTGCTTGTTCAGCCGTTGGGAGATCCTTCTCAGTCGGCTTGCCCGGCCGTCGCACATTGGCGCCCGCCGATGCGACCTGGTTCGCATCAGGCGCCTTCGAAGACTCCCCGCAGTGCGTCGGCGCTGTCTTGATCGCTGAGGACTAGCACTTCGTCGCCGGCGTGCAGTTCGGTGTGGTGGCCGACCTGGACCAGGTTCTGGTCGCGCACGACGAAGCTGATCCACGCTTGCTCGGGCAGCTCATCCAGGTCGCCGATGGCACGCCCGTCGGCGGGAGCCCCGGCCGTGACGGTGAACCGGTGAACGCCGCTTGGCTCGTCGTGCAGGCGCACGCTCAGTGCCCACGGCTCGGGCTCGACCGGGAGCATCGGGACGTGCAGAAGGTGCGCGGCGGCCGGGGTCAGGCTGCCTTGCACCAGAACGGAGAAGACCACCACGATGACCACCATGCCGTAGAGCCGGTCGGCCTGATCCACATGCGCAGCGAGCATCAGTTCGCCCAGCAACAGCGGTACGGCGCCCTTCAGGCCGGCGAACAGAATGAATGCCGTTTCGTTTTGCGGCAGCCGCGCGGGAAGCAAACACAGCCCGACGAACAGCGGCCGCACGACGAACGCGACGACGACCGCCAGCGCCAGTCCGGTCAGGAGCACGTGGCGCTGCAGCACAACATCGACATCGACGGTGAGGCCAAGGACCACGAACGCAACGATTTCGGCCAGCCCGGCCAGCGCCGAATGGAACCGCTCGATCTCATGTTTGTAGGGCGCCCGCTCGTCGCCGATGACGATGCCCGCCAGGAAAACCGCGAGAAAGCCCGATCCGTGAGCGATCGTGGACAGCCCATACAGCAGCGCCGCGCACGCCATCGTGCGCAACGCGTACAGCCCTTCGCCGGGGAGACTGACCTGCCGCATGAACCACAACAGGGCGCGCCCGCCGACGAGGCCGACCAGGGCGCCGACTGCCATCTGCAGCAGGAACTGCAGGCCAATCTGACCGAACGCGTGCACGCTGACCGCGCCGACCGTGACCAGGCTCGACATCAGCGCGATGCCAACCGGATCGTTCGCACCGGACTCACCCTCGAGCACCGTCCCGCTCCGCCCGGATATCTCTCGTTGGCCGAGCACGGAGAACACCACCGCCGGGTCGGTCGGGGCGATCGCGGTCGCGACCAGCAAGGCCGGAAACCATTCGAATCCGAACGCATACCGCAACAGCAGCGCACCGCCGGCCACGGTGAGGAACGTGCCAAGCACGCCGGTCAGGGCGATCGGCAGCGCCGCGCGGCGGAATCGGGCCACACCGATGCGCATGCCCCCGTCGAAGAGGATGTATATCAGCGCGACCGTGAGGATCTCCTCGACGGCATCGGGCGGCGGCGGTTGAAGACTCGGGAACAGCTTGACCGCGATCGCGGCGCCGACGAGCACCAAGACCGGAACCGGGACGTGCAACCGTTCAGTCAGCCTGTTCGACAGAACGGCGACCAACCCGACCGCGGCCGTGAGCAATACGACCAATCCGAACTGCCGTGCCTCGTCCACGCGGTTCATCCTTCCGCGCAGACGTGTCAAGGGCGCGCAACTGCCGAAGCTGTCATCACTGGCGACGAGAA
>Ga0075423_10005242_pt1 | contig 12087 bp, 10 predicted proteins | sample SoiMethybrSBSTD2_FD_80114 | JGI IMG/M metagenome (GOLD analysis project Ga0075423, IMG submission 80114) | Bulk soil microbial communities from a Populus tree surrounding site in Tennessee, USA - Soil MetaG P. TD hybrid SBSTD2 | ecosystem: Environmental > Terrestrial > Soil > Tree plantation...
CGGTGCTGGCCGCCCACGGCTGGCAGCCGGTGCCGGTGCTCGTGTGGAGCCGCTTCTGCGGCGCCGACGGCGTGACCGCGTTCACCGAGCGCGCGTGCGGCGCCGGAAGTCTCGGCGTGATGCCGTCCCAGCACCTCATGCCCGTCGTGATGGCGAACGCGCTCCGGCTCACCAAGTTCGGAGCCTGACCGAGCCGGCGCGCGTCGTGCCCCGCTCGCGCGGGGCAAAATTCCCTTGCCCGGGGTCCGTGGAGCCTCATACTCCGTAGAGGGGCGACGCACGCGGTCTCGGTGTCTTCGCCGGCCGCCTCGCGCGCTCATCAGCCATGGAAGAGCTCGAGCGGCTCCGCGAATCGATCAAGCAGCTGCTCGTCGAAGGTCGCGACGAGCGGCTCTCCGACCTCGTCGAGGACGCCCACCCTGCCGACCTGTCGCGCGTGATCCGCGAGCTGCCGCGCGACGATCAGGTGCGCCTGTTCCGCCTCCTGAGCCCGCAGCACGCCGGCGAGGTGCTGGCCGAGCTCGACGATCCCACCTTGCGCGAGCTGGTCGGCTCGCTCCCGGAGGTCGAGGTCTCACGGGTTCTCGATCGGATGCCGCCCGAGCAGGTCGTCGACGTCGTCGAGGAGCTGCCGAAGGAGCGCGCCGACGAAATCCTCGAGCTCATGGAGGAGGAGAAGTCCGAGGAGGTCCAGGAGCTCCTCGAGTACACCGAGGGCACCGCCGGGCGCCTCATGTCCCCCGAGTTCGTCGCGGTCCGCGAGGACGCGACGGTCGCCGAGGCGATCGAGCACATCCGCAAGGCCGCCTCGGGCGAGGGCGCCTTCTATTTGTACGTCGTGGACGATCACGACCACCTGGTCGGCGTCGTCCCGCTCCACCGGCTCCTGGCCGCCGACGCCGCGACGCCGATCCGCACCATCCGCACCGATGAGGTCGAGAGCGTGCGAGTCGATACGGACCAGGAAGAGGTCGCGCGCCTCGTCCAGCACTACAACCTGATCCAGATCCCCGTGGTGGACGTGAACCGGCGCCTGCTCGGCACGATCGGCGCCGACGTCGTGATCGACGTCATCCGCGAGGAGGCGACCGAGGATATCCAGCGCCTCGGCGGCGTCGCCGGCGATGAGACGGTCCTGGACCCGCCCCAGGTGGTCTTTCGCAAGCGCAACCTCTGGCGGCTCATCAACCTGGGCACGGCGGTACTGGCGGCGTCGGTCATCGGGCTCTTTGAGTCCTCGATCCAGACCCTGGCGACCCTGGCGGTCTTCATGCCGATCGTGGCCTCCATGGGTGGCATCGCGACCACCCAGACCGCCACCGTCGTGGTCCGGGGCATCGCGCTCGGCGACATGACCGGGAGCGTGCTGCGCCGCGTGCTCTGGAAAGAGCTCTGGCTCGGGGTGACGACCGGGGCGGCCAACGGCCTGGTGATCGCGGTAATCGCCTACCTCTGGAAGGGGCAGCTGCTCCTGTCGCTGATCCTGGCCGTCGCGCTGCTGTTCAACATGCTGATCGCCGCCGTCGTCGGAACCTTGATCCCGATCGCGTTGAAAACCTCGCGTGTCGACCCGGCGATCGCGTCGAGCGTGATCATTACGACGTTCACGGATGTATTCGGTTTCTTTTCCTTTCTCGGGCTGGCGACCCTGTTGATCAGGTTTCTTCTTTAGGGTGGTCTCGGGCGAAAAGTCACTTGGCAACGCCGCCCGGGCGTGAGTAGAATACGCGCGGCTCTCGGCTTCGACCGTCTCACCCCCAATCGACACCGCCGGAGGGCTTTGAGTGGACGTAGCGTTAGAGAAACGGCAGGTCCAGCGCGCCTACGAGCTTCTGGCTCCAGTCTACGATTTCATCTTCGACTGGATCTTCGCGCCGGGACGCTCCGCCGCCATCGGCGGCCTGGCCCTGCAGCGTAGCGATTCCGTACTCGAGGTCGGCATCGGCACCGGCCTGAACCTGCCGCTCTACCCGTGGTCCTGCCATCTCACGGGCATCGATCTCTCCGGAGAAATGCTCGACAAGGCGGTCGAGCGCGTCCAGAGCCTGGCCATGCCGAATGTGATCCTGAAGGTCATGGACGCCACGTCGATGGACTTCGGCGAGAACGAGTTCGACAAGGCCGTGGCCACCTACACCATCTCGGCCGTGCCCGATCCGGTGGCGGTCCTGCGCGAGATGCGCCGGGTCGTGAAGCCGGAAGGGATCATCGTCATCCTGAATCACTTCAGGAGCCAGCGCCGCATCACCGGCTGGGCCGAGGACCTGATGGCGCCGGTGTGCACCCGGCTGGGCTGGAAGTCGAATCTCGTGATGGCGCCTTTGCTCGAGCAGGTCGGGCTGGTTCCCGAGTCGATCACCCACGTCAACATGTTCAAAGGGTGGCGCCTCGTGAAGTGCATCAACCGGAAGTAGTCCGGGTCACCGCGCTCCTCCTCGCTCTCGCCGTCGCCGCGCCGGTCTTCCATGCCGGAGGGTCGGCGCTGCTCGCCGGCGCTTTCCTCATCGAGTATCTGACCCACGGACGACCTGCCGTCCTCTCGGCCTTGACGGCGACGCCCCTACGGCAGCCAATTCCCCTGCCCGGGACCGAGGCGGACCTATACGTACGCGCCGGGCTCCAGGTCGGCCGCCCGCTGGTGCTCGTCCACGGACTGGCGCCCGACGGGAAGGACGACCCGAGAGTCCGGGACGCCGCCGGGCTCCTGGCCCGGGCTGGTTTCGACGTGGTCGTCCCGACGATTCCGGGGCTCACCCGGGGGCGGCTCGGGGCGGAGGACGTCGAACCCGTGATCGGCGCGCTCGCCGCGCAGCCCGCGAAATCCGTCGTCGTGGGGGTGAGCGTCGGGGCGGGTCCGGCGCTCCTCGCCGCCGCCGATCCGCGCGTTCGCGAGCGCGTCGCCGCCGTGTTGAGCCTCGGCGGTTACGCCTCCGCGCGCGAGGTGCTGCGCTTCTGGCTCACCGGGGTCTATGCCTACCAGGGCGTCCACGGCCGCGTCGCGCACGATCCGGAGGTCGTACAGGCGTTCGTGCGCGCCAGCGTCGATCGGCTCCAGCCGGCCTCGCGGGCGATCTTCGAACGCGGCGAGCCCGGGGAGCTCGGGCGATTGCTCGACGCCCCGCCCGCCGACGTGCAGCGATACCTCGACGCCGTCTCGCCCCTTCGCGTCGCCCCCGCGATCACCGCCCGCCTCTTCCTCGTGCACGGTCGCGCCGATCGCGCGGTGCCCTATACCGAGAGCCTGAGGCTCGCCGCCGCGCGACCGGGGCGAACGACGCTGGTGCTGGTCGGCGTCGTGGAGCACGTCGAGGGCACGGCGGCCCGCGGCTGGCAGGAAGCCCGAGACTTCCTCGCGCTCTGGCGCGTCATGTACGCGCTCCTCGTCGCCAGTCGCGTCTAGCGCGCGTCAAATTTCTTGGTTCCGCCGGGAGCCGCCTGCTAGGCTGCGCGCATGAAAACAAAAATCTTCGCCAGCGTCGTGATCATGCTCTTCGCCACCGGATGCGCGACGACGGCGGCTCGCCGCCAGTTCGACGACATCACCGTGCCCTCGGGGATGGCGTACCAGCCGAGCGACTCGGTGGTGATCGAGTCGCCAACCCTGAAGGCGGGGCACCTCGTCTACCGCGGCCGGCTCGAGCCCGTGACGCTCGGGGACGCGATGCGCACGCGACTCGAGGCCAATGGGTGGCGGCACGTCTCGCGCACCAGCACGTCGAAGGCAGGCATGCGCCAGGTCTTCGAGAAGGACGGCAACGCGCTCGAGGTCCACGTCTACGAGGGGCTGTGGTTCACGTATCTGGCGATCAACGCCTCCGAGGTGCTCCAGGCGGCGCCGGTTCAGACGGGCAGCGACACGCCACCGGCCTCGCTGGCAACGGGCATCGACCAGCCCAAGTCGATGGGTCAGGCAAAGGCGGCGCTCGACTCCGACACGACCGCGGCCCCGCAGCCGCCGGCCGAGCGCCCCGCGAAGGAGCCGACGTTCACTCAGCGCGTGAAGGACTTCTTCACCAACCTCTTCACCTGGTAGCACGCGATCGGGGCGCCGGCCCCGATCGCGATTCGCAGTTCTGAGAGCGGCTCAGCCGAGGAACTCGCGCGCGAGAGCTTCCCACATCATCGCGGACAGCCTCAAGCTCTCGGTGTCCACCCGCTCGTTGTGGCCATGGAACATCACCGGGTATTCCGTGTACGGAATGCGCAGCGAGTGAAGTCCGAAGCCGTAGGCCGGGATGCCCCTCCAGCGGAAGAACTTCGCGTCGGTGCCGCCGGTGGTGATCGCCGGCACCAGGGTGCTGTCCGGCATCATGCGCTTGCTCACGCGGCGGATCGCGGCGATCAGCGGCGTGTCGGTCGGCGACACGGTGCCACCGCGCCGGCGATCGGGCGGCGTCTCGATCGTCACCCGCGCGGCGAGGGGGCCAAGCGCTTCCTTGATCATCGCCTCGACCTCGTGCTGCTCGACGCCCGGCAGCGAGCGGATGTCGACGTCGATCTCGACGCGATCGGGAATCACGTTCACCTTGGCCCCGCCGTGGGCGATGTTGGGCGAGAAGGTCGTGTGCGTGCACGCGTGGGCTTCGCGGGCCAGCGCGAGGTTCTCGAGATCGCAGATGGCGTCGTAAACGCGATCCGGGTCAGTGAGCGCGTCGGTGAGCCCGGGCTCGAGGTGCAGCGACTGCACGTAGCCGCGCCAGGCGTCGAGGATGCGCGCCTTCGGCCGATACGCGGCGAGCCGCTGCACGACGCCGGCCGCCGTCACCAGAGCGTTGTCAGTCTTGAACGGCCGCGAGCCGTGGCCCGGCGTCCCATGCACGATCAGCTTGCGCCAGTTGCCGCCCTTCTCGCCGACGGTGACCTTCAAGGTGTGGCCGGCCTTGGTCGGGATCGGCACACCGCCGCTCTCGGTGATCACGTAGTCGCACTTCACCGCGTCGGCGTGATGCTCGACCAGGTGCCCGGCGCCCAGAAAGCCGCCCGCCTCCTCGTCGGCCACCGCCAGGTAGATCAGCGTGCCGCGAGGGCGCCAGCCACTAGTCGCGAGCCGGCGCATCGCCACCGCCATCGTCGAGGTGAGGTTGAGCATGTCGACGGCGCCGCGGCCCCAGACGATGCCGTCGATCAGCTCGGCCGCGAACGGGTCGCGCTGCCAGCCCGACAGGGTCACCGGCACGACGTCGGTATGACCCATCAGCAGCAACGTGGGCGCCTTGGGATCGCTGCCCTCGATCCGGGTGATCAGGCTCATCCGGCCTGGCTCGGACGTATAGCGCTCGCAGGAGAGGCCGGAGCCCGCGAAGAAGTCCTCGAGCGCGGCGACGCTGCGCTCCTCGTGCCCGGACGCGGCGTCACCGGTGTTGACGCAGCCGTTCTTGATCAGCGTGCGGAGCAGCTCGGTGGCCTGAGTTTCGATCGCGCTTTCGTCGGACATCGTGACGCCTCCCGGAAGCTTCCTGTTTCTCGACGTCGTGCTCCGTCTCGTCCGGCTCTGCGCCGTCGTCGACGGCATTCCACACGTTGACGATGAATTCCGTGTACGGGTCGAAGGCGATCTCGCGGAGCAGCCGCTCGAACACGACCTCGTCGATCTTCAAGAGCGCCGCGACGCGCTCGATCGTCGTCCGCGCGGTCTCTTTGTCACGGTCCTCGCCGTCGTCGAGCTCGACGAGGAGCGTGTTGATCTCTTGCGCGCCACGGAGCGACAGCCGCCGCATCGTGGCGAGGTCCTTTTCCAGGTAGATCCAGGCTAGCGCCTGGCTCACGCAGTCGATCACGTAGTTGAACGCGAAGCTCGTCCTGATCGCGAGGTCGACCGGATCCGCGTACGCCAGCTGCAGGATCGTCGAGATCCCTTCGTCCCGGAATCGCTCGGCCAGCCCCTGCGAGATGCCTTCGATCTGCTCGAGCTCGGCCTGCGCCTCTTCGCCGCCCTCGGCGAGCCCGAGCTTCCGAGTCCCGATGCGGCGGGCGATGGTCAGCAGGGTGTTGGTCGGGAACGCGCCGAGCAGAAACGCGATGCCGACCGCGGCCTGGTCCTTGAGGACCCCGGCGAACGCGAAGCCGAGCGGGACCGAGACCACGAAGCGCAGCCCCGCCCAGTACAGATCGATCGGCGCCAGCTGCCGCTGTCGGCAGCGGAGCAGGATGTCGGCGACCACCCACATGTACGCGCCGGCGATGGCCCCGACCGCCAGCGATGGCAGGTCGTACGAGCCGGTCGTGCCGAGCAGCCAGTGGAGCAGCGTATGCGTCGTCAGCGCGAGCAGGAAGAACGCGATGATCGCGAGCAGCAGCAGCGGCAGCACGTAGTGCCGCCGCCCGTACCGCCTGAGATAGTGCTGGTCGAGGGCGCGAAGCACGCCGCCGTCGGACGTGAGCGCCGGGTAGAACTGGCGGAAATAGAGGCTCGCGGCCTCCTCCGACATCGCGCCCACGATCTCCGAGCGCCTGGCCGACCATCCGGTGAACAGATGGATGAGGACCGGCACGATCAGCAGCGCCATCAAGATGGCCATCGCTGCCGGCTCGGCGTACATGAAGAGCGCGTCGTAGCTCATGGGAACATGCGGGTCATTCGGATCCCGTCGACCCTACCGTTATAGTACTTTGCCAACCGTCGAATCCTCCGGAAGCCCAGGCGCGAAAAGAAGCGCTGCGCCGCGCGATTCGGCACCGCCACCTCGAGAGCCACGCCACGATATCCCAGTCGCCGGACGTGCGCGAGGAATCTCCTGGCCAGGCGGCTGCCGATGTGCCGGGCTCCCCACCTGGGATCGACCGCGATACTGTCCAGACGCGCCAGGCGCTTGGCCTTGCTCGCCGGCAGATCGCCGACGAGATCGCCGACCACCCGCCGCCCGGCTTCGGCCACGAGGAAGTAGGTCCGGTCTCGGCACATCAGCGCCTCGAAGTCCGAGGCGCTCAGGCGGTGCTCGCGATAGTACGCGGGGGCGAACGCGGCGCGCTCGATCTCGACGAGCCGGGGGATGTCGGTGACGCGCGGACGGCGCAGCTTCAGCGTCGTGATGGACGAGCGCGTCACGGACGCCCGGACACTACAGGCTCAGGTTGCGCCCGTCGCCGGTGCTCGGTCGCTGGATGCCCCAGCCGGACAGCTTGGTCAGCACGGTGTTCCGGTGCACGCCCAGGCGGCGCGCCGCGCGGCTCACGTTCCAGCCGGTGCCCTCGAGTACGCGCAGGATGTACTGGCGCTCGAATTGCTCCATCGCCTCGCGCAGCGGCGGGCTCGTGTCCTCGCCCAAGCGTGAGCCAGTCTCCGGCATCGCGACGTCGAGCGGCACGTCTTGCAGGTGGATCACCGGGCTCCGGGCCAGCACCACCGCGCGGTGGAGCACGTTCTCGAGCTCGCGCACATTGCCGGGCCAGTCATAGCGCGTGAGCACCTCGAGGGCGCCGGCCGACACGCCGCGCACGTCGCGGTTGCACTCGCGCGCGATCTTGCGCACGAAGTGCTCGACGAGCGCGGGAATGTCCTCGCGCCGCTCGCGGAGCGGCGGCACGTGGATCGGAACGACGTTGAGCCGGTAGTACAGGTCCTCACGGAACGCGCGCGCTCGCACCGCGCTCTTCAGATTCACGTTGGTCGCGGCCAGGATCCGCGCGTCGACCGGCACCGGCCGCACGCCGCCCAGGCGCTCGATCTCCCGCTCCTGCAGAACGCGCAGGAGCTTGGCCTGCAGGTCGAGCCGCAGGGTGCCGATCTCGTCGAGGAACACGGTGCCCCCGTGCGCCATCTCGAAGCGACCGAGCTTCTTGGCGTGGGCTCCCGTGAACGCGCCCTTCTCGTGGCCGAACAGCTCCGACTCGACGAGGGCCTCGGGGATCGCGGCGACGTTGACGGCCACGAACGGCTGGCCCCGGCGCTCGCTTCTCGCGTGAATGGCGCGCGCGACCAGTTCCTTGCCGGTGCCGCTCTCGCCGGTGATCAGCACGGTGGTCGGCGTCGTCGCGATCTGCGTGATCAATTGATAGATGCGCGCCATCTCCGGATGGCGGCCGACCATCCGCTCGAACGAGCCCGCGACACCACCCGATTCGGGGGCGCCGCCGGCCAGCGCCGAGCGCAGGTACAGGACCTCGCGCTCGAGGGCGCGCTTGTCGAGCGCGCGTTGCGCCAGCATCAGGATGTCGTCGACGTCGAACGGCTTGGTCAGATAGTCGTAGGCGCCGCGCTTGAGCGCCTCGACCGCGGTCCTGAGCTCCCGCACCGCGGTGGCGATGACGACGACGGTCGACGGATCGGCGGCCTTGATGCGCGGGAGCACGTCGATGCCCGCCTCGCCAGGCATGCGCTGATCGAGCATCACCAGGTCGATCTCCTGGGCCTTCATGACCTCGAGCGCCTGCGCGCCGTTGGCCGCTTCGAGGACATCGCAGGTTTCCTCGAGGATCGCGCGCACGGAGGCGCGAACGCCCTCCTCGTCGTCGACGACGAGGACCGTGCCCCGGCGCGCGGTCTGCGTGTCCATGCCCGTCACCGCTGGCGCGAGCGCTCCATCGTAAGGTACTGATTGGCACCGCCGCCGCTGCCGCCGGCGCGATGCACGTAGATCAGGACGGACTCGCCCGGTTTGAGTGCGGAGAGCGCCTTGAAAAGCGCCGCCGGATCGTCGGCGGGCCGGCGCGCCAGCTCGAGGATCACGTCGCCGCGCCGCAGACCCGCGCGCTCGGCGGGGCTGCCGGGCTGCACCTCGGTGACGAGCAGCCCGCGCGAGACCGGCAGGTCGAGCCGCAGCGCGGCGTCGCCGGTGAGCGCCTCGACCGCCAGGCCCCACTCGTCGTTGCCCGGCGCCTCGGCGACCAGCGGCTCGTCGGCCGGCATCTCGCCGATCTTCACCGTGACCGGCACGGGCTTCTTGTCCCGGATCACCGTGAGCTTCATCGTCTGGCCCGGCCGGATCGCCGCGATCCGGCGCTGGAGGTCGGGTACCTCCTTGATCGGCGTACCGCTCAGCTCGACGACGACATCGCCGGCCTTCAGGCCGGCGCTCTCCGCGGGGCTCCCTTTCATCACCTCGGCCACGAGCACGCCCTCGCGCTCCTTGACGCCGAAGCTGCCGGCGAGCTGATCGGTCACGTCCTGGATGACGATGCCCAGCCAGCCGCGCACGACCTTGCCGCGTGTGATGAGCTGCTGCATCACGTCCTTGGCCTGGTTGATCGGGATCGAGAACCCGATACCCTGCCCCGCGGCCACGATGGCGGTGTTGATGCCGATCACCTTGCCGTCGATGTTGAGGAGCGGCCCGCCCGAGTTGCCCGGGTTGATCGAGGCGTCGGTCTGGATGAAGTTGTCGTACTGGGTCACGCCCACGCGCGTGCGCGCGGTGGCCGAGATGATTCCAACCGTCACCGTGCGGTCGAGACCGAACGGATTCCCGATCGCGATCGCCCACTGGCCGACCCGGAGATGATCGGAGTCGCCGAGCTCGGCCGCCGGCAGCGGGCGCGGCGCGTCCACCTTGAGCACGGCGACGTCGGTCTTCGGATCGCGACCGACGAGCTTGGCGGTGAACTTCCGCTGATCGGAGAGACGCACGATGATCTCCTGAGCGTTCTCGATCACGTGGTTGTTCGTCAAGATGTATCCCTTCGGGTCCACCAGGACGCCGGAGCCGGTCGCGCGCGCATCCTCTCGCGGCCGGCGGCGGAAATAGCGTTCGTAGTCCTCGCCGAAGAACTCCTTGAATCGCTCCGGCACGTCCTCGCCCATGCCGCCGGCGCTCTTCTTCGGGACGGTGCTGACGTGCACCACCGCCGGCGTGACGCGGTCGGCGACGGCACTGAACGCGTCCTCGAGAGCCCGAAGAACGGCTTTGGGGTCGCTCTTCGGGGCGGGGGGCGCGGCGGGGCGCTGCTGCGCCCAGGCTGGTGCGGCAAAGAACAGCACGACGAGCAGCGCGATCAGTGGATTCATCGGCGATTCGGCCTCCTACTCTACTGGGCGCGATCCGGCTGCGCCAGGGGGACCAGAGCCAGCTCGAGCACGCGCCTGGTGCGCGCGGTCACGCGCGCGGCGGCGCCGCGACGGAGATGGCCGACCCAGATGATCCGGCCCGCGGCCTCGATGAGCGGCACGCGGTCGCGATCCCACCGCGGCACCTTCGCCTCGATCAGGAGCGTCTTGAGTCGGCGTTCGGACGCGCCGAACGCGATGAACCGCTCGCCGCGCCGGCGGGCGCGGACGATCAGCGGCGCCCCGAGCTCGTCGGCATCGAAGGCGACGCGACTGGGCTCGCGCGGAATCTCGTAGGCGTCGGGACCGATGAGCCGCGTAATCAGCGCCTGGCCGATCTCCGTCAGCTCGGTGCGTCCGGGGACGACGATGATGCGCTCGGTGAGCGGGGGCGGCGACGACACCGAAAGTCGCGCCAGGGGTCCGCTGACTTCGACCAGCACACCGCCGAGCTTGAAGGGCCGGCGCGGCGCCGGCGCCGCGAGGGCTCGCTTGAGCCCGCGATGCGCCCAGGCCCGGAGCGGAGCACGGCTGCCCAGGCGCGCGGCCGCCTGGCGCAGAACCTCGGCGGCGACCGGGCGCGGCAGCGCGCGCACGTCCTCGAGCCGCAGCACCACCGCGCGGTCGCCCCACGCCGCGAGGCGGTCGAGCGCGTCCGCGGCGGTGGCGTCGAGCGCGGTGACGGTCTCGCGCGCCAGCGACGCCATCCGCGCGAGTGCCTGCGCGATCTCGGGATTGTACGAATCGGAGAGCAAGGGAAGCAGCTCGTGACGGATCCGATTGCGGAGGAACTTCGGATCGCGATTCGTCGGGTCCTCGACCCACGTGAGCCCGGCGCGCGAGAGCTCCGTCTCGAGCACGGATCGACGCAGCTCGATGAGCGGGCGGACGATCCGTCCCCGGACCGGCGGGATGCCCGCGAGCCCGCGCACGCCCGCGCCCTGCATGAGCCGCATCATCACGGTCTCCGCCTGATCGTCGGCCGTGTGGCCCAGCGCGATGCGCGACGCGCCGATCCGGTCGGCGCAGGCTTCGAGCGCCGCATAGCGCGCCGCGCGCGCCGAGGCTTCGAGGGAGCCGCGCCGGTCCACCGCGACGGTCGCGACGTCGACCGCGACGCCGAGGCGCGCGCCGAGCACGCGGACGAAGTCGCCATCGGCGGCCGAATCGGCGCGAAGCTGATGATCGACGTGCAGGACGTGGAGCCGAAGCCGCCATTCGGCGGCCAGGCCCTGGAGCAAACAGAGCAGCGCCACCGAGTCGGCGCCGCCGGAGACCGCGACTAATACGGTTTCGCCGCCCTCGAGCATCGCGTGGCGGCGAATGGTGCGCTCTAGCTGCTGGTGCGGGGTCACCCGCCTAGCCGCCCTGAAGCCCTACCCAGACCTCGCCGTCTTCGAAGTGCTCCTTCTTCCACACCGGCACCGTGCGCTTGAGCGTGTCGATCGCATACCGGCACGCCTCGAACGCGTCGCCCCGGTGCTCCGCGCAGACGGCGATGAGCACGCTGGCCTCGCCGATCTCGAGCCGGCCGGTGCGATGGAGCATCGCGATGCGCCGCACGCCGGGCCAGCGCGAGCGCACGGTCTGGCCGATCTCGCGCATCTGCTCCTCGGCCATCGGCCCGTGCGCCTCGTACTCCAGGTACTTCACCGGACGGCTGCCGGTCTGGTTGCGCACGACGCCCGAGAAGATCACGATGCCGCCGGCGCCGGGCTCGTCGACCTCGGCCGCGATGGCGTCGGGCGAGAGGGGCTCGGTCACCACGCGGAACACGTCGGGCGCGGATCCCCCGCTCACGGGCGGGAACAGGCAGAGCTCGTCGTCGGGCGCCAGCCGGTGGTCGGGGGGAACGTAGTCGTGGCCCACCGCGAACAACGTGTACGGACGGAACGGCGCGAGCTCGGGATGGCGAGCGGCGACCGCCGACCACGCTGACTCGACGGTGCCGCCCTCGGGAAGATCGACTTCGAGTCGTTCGCGTCCGAGCGCCTCTCGGTACCGGGCGAAGAGACGAACCCGGACGCGCACGCTGGAACGCGAGCTTAGAAGCGGTGCGACTGACCGCAGCCGCAGCTCGACTTCACGTTCGGATTCTTGATCGCGAA
>Ga0075423_10005243_pt1 | contig 12087 bp, 6 predicted proteins | sample SoiMethybrSBSTD2_FD_80114 | JGI IMG/M metagenome (GOLD analysis project Ga0075423, IMG submission 80114) | Bulk soil microbial communities from a Populus tree surrounding site in Tennessee, USA - Soil MetaG P. TD hybrid SBSTD2 | ecosystem: Environmental > Terrestrial > Soil > Tree plantation...
ATCGACACTGTGCCGGTGGAGCCGTTCTCGAGGTTCGAATCGCTCTGGTTCAGCCCGACGATGACGAGGTACGTGGGCGTGGCGTCGCTCGTGGTGCTGCTCGTCGTCGGGACGACCGAGATGTAGGCGACCTTCCCGGTGAGCGCCTTGCGGCCGCCGTCGGGCACGAGCGTGGCGGGCTGGCCGACCGCCACCTGACCGACCCGGTCCACGCTGACCGTCGTCGCCACCTCGTAGCCGCCGGCGCCCTGCACGACGACGTTCGCGGTCGACGACGCCGCGCTCACGGTGTCGCCGACATTCAGGTTCACCGCCACCACCGTGCCGTCGATGGGGCTGCCGATCGTCGCCTGGTTCATCGCCTGCTCCGACATGGCGACGTCCGCCGCGGCCGCGTCGACCGACTGCTGGTCGGCCGCCAGGTCGGCCGCCGACGGTGACGAGCCTCCGCCGCTGCGCCCGCCCGTCCCACCGCCCCCGGAGCCGGTACGGGACTGGGCGGCCCCCCCGGACGGACCGGTGCGCGCCTGCCCCGGCGCGCTCTGGCTTCCGCCGTTGCCGGGCGTCGCCGGCGGCGCGGTCGTCGCCGGCGGCGCGGACGTCGTCGGCGGGGTCGTCGTCGCGGGAGGGGTCTGGTCGGCGCGCTGTTGCAGCAGCGTGTCGAGCTTGTTCGACGCGTCGACGAGGGCGTTCTGCTTCTCCTGCACCACGCGCTGGGCGTCCTGCACCGCCGAGAGGGCCTGCTGACAAGCCGACACCTGCTGCGGGGTCGGCGGCGTGCTCGGGTTGTTCCCGATCGGCGCGCACACGTTGGTCGCGCTTTGCAGCGCGTTCTCCGCGTTCGCGATGGCGACGTCGACGGCGTGCTGGGCCGCGATGACCGCCTGCTGCGCGCTCGCGATCTCGGGATCCGGCGACGCGGAGTGGAACGCCACCAGCCGAGCCGTCGGCGTCGACCCGGATCGGAACGCACGCAGCGACGCGTTCGCCCCACTCGACGAGCCTGCGGACCCCACGCTGCCGGCACCCGCGCCGCTCGACGCAGACTGGCCCGATAGCGCGTTGTCCAGCGTGAGCTGAGCTTCGGTGAGCGATTGCCGCTTGCTGTCGAGGTCGGCGAGGAGCGACGCCGGGTCGAGCGAAGCGAGGGGCTGGCCGACGCTGACCGTGTCGCCGACGTTGACGTTCACCGCCGCCACGGTGCCGCTGATCGGGAAGGCGACGCTCGCCTGCGACACCGGCTGGATGGTCGCGGTGCCCGTGAGCGCGGCGTCGACGGTCCGGCGCCCGACGATCGCCGTCTGGTAGTCGGTACCCGACGATCCGAAAGCCCGCGCCGCGAGCACGGTCGTCACCACGACCACGACCGCGGCGACGGCGACGACCCGGCGCCACCGCAACCACGGCGGGCTCGCCGCTGCCGCGTCGGCGTCGGGGAAGAGGGCTGCGAGCCGGTCACCCGAGGAGAGGCGCGCGTCGGTGGCCATCATTCGCTCCTGAGCGCGTCGATCGGGGCGAGGCGTGCTGCACGCGATGCCGGGTACACCCCGAAGGCGATGCCGACCGCGATGGCGACCGCGAGCGATCCGACCATCGCGATCAAGGACAGGTCCACCCTCGAGTCCGAGAAGAGGGGGATGACGACCGTTCCGAGCAGTCCCGCCAGCAGCCCGAGCACACCACCCGCCAGGCCGAGCACCGACGCCTCGACGAGGAACTGCCGGCGGATCACGCCCGGCCGCGCGCCGACCGCCTTGCGAACGCCGATCTCACGCGTCCGCTCGGCCACGGACACGAGCATGATGTTCATCACGCCGATCCCGCCGACGAGGAGGGCGATCACCGCGATGCCCGCGAGCATCACGGTCAGTGTGTTGTCGACCGAGGTTGCGGCCTGCAGGATGGACTGCTGCGTCGCGATGGAGAAGTCCGCGTTCCGCGGGTTCGTCACGCGGTGTGTGTTGAGCAGGAGTGCGTTCGCCTCCTGGTACGCGGCCGACAGGCGGCCGGACGAACGCGCCTTGACGTAGATCGAGCTGACCGAGTTGCGGTTCGCCCCGCCGACGAGCCGTTGCTGGTACGCGCTGAGCGGCACGACGGCCAGGTCGTTGTTGGATGCGTTCTCTGACGAGCTGAGGCTGTCGAGCACGCCCACGACCTGGAGCGAGACGCCGTTGTAGCTGACGGTCTGTCCGACGGCGTTCGGGTTGCCCCCGAAGAGCTGGGTGACGGTGTCGGGGCCGAGCACGACGACGGGCGCCGCGTTCGCCTCGTCGTCCGCCGTGATGAAGCGTCCGGTCGAGACCCCGCGGGAGCGCACCTCGCTCCAAGCCGGTGTCGTGCCGGTCAGCGTCGTGGTCCAGTTCGTCGACCCGGCGCGCAATGCCGCCGACGTCGTGGAAGCAGGCGCGGCGGTCTGCACGTCGGGTGCCGTCACAGGAGAGCTCAGGGCGGTCGCGTCCTGGCGCGTCAACGTCGACGCCGAGCCGAACCCACCGCGCGTGCCCGAGGTGGTCGTCGAGCTGCCCGGCGAGACGACGAGCACGTTCGTACCGAGCTCGTTGATCTGGTCCTGGACCTTGGCCTTTGCGCCCGCGCCGAGTCCGACCGTCAGCACGACGGCCGTGATCCCGATCAGGATGCCGAGCATCGTCAGTGCCGAACGCAGGCGATGGGTGCGGACGGCCTCGGTCGCGGTGCGGATCGTGTCCCGCCAGGTCACGGTGTTGGCTCCGTCATCGTGAGATCGCCCGCCGGTCGCGCTCCCGGTTCGCCCGCGGCCTCGATCTCCCCGTCGCGCATCGTCACGATGCGCCGGGCGAGGGCGGCGATGTCGCGCTCGTGCGTGATGATGACGATCGTGCGTCCCTCGCCGTTGAGCTCGGCGAGCAGTCGGAGCACGTCGGCCGAGGAGTTGGTGTCGAGGTTGCCGGTCGGCTCGTCCGCGAGGACGAGCGCCGGCTCGGTCACCACGGCGCGCGCGATCGCCACCCGTTGCTGCTGCCCACCCGAGAGCTCGCCGGGACGATGGTCGGCCCGGTCGGCGAGCCCGACCCTCTCCAACGCGGCGCGCGCCCGGGCGCGCCGTTCGTCGGGCGGGATGCCGCTGTACACGAGTGGCAGCTCGATGTTCCGCCACGCCGACAGGTAGGGGAGGAGGTTGAACTGCTGGAACACGAACCCGATCGCCAGGTTGCGGACGCCCGCGAGGACTGTCTCGTCCAGCGACTGCACGTCGTGACCGGCCAGCCGGTAGACGCCGCTCGTGGGCACGTCGAGGCAGCCGATGATGTGCATCAGCGTCGACTTGCCGGATCCCGACGGTCCCGTGATCGCGAGCAGCTCGTTCTCGTCGATCCGCAACGAGACGGCGTGCAGCGCCACGACTTCGAGCTCGCCCGTCTTGTACACCTTCCCCACGTCGACGAGCTCGATCACGGGCGGCGCGGCGTGGGGATCGTCCGGCTCGGCGGCCGCGGTTGGCACCGCGGCCAGGCGGGTGGCGGCCTCCGCTTCGGGGCTCACGGCCCGCCGGCGCCGCCGCGCGTGATGGTGTTCTGACCGCTCGGCGCCGATCCTGCCCCGAGCCCGCGGAGCCCGGTCGGGAGCGGGACGACGACCTGCTCGCCCGCCGTGAGGCCGGAGGTGATCTCGACCATCCCGTTGGCCGTCAAGCCCGTCTTCACCGTGCGGGTCTCGTTCTGGCCGTTGTGGCGCACCGTCACCGTCGGTGTTCCGTTCGTCGTTGTGACGGCGCGCGCGGGCACCTGCAACACGTCGTTGCGCGTGTTCGTCCCGATCGCGCCCGTGACGGTCGAACCGACGAAGATCTGGTTGGAACCGGCCGTGAAGGCCACCGTCACCGGGTACTGGGCGACACCGGTGCTGGCGGTGGCGACCTGCGCGACGTCGGTCACGGTTCCGGTGGCGCTCGCCGTCCCCGCGGCCGCCTGGCCGTTGCCCCGCTGGCCGGCGCCTCCCTGGTTGTTGCCGAACTGGCCGTTGCCGCCCTGGCCGCCGCCGCGCTGACCGCCGCCGCCGGTGCCCGCTCCGGCTCCGGCTCCGGCTCCGCCGCCGCCGCCGAAGAAGCCGGGGAACCGCCCTCCGAACCCGCCCGTGGACGTGCTGGCGGTCACGGTGAGCGTCGCCGTCTGTCCCACCTTCACGGAGCTGACGTCCGCGCTCGCGACCGGAAGCTGCACGACGTAACTGTTCTTGCTGACGACCTGCACGTTTGGGCTGGACGAAGAAGACGAGCTGGAGGAGGACGAGCTCGAGGAGGAGCCCGACGAGGACGACGAGCTCCCGCCGCCGTTGCTCCCGCTCCCGCCATTCCGTCCGCCGACGCCGCTGCCCGTCCCGCCCGACCCGCTGGCGTTCGAGCCGGTCGACGCCGACGAGTTCCCCGAGCCGGTGGCCGATCCCGTCGCCGAGGTGCCGCCGGTGCCGCTCCCGGCGAGCTGCTCACCCGCGGTGACGTTGACCTGTGACACCACGCCGTCGAACGTGGCGACGAGCGACGCGCCGTTCAACCCCGTCTGTGCGTTCGTCAGCTGGTCGTTGGCGGAGGCGACGCTCGCCTCGTCCACCGCCAGCCGGTCGGCGGACACTCCCGACGACTGGTCGTCCGCCAGCTGCGCGTCGGCCTTGGCCACGGCGGCCTGTGCCGAGGCGAGGTTCGCCTGGAGCTGTGCGGAATCGATCGTCGCGAGGACCTGACCCGCATGCACCGCGTCGCCGGCCTTCACGTCGACGGCCGTCACCGTCCCCGACGAACCGAAGCTCAGGTTGTCGGTCTGCGCGGCTGCGACCGTCCCCTCGGCGCTGACCGTCTGGGTCATCGGGCCCCGGGTCACGGTGGCGACCTGCGCCGTCGACGACGACGGCGTCGCGGCCCCTCCGAGGGCGCCCATCCCCAGGCCGACGACGACGGCCAGCACGACGACGGCGGCCAGGGCGACGTACGGCTTGCGGACCCACCGCGACCAGGCTGCCTCGGCTCGGGCGTCCGCGGCCGGCGGTGCCGAACCGGCCGTGCGCGTCTTCTCGGGACCGGCTTCGGGTGTGGTGGCGGGCGCCGCCGGTTCCGGCTGCACGGCACGACTCATCGGGCGCGGAGTGTGCGCACCCAACCTGGGAGCCAGGTGTGACGAAGCTGGGAGCCCCCGTCGAATTGGGCCCGTTCGAACGGATCCGCCCGTTCGGAGGTACCTGCCGGTCAGGGCCTCACTTGCGCTTGACGAGCCAGCGCAGCTTCTCGGCCTTCTCGAACGCAGCGTCGCCGGCGAGCTGCCCGACGGACGTGCCGTAGGTCGGGTACACGTGCATGAACTGCGACAGCTCGTTGAGCTTCACGCCCTCCTCGATCGCAAGAGCGAACTCGTGGATCATCTCGCCGGCCGCGGGAGCGAGGATGTGCGCGCCCACGATCTTCTTCTTGTCGGTGATGATGACGATCGCGCCCTCGGCCGCGCCGTCGGCCCGGGCCCGGTCGTTGTGCTCGAGGTCCTGGCGCCACACTTCGATGTTGTCGCCGTGCTGCTCGCGCGCCTCGGCTTCGGTCAGACCGGTGTGGGCGAGCTCGGGGTCTGTGAACGTGCACCAGGGCACGGCCGCGACGACCTTGCCCTTGCCCGGGAAGAACATGTCGCGCACCGCACGAACGCCCTCGTACGCGGCGGAGTGCGTGAACAGGTACCGGCCGGCCACGTCGCCGCACGCGTAAATCGTGTCAACGCTCGTGCGCCCGCGGTTGTCGACGACGATCGCCTTGGGCGTGCACTCGATCCCGAGCTCTTCGATGCCGAGGCCCTCCTTGTTCGGCACGCGCCCGACGCCGACGAGCAGCTCGTCGGCCGACCATGTCGCCGGCCTGCCGTTCTCCGTGCCGTGCACGATCTTCTTGCCGTTCTCGACGGTGACCTTCTGCGTCTCGACGTTGAACCGCAAGTCGATGCCCTCGGTGCGCAGCTTGTCGACGAGCTTGTCGACGAGGGCGGGCTCGTCCCTGGGCAGGACGCGCGGCCCCTTCTGCAGCAGCGTCGCGGGGATCCCGAGGCGTGTGAAGCCCTGCACCATCTCTACGCAGATCGGGCCGCCGCCGATCTCGACGAAGCTCGCCGGCGGGTCCTCGAGCTCGAAGAGGTTCTCGCTGGTGACGAAGCCGGCCTCCGCCAGGCCCTCGATGGGCGGGACGGCCGGCCGGCTGCCGCTGCAGAGCAGCACGTAGCGGGTCTCGAGGGTCCGGTCGCCGACCTGCACGGTGTTCTTGCCCGTCAGCTTGGCCGACCCGTACACGATGTCGACGCCCATCTTCTCGAAGCGCTCGGGGTTGTCGTCAGTCGACGCGATCTCCTGCTGCACGGCGCGGATGTGCTTCCAGACGCCGCCCCGGTCGACTGTGGGCTCGACCGGCTCGATGCCGAACTCGTCGGCGGTGCGCATGTGGTGAGCGACCTTGCCCGCCGCGAGGAGCGCCTTGCTCGGGACGCACCCCGTCCACAGACAATCGCCGCCGACCCGGCCGCGCTCGGCGACCGCGACCTTGAGCTCGAGCGTGGCGGCGAACTCGGCCGCCACCATGCCGCCCGAGCCCATCCCGACGATGACAAGGTCGTACCGGTCTGCCACAGCTATCCTCCTGGCCGCGCGTGCGGAGCCTAGAACCTGTTCGTTTGCCGTCGACCGGCGGATGATCCCGGCTTCACAGCGTCCGCCGTGCCCGAATCGCGGTGATCCGCGTGAACGGGCAGTGACGAAGTACGGAACGTGGGGGGCAGGAGCGTGACCGAGCACGTCGGACGGCAGGCGGGCAGGGACGTCCGTCCGAGCCAGTGGGAGCGCACCACCCGGGACCGGTTGATCGCCGGCGAGGAAGGCGCGCTCAACGAGATCTATGACCAGTTCTCATCGTTCGTCTACGGGCTCGCGTTGCGGGTCATCGGCGACGCCCGCGCCGCCGAGGACGTCTCGCAGGACGTGTTCGTCTCCGTCTGGGAGCGACCCGGCGCGTTCGATCCCGACCGGGGGTCGTTGCGCACGTGGCTCGGCACCCTCGCCCACCGTCGCGCTGTCGATCACGTCCGCCGCGAGGAGGCACGCCGTCGCCGGGCGATCAAGGACGCGGCCCGGCCCGTGTCGACCCCCGACGTCGAGGAGATGGCGATGGCTCTCGTCACCGCCGAGCGGGTCCGCTCTGCGCTGGAGACGCTTCCCGACGAGCAGCGGCGCGCCATCCAACTCGCGTACTTCGGGGGCAAGACCTACCGGCAGGTGGCCGAAGTGCTCGGCATCCCCGAGGGGACGGCGAAGTCCCGCCTGCGTTTGGGCCTTCGCCGCGTCGCCGACGTGCTCGAGACCGAAACCGTCGCGAGGAGCGAGTAGAAGCCGATGAGCACCGACGACACGATGCTCGACGAGCTCCTCGGGGCGTACGCGCTCGACGCGGTGGACACCGACGAGGCCGTCGCGGTCGAGGAGTACCTCGAGCGGGCGCCCGACGCCGCCCACGAGGTCGCGCGACTGCGGAACGCCGCCGCGTGGATCGGCGCCACCGAGGCGCTCGCGCCCCCGCCGGAGCTGCACGACACCGTGCTCGAGGCAGCGCGGTCCCGTCGGGCGGTTCACAACGACGACCCTTTTCTCGGCGCCTACCTGAGTGAGACAGGCCGGTTCGACGCGACCCTCGACACCCTGGACGACGGCGCTCTCGACCGGCCCACGTTCAACGGGCTCACGGTGCGCGAGCTCGTCATCCACCTGGCGGCGATGGAGAGCGCCGTGGCCTCGACCATCGGCCGACCCACTGCGCCCGACGTGACCGAGACGGACATCGAGCGCCGTACCGCCCAGCTCGTCGAACGGTTCCGTGACCGGCCGTTGCGTGACGCACGCGCCCTCTGGCGGTCGTCGGTCGACGCCGTCCGGCAGTGGGCCGTGGCCGAGTCGTCGGCCGCCGACGTGCCGTTGTTCGGCCTCACGTTCTCGCGCGATTCGCTGCTCGTGACCCGGGCGTTCGAAACCTGGACCCACGCCGACGACATCCGCCGGGCGCTCGGACGGCCCGAAGAGCCGCCGCCCGCCGAGGTGGTGGCGCGCATGGCGGACCTGTCGATCACGACGATGCCCGCCGCCCTCGAGATCGCCGGGCGCGCCCATCCGGGCAAGACGGCGCGGATCGTGCTCACCGGCGACGGCGGCGGCGACTGGCTGATCCCGTTCGGGTTCGCCCCGGTGGGGGAGACCCCGGACGTGGTGCTCACGGCCGACGCCATCGCCTGGTGCCGGTGCGTGTCGGAGCGGCTGGCGCCCGATGCCCTTCCCCGGGAGGTCGAAGGCGACCCGGCCCTCGCCGACGACCTCGCCGCCGCTTCTTCGGCCTTCGCCACGCTGTAACCGTCATACCCTCGCGGCACAATGAGCGAGGTGACCCAGCTGACCGCGCCCGAGCTCGCGCCTCCGATCGGCCAGGCCGGTCATGCCGCGGTGGACGGCTTCCATCCGGCCGTGGCCGAGTGGTTCCGGCGCCGCTTCCCGGACGGCCCCACCGAGGCGCAGGCCCAGGGCTGGCCGCACATCGCCGGCGGCGCCGACACGCTGATCGCGGCCCCGACCGGCTCGGGCAAGACCCTCGCCGCGTTCCTGGTCGCGATCGACCGGCTCTACCGGGAGCACGACCGCGGCGTCGACGTCTCCATCGGCACGCGCGTCGTCTACGTCTCGCCGCTGAAGGCGCTGGCCGTCGACATCGGCGAGAACCTCGAGCGCCCGCTCGCGGAGATAGCGGACGTCGCTGCCGAGCTCGGGCTCGACTCGCCCGAGATCCGCGTCTCGGTGCGCACCGGCGACACGACCAGCTCGCAGCGCTCGGCGATGGTGCGTCGGCCGCCCAGCTTCGTCGTCACGACACCGGAGTCGCTCTATCTCCTCGTGACGAGCGCGCGCGGCCGCGAGGCGTTGCGCACCACCGAGACCGTCATCGTCGACGAGATCCACGCCGTCGCCCGCGACAAGCGCGGCTCGCACCTCGCGCTCACGCTGGAACGGCTCGAGGCGCTGTGCGACATGCGGCCGGCGCGCATCGGCCTCTCGGCGACGCAGCGTCCGATCGAACGGGTCGGGCGGCTCCTCGTCGGCGAGCGCCAACTGCCGGAGATCATCGACGTCGGTCACCAGCGCGCGCTCGACGTCACCATCGAGCTGCCCGAGGGCGAGCTCGAAGCGGTCGCGTCGGCCGAGCAGATGTCCGATGTCATCAACCGCATCGCCGAGCACGTCACGCACCATCAGACCACCCTGGTGTTCGTCAACACCCGGCGGATGGCGGAGCGGCTCGCGCACCAGCTCGGCGAGCGCCTGGGTGACGACGTCGTGGCCGCGCACCACGGCAGCCTCTCCAAGGAGCGCCGCTGGCGCGTCGAGACGCGCCTGCGCGCCGGCGCGCTCAAGGCGCTCGTCGCCACCGCGTCGCTGGAGCTCGGCATCGACATCGGCCCGGTCGAGCTCGTCTGCCAGATCGGCTCGCCCCGCAGCATCGCCACGTTCCTGCAGCGCGTCGGCCGCTCGAACCACACGCGCACGGGCACGCCCAAGGGCCGGCTCTACCCGCTGACGCGCGACGAGCTCGTCGAGTGCACGGCTCTGCTGATGGCTGTGCGCGCGGGCCGGCTCGACGCCATCCAGTTCCCGCACCAGCCGCTCGACATCGCCGCCCAGCAGATCATCGCCGAAGTGGCGGCGGAGGAATGGCGCACCGACGAGCTGTACGAGCTCGTGCGCCGGGCCGCGCCGTACGCCGAGCTCTCGCGCGACGAGTTCGACGAAGTGGTCGAGCTCGTCTCGGGCGGGATCGAGACCGGTCGGGGCCGGCGGGGCGCGTACGTGCACCACGACGCGGTGAACGGCGAGCTGCGGGGGCGCAAGGGCGCGCGCATCGCCGCCGCGACGTCGGGCGGCGCGATCCCCGAGACCGGTGACTATCGCGTCGTGGCCGAGCCCGACGACACGTTCGTCGGCACCGTCAACGAGGACTGGGCCGTCGAGTCCATGGCGGGCGACATCTTCCTGCTCGGGACCCACTCGTGGCAGATCCGGCGGATCGAGCCCGGCGTCGTGCGCGTGCGCGACGCCGCCGGCGCTCTGCCGACGATCCCGTTCTGGCTGGGGGAGGCGCCTGCCCGCACGGTCGAGCTGTCGGCCGAGGTCTCGGAGCTGCGCCGCCACGTCGACGAGTCCCTCGTCGCCGGCAACCCGGACGACGCTCGTCAGTGGCTGATCGACGCCGCCGGGATCCCGCGCGAGGCCGCGGTCATGATCGTCGACTATCTCGCCGCCGGCCGTGCCGCCCTCGGTGCCATGCCGACCCAACACCAGCTCGTGCTCGAGCGGTTCTTCGACGACACCGGAGGGATGCAGCTGGTCGTGCACTCGCCGTACGGCGGGCGCATCAACCGCGCCCTCGGGCTCGCGCTGCGCAAGAAGTTCTGCCGGACGTTCGACTTCGAGCTCCAGGCGGCCGCCACCGACGACGCGATCGTGCTCTCGCTCGGGCTCACGCAAAGCTTCCCGCTCGAGGAGGTGCCCCGCTACGTCCGGAGCGCGACGGTCGAGGAGACGCTCGAGCACGCCATCCTCGATTCGCCGATGTTCCAGGCCCGATGGCGCTGGAACCTCAACCGGGCGCTCATGGTCCTGCGCTTCCGCAACGGCCGGCGCAATCCGCCGCCGATCCAGCGCATGGAGTCCGACGACCTGCTGGCGGCGGTGTTCCCGCAGGCGGCGGCGTGCCAGGACAACCAGACGGGCCCGATCGAGATCCCCGACCACGTGCTGGTGCGCGAGACGATCGGCGACACACTGCACGAGGCCCTCGACGTCGACGGACTGCGCGAGCTGCTCGAGGGCATCGAAGGCGGGAGCGTCGGCGTGCATTGCGTCGACACGACGGAGGCGTCGGCGCTGTCGCACGAGATCATCAACGCCCGGCCCTACGCGTTCCTCGACGACGAGGAGTTCCAGAACCGCCGTACCAACGCGGTGACGCTGCGACGCGGCCTCACCGTCGACCTCGCTGCGATCGGGTCGCTCGATCCCGACGCCATCGAGCGGGTGCACTCCGAGATCGCACCCGAGCCCGCCACGGCCGACGACCTGCACGACCTGCTGTCGTCGCTCGTGCTCGTGCAGCCGCGCGAGGACTGGAAGCCGTTGTTCGACGAGCTCGCTGCCCGTGGGCGCGCCGGTGTGCTCGAGCACGACGGCGTAGACCTATGGTGCACGACGGAAGCTCGGGGTGACGCAACGGCTGCTCTCGCCGGTGACGACGTCGCGACGTCCCGGGTGATCCGCGGCCATCTCGAGATCTCCGGCATCACGACGGCCGACGACCTCGCCGCGACGACGACCCTCGAACCCGGACCGGTCGCGTCCGCACTCGCCGCGCTGCAGCACGAGGGCTTCGCGATGCAGGGCGCGTACCGGCCCGATGCGGTCGGCACCGAGTGGGTGGCTCGCCGGCTCCTCGCCCGCATGCACTCGTACTCCCGGCGGTCACGGCGCGAGCGCGTCGAGCCCGTCACCGCCCAGGACTTCATGCGGTTCCTGCTGCGCTGGCAGCACGTCACGCCCGACGCGCAGCTCACCGGCGAGGCCGGGCTCGTGTCGGTCGTCGAGCAGCTGCAGGGCTTCGAGGCCGCCGCGGTCACATGGGAGCCCGACCTGCTGGCGCGCCGGCTCCGCCACTACGAGCACGGGTGGCTCGATCGTCTGTGCCACGACGGCGACGTCGCCTGGCTCAGGTTGACGCCCGGCGCGCGCGAGGCCGACGCGCCCGCGGGCGCGCCGTCGAAGGCCACGCCCATCGCGGTCGTCTTCCGTGCCGACCTCGCCTGGCTCCTCGACGCCGCTCGCCTCGGCACCGAGCTGGCCGAGCCGTCGGTCGGTGCGACGGCCGAGATCGTGCAGGTCCTGCGGGACAGCGGCGCATGCTTCGCGACCGACCTCGTCGACTCCACCCGCCGGCTCCCCGACGACGTCGAACGAGGTCTTTGGGACGGCGTGGCGCGCGGGCTGGTGATGTGTGACGGCTTC
>Ga0075423_10005244_pt1 | contig 12085 bp, 19 predicted proteins | sample SoiMethybrSBSTD2_FD_80114 | JGI IMG/M metagenome (GOLD analysis project Ga0075423, IMG submission 80114) | Bulk soil microbial communities from a Populus tree surrounding site in Tennessee, USA - Soil MetaG P. TD hybrid SBSTD2 | ecosystem: Environmental > Terrestrial > Soil > Tree plantation...
GAAGTACCGTGCTTAGTTGGTTCACGAACACAGGATAGTGCCAGCGATTTATTTCTAAATAATTACATCGGTAATGCCTGCAACCTCGGCGGCACCATGACCGCCGGGACGTGGCTTCAGGCATGGAGTAGCGATCAACAGAAGTTACAAAGATAGGTGCCGCGCCCTGCCCAGATGTGCGCTTGTCAATACATTTACAACCTGCTGTCAAATGGGCGTGGGCACATACCCGTATGTTCGACAGTTCCGACCCGGGCTATCCGAACCGCTGCAAAGCCGAGGCAAATTGACTCTCCATCGCACACTCCCAACTCTGAGCACCGACTCGGAGACATCCGATTTTGCAGCGGAGTGACGCTGCTGCCCCTGGCCCGGAAAGCCTGTCTGACGGGACATTCAGTCGCTCTAGCCGCAACAATTTGACGTGGCAGGAGAGGTTTTCGGCATACACTTCTCTCGCTCAGCCGTACCCGCCCTGTTCCTTCTTGGCGGTTCGACTGAACCGGCCCCTCGATTCCAAAACAGATCGCAGAGAGGAGGCAACATGAAATCCAGGAAATTGACATGGATTATAGCGATGAAAATCTTTGTCGCCCTTGCGACACCACTTCAATTAATCGCCCAGCACACGCGCTACACCCTTCGAGACCTCGGTACGCTGGGCGGAACATTCAGCACCGCCAATGGCACGAACAATAGAGGTTGGGTCGCTGGAGGTGCAACCCCTGTCGGGAGATTCAGCCTTTCACGCCTTTCTTTGGCGTAAAGGACACATGATGGACCTCGGCACGCTGGGGGAACTTTCAGCAATACCATGGATCGGATCAGTGAAAGCGCGGTCGCTGGTTTTTCAGACACGTCCAACCCTGACCCTTTGGGAGAACAGTTCTGTGGCAGCGAGGCTGTTGCAGTCAATAATCAGCTTCAGGTTGTTGGGGCCTCTGACTCCAGCTGGCGACACAACTCAGCACGCGTTCCTTTGGCAGAATGGCGCAATGACTGATCTCGGCACGCTTCCGGGTGACTCCTTTAGCTTCGCATTTAACCTGAACAACAAAGGTCAGGTGGTTGGAATTTCGTGTGGTGCGGATGAGTGCCGTGGCTGGCGGTGGCAGGACGGCTCGATGACGGATATCAACACCCTCATTCCGACTGACTCAAATTTGTTCGTGGTTGAACCACACGATGTGAATTCTCGGGGACGGATCGTCGGCATTGCTTTGCAGATAGACACCGGTGAAGCGCACGCCTTCTTGGCCACTCCCACTTCGCCGGGTATCCCGGCCTTATGCCTCATTTAGAGTGTGACAGCCGTTTGGAAATTAGCGTCGCGTGAAATTCATTCTTGTCCCATGTGCCTTTGGCGATCACCCGATCCCCGTCCTTCACCTGACTCGCATCGATGTCGTTGGCCTTCTTGCTGCCGTGCTCTTGGCTAACCCAGCGAGTCGAGATGTCATAGTGAATGATCCTTTCTACATCTGAGCCTACTTTCCGAACTGTCAACGTGGATTTATCGGGATTGCTCCTAGTGACATTTCCCTCCCATCGGGCTTCCTTTGCTGTTTTTTCCATCTTCTTCTCTTGAGCTGAATCCTCCTGAGCAAACGTCACGCTTGAAAACGACAACGCAACTACAACCCCACAGAACAGAGCGAATAGTCTGCTAACCATGTAACCTCCTTCTAGAGTGCTCTCGCGGCAACAAACAATAGACCTTGACCCTCAGCAGGAAAGGTCAAGTCAGAACGGCGTTGTTTGATTCAGTACAACACTTGAGCTTCGCCTTTTTCTGAGATCAGCTTCTGAAAGTACGCCACGATCTTGTCTCGACGGGCCATCACCCCTTTTACTTCAACTTTTGTTAAGTAGTGCTTGGTTTTGTCCGACAGTTCGTTCGCATCCAGCGCCTTCAGCTTCGCCAACAACTGCCGGTCGCAGCGCACTAGATCCTTCGGGTCCTCTAAAAATGTGTAGAGCCGAAAGGCACGAGTGAAATCAATTCTCCAGATCTTCCAGTCCGGGCCAATCAAAACATTGGTGTAGTTGGCATCAGTGTCGTAAACCAACTGATCAAAGACGCGAATCTTATACATCTGATGGTTCCAAGCCTCGGCATCCGGTGCCGTCAATTTCTGCTTGTGCCGCTCGACCTCATCCATCTTTACTGGCAACCACCAACTGAGTGCACCCGAATTGCCTCGCCATTCGCGTTCGACTGTTACGGGGAGCATATCGTCCAAGCCCAACAGTTCTGCCAGCGCATACGCCGCGATGTCGTACTTATACGAGTCCACAAAGTTGAATTCGGTGTAACCGGTGGAGGACTTCATCTCGGGCTTGTGTTGGTCAATCGTTTGGAATCGCGCATCGTGCGTCAACATGCCGTCACTCAGGGTGAGCCGCCATGGACTCGTGATTCCCTTGCTGGTGTGCCCATGGCTCACGACCTCAGCAGTCAGAAGAAATTGCTTCATCTGATGCTTGCTGAGATTTGGCTCGTCGGAGGCAACAACAAACTGCGGGTGTGTCAGGTATACGGCTGCAGCAAAAAGTAGCGGGAGCCGATACAAAGCAGGGACGCACATAAACAACAGCCCTCAACTGTGCGGAAGTAATCTATTCCAAAAAACAGATTTTCCGCAAGCTGTTTCCGGCTGAAAACCACGTTCCAACCGAGTAGCTGGAGTGTTTTCCAATTCAAGATCCCGCGTTGGTCCTATTTGCGCTAACATTGCAAAAATCTGGACCCAACTGCACAAGGAGGGGCGCGACGCATGAGACTCAGCGAAGCCATCCTCTTGGGAAGCACGGTTGTCACACCTAAGGCAGGAGCCCTTAGTTTCTCTAGCGAAAATGCAGGATGCGCCCTCGGTATGGCAGTGATCGCTAGCGGAGGCACATTCCGGCGCGCAGAATGCGAGATTCCAGCAACCGAGCGTCGAACGTTGAATGTCGAAAACCTATGGGGAGCATGGCTTCTCCGAGTCGTCGCTCGCCTGTGACTGCCGCGTCCCCCTGACGCTGAATCGCCTTCGTTTCAAAGAAATCAATGCGTATCTGCGTCATCCTCGCTCCGCTGCTCTGCCCCGTGAGATGCGCATAAAGGACATTGTTGCGCACCTCTTCGATTACCACGTCATCGCGCCGGGAGTTTCCGCGCCGCTCTCCAATCACAGCGCCATCGGCCGCAACTCGCCCAACGTTTCCGTGAACGGTTCGCGGGTGACGCAAAATAGCTATCAGATTAATGGAGTCGACGGGGACGATATCTCTTTGCACAATTTCGGGGATGTAGCCGTTCCTGCACCCGAGGGCACCAGCGAAGTGAACGTGCAAACCTCGTTATATGACGCTTCGGTTACAGGCGCCGGCGGGAGCGTACAGGTGGTCACCAAGAGCGGCAGCAACTTCCTACACGGCAGCGGGTACGAGTACTTTCGCAATGAGGCGTTCAATGCGAATGATGCCAATCTCAAAACAGTTGGGGCGTCGCCCGGTGATGAGGCGCAACCTTTACGGTGCAACGCGGGGCGGGCCGCTTCGCAACACCGGGACGTTTTTATCACGCTCTTGGCTGCGCCCGACCCTCAAATCTCAGTCTGATACGCAGTGTGTATTCTCACAACCTCTTGAAAACAATGTGGCGGAAGCGAGTGGGAGTCGAACCCACCGGCGACATCAAAGATGCCGCCCAACGGTTTTGAAGACCGCGAGAGTCACCGGACTCCATGCGCTTCCACAAAATCCGGTTCGAGTGCCAAGCACGAGCTGCTCACATGATTACACATCACCACGACCACCCAGCAACCCTGCGATCTCCTCTCCGCCATCAAGCGGATTACCCAGTGGTTAACGTTGAACGGCAGTGGATCGATGTGGAATTTCGGGAAAGCGCAATTTGTTCCGCAAATCTTCCCTTCGATTCTTACCTAAAAAATCGCGCGATGCACAGCTCACAAAACTTTTCAATAGACCTCATATGCCATTAGCATCCGCGACACTTTACAGGACACAACCACAGCTTTAGCATTCATCTCGCTCTGAGCTCCGATTCACTGAGAAGTTTTCGGAATCTCCGGCTGTCTTAAGCAGCCGGTTACTACAGGAAGACGATGAGACCGAAACGAACGATTCTCTGTGTCGATGATAATGAGCAGTCACTCTCCATCCGAAAAGTCTTGCTGGAAACCCGAGGCTATCGGGTAATCACCAGCACCGGCGGCGAAGATGCTCTGGAACACTTCAAGCGTGGTGGTGTTGACCTGGTGCTCACGGACCTGATAATGCCCGGGCTCGACGGCACCAAGTTGATCGAAGCCATCAAGGGAATTTCCCCCGAGACTCCGGCCATTCTGTTTTCCGGTAAAGTTCGCATGTGCGAGCAACCCACGCGAGCGGACGTGTTCCTGCCCAAAGGTATGTACGCGCCAGCTGAGTTGCTGGAGCGCATTCGCCTGCTGCTCGTGCGCAAACGCGGGCCCAAACGCCTACCCTCGCGCACTGCGGGCCAAATCAGCGCTGCGTAGCAGTTCAGACGCCAACACTGCAAAGCACAGTACGCGACCAGCGCCTGCACACGCTTCGTGTAATAATCGAGGTCGATGTCCGCTTTCATCGAAGCCGTGGAGTTGCGCAAAACCTACCGTGTTGGCGCTGTTGATGTGCCCGCGCTGCGCGGTATTTCATTCCGCGTAGAAAAAGGAGAATTCGTCAGTGTCGTAGGTCCATCAGGCAGCGGAAAATCAACGCTGTTCTATCTTCTCGGTGGTCTGACCCGCCCCGATTCCGGCCATGTGATCATCGATGGAGTCGACTTTGGCTCCTTGTCGGACGCGCAACGCACCCAAATGCGTAAGCGCAAGATCGGTTTCGTATTCCAGAAGTTCAATCTCCTGCCGACTCTGAATGCCCGCTCCAACATCGATATCGCCCTGGACATCGCGGGGACCAACGGTACGCGCGATGGAGCGTACTTTAACCAGATCGTGAACTTGCTCGGGCTCGAAAAGCGGCTCGACCATCGCCCCGCCGAGCTCTCCGGCGGTGAGCAGCAGCGTGTAGCTCTAGCCCGCGCGTTGATCAACAAGCCGGCTATCGTACTCGCGGACGAACCTACCGGGAATCTGGATTCCAAGAATTCGGAAGTTGTGCTTTCGATGTTGCGCCACTCAAACCGTGAGTTAGGCCAGACCGTGCTGATGATTACTCACAACCCCGAAGCCGCACAGTACGGGGATCGCGTCATCCACATGCGAGATGGCGAGATTGTGGCGCCGGAGCAAGATCCTCAGTGGATCGGCCATCATGAATGAGCGGAGTGCGCAGCTGGATCTCAAAGGTCTAACGCAGCATGGATGACCTGCGAAAACCGATTCTGCCGGGAAAGGGCGCATCCGACTACGAGCGATACTTAAAAACCGACGAACTGCTGGCGCTGCAAAAACATCCCGAACAATTCCTGCATCAAGACGAGCTGACATTCCAAGTTGTGCACCAGGCCTCAGAGCTTCTGCTCAAAGGTGCGGTGTGGGAGCTGGAGCGAGCTCGCGGACACATTGCGGAAGGCGATCTTCTCAACGCCGCACGTTTGGTCCGCCGCGGCAATCAGATGCTCGAATATCCGATCTCCATGCTCCACATTCTGGAGACGATCACGCCCTACGATTACCACCTCATCCGGGCCGGCCTTGGACACGGCAGCGGTCTGGACTCCCCCGGATTCGTAGCCTTGCTCCATATTGGCCCACGACTGGGCGAGGCTTTCCACGCGCAACTGCAGAAAGCCGGCCTGACAGTTCAGGACCTTTATCGCCGACATGTGGAGCTGTTCGGACTGCATGATGTGGCGGAGAGGCTACTCGATTTTGACGAGCGCATTCACCTTTTTCGCTTTCACCACCTCAAGCTGGCGCAGCGGATCATCGGCGGGGGAGTAATTGGCACGATGGGCACGCCGGTGGAGGTGCTCCATCAGCGAATGGAACACCTGTTCTACAAGGAACTGTGGGATATTCGAAATCAGATCACCGAAGAAGCAAACGCATTGGCGCAGAAGCCCGGTGCCCCACACAAATAGATAAATATAAATACATAGGGAGACGCTCTCACCGAGACGGTTTTAGGGGAACTTGCTGCGAGCAGCTTGAAAGGGACTGGAGCACCACTCGGAACGATTTTGAACCAGTTCGTCCCCTCCGGGCTTTCCTTCTACGCTTTACCGTGCAGTAGTGATGCTCCCAGACTGGAAGTCTGGGATCCGGCATACGTCTAGTGAGACGGCGGGGCTGCAAAATCTGGATCGGAATCGAAGCCGAGGCATGGGATCGGCTTCGGAGGTGGCTCTCCGCGTTGCCTTTGGCGCAATTTGGCGCTCAAGATTGTTAGCTATCAAACTGTTGTCCGAAGAAAGAGAGAGCTAGATTTTACCATTCACAAAATCGCGCTGCGCGTCGAGCGTAGCAGATTGGCCCTTTGGCCTAGGAGGTTCTATGTCAGAGATCCCCAGTCTCCCACAAGCCAAATTGCAGTTTCCTGAATGGCAGCTTGAATATCAGGAAGCGCTGTTTGAACTTGATCTCGCAAAATTACCAGAGCGCGTGAGTGCAGCAGAATCGGTGCTCCTCAAGCGCCTGCACGATATTTCGCAAAACCAGAACAGCGCCCTGCCGCCGGATGTGTGCAGGGAACGGCAGAAGATTGAGGACGCACTATCGAACCTGCGCCTCTTGAGGAGAATCAGCAAGGCAGCCTGATTGGCATTAATTCGCTAAGGGCATTGGCGGCTGCACCCGTACTGTAGCGATCTGTACTCAGGCGATCCGTTGCATTTTTGTAATAGGGTTTTTTAGAGTATTGCGGACGCACGATACCTTAACAACGAAGTCACGCGATGCGGCGACCAGAAATGGCTGCCCCGTATTCCTGGCAGGAGTACGGGGCATTTTGGGCTGGGTGACGAACGTGGCTTCGGGCAGTGTGTTGCGGGAATTTTGGCGCGGACGGGGGAGGGCTGCAACATCAGCGCTAGCCCACACAGAACCCTTAAGCCGTCCACGCCATGAGCAAAATTCTCGCGCTGCTACTTAGCTCAAACAACCCCAGTTTTCCACAGGCAAGCGGCGTACTATTCGGCCACTCCTCTAGACCAGAACGACAGGCCCCGTGTCGCACCCAGCGATGCGGGGTTATTTTTATGCCCCGTTTTTTCCACTACGGCGAGCAACTCCTCACGAATCTCGTTCACTCGCTCAATTCGTTCTTCATGCTGTGCTCGTTCGTCAGCGGAGTGATTTTCTTTTATGAAATATTCACGATAGTGTTCTGAAATTTGCACAAGCTCGCGCTGAAGGTTATTCACACGGCTCAAAACGTATGCGCTGTCCATTGATGCGCCTCCGAGGAAGACGGGCGGGAGGACTCACGTAGGAACCCGTTATGAAGAAATGATGGGCAAATCCTCCCCGCCCAGTTGTCAGCAACCGGAGGCGGGGGCAGGCAATGGCAGAAGCGCCGCACCGCTGCTAGTGTCTCGCCACATTCCCCCGCTGCTCGTAGCCTTTGATTCGACTTTGGTGGCAGGGTTGCGTGCGAGCTCGTCGAAATCGAGAGTAGAAGGCACGCAGTAGCGAGACACGTAGAATCAGAGAATTAGAAAGCATTTTGCCGGTAGAGGACGTTTAGAGCAGGCGGGTACTGGTTCCGTTCCCGGATTCGTTCCCACGAAGGCGGGTGTTCTTCCGGCGGGAACAACTGCTGAGCGTGATACACGTGGTATCATTCTTCACAGCATATTGAGTGGCTGACAAGGGGTTCCCCACCCCGGAAAAGAGAGCCACGACAACTACCGCGAATCCAAATGCGAAACTGGCCTTCGGGTCAGCAGTCGTACTACTTTTCTTAAGCGGACTAGCTTCGGTCTTCACTTTTGCCAATCTACAGCGAAGTGAGCGACGGGTGGACCATTCGCACGCCGTGCAAATCACCCTCGCTAAATTAGCATCCGCTGCGGCACGAGCAGGGAGAGCACGTATGGGCTACGTGCTCACGCGCAGTGAGCAGTTCCTTCCAGAGTATGAGACCAACGTTGCTCTCCTTCCAAAATTGATACAAAGATTGACCGAATTGACGAGAGATAACCCGGTTCAACAGGCAAACTGCCAACGTCTTGGCGAGTTCACCATAGGCAGGTTGCGGATGTGGGAAGACACGATCAAGTCGGCCAAAAACGGGCAATTAACCCCTGTCGAGGCAATAGCAACGGTACAAGTATCATCTTTCGGCGCTCAGATTGCTGCACTCACGGATGTGATGAATGCCGAGGAATCCAGATTATTAGCGGAGCGAGAGAGCATTGCAGCTCTTCATTTTCGGATTGTAATTTTGGTCCTCGCCCTTGCTTTCGCGGGATCGCTTCTGTTGTTCTTCGTGCATTTTCAACTGCTGCGAAACGAACTAGAGCAGCGCCGTGCAGCAGAAACGACAGCGATCAAGAGCCAGCAAGCGGCCCGGAATCTCAGCGTGCGCTTGATGCGGTTACAAGACGAAGAGCGACGCAAATTTTCCCGCGAATTGCACGACAGTCTCGGTCAGTATCTCGTCGCTCTGAAGATGAATCTTGGGCAAAACAAGGCCTCAGGTGCGCAAGCCGAGTTAATCGCTCAGGCGTTGCAACTCACCGATGAAGCGCTTTCAGAAGCACGGACTTTATCCTATCTGCTGCATCCTCCAATTCTCGACGAAGCCGGATTCGCCTCCGCTTCGCAATGGTTTGTCGAGGGTTTTTCGAGGCGCAGTGGCATCAACGTGGAAATTGATCTCCCGAAGAATCCAGTGCGGCTGCCCAATGATGTCGAACTCACGCTCTTCCGCGTACTACAGGAAGCACTCACGAATGTGCATAAGCACTCCAAGAGTACACAAGCTCACGTCTCAGTTTCCTACGGGTCTGGCTACGTCACATTAATGATTTCGGATGCGGGAAAAGGGATTCCGAGAGAACAGTTGTCTCGCTTGCGGGAAGATGGAACTCAGGCTGGAGTCGGCCTTAGCGGGATGCGGGAAAGAGTGCAGGAACTCGGCGGGAACCTTAAGATCGAATCCCGAAAAGGAACCACGCTGATCGTCACGATTCCAGTTGCGACGGAGGTGCAGGAAAAGCAGCAAGCAGCTGAACCCAACACGGTTCAGCCGCGCTGAAGTAACCTGCTCCTGACCGATACTCGCAAGGATAAACGCATTACCGAGATCCGAAATGCAGGTTTGGAACTGATTGTCCCCAAATTGGCAGACGGTCTTTCGGAGCTACAAGCTTTGAAGCTTGAAGCGGAATTAATCAGTGCTTTCGGAACCGAAGATTCAGGAGGCATCCTAACCAATTCTGTACAGCCGTCTGGCACTTTCCAAAGATCTGCCAAGAATGTCAATGTTCCACTCGGAATCCGGGTCGTCATTCGCAATCAAGAATTGTTTCGCACAGTTGGGACAAGTGGGTCAGCAAGGGTCAAATTCTAGTCCCCCTTTGTTACCTTCGTACATGTACCGTGGACATGTACCTCTGGCGCTTCCCTGAGCCTATATTTCTTTCGCTGTATCCGGCCCCTTATATCCCGGTTCGGGGGTTTCAATGGACTACACGTACGTCCGGCTTGCTCCGTGCTCACACGAGTGTGTTGACCGCCCACACCTGCCCTGTGCTGCCTGCCGATGGGCATGGGAGACATTGCTTCCGCCCAGCCTTCCTCCACGACCCACACGGCCTCCAACACACAAACTAGCCAAGGTTCTTGAATTCCGGCCTAGATTACCGGAGCAACTTGAGCTGCCCTTCCCACTAGCAGACGCTGATGTCAGGCGCGCGATTTAGAGGACCAATGAAAAATCACATACCTACCGCAGCAGAACTTTTGCAATGGCGAGCACCAGTGCAGCCCTTCCCCGCGCCATCACGCAAAAAGCGCATTCTGGTCCTGGAGGCAGAGCAAACAATGTTGGAACTCATAGCAATCGTGCTCTCCCGTGCTGGTTATGAAGTTGAGACGACACAGAGCAATGAAATCGCGTACGACTGGTATTTGCACCGGGGACCATACAACTTGGTGATGGCCGGATTGAGTTCTGCCAAGGGAATGACGCTGTTAACCCGCATCCGCACAGTCTGCCCGACTCAGTCTGTGGCTATCCTGACGGCTTGCAATGACGAGATCTTGTACGAACTAGAGCTGTTAAACGTCCCCGTTCTGCTTAAGCCATTTGTCCCCTTGGATGAACTACGAACCTTTGTCAAAGAACAGCTCTCCCAAACATCAGCGCCTGTTCAGTAGGATGCGTATGTTTGCTACTGCAGAGAGGGGGAAGCCGGCGTCAAGATACTGCTGTTTCATCGCCGGAAGACACGGTAAAGAGAAAGAAGAGCACTGGAACATGAGGTCAACTTCGAGCCTCCAATCCTTTCCGAATATAGGTGAAACAACGCGAATTGCCCCGCGTCTCACTCGCAAGATGCGAGGCTTTTCTATTCATGCCGCTGTGCCGTCTACTGCACCGAGCTTGCGACAGAAGAAAAGACGTTGTTCGCGTTGCCGCCGATCAGCCGAATCGTGCCGACGACAATCACCAGAATAACCGCCAACATCACGGCGTATTCCGCGATGTCCTGACCTCTCTCATCGTTCCATAAGGTGAGCATTGAAACTCCTTTTTCTGGGCTGGTAGGACGAAGAGACAGGGGAGGGTCAAACCCTGATTGGCGCTAGTACATCTATGCTAGCCCTGCACTTGAGGGAGTCAATAAGGTGTATACCTGAGTTTCTGTGCGACACGACGGTTCAAGGTTTTGTGACCGCTGCCCTCCCCCTTCCCGTCCCGCCTAGTTCTCTCAAGCCCACGAATCCAGATTTCCGAAGCTCGCTGCGATCTCACTCTGCCAAAGAAGAGTTCGAAAGTGAAGCAACGGCTCGGACATTGGAGCGGCGTTAATGGACGAACAGAAATATCAGAGAAAATATCCCGACATTGCGGATCTGCTCCATGAAACGGACATGACGTACGCCGAAATTGCCCGGAAGATCGGGGTAACGAAGCAATATATCCATTGGCTTAACAAGCGATTGGGCCAATTCGGTCGCCCAACAAGATCGAAGGCCGCTATTAGAACAATTAAGGCAGCGGATGAAGCATTGAAGAGGTTCGCAACTGGCCTGGTTGGATCTCCGAGCTGAAGCAACGTCTGAATGCTAGTTCTTGAATGTCTGTACGGATCCTTTGGTCGGGGAGCCTCTCTCTTGCAGCAAGCGCTTGATGAGCAGCCGATTGATTTCCCGGACGAGTTCTAACAACCGGTCTAAATCCTGCTCCGTCGCAGCCTGCTCACATAAGCTGCACCAATGTTCGCTCTCGGCATCCATAACTCTACGCGGCCTCCCAGCTACAGCTCAGATTCTTGAGTAAACGGAGCTTTGAGAGCGCGTCTTCAATCTTCTCTCGTTCTTTCCTAGCGTCCCGGTGTGCGTGATGACACGGAGGCGCTCAAGTAGCACAGATTCGGCCACCCTCATGCGCTGCGGTAATTTCGTAACGTCGAGTTCGAACAGTGCAGCCTGGTATTCACGCTGCCATTCTGGAAATTGCAATGTTGCTATTGTGGGAGACTGGGGTGCTGCAAAGCAGGCGGACATACGGCTCCTGTGAAACTAGGGGACATTAAGCCGTTCGAATCCGTCTAACGCTAGGGGCGCAAGGTTATGAATGTGCAAAACCGTACCACATTCTTGGCTGCGGAACGTGCGCCAAGGTGTGCCAAACTTATCCGCGTCTGCGCCCTTTTGCTGTCCTTGTTCTCTCGCCCATTGCACCTCTGCCATTCTCAGGTACGCTAAAAGCGGCTACTGACGCGGATTTCAGACTGTATAATCATCACAGCGGATGAACCCCAGCTTCTGGCCAGGCTTTAATGGAGCTGGGGATTTTATTTTGCATCGGCGGAAACGCTGGGTGCCATTTCGGGGCCTCCTATGAAAATCCACGATTCACAAGATGCCCGTCGCATGGTAGCGCGGCAGCGAAGTTGTGAAGGAACAGCTTTCGA
>Ga0075423_10005247_pt1 | contig 12081 bp, 21 predicted proteins | sample SoiMethybrSBSTD2_FD_80114 | JGI IMG/M metagenome (GOLD analysis project Ga0075423, IMG submission 80114) | Bulk soil microbial communities from a Populus tree surrounding site in Tennessee, USA - Soil MetaG P. TD hybrid SBSTD2 | ecosystem: Environmental > Terrestrial > Soil > Tree plantation...
ACTTAACCCCGACTCAAGAAGCTGTCCCTCCAGCTTAAACAGGACTTTACTCCTGTCGTCCTGGGGATGGGGCTTCCGATGCAACTGCTTCTTGACGTGTTGGGGGACTGGGTTTTGGAGCAGGATCTGGGCCGGGGAATGGGCCTCGGTGGGTAGGGGTGGCAAGTGGTCCCCCATTTCAGGAAGGGCGATGGATTTGAGCAGATCAGCGACTATGTCCACCTCGTACGGTTCATCACCTGCCCATAGCGTCTGCACCTTGAACCGCACCCCGCGCTTGTGGTTGATCGTGCCGGGGATGCGCAGCACTTTGGTCAATCCCCATCCGCCCTTGTCCGCACCGGTGAGATAGGTAACTCGTTGGTTGAGCTTCCTGTGCAGATCCGGTTTGAGATACCTGTCGAGAAGCCACGCAGCCTGATACCGTCCCGGGCTCGTCTCCCAGGCAATCGTGGGTCTCAGGAAATCAGGGCACTGAGGATCCGCTTCGTCGAGGTCTGCGTAAAGCCAAGGGCTTGCAAGTGTGTTATCTCCCTCGCGGCGGGGTGAGTCGAAGGCATTGACTGCGAAGTACATGTCATACTCGCGCCAGTCAGTCGGCATCGCGTTCTTCGGGTTGTTCGTTCTCGTCGGCGACCATTCCTTCCATTCGCCCTCCCTGGGATCCTTGCCGCAGACGAAGCGAAAGCCTGGTTTCTGTCGTGTCCAGATGCGCCCGACAACACTCATCCTGCTCCTTTTGTTGGTTTACCAAACGCACATACATTATCATCCGGGAAAACACCGACGTCCGATCTGGCATTTTGTTTGTGTGGTACAGAAAACGTAGTGCTGGGAAGATTTGACCTGAAGATCTTGGGTTGATTGAATGTATGTACGTCAACGCAACGGGGAAAGGAGATAAGATGATCGTTCCCCAGCCCATCGTAAAGTGCCCCCCTCTCACGAACAGGGATTGGGCACAATTCGTAAATGACGTTCGTGACCGCGTCGGAATCAAGGGCATCTCGCGCTCAGAGCAACAAGAGATGCAGAAGCGCTTCGACGCCCGCACCCAGTAAACCCAACCACAAAGGAGGAAGTGCTCGTGAAACGCGAGAAGCTAGAGAAGAAGATTTTCAAGCAGGTCAGCAAGGTCAAGCCACCGAAGGATCATCGGCTCACGGTGAACCACAAAGCCGGCGATCACTTCGCCACCGTCACGGTGCAGCGGATCAGTCGTAATCCCAACGACCTGCACCAAGCTCAGCACTACACGGTCACGGTAATACAAAGCCGATGACCACCGAGTACGCGGTCGAACACGCCCGCTGGCAAGTCCTGTGGGTGGTCACCAAACCTAAGAGACGCATCGTCGTAATTGAGTGCGAGAACAACCTCGCGGAAGCACGGCGCATCTATCAACTAGCGAAGGATTCGGGCAAGCACTATCCCACCCTCCGCTCAGCGAACGTCGCCTTCCCCCCGCCTGAGAAAATCGAGGAGAAGATCCACGCGTACAACAGGCAGATGGTGTTCTGGTGCCCGTTCTGCATGGAGCTCAGACGATTCACGAAGTTCGACGGGTTCCACAGTGAACTATCGGGAGCATGGGTGGAAGTGCCGCAGTTCTACTGCTGCCCCATGTGTGACATCTCCATTCACCACGGTCAGGTGAAGCAATACAACCCACGAGCAGCAGAGCTTGCAGTCAAGAGCAAGCGCCTGCGGAGAGGAAAATCCAGTGGACGAACACGTAGAAGAAGGCGCGTTTGACAACCTACCCCCCGCAATCCGGGAGCTGTTAGAGCAGCATCCCCTAGAGGTCTCAGCAGCAACCGACGACGAGCGCGAGGTGTACGCACGTGCCGAGCGGGGGAGATGTATGACGTGCGAAGGGGAGCTGAAGGAGAACACGATGGCAATGGTCGCCAGGCAAGGCACCATCTTCCTCGCATGCTCGGGTCAGTGCATGACCGATATGCAAGTCGTGGGATGGATCGAGGAAGTACACGACGACATCCTGTCCGCAGTCAAGTTCCGGGGAGGAGGCGATGCAGATGTACCCGAATCAGAAGAGTAACTTCGGTCGAGGCATCATCGTCGGGTGCATCATCGGGCTGAGCATGTGGGCGATCATCGTGGGGGTTGTCCTGGTGTGGACGGGGGTGATCTGATGATCCAGGTTAAATTACTACTCGACTACCTGTGGAAGTCTACCTCAATCACTCTCCAGTCGTTTGAGATAACGAAGAGGAGCACTGGCAAGTGGTATGTGTTTGTCTACTTCGAAGATGAAGAGGGGACCCAGTGCGACTTCAACTGCGAGGATGAAAGCCTTGAAACCGCAGCCGCCGACGTCTACGAACAGGTGGGTGAGTGGATGACGGAATGACGTCGGAGTTGGCGTGCCAGTGCGTCAGATAGAGGAGTAGCCCATTATGGTAAAGTCTACCAATGGGTTCCATACATCTCACATGCGAGGAATGCGGTAATGAGTACACACGTTCACCATCCCAAGCTGATCGCTCCCGCTTTTGTTCTCGATCTTGCTTGCAGACGTGGCTTTCGCGTGAGCGGCGCCCCAAACACAGAGCACCCTGGCTACGCAGACTTAATCGTCAGCCGGGACGAAATGCCCGTATTGCGGCTCAATCTGCCCAGAAGCGGGCAGTCAGGGCTCGCAGGCGTCGGGGTCAGAGATACGTCAGGCGTAAGGGCAAGCATCTACACCGCCTCCTTGGGTCGTCCATTGCAGGACGAGATCTCACGTTTGACGAAGTCGTCCACCACATAGACGAGGATCCACACAACAACGACCCAGCTAACCTTCTCATTGGGATATCGAAAGCCCAGCACGGCTGGATCCACTCACAACTACGAAAGGAACGACGACCAACAGTGATGGGACTGAGACGAAGGGGAAAGTACAAGTTCCAGACGCGACCATATAGACACCAGGTCAAGGCACTCAGGAAGCTACTCCGCAACGGCAGCGGCGCCTTGTTCATGGATATGGGGACCGGGAAATCAAAGGTCGCCATCGACTTCGCCAATTGTCTATACCTGCGCGACGGCATAAAGAAAGCAGTCGTCGTGTGTCCGAAGTCGGTCAAGTCAGTCTGGCGCATAGAGATCCCCAAACACACTCCCGCGAAGCTGCGCGGCAAGATCGAATGGAAGATCGTCAGCTACGACGAGCTCATCGACATTGAGCGCTACGACGAGGAGAACGAGGAGTCGGTCATCTACGAGGGCGAGGTCCACGAGATAGTCGAGTGGATCGCAGACGGGAAGGCGCTAGTCGTAGGGGACGAGTCACACAAGTTCAAGTCCCCAGGCGCTCGCCGCACCAAGGCGATGATGAGACTGGGTCGCACCGCTAAGCACAAGGTCGCCCAGACGGGCACGTTCGCCCCCCGCTCCCCGCTCGACCTCTTCGCCCAGTACAAGTTCATCCACGAGGGAATCCTCGGGTCCGACTTCAACAACTTCAAGAAGAAGATCGCCGTCTGGGGCGGGTACGGAGGCTACACCCTGCTCCGGTACATCAATCTCAAGTGGTTAAAGCGTCGTGTCGCGCATTGTACGTTCATGGTCAAGAAGGATGACTGTCTCGACCTGCCCTCGAGAACGCACGAGATAGTCCCCGTCGATCTTGGTCCGACTGCGCGGAAGATTTACAACTCAATGGCGACTGATGCCATCGCTGAGTTCGAGGGCGAGGAGTTGGTGGGGGATCTGCCAATCGTGCGGGTGCTCCGTCTGCTTCAGATCGCGCAGGGGCACTTCCGCACAGAGGACGGATGGAAGCGCATCGACCATGCCAAACTCGAGATGTGCCACGGTCTGTGTTCGGACCTGTACGAGAACGAGCGGAAGAAGATCGTCATCTTCGCCAACGAGAAGTACGACTTGAAGGACGCAGCGTACGCGGCGAAGTTGGCTGGATACAACATCCTCCTCTTCCACGGCAAGACGCCCGAGCACAAGCGAGAGCAGAAGCTCGCGGAGTTCGACGAGACGGACAAGTACACAGCTTTCGTGGCGCAGGTGGATACCGGTTCGCTGGGCATCTCCCTCACAGCTGCAAGCGAGGCGATCTGCTACTCATGGTCGCGCAAGGGGGAGTCCTTCAGTCAGGCGCCTGATCGTCTACACCGCATAGGGCAGCACCACCCCGTAACCTACTACCACCTGCTCACGCGAGGTACTGTGGACGAAACGAACTTGCTAGGACTCAAGACGAAGAAGAAGGTCGAGGACTTGTGCCTCCGACGCCCCGAACTCCTGATGGGAGTGGAAGGACTGAAACTGTGACACGTCACGGACCCGAGTGGCCCCAGAGTGATAGGCAACAACGACTCAAGGGCAGCTCTCAATGGCCCAACTGGAGTTGCGTGAACTGCCACAAGAAGTACCCGCCGGACACAAAGGTGACCCGGTGCAACGCTGCCCAGGGAGATGGGACTATCTGCGGCGGCTACTTGCAGCGCTGGCGGGACTACGAACGGACATGATGTGACGCGATCCCGTCATGTATAATCGTTAGTGTTACACCGATAACCGGGAGGTTCTCTTGATAATCGTCGAAGGTCCCGATGGGGCTGGGAAATCCACACTGGTCTCTGAGCTCAGTGGTCTATACGGTTTGCAGGTCTTCACCAAGAACGGTCCCGCTCCACGGGATCTGCTTCGAGGGCGCGTGTACTCCGCAGTGGGGAACGCGGTCGAGGGGCGCAAGCCCGTCCGCATCTACGACCGCTTGTTCTTCAGCGAGTTGATCTACGCACCCATCCTGCGGAGCAACGAGCCCCCCGCGTTCCATGTTCGGGAGGAGCGGTACTTGCTCGACGTGCTCGCTGCCATGAAGTGTCCCGTGATCTTCTGCCTGCCATCACTCGAGCAGGTCAGGCACAACGTCTTGAAGAGCGAGCATCTCGAGGGGGTCAAGGAGAACATTCACCACATCTACAACCGGTACTGCACCTTCTACCACGACTTCGCCGGGTGCAAGATGATGTACGACTACAACAACGGGCTCAAGAACTGGGACCCAATCGACCACTACATCGTGACAAGGAGGCTTAGAACATGGGCGTAATGCTCATCGACAACTTCGAGTTGGAGGAACCGTCGCTCAGTAACGACGGACAGTCGATCATCACCTCTGTCCTGGACGCTGACGACGGCAGTCGCTACCTGCTGAAGTGGGACAAGCGAATCGCGGTGATCTTCTGCGAGAAGATGATTCGCTGCGCAGGGATCGAGATAGCAACCAAACTACCAGAGGAGATGAAGACGGATGCCAGATCTGACGGGACTCAGGGAACTGCAAAAAGAAACCCAGGAGTGGCGGGACCGGAACTTCCCGGGCGAGGACGCGGCGCACCAGGCTCTGGGCGTGTGCGAGGAAGCGGGGGAGATAGCCCACGCAGTCCTAAAGATGGACCAAGGAATCAGGGGTGACAAAGAGAAACACCTGCTCGACCTCGAAGATGGGATCGGGGACCTCATCATCTTCGCGATGGGTCTCGCCACGAACTACAACCTCAACATCGCCGAGTGCCTGCAAGAGACCTGGAACCGGGTCAAGGAACGCGACTGGAAGAGGAATCCTGTAGATGGTAGCTAATTACGCGACCCTCACCGACCTATGGCACAAGACCGCCCACCAAATGCTCTTCGCCAAGGAGGAAGAGCTTGACTTCATCGCTTCCATCGACACCATGCTCTATGACAACGTTCTGTCCTGTGACTCAATGTCTTACAAGTTCGATATGGGTCGGGACCTTTGGCTTACACGAGCACGTTTCACCGTCCTCCAGAGAGATTACCTGGACCTGTATGAGCTCGAACAGTTTCTTGATCGTTGCGAGTCGATCGGTCTTGGTGAAGCGAAGCGTGGGGTGGTCACTCAGATGTTCTGTAAGACTCATCGCCGCGCGGCGAAGAAGTACAGGTGGGGGAACTGCATGATGGCGTTCACTTTCCGAGGAGGAAACAAGTATGAGAAACCGACGCTGGTTCTACACTCACGCGTGTCGTACATCGCTTACATCGGGGGTCTGGATCTTGCGCTTTGCCATGTACTTGCTCGGGAAATCGGACGCCGCATCGGGTGCAGTCCTAAGGATATCGCCTTCCGGTGGCACGTTGACTCTCTACAGTTCCACGGATTTAAGTCCATCCCATACCTCTTCCGATTCGGTCTCGATGATGTGCTTCGGGGCGAGACAGGAGAATATCCGTCGGGGGATTATCCCACGCTTAAACTAGTCAGGCGATGGTGGCGTGGGATGGTCTCTGACTTCGAGGCTGATGTTCCACTGGAGGCGCAGAAGTACGGTCCCCTCCGACGCATCCGCAAGCGCTACCAGGAATACATGACCGGCAACCCACTTCCCAGCGTACCAGTCAAGACACTCAACTTCCAACCGCTTAGAGAAAGGGGGTGAACCATGACCAAGCGAACGACGACAAAGAAGAGTCGAGTCCGTCAGAAGATAGATCAGGCGGATAAGATCATCGAGGAGCAAGTCGAAGTGATCGACGAGCAACTCGAGAGGGTGCAGCGTATGCTCCGTCCGTACGAGCAGCTCAAGGATCGAGAGAACAGGCTACGTGCGGCGCGACGTGCACTGCTAGGAGGTAGCAAGAGCACAGGTGAGGGATCCGGCAAACTCCGTCAAGAGGACATTGTCGAGTACCTCAAGAACCACCCTGGGCAGACGCCCGGGCAGCTCGCTGAGCACTTCGGTGTGACGCAGACCACAGTCAGCAGCCACCTCTACCGAGGCAAGGGCGAGCGTTTCCTTGCCAAAGAGGGGCGGTACTACCTCAGGGATCCCAAAGCGGGGATCAACACAGTCGAAGACCTCGATGAGGCATACATCGAAGAGGAGGATGACGAGTAGTGGCAGCAACCTGGACTAACCTCAACATTCAGCAGAAGAAGATCCGAATGGCACTCGAGAAGTTGACGCCCCCCGAGCCCGACGACGAGTACGAGGCAACGAGGCGCCACACCATCGACGCCATGAAGAAGCAAGAGGACTACGTCAGTTCGACCATCGAGAACCGGTCGGACGTGGACGAGTGAACACCTGCCGACACTGCGGGTACCGAATTGATCCCGGATGGGTGGAGTGCCCGCAGTGCGGTGGGGATTTAGTAGATCCACCGAAGGAGGAAGTAAATGGAGTGGCAGATCACAGTGACTCAGTCGGAGGCGAAGGAGCTGGTGAACAAAGTGGACAAGTACCAGAAGCAGAGGCGTCTGAGGAGGGCGAAGCCGGAGGAGATAGTCGCCCTCATACTCAGCTCCCTCGGAATTAGGATCCTCAAATGATCCGACCTCCATACAGCGATTTCTCCGACATCTACAGAGACCTGCTCGGTCGGTTGATTGACGCTCCCTCTGTGGACGTAGGGGAATGGCATGCACAGAAAGTCGAGGGCATCCCGCAAGCAGTGAGTCGTGAGCTGCGCAACACGGTGTTCGAGATGAGGATGCCCATCACCGAAGCCGAGCTAGCAAACTACATCATGCCCAACCTACCCTGGGCGGAGGATCACTTTCAGGAGCGAGTCTCCGGACTCCCCATGAATCCCCCGCCCTCACACGTCAACTGGCCTTGGGCATCAGCGAACGAGAAGCACCAGACACAGGACGGGGAGGCGTTCAGTCACAGCTACCCCGAAAGGTTCTGGCCCCGGTACGCGGGTCCGAATCAGCACTTCCGCGAAGTCGATGGGCAGCCCAAGCCAGTACCGATCCATGGCATTCGCTTCGACTACGGCGACTTGCGCCACGTGGTGATGAAGCTGGGGGACAGTCCCCTCACCCGCCAAGCGTACCTGCCTGTGTTCTTCCCAGAAGACACGGGTGCACACCACGGCGAGCGGATCCCCTGTACGTTGGGGTACCACTTCCTCGTACGCGATGGGCTCATGCACGTCACGTATCTCATCAGGTCGTGTGACTTCGTTCGGTACTTCAGGGACGACGTCTACATGGCTGCTCGGCTGGGTCAGTGGGTGGCAGTACAACTGGATCAGGTCATTCCCGCCACACTCACGTTCCACTGCATGAGCCTCCACTGTTTCGAGGGGGATCTGCCGAAGCTGAGGAGGGAATATGCGCCCAGCAAATAACCGCGTGAGACTCACACGATCAGAGCTTTGGGTCGAGCAAGCGAAGCTCTACGCCAGGCGCTCGACGTGCCCACGCGCACACGTAGGCTGTGTGATCGTTCGGAACAAGAGAGCGATTGCGGCTGGGTATAACGGTGCCCCGCCTGGACTCCCCCACTGCGAAGACGTTGGGTGCGATCAACCAATGGAATGGTCAACTCGAGGAGTGATGGAAGGTGGTCCTGTATGGCAACCCTCTCAAGGGTGCCGTCGAGCGGTACACGCCGAAGCCAACGCCATCGCTCATGCTGCCAGGTTCGGGATCAGCATCGTCGGTGGGGTGTTGTACTGCACTCATGAGCCCTGCATGCCATGTTCCCAGCTGCTTGTCAGCGCTGGCATAGCGGGTGTGTACTGGGCTGAGGACTACAAGAGGAACTCGGGACAGGAGCTACTGCGTCAGGCAGGGGTTGAGTTAATTGGACTTTAGAGACAAGATACGCAACCCGGATTGCACACTCTGTCCCCTGCACGAGAGCGCAGAGTTCGTGTGTCTGATGGGGAGCGGACCAAGAAAAGCGGAGGTGATGATCGTTGGCGAAGCACCGGGCGCAAGGGAAGACGAGAAGCATAGAGCTTTCGTGGGGCCTGCGGGTCAACTCCTGGATGAAGTCCTCGAAGAGGCTTCTCTATCCCGAGAGGATTGCTACGTCACTAACGTCGCTAAGTGCCGCCCTCCGGATAACCGTACTCCCGAGAGGTCGGAGATTAAGACATGCGTATCGGGGTACTTCTGGGAGGAGGTCGACAGGGTTAAGCCCGATTTCATTCTACTTCTCGGTAACAGCGCGTTGCGAGGAGTCGTGGGACGGAGCGGTATTACCAAGTACAGGGGTACGGTTTACGAAGTACCGTTCGGAGGGGGTGGAGGGGGAGCGACTGTCCTTCCTACGTTTCACCCTGCGGCTGTTCTCCGTAACCCTCGACTGGGACTTGAGCTTCGGGCGGACGTACAAAGACTATCACGTATGGTCCGTGGGGTGGACTCGGAAGTTCGGACGCGAGTATTCCTCATCCGGAGCACGGAGCAGCTGAAGAAACTACGAGCCAAGTTGATGGAAGCGGAGGAGATAGCGTATGACCTCGAGACGACGGGTCTTCAGGAATGGAAGAGTGACGCTCGAATCGTTACTCTCGGAGTCTCGTGGAACGAAGGATCTGGCGCCGTGGTTCCGCTATTCCATAGCGCTTCACCTTGGCGTGACCCGGACCTGGCACTGCGTTATCTCAAACCTGCCTTCGAGCGCGGAGACTGTAAGTACATCGCGCATAACGGGAAGTTCGATGCTCGGTGGCTGGCGAGAAACGGAGTATTTGTACGTCAATCTTCGGACACGATGCTGGCGGCGCACATACTTGAGGAGAATCGCTCTAAGGGTCTCAAGCCTCTCTCCCAAGTAATTCTTGGTGCTGATGCGTACGACATAGGGGAGGATGTCAGAGACGCGTACAACGTCCCTATCAAGCGCCTCGCTACGTACAACGCGAAGGATTGCGACTACACACTACGCCTGTACCACCACTTCAGATCCCAGCTCAAGGAGGAACCTCGCACCGCTCGGGTCTATCAGAAACTGATGATGCCCGCGTCCAATGTTCTCACGAAGGTCGAGCTGCGCGGTATCTACGCAGATCGTCAGCGACTCAAGACCCGCTACGCTCAGTGCCTGGAGATACGCAATCGACTCATGCGTTACATGTGGCGGTACCTGCCCAGGGAGAAGCGCCCCTACACCCGACTCGCTAACAACGAGGAGGGCTTTAACTTCAACAGTCCACAGCAAATCGCAGACTGGTTCTTCAACGACCTCGGTCTGCCTATCCTAGAGGAGACAGCGAAAGGTGCCCCTTCAACGAGAGAGTCTACGTTACTTCAGCTTGCTAAGAAACACCCGGCACCACGAGCCCTACTCAAGTATCGCAAGTGGTCCAAGTACGAATCAACCTACCTCTCACCGTGGCTCTTTGAGGAGGTTGATGACCGGAGCCGTATCCATACCACTTACAAACTGTTCGGAACTGTCACCGGAAGACTTAGCTCGTCGGATCCAGCTCTCCAGAACGTTCCCCGTAATACATTCATCCGGGGAATCCTTGGTGCTCCACCTGGATGGACGTTCGTGGAAGCTGACTACTCACAGATTGAGCTCCGAATCGCGGCGATGCTTGCTCGAGAAAACCGTATGCTCCGCAAGTTCCTTGCTGGAACAGACATCCATCTGGCGACGGCAGTTTCAATCACCGGGAAACGACCACAGGACATAACCCCTGAAGAACGTAAGATGGCGAAGGCGGTTAACTTCGGCTTCCTCTACGGAATGGGGTGGCGGAAGTTCATCGTGTACGCGCTCGACAACTACGACGTGGAGGTGACAGATGGTGAAGCCAGGGGATTCAGGAACAGGTTCTTCGAGGAATACCCCGCCTTCAAACCCTGGCATGATCGACAGCGACGACTTGCCCAGCGCTATGGTCGAGTTCAATCTCCCCTCGGACGAGTCCGTCACCTGCCCGACATGCAGAGCGCAAATGAGAACGTTAAGGCTGAGTCGGAGCGACAGGCTATTAACTCACCAGTGCAGTCCTTTGCGTCAGATCTCATGCTTCTGTCCCTTGTGCGGCTCGACGCTCTACTTCCCAGCCGGGCAGCTTTTATTGTGGGAACAGTACACGACTCCCTCCTCTTCCAAGTCAAGAACAAGGCGCTTCAATCTGTGGTTCCGATCATTCGTGAAACGATGGAGGATCCCACAGAGGTGAAGAAAAAGTTCGGGGTCGACCTCACAGTTCCAATCGAGGTCGAGATAAAGGCAGGACAGCACTGGTCAGAAGGAGAGGTGATTACATGACCAGATTACCAGCACTCGTGGTTCTCGCTTTCTTGGCGATAGTGTCAAGTGCGGGAGCTGCGACGTACCAAGTACAGTCCACGAGCGACGACGATGCGTGGCTGCAATTGCATGGTTTCACACCAACAGCCACAGTTGAGGTTAGCGATGAGCCGATAGATTACAAACTACCGGACCGTTGCTGGCACGCTCGCGTCTTTGCGGGACTGAAGGGATACAACGGGAAGTACGATGTATGGGCATGGGAAAAAGGTATCGTCTGCTCCCTGAACGGGAGGATAGACGAATACCATCTCCGTCACGGCAAGGGCTCAGTGGGGTCCTGGGGTGACGGTCCCTATCCCAGCATCGCTTGGTGGAAGTGGGCAAAAGGTGACCACCGTGAAGTTCATGGTCACTACCAAACTGACTGGGTTATGGGATACGCCAATTGGGGTGTGTTCCTAGACCTGTGGCAGTACTTCTCAAAGCGAGTTGATCGCAAGGTCCGCTGGCACCACTATCCAGCACCATGAAAGGAGGAGTGATGAGAAAACTCCTACCACTCATAGTGATCGCCGCATTGGTCATTGGAGCGGGGTCAGCAGCCTTTGCTCTGATTACCAACGACGACAGCAACTGCCATGAGCAGACGGTTGCGGTTGCGAAGGCGATTCACGGTAATGACTCCCTGACTGTCGTGAACCCCCCCGAAGGTTCCGTCGCTCAGGGTGGAGGGCAGAGGATCACAGTCACCGGGCATCAGGCTAAGTTGCAGGGTCCCGGGAAACTCGAGGTCGTCTGCAAGTGAAGCATGCTGTGGTCTCCCGATCCGGGGGTCGGGGGGCTACGGTTTCTACGAAAGGAGATTGTTATGCCTGACCCCGCACCCCCTGGGGAGAATGTGGAGCGGTGGCCGGATGAGATTCGCGTCACGCTGGAAACGGCGCGATGGTGGTCGGGCCATGATCCTCCCGGTGAATCCCGCGCCTATGTTCCCGCCGACCAAGCCGCGCGGGAGCGGGAGGCGCACCGCAACCGCATAGCGGGCCGGGACGCTTATGCCGACAAGCTGAAA
>Ga0075423_10005248_pt1 | contig 12080 bp, 9 predicted proteins | sample SoiMethybrSBSTD2_FD_80114 | JGI IMG/M metagenome (GOLD analysis project Ga0075423, IMG submission 80114) | Bulk soil microbial communities from a Populus tree surrounding site in Tennessee, USA - Soil MetaG P. TD hybrid SBSTD2 | ecosystem: Environmental > Terrestrial > Soil > Tree plantation...
AGGGGCGCTTCGGCGGAGACCCGCAGATCCTCGGGAGGGCACTGTCGCTCAGTGCCGGTGTGTTCACCGTAGTCGGCGTCCTTCCTCACGACGTCGTCTACCCACCGTGGACGGATGCGCAGCTGTACTTTCCGCTCACGACCGTCGCCGCCACCGACCACGCCCTCGCACAACGCGGCTTCCACGCCGACTGCCGCATCATCGGACGTCTCAAGCCGGGGATCACGCTGGATCAGGCGAAGGCCGAGCTGGACGGCGTGGCGCAGCGCGAGGCGACGGCATACCCAGAGTACAACGCGGACTGGACGTCGGTCCGGCTCATCCCGCTGCGGGACGAGATCCTCGGTGACACCGCACAGCAGTTGCTCGTGCTCGTCGTCGCGGTGGCCCTCGTTCTGACGATCGCCTGCGTCAATGTGACGAACCTGACCCTGGCTCGCGCCGGCGCGCGCGGCCGCGAGCTCGCCATCCGGGCGGCCCTGGGAGCGGGACGGGGGCGGGTGGTCAGACAGCTCTTCACCGAAAGCGTCGTGCTCGCCTGTTTTGGAGGGGCGCTGGGCGTCGTAGCGGCGTACTGGGCGGTCGCGTTGCTCAAGCAAGCCGCGCCATCGGTATTGCCTCGCCTTGAGACGGTGCGGGTCGACGGCTGGATCCTCGCGTTCGCCCTCGGTGTCACGATTCTCACCGCGATCGCGGCGGGACTGCTCCCGGCCCTCCGGACAGCACGCGCTAATCTGACCGACTCGTTGAAGGATGGCCTGACCGGAGCAGGCATCGCACGGGAGCGGCAGCGGCTTCGGGGGGTGCTCGTGGCCGGCGAGATCGCCTTGGCGGTGATCCTCGTCGCGGGCGCGGGGCTTCTAATCAGGAGCCTGTCGCGGCTGCGAGCGGTGAATCCGGGCTTCGACCCCGAGGGTCTGGTAACATTCGTCATCTTCCCGCCGCAAACTCGCCCACTCAGTCCGGCGGGCTTGACGGCTTTGTACAGGGAGATCGTGGATGCGGCTCGCGTGCTTCCCGGCGTGACGAGTACCGCCCTCACGAATTTCACACCCGGCCCCGGTGGACTGCCGTCCCCCGTCGAGATCGCAGGCCGCGCTCCGGATCCCGTGCGCGACCCCCAGGTGTTGTTGATGACCGTCTCTCCAGGCTATTTCCGCACGATGCGCATCCCGCTCCGCGCGGGACGTGAACTCACCGAAGGAGATCTCAGCGCGGGCCCTGCTGTGATCGTGAATGAAGCTTTTGCGCGCGCATTCTGGCCGGGACAGGATCCAATCGGTCGGCAGCTGACGCTTCACAAGGCGGTTCAAGGACGCCCCGACTTCGGCGAGCCGATGCCCAGCACCGTCGTGGGCGTCGTGGGTGACGTCCACCACTTTGGCCTGGATACGCCAGCGGAGCCACAGGTCTACGTCCCCTTCACGCGCAATGTCTGGGGACACATGATTCTCGTGGTGCGAGCCGCCACTCCACCGGCAGGACTCATTGCGACCCTGCGACGGACGGTCCGCCAGATTGATCCCGACATTCCGATGTCGTTGCCTGGAGGCACATCGGCCGTAGGAACTTTCGACGTCGCCGCGGGCCTCGCGACACGTCGGCTCGACACCTGGCTGCTGGGCAGCTTCGCCGCCTCCGCGCTGATTCTCGCGGCCATCGGCGTGTACGGGCTGTTCGCGTACTCCATCGCCCAGCGACGACGTGAGATCGGCATCCGCGTCGCGCTCGGCGCAAGCCGAGGCCACGTGTTCCGCCTCGTGGTGGGAGACGGCCTGCGACTCGCAGGCTTGGGCATCACGTTCGGCGCAGGGGGAGCGCTCGTGCTGACGCGACTGCTTGCGGGGCTCCTGTACGGGATCGGACCGAGCGACCCAGGGACGTTTATCACTGCCGCCACGCTGCTCGGCCTCGTCGCCCTGCTCGCCTGCTACCTCCCCGCGCGCCGGGCAACGCGGGTAGATCCGGTGGTAGCGCTGAGAACTGATTGAGGGAACGAATGGACACCCTGTTCCAGGACCTCCGCTACGCGCTCCGCCAGCTCGCCAAGAGCCCGGGCTTCACCGCCGTCGCGTTGCTGACCCTGACGCTCGGCATCGGCGGCACGACGGTGATCTTCACCGTGATCAACGGCCTGCTGCTGCGACCGCCGCCCGGAGTGCGGCAGCCCGATCGCCTGGTGGCGATTTTCACGAGCGACTACAGCGGCCCGCCCTACGGGGTATCCTCACTCCCCGATGCCCTCGACTTCGCCGGCCGCACCGAAGTTCTGAGCGGACTCGCCGTCTACAACAACCAGCTCGTCAGCTTCCACGCCGGGACGGAGCCGGTTCGGGCGCTGGCACAGCTCGTCAACGGTGACTACTTCCGTGTCCTGGGCGTCAGCGCCTCGCTGGGCCGCACCTTCCGTCCGGATGAGGGCGTCACCCCCGGCGCGGACCCGGTCGCCGTGCTGAGCTGGGGCTTCTGGCAAAAACTGGGCGGAGATAGCGGCGTGATCGGACGGACCGTTCGTCTCAGCGGGCACCCCGTCACCGTAGTCGGCATCGCCGCGAGAGACTTCACGGGCCTGATGAACGGAGTCGACGTCGGGCTCTGGGTCCCGCTCTCCCAGCTCACGGTGCTCCAGGCCGGCACGCAGGATCTCGTGGAGCGCGGCGCGCGATCCTGGCAGCTGGCGGGACGTCTCCAGCCGGGCGTCACGCTTCAACAAGTACGGGCCCGGTTTGCGACCGTCGCCGGCCAGCTGCACCAGGCCTACCCGCAAAACTGGACCGACGTCCACGATGCCCCGCGTCGCATCACGGTCGTGCCGCAACAGCGGGCGGGGATCTTCCCCCAGATTCGCGGCTCGGTTGTCGGATTCCTGTCGATCCTGATGGTCGTGGCCGGTCTGGTGTTGCTGATTTGCTGTGCCAACCTCGCGAATCTCCTGTTGGCCCGCGCGACGTCACGGCAGCGCGAAATCGCCCTCCGCCTCGCTCTGGGCGCCGGACGTGGACGCCTGGTGCGTCAACTGCTCACCGAAAGTCTGGCGCTCTCGATCATCGGCGCGACGATGGGAGCGTTGCTGGCGATCTGGATCGCGAGCCTCGTCGCGGCCGCCCGGCTGCCCGTCCCGATCCCATTGGCTGTGGACCTCCACCTCGATCCACGCGTGCTCCTGTTTACGCTGGTTGTCGCCTGCGCCACGACGCTGATCTTCGGACTCATTCCCGCGCTCCGGGTCACCCGGCCCGATCTCGTTCCCGCCTTGCGGCGGGATCAGCCGCCGCGGATTGGTGGTTGGCACCGGTTTGGGCTCCGAGATGTGCTGGTCGCGGGTCAGGTGGCGGTGTCCCTCGTCCTGCTCGTCGCCGCCGGGCTGCTGCTGCGCAGCCTTCACAAGGCGCAACAGCTCGATATCGGATTCGATCCTCGCGGGATCGCCCTGATGACTTTCGACCCGTCGGTCGAGGGCTACCCGCCGGCGCGCGCAGGTCAATTCTATGCGACGCTCGTCCAACGCCTCTCCGCCAACCCCGCCGTCCGCGCGGTGTCGTTCACCAAACGGCTGCCGCTCGACATCGTTTTCGAGCGGCGCGGCATCTCGGTCCCGGGGTATCAGCCTCATCCCGGGGAGGACATGGAGTTCGGCGCTATCGACGTCGGGCCGGGATACTTCGCCGCGATGCAGATCCCCATGGTACGCGGCCGCGCGTTCAGCGAACAGGACCGGCCCGGTGCCGCTCGGGCGGTCATCGTCAACGAAACTTTCGCCCGCCGGTTCTGGCCCGGCCAGGATCCGATCGGGAAGACACTCGACAACGGGGGGGACCAGCCGCTGCATGTGGTCGGGGTCGCGCGCGACGGCAAGTACGCTACGCTGGGCGAGGACCCGCGGCCGTTTTTCTATCTTCCCGTGCTGCAAACCATCGACACGCCGCGCCCCGCGATCGATCTCACCGTGATCGTGCGAACCTCACGCGACCCGGCCGCACTGTTGCCCACGCTGCGCGCCGAGGCGCGTGCCATCGCTCCCGAACTCCCGGTCTCGCTCACGACCATGGACCGGCACCTCGGCTTCGCGATGCTGCCGCAACGCGTCGGCTCCACGGTGCTCGCGGTGTTCGGCGCCCTCGGCCTGGCGTTGGCGCTGGTGGGCCTGTACGGCGTCCTGGCGTACGCGGTGGCGCAGCGCACGCGGGAAATCGGGATTCGGATCGCCCTGGGGGCACGGGCCGCGGACGTGCGCAGCATGATGTTGCGCCGCGGCGTGATCATCAGCGCGGCCGGGATCGTGGTGGGACTGCTGCTCGCGGTCGTGGCCGGACGTCTGATCACGCGCGTGCTGTTCGACGTCAGCCCCAACGACCCGGGGACGCTGGCGACGGTCGTTCTCCTGTTGCTCGGCGCGGCCGCACTCGCGGCATACGTTCCGGCCCGCCGGGCGACGAAGGTGGATCCGATGGTGGCGTTGAGGACTGAATGAAGTGGCTAGTGGCTTGTGGCTAGTGGTTAGTGCCTCCAGCGAGACACTCGCCACCGACCACTTAGCCACAAGCCACTGAATGAATTCGTACGCCAACGCGGAGAATCGATGATAGTCTCCGGACATCGGGTGCGAAGTTGGGGCCGAACCTCACAGGAGACGATCATGCTCCCTCGAGCCCGCCCCACTGTGCGCACCTACCGCGACCTTTCCGTATGGCAGCGGGCTATGGATCTCATCGTAACGGTGTATGGTCTCAGTAAACGCCTGCCGAAGGATGAGCTATACGGTCTCACGAGTCAGATTCGCCGTGCAGCCACCTCAATCCCTGCGAACATCGCTGAGGGCCAGGGACGTCGCTATACAGGGGAGTTCCTGCACTTCCTCGGAGTGGCGAGGGGCTCGTTGCTGGAGCTCGAAACCCACCTTTACGCTTCGCAACGGCTTGGGTTCCTGGAACGGGCAGACGTGGACGAATGTCTGGAGCTCGCGACTGAAGTCGGGAAAATGTTGGGAGGGTTGATGCGTCGCCTCGAGCAGCGGATGCCACGCGCGAGTAGTCACAAACCACTAGCCACAAGCCACTAGTCACTGACAAGTTGACCGTATGGCTCCTCCCCCGCATGTCCGTCTCCTCGTCGCCGATGACGACCCCGCCATCCTGGAAGCCCTCCGACTCCTGCTGGGCGGCGAGGGTTTCCAGGTCGAAACCGCCACCTCCCCGGGCGGAGTCCTCGCGGCCATCGAGTCCCGCGATTTCGACGCGCTTTTGATGGACATGAATTACACGCGCGACACGACGGGTGGCATCGAAGGTCTCGACTTGCTGTCGCGGCTCCAGAGCCTGGACGGCACCCTGCCCGTGCTCGTGATGACGGCGTGGGGATCGATCGAGGGCGCGGTCGAGGCGATGCGCCGCGGTGCCCGCGACTACATCGAAAAGCCCTGGGACAACGCCCGCCTGCTGCGGCAGCTCACGACGCAGGTCGAGCTGGGGCGCGCGATCCGCCAGAGCCAGCGCCTGGAGAGCGAGAACCGCACCCTGCGCCGGGACGGCACGCCGGAGCTCGTCGCCACCTCTCCGGCGATGCAGCCGGTGCTTCGTCTCATGGAGCGCGTCGGGCCGTCCGACGCCAACGCCCTGATCACAGGTGAGCACGGCACCGGCAAGGAAGTCGTCGCCCGCTGGCTGCACGCCGCCTCGTCGCGCGCCGCCAGGCCGCTCGTGACCGTGAACCTGGGCGGTCTTGCCGAAGGGGTATTCGAGAGCGAGCTGTTCGGTCACATGCGCGGCGCGTTCACGGACGCGAAGACCGATCGGGTGGGACGCTTCGAGCTGGCGGACGCCGGCACGCTGTTCCTGGACGAGATCGCGAACCTGTCGCTCGCCCACCAGGCGAAGCTGTTGCGGGTGCTGCAGACGGGTGAGCTGGAGCGCGTCGGCTCTTCGAAAACCCGGCGCGTGGACGTCCGCGTTCTCTCGGCGACCAACGCCGACGTGAACGCGGAGATGGCGGCGGGCCGATTCCGCGAAGATCTGCTGTTCCGCATCAACACGATCGAAATCCGTCTGCCGCCGCTGCGCGAGCGCCGGGAAGACATTCCGCTCTTCGCCGCGCACTTTCTGGGCGAGTATGCGGCCCGTTACCGCAAGCCGGTGACGAAGATTCACGCCGATGCCATGCGGGCGTTGCTGGCCTACAGCTGGCCCGGGAACGTGCGCGAGCTGGCGCACGCGACCGAGCGCGCCGTCCTCCTCGCCGAGGGCGATACGGTTCGTCCCGGCGACCTCAACCTGCGCCCGCCGGGTGACGGCGGAGGCCCCGCCCGCCTCGAGGACTTGAGCCTCGAAGAAGTGGAACGGGTCCTGATCCAGAAGGCGATCGCCCGCTTCGACGGGAACGTGAGCGCCGCCGCCAAGGCGCTCGGGCTCTCCCGCAGCGCGCTCTACCGGCGCCTCCAGCGCCACAGCCTCTGACGCGCCGTCGTCCGAACACTCCCCACGAGCAGCAGGTGTTTCGCCTGGCGCTGCTCGGCGGTCTGCCGGCCGTCATCCTGGTCCTCTGGCTGCTCTGGTCGGGCGACGCCAACGACCGGACGCGCTGGACCCTTGCCGTCCTGATCGTCGGGTGCTGGCTCGGCTTCGCCGCGGCGCTGCGCGAGCGGGTGATGCGCCCGCTCCAGACGCTCTCCAACATGCTGGCCGCGCTGCGCGAACAGGACTATTCGCTCCGCGCCCGCCGCCAGAACGCGGAGGATGCGCTCGGCCTCGTCATGCTCGAATTGAACATCCTGACCGACGAGATGAAGGAACGGCGCCTCGGCGCGCTCGAAGCCACGGCCCTGCTGCAACGGGTGATGGGGGAGATCGACGTCGCGGTGTTCGCGTTCGACCAGGACCAGGCGCTGCGACTCGTGAACGCGAGTGGCACGCGCTTGCTGGCACAACCGGCGGAGCGATTGCTGGGGCGCCGCGCCGACGAGCTGGGACTCGGCGCCTGCCTCCAGGGGGACGCGCCCCGGGTGATCGAGCTCGGATTCCCGACGGCACGGGGCCGGTGGGAGGTGCGCCGCGGCGCGTTCCGGCAGGGGGGGCGGCCGCACCAGTTCGTGGTGCTCGCAGACGTGAGCCGGGCGTTGCGCGAAGAAGAGCGACGAGCCTGGCAGCGGCTGATCCGGGTGTTCGGGCACGAGATCAACAACTCGCTGACGCCGATCAAGTCGGTGGCGCAACAGCTTCAGGTGCTGGTGGCCAGGAACGGCGCGACCGAGATGCCGCGCGAGGACCTGGAGCGCGGACTGGATCTCATCGCCAACCGCTCCGAGTCGCTCACCCGCTTCCTGGCCTCGTACGCGCGCCTCGCCCGGTTGCCGCCTCCCAAGGTGGAGCGCGTGGACGTCGCCGCCTGGGTGCAGCGCGTGGCGCGTCTCGAGACTCGGTTGCCGGTCGAGGTGAGCGCGGGACCCACCCTCACCGTCCAGGCGGACGGCGACCAGCTGGATCAGCTCCTCATCAACTTGATCGGCAACGCGGTGGAGGCCGCACTGACCACCGGTGGCGGGGTGCGCGTGCACTGGGAGCCCGCGGGCAAGACGCTCGACGTTATAGTGGAAGACGACGGACCTGGTCTGCCCGAGACGGCCAACCTGTTTGTGCCATTCTTCACCACTAAACCCAGCGGTTCCGGAATCGGCCTGGTGTTGTCACGGCAGATCGCCGAAGCCCACGGTGGACGGCTAACGGTCGCGAACCGGGTTGGGACACGGGGATGCGAGGCTCGGCTCCAGCTTCCGTTGTAAGCGCGCCAAGGATTGACACATCCTGCAAGGATATGGTACTACTCGGCCAGAGCCGAGGAGCTATCATGCGCGACGACATGGGAATCTTTCGCGTTGACGTCGAAATCGAGAACCCCACCCACCCGGGCGAGAAACGAACGCTCAGATCCGTGCTCGTGGACACCGGCGCGGAGTTGTCCTGGGTTCCCACGAGCGTCCTGGAATCGCTCGGTGTGGAGCGTAACCGCAGGTGGTATTTCCGCCAGGCGGACGGAACCGTTCTCGAGCGCTGGACCGGCATCGTCGTGATCACCGTTGCCGGGAAAAGAACGGGGGACGATGTCGTGTTCGGAGAGCCCGGCGACCTGGTGCTGTTGGGCTCACGCACCCTTGAAGGACTCAATGTCCGGGTGGATCCTGTCACCAAACAACTGCTGGACGCCGGCCCCGCACCCGCCGCCGCCGCGGCGTAGGCACAGCAGGATTCCTTCGTAGTCGCTACGGCAGCTGCGCTGGATTCGTGATCATCCCCAGAAACATGATCGTCCCCGACAGATTTTCCCGGATGGCGAACAGGAACGGCCGGTCGACGACGATCGGCTGCGGCACGCTGGTGTAACCGATCCCCACCGCGGTCGCCGCGCCTGCCTCGGTGCCCTCTTCGTTGACGTCCACAAACGTCTTGTGCTTCACGGTCGAGATGCACACCTCCTGTGGCACGTGCATGCGCGTGAAATCCGCCATCTCGGGTGGATCACAATCGAAGGCGATGCCCATGCCCAGCGCCGTGAGCATCGAGTTCAAGAGCAGATCGTTCGTGAGGGTGAACTTGGGAAGTGAGACATCGAGCGACGCGGAATCCAGCCCCGCCACCCACCCGTTCCACTGCTCGGCGGTGAGACCCTGGACCAGCGAGTCGAGCGCCGCGGAATCGCGCGGCATGACCACCATCATGCTGAACGCTCGGCCGCCGTACGGGAGATCGGCGACCTGCACCGTTCCATCACGGTAGGTCAGGATGCTCGCCGGTTTGTCGGTCGACATCGTCGGAACGCTCACCGCGGTCCCGTCGGACAGGTGGAATGCTTGGGGCCGGGTTCTCGCGCGGTCGAATTGCTGGGTCCAATCGCCCTTGAAGTAGATCGCGTTGATGAGGTACATCACCGCATCACCGGGCAAGGGTGTTGGGACGATCCTGGTGATGCGCCCCTGCGTCTCCGTCGAGACCCAATCGTTGATCCGTTGTGGCGCCGCGGGCGACGCGAAATCGAGCCCTTCGACGCGCGCATCGTAGGCGGTGCGGTTCACGTCCAGGAACGCGGGCTCCACGGTGAATTCCTGCCGGTACCAGATCGAGTTCGCAATCTGAAATCGCACACGCGGGTCGAGTCCTCGCAGCAGGTCGATCAGCCCGTGGAAGGCTTCGTTCACCTCGGGTGTGGTCATTGGATCGAGCGCGAGCGTTTGGCGCATCGCCGCCTCCGTTGTGCCGGCGGCGCCGTTGTAGGTCATGCCGAGCGCCATCGTGACCGAGAGGGGCGAAATGAACAGGTTGGGCAGCGTGTCCCGCGTCTGTCGCGCAACTTCCCGCAGCAACGTGAATGCGAACCGGTTGGAGACCGAGACCAGGCGTGTCTCGGAAGCGCTCAGCGTGCGTGGCAGATGCGTGATCGGGGTCGGAGCCGTACTGGGCTCCCGACAGACGGTAGTGACCAACCCGAGCATCACCACGACTGGCGCACGGAGTTGTCTGGGCATACCACCTCCTCGTAACGGGCACCTGCTATCCATACTCACGAGGGGTCTCGAGAGTCACCGCTGGGCTCCGGCACTGGCCTTCGGCGAGTCCCTTGTAAACGAAGCGCACGGTGGGCGGCCGTACGGACTTGGGACGACCTGTTCGAATCCGAACACTTTCCACTTTGGTGTGAGTCGTAACAACTGGAACAACAATAACTTACGATGTTCACCGTGCGGCACGGTGCATGCTTTCCTGGTAAGCGATGGCTGCCCCACTTCTCCTCTCGACGGAATATCCGACCAGCGAATCGTCGCTCGCGCACGCGGCGTCGATCGTGGGAAGCGCCACGCTGGGGCGCTACGCAGTGCTGCGTGAGATCGGGCGTGGCGGCATGAGCCATGTGTTTCTTGCCTGGGATCGCCAGGCCAGGCGGCAAGTCGCGGTCAAGCTGTTGACCCAGGGACCCGGCACGTCGCTCGCCGACCGCGAACGATTTCGGCGCGAGGCACTGATCACCTCTCGTCTCGACCATCCCCACATCATTCCCTGCCATGACTTCGTCTGTCGCTCGGGCGTCGCCCTGACGGTGATGCGCTTCGTCCCGGGCCTCTCACTCGCCGACGCGCTGGCGCAGGGACGGCGCTTCGGTCCTGACGAGGCAGTCGCGCTGCTGGCGCCGATCGCCGATGCGCTGGCGCATGCGCACAAGAGCGGAGTGATTCATCGCGACGTCAAGCCCGCCAACATCCTGCTGCGCGCCGATGACGGCTGGCCGTTTCTCACGGACTTCGGCATTGCCACGCTGGGCACGTCCGAGGTATCGCGTGCGGAATCGGGAATGCCATTTGGGACACCGGAGTTCATGTCTCCCGAACAAGCGGCCGGCGCGTGGGACGCCGATCATCGGAGCGACCTCTACTCGCTGGGGCTGGTCGCGTATCTGCTGCTCGCGGGTGAGCTGCCATTCCGTGGCGCGACGCCGCTGGCGCTCGCCGCGCAGCGCGTGGTCCACGAGCCGCCGCCGTTGTCCGAGCGTGCCGCGGACGTGCCCTCACGGCTGGCTCGTGTGGTCGATCGTTGTCTGGCGCGAGATCCACGCCGCCGTTGGCGCGATGCCGGGGTGATGCGGCGGGCGCTGGTGCGGTCGATCCGCCGCCGTTGGTGGCAGCGCTAAGGCTCGACGTCGCGTCCCTGGTGCTTGGGTTTCCTGCGGTAGGCTTTCTTGCTGCGATGCACCTTGTGGGACGGGACTTTCAACCGCCGCTTCACGGGCGCATCGGGATTCGGGATCCGCACGGTCACCTTTTCCTTTTTCCGGCTCCTGCTCATCGCGGCATCCGGTCCCTGATCTGCCGCACGTGATGCCGGGCGTGCCGCACGTGGAATTCCATCCATTCGGGCAGTGTCAGGTCTCCCATCCTCGGGTGCTTGACGAAGAGGTCGTGGGCGCGCGCCGGCAGCAGCAGGGCGGCCACTTCCCGCTGCCGCTGGACCGCGTGGCGGAACCGCATCTCGGCCACGGTCCGATCTACGTGCGGCGTAGGAATCGCCCCGGAGGGGGCGTGGATACCAGGCGGGAACCATCCCAGATGCATCACGAGCACCCGGGCGACGCGCTGGGGAACCGTGCGCGGGCGGCGCACCATAGGATCCCGGGAGCGGCGCTCGTCGAATCCGACGGCGCACCACTCGATGCCCATGGCCAGATGCTCCACGATTTGCGCCGAGTTCCATTTGCCGGGCGGCGCCACGTACCAGGCGTCGTCGGGTCGATCGGCGAACGGTTTCAGAACGAAGTCCGGCAGGTCGTCAAATCTCACCATCGACGCCCCCTTCCAGATTCGCGAGCAAACTCGCGACTCGGCTGGACTGTCACGTCAGAGTGACCATCCGTCGCCCCTTGGCGACAGACAGCCGAGTCGCGGCTCTCAGCCGCGACCATCCCTTCTCACTTCGAACTCCGCTGTCATTCCGAGCTCCGCGAAGCGGAGCGAGGAATCTGGTCGGAATGACAACTCCTCACCCCAGGAACTGCCGCCGCACGGCGTCCCCTTCCGCCAGGAACTGATCCAGCCGCTCCGCCGCCGGGAGCCGGCCGCCCCGCCACCACAGCAGGCGAGAGCCGACGCCAGCCAGATGATGCCGCTGCGGCTTCTCCTCGTCGGGTCGGGGCGCCATCAGGAATGCACGCCGCCCGGGGGTGAACAAGGCGCGCACCGCCGCCTCGTCATCACCCTGGAGTTGATATGCCCGGGAGAACTCCGGATCCACGTCGAAATCGAAATCCTTGGCGCCAAACCGCTGTCCCAACCGCTGCAGCCACCCCTCCGGGACCAGGCTGAAGCGAGGGAGACGAGCTTCCGGAACCTCCCACAACAGCACGGCAAAGCGATACCGCCTGGAGTGGTTCCCGCCGCCTTTGACGTAGGTGTACTCGAACGCGGTGAACGGTTGGCCTCCCATCAAGCCGCTGATCGTCCAACGCCAGCGGCGTTGCCTTCCTTCGCGGAATACCAGGAAGCCGTCCGCCAACGCCTGCTCGGCCTTGCGACGCTCGCGCTCGAACCGAAACCCGCGAGCCTGGCAGTA
>Ga0075423_10005250_pt1 | contig 12079 bp, 10 predicted proteins | sample SoiMethybrSBSTD2_FD_80114 | JGI IMG/M metagenome (GOLD analysis project Ga0075423, IMG submission 80114) | Bulk soil microbial communities from a Populus tree surrounding site in Tennessee, USA - Soil MetaG P. TD hybrid SBSTD2 | ecosystem: Environmental > Terrestrial > Soil > Tree plantation...
AGCTCGACCACGACACGTACGTCCCGTCTCGCCAACCCCTCGATGGCCGTGGTGAGCAGCTCCAGGTGCCGAACGCGGTCCCGAGCGTCAGGTAGACGATCGGCCGGGAGGTGTGCCGGCCGACCCAACTCGGTAGCGCGGCCGGAGCGCAATAGGGGACCGGACGCAGCTCGATCCGGTCTTCGGCGGCGACGAACTCCCTGTCCTGCAAGGACGGCGGGCAGATGTCGATGTGCGAGATCCTCGGCATACATCTCGTAGAACGAATCCGCCGGGCGGAACGGCCGAAGCCCGTTCGCGACCAGCGGTGCGTGCACGTTCTCGCCCGCGGCGAAGTGCACCTCGTGCCCGGCGTCTCGTGCGGCGATCGCCAGCGGGATCAGCGGGTAGGTGTGACCGACCGACGCCAGGCTGGCGAACAGGACGCGCATGCCAACGAGTCTACGGCCGACGACCCGCGCATCGACGGAGAGACTGCCGCTGCCAGATCGTTCAGCTCGGCTGCTCGTCGAGGAAGGCGAGGGTGACGGCCGCGAACAGCGGGGAGACGGCCAGGTTGTAGTGGGTCAGGCCGGGCAGGATGGCGAGCGCGTGACCGCCCTTGGGCCGCCCCTCACCCATCCAGCCGCCGTCGCGAAGGCCGCCGTCGAGCAGCTCGAAGACCTCGACGTAGTGGCTCGGCGGGGCCATGTCGGCGTCGGCGGCCACGATCAGCGTCGGCACCTGGAGCCCACGGACCTCCTGGGTGAAGTCGAAGTCCTTGGCCATCGCCTCGCCAGCCTTGTCCAGCAGCTGGGGGAAGTCCTCGGGCCGTGGCGCGACCCGCTGATACAGCTGGTACATCGGGGTGTCGGTCAGGAGCTCGGCGGCGGCCGCGTTGACCTGGGCCTGCTGGGCGCGCATCTCCGGATAGATCGCGTCGGGGCGGGTGTTGGCCGACGCCATCACGAGCCGGCCGACCTCGGCCGGGTGCCTGGCCGCGGTGTGGAGCGCCACCGAGCCGCCCAGGGAGTAGCCGACCAGGTCCGGTCGGTCCAGGCCGAGGTGGTCGATGAGCGCCGCGATGTCACCGGCCAGGAGCCGGGGGTCGAGCGGCCGGTCGATGTCGGCGGTGCGGCCGTGGCCCTGCAGGTCGGGCAGGATGACCTGGTGGCGCTCGGCCAGGGTGGGCAGGGTCGGCCCGAACATCTCGCCCGACCCGAGCCCGCCGTGCAGCAGGATCAGCGGCCGCCCGGCCCCGTGGGTCTCGAAGTAGAGGTTGAGGCCGTTGACCTCGGCGTACCGGCCGCTGCCGTGCGTGTCAGTTGTCCCATCGCTGGTCGTCACGGTGCTGCTCCTCACGTCCTCGCTGGTGGGGTGATGCTAGTACAGACCCTGGCGCGTGCTGTCCTCGCAACTCACGTCGGGCGGCTCGTCCGGCCAGTGCGCTTTCCTGGCAGGGCGATCGGCCGCATCATGGGCCCGCCACCCGCTGTCGAGGAGAGGAGGCGCCCGATGGCAGTCCCGCTGTCGCTCGGCCCGGTCCATCACCTGCGGCTCACCGTCACCGACGTCGAGCGGTCCCGGGCGTTCTACACCGACCTGCTCGGCTTCCAGATCGCCATGGACGCGCCGCCGCCGGCCGACGACCCCCACTACGACCTCACCCTGGACCTGCTACAGGGCGGCATCGTCATGGTCAACGGCGACCTGCTGCTGGGGCTGCGCCCGGTGGATGCCGAGCGGACCAACGACCGCTTCGACCCATTCCGCTGCGGCCTTGACCACCTGAGCTTCAACGTGGCGACCAAAGCCGACCTGGAGGCGGCGGTGCAGGCCTTCGAGGAGCGGGGCGTGGAGCACAGCGACATCACCGACCTGCCGCCGTTCGGCATCGCGGTGCTGCCGTTCAAGGACCCCGACGGGATGGCGCTGGAGCTGACCGCCCCGCTGTAGCCAGCCAGCCGCAGCCGCCACATCCGGCCCGCCAAGCGGGCGTCATCCCTCCACAGGAGGTCCGATGGAACGAGTCAGCGGCATCGGCGGCCTGTTCTTCCGGGCTCGTGACCCGGACGCCCTCGCCCGCTGGTATGCCGACCATCTTGGCATCGACCCGGCGCCGACGAACTCCGACGAGCGACCGTGGTGGCAGCAGCAGGGCCCGACGGTCCTCTCGCCCTTCCCGGCCGACACCGATGCCTTCGGCCGCCCAGAGCAGGCCTGGATGCTGAACCTCCGGGTCCGCGACCTGGACGCCATGGTCGCCCAGCTCCGTGCGGCCGGCATCGAGGTCAGCCCCGACCCGCAGACCTACCCCTACGGGCGGTTTGCCGCCACCGCCGATCCTGAAGGCAACCCGATCCAGCTGTGGGAGCCCACCCGAGCCGCGCTCCAGGAGCCTCCAGACCACCACCGCTGATCCACGGCCGCCCCGAACCGGAGACCGCCATGATCAACCGGGCGGCAACGGCTGTCGGGCCCGCGGCGGGGCGAGGCGGTGCGCGATCGCGGCCGCCTCGAGCCGGTTCGGTGCGCCGAGCTTGCGCAGGATGTGCGAGACGTGGACGCTGGCCGTCTTGGCGCTGATGACGAGTGACGCCGCGATCTCGCGGTTGGTGTAGCCACGGGCAAGAAGGGTCAGGACCTCCACCTCGCGCGAGGTCAGGCCGAGGGTCTCCTCGAGTCCCCTGGCTCTGTGGGGCGGTCCCGCGGCCGGCGGGGAGAGATCGAGCCGCGCGCGTTGGGCAAGCAGCTCGAGCCCTTCGGCGAGGGGCCTTGCTCCGATCCGGGCCGCGACGGCATGCGCCTGCCTGAGCGGCTCGCTCGCCTCGGCGCGGGACGCGCCGGCGGCGACCAGCGCCTCGGCCTGGCGCCAGCGACAGTAGGCCGCCACCGGCGGACGTCGGAGCCGGTCCCAGGTCGCCGCCGCCTCCGACCACGCCCGCGGTCGAGCCTCGCCGCGGGCTCGCTGGTACTCGCCCTCGGCCAAGGCAAGCCAGCCGGCGGCGTTCGGTGTGACCGCCGCGGCCTCCGCGGCGGCGCGGCGTGCGGCGGCAAGCAGCCTGCGGGCACGACCGAGCTGGCCGCGGACGGCGTCGTCGTCCCGGCGGGCGCGCGCGAGCGCCGTCAGCTCCGCCTGTGCGCGCAGCCCCTTGGTGCAGAGCCAGACGCGGATCTGCGCCCCCCATCGAGGGCGCGCCCATGCCATGCCGTCGTGAACAGCCTCCTCGGCGTCGGTCCACCGGCGCTCCCACAGCGCGAGCTCGGCGACGTATCCGTCGTAGGTCGCCACGCCTGGCTCGTGGCGCACCGTGGGACGCGCGGCCTCGAGGTGCGCGCGCGCGTCGTCGAAGTCGCCGCGGCCGAGCTCGATGTCGGCGCGGAGGATGAGGGGCATGTGTGGGTAGTTGGCGGTGATCGAGCGAAGCGCCTGTGCGCTGGCGCTCTCCGCCTTGTCCCACTCGCCGATGGCGAGCAGCGCCTCGATCCAGTTCGCGGCGAGCACGGTGTGGTCGATCCCGTAACCACGCATGACATCGAGGCCCGCCGCTCCGAGCCGCGCCGACTCCCCCGGCCGTCCCACCATCGTCAGCACGTCGGTGAGCGTGACGTACGCTCGGTGCTGAGCGAGGGGATCCCCATGCTCCTCGGCGAGTTGCAGGGCCTGGCGCACCCGCGCGAGGCCCTCCTCGGTGCGGCCGAGATAGGCGAGATCGCTGCCGAGCACCTCGAGCGCCCGGAACTCTGCCGGATGCGCGTCGACCACGCGCGCGAGCTCGAGCGCCTGCTCGCAGAGCGCGAGCGACTCCTCGTGGCGCCAGGTCAGTTGCAGGCCTGTCGCAAGCGCCGCGAGCGCCCGCGCGCGCTCCGCGGAAGGCGGATGCGCCGGTACCAGCTCGACGGCGCGCTCCAGCGCGGCGAGGAACGTGTCGCCACCGCCGCTCTCGAACTGGTAGCGGCCAAGACGCTCGTACAGGAGCGCGGAGCGCATCCGGTCGCTGTCGCCGATCAGCTCGATCGCCCGCTGCGCGAGCTCGACCGCGCGCGGAGCGGCGCCCGTCTGGCTGGCCAGCTCCGCCGCCCAGAAGCACAGCTCGGCGAGGTCAAGCCGTGCGAGCTCCGCCGCGGCCGGCACGGCGTCCCACAGCACCAGTGCCCGCTCGAGGTGAGCGAGCGCCTCCGCGGGGGCGAAGACGGCCTCCGTCTCCCGTGCCGCTTGCACCGAGGCGGCCAGCGCCTCGGTGGCGCGTCCTGCCGCCGCCCAGTGGGGCGCGAGCTCCGCCGCGCTCGCGGCTCCGCCGCGGGCCAGCTCCGCCGCAAGGCATGCGTGCAGCTCCTCGCGCTCGCCGGGCAGGATGGTGGCGTAGATCGCCTCCGCCAGCAGTGCGTGACGGAAGCGGAAGCTGCCGCCCGCCTGGTCGGCCACGAGGACGCCCCGCTCGACCGCCTGGCGCAGCGACTCGCGCACGTCGGGCTCCGGGAGCTCGGTGACGTCGCGGAGCAGCGGGTAGGCAACGTCGCGGCCGGCTGCCGAGGCAAGACGCAGGATGCTCTGCGTCCCGCGGTCGAGCCCTGCCACGCGCTGCAGCAGCACGTCGCGGAGCCGACGCGGCAGCTCACCACCCCGATCGCCGGCGGCGGCGAGGAGCTCCTCGGCGAAGAAGGGGTTGCCTTCGGAGCGGGCGACGATCACGTCGGTCAGCGCCGCCGGCAGGGAGCGGTCGGCGCGAGCCGCCAGCAGCGCTGTCAGCTCGTGGTGCTGGAGCGGACCCAGCTCCAGCACCAGCGCCGAGCCCGAGCGCCGGATGCCGTCGGCAAGCCGGCGCACACGCTCGGCCGACGCCGACTCGTCCGCTCGGCAGGTCGCCAGCAGCACAACGGCCTGGGTGCCGAGGTTGTGCGCGAGGAAGACGACGAGATCCAGCGTCGACGTGTCGGCCCAGTGCAGGTCCTCGAGGACCAGCAACAGGGGTGCGGCGGCGGCGCGCTCCGTGAGCAGCGCCAGCGCCTCCTGAAACACCCGCAGCTGCGAGCCGGGCGTATGCCCGTCGACCCGCCAGGGCTCCCCGAGCGGGCGCAGCGCCTCGACGAACGGCTGGTACGGCAGCTCCGCACCGACCAGGTCGATCGAGCGCCCGAGCAGGACCTCGAACCCCGCGTCGCGGGCACGTCTGGCCAGCTCGGACGCGAGCCGGGTCTTGCCGATGCCCGCCTCCCCGGCGACCAGGACGGTCGCACCGCTCCCCGCCCGCGCGGCATCGAGCGCGCGCTCGAGCTCCCCGAGCTCGCGTCCGCGTCCGACGAGCACCGAGCCCGTACGAGCCTCCACTCGGCCAGTATCACGCCGCCAGCACCGGCTTGGAAGGCGCACGTAAGCACCTGCGACCGGAAGATAGGCCGGCCGGCGGCCAAGGATAAGGCTCACCACCCGATGCGCTCCAATTCCTCAACGATCACCATCCCGTCGATGCACAACTTCCAAGGGAGGCGGAGATGACGGCGGTCGCACAGTCCGGACTGATGACGGTGCACACGGTGCAGGGTGGCGGCGGCCTGCGGCTGCACGTGCGCGAGTGGGGCAAGGCGGACGGGCCGCCGATCCTGTTCATCCACGGCCTGTCCCAGAACCATCTCTGCTGGGCCAAGCAGTGCCAGAGCTCCCTCGCCGACGAGTTCCGGCTGGTGGCCTACGACCTCCGCGGCCACGGGATGTCGGAGGCGCCCCTCGAACCCGAGCACTACACCGACAGCGCGCTCTGGGCCGACGACGTGGCCGCGATCATCGAGCAACTCGGGCTCGACCGGCCGGTACTGGTCGGCTGGTCCTACGGCGGCTTCGTCATCTGCGACTACCTGCGCGCCAACGGCCAGGACCGCATCGCCGCGGTCGACCTGGTCGCCGGGGGCGTCAAGCTCGGCCCGGCGGCGTTCGGCACGTTGATCGGCCCGGGCTTCCTCGACCATTTCGCCGACGCCACCGCCGACGACCTGCCGACCAACATCCGCGGCATGCGCGGCCTGGTCAAGGGCTGGCCGGCCACGCCGTACCCGCCCGAGGAGGTGGAGACGCTGCTGTGCTCGAGCATGGCCGTGCCGGCGCGGATCCGCGCCAACCTCGCAGCCCGCGAGATCGACGGCGACGACGTGCTGCGCGCCCTCCGGGTGCCGGTGCTGGTGACCCAGGGCCGGGCGGACACCGTCGTGCTGCCGGCGATGGCCGAGCACGTCCTGGCCACCTGCCCGGTCGCCGAGGCCTCCTGGTACGACGGCGTCGGCCACACCGCCTTCCTGGAGGAGCCCGAGCGCTTCAACCGCGAGCTGGCCGACCTGACCCGCCGCGCCCGCGCCTGACGGCTGGCGCGCCTGTGCCGCGCGGGTTGAGATCCCCGATCGGAGGCCAGCCCGAGCTCGGCCCGCGGCGTGCCCACCCATCTCAACTGTCGGCGATTTGGCCGAGGTCGGCGCCGAGGGCGGCCAGCGCGGCTGCTCCGTCGGCCTGTACCGCCTCGACGTCGGCGGGCTGGGCGGTCTCCCGCTTGGCGTCCTCGAGCACCAGCCAGATGTGGCGGGTGCAGGCCCGGCGCCGGTCGTCGCCGACGGCGCCGCTGCCATTGGGGCGCCGAGCACGGCGGCGGCGGGGCAGGCCACGACAGGTCCCAGCACCACGACCCCGATCAGGGTGGCCAGCGCGCCCAGGCCCGTGGGCAGCAGCGCCTCGCCGGTGACCGAGCGCATCACCTGGCCCCGCGATGCGCCGAACGCCCGCAGGAGAGCCGACTCGCGGGTGCGCTGGGCCACCAGGATCGAGAAGGTGTTGTGGATGGTGAACGTCGCCACGACGAGGGCGACGCCCGCGAACAGGATCAGGGCCTGCTGGAAGGCCTCATGGTCCTCCCCCTGGGTCTCCTCTTCCAGCCCGCGGGTCAGCTCGCCGGGCTGGGGCGTGAGCACCTGGTCCGCGAACTCGGTGGTGAAGCCGGCGTAGGTGGCCGATCGCTGGCTGTCGGCGCGCCGCCGAAGGTGGCCAGGCCGACGATCCTCACCTCGACCCGGTCGGGCGACCGCACCACGGTGGTGTCGCCGACCGCCAGCTCGCCGTCCTCGGCCGCCGCCCTGTCGATGACGACCTCGCCCGGTGCGGCGGGCGCGCGGCCCTCGGCCAGATCATAGGGTTGAGCCGGGCGTCGGTGACCCAGTTGCCGGCGATGGTGGGCGCCCCGCCGCCGATAGGGTCGCCGTCGGCGCCGACAATGCGGCCGGAGTAGCGACTCGCAGATTCCCGGTCCCCGGCCAGACGGGATGACGTCCTCAACCTGACGGCTCTAGGCCTCGCCGCCCTTGTGTCGCCATCGGGCGGCCGTCTTGACGTGCTCGTGGGCGCCGACCTGGACATAGGCGCCGAGTATCCGGTCGGTGAGCAGGCCAAGGCAGGACAGGTTGGGGAACCCGGGGCCCTGGGCGAGCCCGGCGAGGATCGGGAGGTGGAGCCTGGGCCGCAGGCCCGGGACGGCCAGGTCGTGGCCGATGACCCGCTCAAGGGCCGCGCGGGTCGGCGGCCGGCCCGGGGCCTCGCCGACGGCCTCGGCCAGGGCGTCGTGGGCGCCCCGGCCGAGCAGGGGCACGAACCACAGCGGGTCGAAGCCGACGGCCACGACCACCCAGTCGAAGGCCAGCCGTTCCCGGCGCTGGTCGTAGTCGACCTCCACGACGATCTTGGCCTCGACCGGCTCCAGGTGGGTGACCCGCCCGGCGAGGGTGCGGACCACCCCGGCCCGGTCCAGCAGCTCCTGGACCTGGACCGAGAACACGCCCCGGTCGGTGCGCTTGAGGAACTCGCGGCGGTGCCGCTCGGCCAGCTGCCGCCAGCCGGCGGCGTCGGGGTCCGAGTACATGCGGTTCTCGGTGAAGCTCTCGCCGCGCGTGTAGAGCACGCCGTGGTCGGAGACCAGCTCGACCACCGACCCCTCCGGGAGCTGGCCGACCAGGGCGCCGGTGATCGAGCCGGCGGTCTCGCCGCTGCCGACCACGCACACCTCGACCGGGCCGCCGGAGGAGAGCGCCGCCCCGGCCGTCCAGAAGCTGCGGCCGTCCAGGATGCGGGGATGGCGGTCGGGCTGGCCCGGCAGCCGCAGCGGCGCCCCCGGACCGGTCAGGACCAGCCCGTCGCAGTCGAGCGCCAGCGGCTCACCGGTCGAGGTTCGCCGTGCCGACAGCCGCCAGCGGCCGTCGGCCAGGTCGATGCCCACGACCTCGGCCGGGACCGGCTCCACCCCGAGCTGTTCGGCCACCCAGCGCAGGTACCGGTGCCAGGCGCGATGGTCGGGGCGGGGCTGGCCGCGGTCGACCCAGTCGGCCAGCCCGCCCTGGTCGATCAGGTAGCGCTGCCAGGACCGGCGGCGTACCTCGTCGCTGACCTGCTCGGAGGCCGGACCCCAGCTGCGCGCGTACGGGAAGCCGACGTCCTTCTCGGGCGGCGTGCTGAGCGGCTGGCGGCCGTCGGTGTAGCCGGAGGTCCCGGACCAGTTGGCGGCCACGCCGGCCCGGTCGATGAGCACGAGGTCGGGCACCTCCATGCCGGCCGCGGCCAGGGCGGCCCGCTTGGCCGCGATGGCCAGCCCCTTGGGCCCGGCCCCGACGACGGCGAGGCTGGCCGGCGGTTGCATGGCGTCCTTCCTGACGGGTTCGTCGGAGAGCGTTCAGGACCTGCCCGTGGATGGTTGCACGGCAACGCGGGGCTACGCAGTCCCGCGGTCGCCGCCGGCGGCCCGGACCCGCTCGTAGACGGCCCGGTTGGCCGTCACCAGCCCCCGCGCCTCGGCGGCGTCGTCGGTCGGTGGGAACCGCACCAGGTTGAAGGTGAAGCCCAGCGGGTCCGGCGGCAGCCGCAGCAGCGGGGTCCTGACCGACTCCCGGAGGATCGGGGAGACCACCACCTGGCCCAGTGGTCCCAGGTCGGCCGGCGCCAGCCCGGCCAGCTCCGCGGCGGCCACCGACTCGACCGCCGGGTCGCCGACGAAGGTGGTCAGCCACGGATGCGGGAACGACCATCGGCCTTCGGATCGCAGCAGCCGCTCCAGCGCGGCCAGCCGGTCGAGGTACTCGAGGTAGGGCAGGGTGCTCGACTCGGCCCGCGGCCGGTCGTCGGACAGGCCGGCGAGCAGGGCGTCGTCGTCGGGCGGGTCCGCCGGGAGCTCCTTGACGAGGTCGAGCCGGAATGTCCAGCCGCCGCTGGGGGCGGGCAGCACCGCCCCCTGTACCCGCTCGAACCGGCGCTCGTGGGCCAGGAGGCGCTCGTCGGCCAGCATCGTCGCCAGGTCCGGGTAGACCAGCAGGAACCGGCGGACCCGCCGCGGCGCCGGGACCAGCCGGAGCGTCGCCCTGGTGACGACCGCCACCTGCCCGAGCCCGGCCCGGACGGCGTCGAACAGCCCTGGGTTGCGGGCCGGCGATGCGACGAGCCGCTCGCCTCTGCCCGTGACCACCTGCAGGTCGAGGACGTTGTCGCTCAGCACGCCGAACCGCGAGATGCCGCTGCCGACGCCGCCGACGACCAGCGTGCCGCCGACCGACAGGTCGAGGTAGTCGGGGAGCCCGGGCGGCGCCAGCCCCCGCGGCAGCGTGGCCGCGAGCACCTCGCGCCAGGTCGCCCCGGCGTCGACCACCGCCCGGTCGTCCTCGATCGCATGAACGGTCCGTAGCGGCCGCATGTCGGCCACGATGCCGCCGCCGGCCTGGCCGCGGCCGAACACCGAGTGCCTCCCGCCCTGGGCCGCGAAGGCGCGGCCGTGCTCGGCGGCCCAGCGGACCGCGGCGGCGACGTCCTCCTCCGACGCCGGGAGCAGGACGCCCTCCGGTGTCCGGTGCACGAGGTGCCCGAAGTCGTCGGCGGCGGCGGCTCGGGCCCGGTCGTCGACGCGGATCCCATCGTCCAGCGGTGGCGGTGGCGGGCTCTTCCTGGTGGGCAGCATCGCTGACACCTCACCTTCGGGGTCAATCCTTCCGACCATCAGACGGTAGGCCATGCCGCAACCGACCGGACAAGATCAGGAGGTGGTGATCCTCAGGACCTGTGCATGCTGGCCAGGTAGCCGCGTGGGTGGCGTAATCCGCACGTCGTTGGCGGCCTGGGTCCAGGCAAGGTCCGCGGCCCCGCCGAGGACGCCGAGCCGGCTGCCTGGGGGGAGTGTCAGGCCGCGGATGGTGAGGTCGTCGGTGAGGAGGTCGGCCAGGACGATGGCGTAGACGGTGCCCTCCCTGTGGGTGAACCGGACCTGGTCGCCAGTGGCGGTGGTGGTCGCGGCGGGAGTCCACCGGCGGGTGGCGTAGATGGCCTCGCCGTTGCGATCGAGCCAGCCGCCGAGCTCGCGCAGCGGCTGCTGCTGGAGGTCGGGGATGCGGCCGGTGCCGTCCGGGCCGACGTTGATCAGCAGGTTGCCGCCATTGGCTACGACGTCGACCAGCAGGTGGACCAGTCGGGTGCCGGTCAGGGTGTCGGCGGCGGTTTCCCGGGCGTCGTACCCGAAGGAGCGGCCCAGGCCGCGGCACAGCTCCCAGGACCCGCTGGGTGCGGGGTCGGGGACGGCGTACTCGTGGGTCTCGACGTCGTAGTGGAAGTCCGGCCGCGGCCTGGGCAGTTCCCGTCCCAGCCGCGCCGTCGCCTTCAGCGCCAGGATGACGTGCCGCAGGTACAGGGCGCGGACGATGGGGTTGCCTGGCACCCGGACCTGGTCCACCGGTCGTTGACCACCCCGTCGGCCACGGTGTCGTAGTAGTGGGCCATGAGCTGGTGAGGGTCGGACCCTGCGGGCCAGCCCACGTCGTTCCATAGCACCGAGGGCTGGTAGCTGTCGATCAGCTCGGTCCACTGCGCGGCGGCGTAGCGCGCGTACTCGGCGCCCAGGGCCTGTTGGCTCATGAGGTCGGCCATGGTCCGGATCGGCTTGTCGGTGAAGGTCCAGTCCATGCCGCCGCCGTAGTACAGCCCCATCCGCAGCCCCTGTTCGCGGACGGCCTGGGCCAGGTCACCGACCAGGTCCCGCTGCGACCGGTACGCGGCGGGCATGTGCGGGTTGGCGATCGTGGTGGGCCACAGCGGGTAGCCGTCCAGGTGCCGGGTGACCATGACCACGTACCGCGCGCAGGCCCGGGCGAAGAAGCCTGCCCAGTCGGCGAAGTCCACCTGCTCGGCGTCACGGTCGAAGCGGGCCTGGAGGTCGAAGTAGGAGAGTCTTTGCCGTAGGTGGCCACGTGGTAGCGCGCGGTCGCCGACCCCGGGACCCGCAGCGCGTTGAGGTACCCCTCCGCATAGGGCACGCGGCCCTTGGTGTCCTTGCCGGCGGCCAGGTCGCGCATGTAGGTGGCGAAGTCGCCTGCGTCGGCTTCGGCGAAGGCCGGAACGGAGTACAGGCCCCAGTGGACGAAGATGCCGAGCTTGGCGTCGGTGTACCAAGACGGCACTGGTCGTGCGTCCAGCGATGCCCGTTCCGGAAGCAAGGTCACAGCTTCTCGTCCTGCGGTCGCTTCTGTCCCCACGATGGGTCACCCACACTACGGACCGGATCCAGGGTCGTCCACGGCGCGATCCCGCCTCCGGCCTGTTCGTGGCGCTGCTGCCGGTGGCGACCGGCGCCGCGATCCTGCGTTACCGGCTGTACGACCTGGACCGCATCATCAGCCGCACCTGGCCTGGGGACTGCTCACGGTGCTGCTGGGCGGCGGTTACGCCCTTGTGTTCCTGGGGTTGGGCCAGTTCCTTGGCAGGAGCTCCAGCCTGGTGGTGGCCGCCGCCACCCTGCCGCGGCAGCGGTGGTCCGGCCGGCCCAGGTGTCGCTGTGGCTGGGCCCGTCCGCCACCGCGGCAAGGGCCAGCGCAGGACGGATGCAGCACGTGCGGATGGGCAGCCGGCCACGGCTGAAGAGGGCATGGTCGTTGTCCTGCCCGATCCTGGGCTGGATCGGGTGGTGTCGCGGCGGTAGAGGATGCGGGGTCGCGCCGTAGACTCCTAAGATGCGCTTTGGCCCGCCCGTGGCCCCAGCGGCCAGAGTTTCGAAGACGACATGGACGACGTCGCCCTGGTCCTGGACACCGTCGGCTCGCAGCG
>Ga0075423_10005252_pt1 | contig 12077 bp, 6 predicted proteins | sample SoiMethybrSBSTD2_FD_80114 | JGI IMG/M metagenome (GOLD analysis project Ga0075423, IMG submission 80114) | Bulk soil microbial communities from a Populus tree surrounding site in Tennessee, USA - Soil MetaG P. TD hybrid SBSTD2 | ecosystem: Environmental > Terrestrial > Soil > Tree plantation...
ATTTGAAGTCAAGGACGCTGACGGCTATATGTTGTTCTTCGGGCGTCCTCGTTCATGAGGGGCGATTCAAATTGGGATTCGGCGCTGTCGAGTTCGGGGTGAAACTCACGACTTCTACCACAGGCTGCTAGTACTACTTTGTCAGATAAGTAGCTCGACTTCCTTGAGTTTGAGCATCAATTCGAGATAGCCGCGTCGCGTGATGAAAAAGTGAGCGGTGAGAATTTCTTGAATGACGGCGCGCACGACGGGCAACGTCGGCGCCCGTGTGCCCGCGCGCTCCCGCTCGTGTTGCAACCACGCGTACGCGAGCGCGGTCAGCACGACGTGCCGGTTCCAACCGAGATAACTGCGGCCTTCGAAGTGATCGAGTCCGAGTTCGTCCTTCAGCTCTTGATACTGCTGTTCGATCGCCCACCGCTGATGCGCCAGACGGACGAGCGCTTTCAATGGCGCCGCGATCGGCAGCGCGACGAAGTAGTACTTGGTTCGCGGTCTCGCCCCGAGCCCACGCTCGCACAAGAGCCAGACTTCGGGCGCCAGCCGTCGGTCGCGCCAGTCGTGCGCCGGCGTGACGCGCACCGCGATGAAGCGCGCGCGCCATGGACGATTGGTCCCGTTGCGCCAGCTGACTGTACGCCAGCGTCGCGCGGCCTGGCCGTCTGCCCAGTTGGCGACCGCGATGGCCGACACGGTCGACGGCAATACGTGCTGCGTCCGCGGACGGCCGAGTCCGACGAGCGGCGACGGTGCGTGAAGCTGCGGCGTGCCGAGAAAGATCGTGACCGTCGACGAAATCCCCAGCGCATACGGCACACCCCAGCGATGGAGCGTGCGCCGCAGTGTGGCGTTGTCGCCGAATTCGGCATCGCCGACTACCGCCGTGAGCTCGAACCCGCTCGCGCGAATCTGCCGCAACAGTGTCAGCGCTTGGCGCCATTTCTCTTGAAACGTGACCGCGCGCGGGATGTGGCCACGTGCGCGCCCCTCCGGTGTCAGCCACTCTTCGGGCAGATACAACAGTGCGCCAAGCAGCCATGCGCGCACGCCCGTCCACACGGCCGCAGTCACCGCGACTTGGCAGTTGGCGATCTTGCCGAGCGCTCCACAGTACTGGCGCGCCACACCAACGGACGCCGTGCCTTGTTTGGGAAAACTGGTGCCGTCGAGAATCACCACACCGGCGCGCGTGGGGGTCACCATGCGCAGCCGGCGCCACACGCGCTCGGGTTCCCACGGCGCGTGGGTCACGAAATGCTGGAACGCTTGGTAACTGCCCGGATCTTTGATCCGTTCCAACATCGCGCTCATCGACTTGCGGCGACTGTCGCTGAGCAGCCCGACCAGGTAACGGCGAAACGCACCGCGCTGGGCGACGTGTCCGAACTCTTGCTCGAAGGGTTCGAGCCACGTCACCAACCGGTTCAGCCACGCGGGCGCATTCCGCGGCAGCAGCACCGCGCGCCAGCGTACCGAAATATTGCGACCAGTACAATGCCTTCAAATCCGATCACTTACGCGATCGTTCGGGAACCGAACGATCTGACAAAGTAGTACTAGTGTCCCGTAACCATGGTTCGTGACATTTGTTGCGCGGCCCGCGCGTCTGCGGTCCGCTGGGCGAATCGCGCGATGCTCGCCAGGATCTCGTCGGCCGATTTCGCCCAGACGAACGGCTTCGGATCGTCCTGATGCGCGTCGATGAATGCTTGGATGCCGGCTTTCAGCTGCGCGACGCTGTGATAGGCGCCGCGACGGATCTGTTTCAGGGTCAGCTCGGCGAACCACCGTTCCACGAGACTCAGCCAAGAGCCGTAGGTCGGCGTGTAGTGCACATGGAAGCGCGGACGTTTGGCAAACCAGTTGCGGATCAGCGCGGTTTTGTGGGTGCTGTAGTTGTCCATGATGATGTGCACGTCGAGCCAACGCGGCACCTGTGCGTCGATCAGATCGAGGAATTCGCGAAACTGCGCCGAGCGGTGCCGGTGGTGAAACTGCGTGATCACCTCACTGGTTTGCGCGTTGAGCGCCGCGAACAACGTCGTCGTGCCGTGCCGCTTGTAGTCGTGCGTCCGGCGCTCCACCTGGCCGGGCTGCATCGGCAGCAATGGCTGGGTGCGGTCCAGCGCTTGAATCTGCGGTTTCTCATCGACGCAGAACACCGCCGCATGCGAGGGCGGATCGAGGTACAGCCCCACGATATCCCGCACCTTCTCGACCAGCAGCGGATCGTTCGACAGCTTAAACGTCTCGGTCCGATGGGGCTGCAGCCGAAACGTGTGCCAGATGCGGCTAATGGCCGTGTGACTAAGGCCGACAGCCTTCGCCATCTCGCGCGTACTCCAGTGCGTCGCGCCGCGTGGCGTCGTTTCCAACGTCCGAATGATCACCTGCTCCACCTGCTCATCGGTGATCGTGCGCTTCGCGCCCGGTCGCGGCTCATCGTAGACCCCGTCCAATCGATGCGTGATAAATCTACCGCGCCATTTGCAGACCGTGCCCGGCGTGACATGCAAGCGGTGCGCGACCACCTTGCTGTCCGTTCCGTCGGCACACGCCAGAATGATTCGCGCGCGGCGGGCGATCTGCGGCGCCGATCGCGAGCGATGCGCCAGCGAGTCCAGTCGTTGTCGTTCCTCTTCGGTCAAGATCAGCGCAACCTTGGGGCGTCCCGTTCGCATGCTCCCCTCCTTGTAAAGCAGTACGAGCGGGCCGCGCTATTTGTTTCAGTTTCTACGTTGACAGGACACTAGGCGCGCTCGGGGGCGGACTGCTCGGTTGTCCGCCGCTTAATCAGCCGTTTGAACGCGGCGGCCGGTTTCCATTCGCGCAGGTCGTCGAAGTACGAGTGCACGACCGGCGTGACGAGCAGGGTCAGGAGCAGGCAGAGCACCTGACCGCCCAGGATGGTGACCGCCATCGACGCGCGCGAGCCGGCGCCGGCGCCGCGGCCGAGCGCGATCGGGATCATGCCGGCGACGATTGCGATCGTCGTCATGAGAATCGGCCGCAGGCGCACGTGATTCGCCTGGATCAGCGCCTCGTGCCGCTCGATCCCCTGCGCGCGGAGCGTGTTGGTGTAGTCCACCTGCAGGATCGAGTTCTTCTTCACGATCCCGAACAGCATCATCAACCCGATCGCGCTGTAGACGTTTACTGTCATCCCGAACGCCATCAGCGCGAGCAGTCCGGCGGGCAGACTGAGCGGCAGCGAGGTCATGATCGTCAGCGGATGGACGAAGCTGTTGAACTGCGACGCGAGCACCATGTAGATGAAGATGACCGCCAGCACGATCGCGATCGTGAAGTTGTTCGACGCTTCGGCAAGCGTCCGGGCGCTCCCGCCGAAGACCGCCTGATATCCCGGCTTGAGGTGCAGTTCCTGCACTTTCGTGCGCGCGGCCGCCAGCGCCTCGCTCAGCGTGACGCCCTGCAGGTTCGCGTTGACCGAGATCTGCCGCTGACGGTTGTAGCGATCGATTGACGCCGGCCCGAAATCGCGCGTGAGCTGCGCGACGTCGCTGACGCGCACGGTCCGTCCGGCGGCGCCCGGCCCGGCGGGAATCAGCAGCGACGACAGCGTCTCGATGTTCCGGTAGGGCTCATCGAGCCGCAGCAGCACCTTGAACTGATCGTCGCCGTCCTTGAACTCCGAGACTTCCTCGCCGCCGACGAGCGTCCGCAGATTGGTGGCCAGCGTGTCGATGTTGACGCCGAGATCGGCCGCCCGCGCCCGATCCACGTTGATCCGCAGCTCGGGCTGCGTCGCTTCGAAGTTCGTGTCGACGTCGACGACGCCCGGGATGGTCCGGACTTTGTCCATCAGCGTGACCGTGTACTTCTGCAGCTCCTCGATGTCCGGTCCCTGAATGAGGATGTTCAGCCGGTTGAAGCCGCCGCCGCCCCCGCCAGGTCCGCCGCCGCCGCCCGGGCCGCCGCGTCCGGTCGCCGCGCCCGAGATGTCGGTCCCGCCCGACACGCTGATTCGCGCGCCCTGATACTTCCGCAGCGTCTGCCGCGCGCGCACCATCAGCTCCTGCTGCGAGATCTTGCGATCTTCGAGCGGCACCATCGTGATGTTGAAGTTCACCCACCCGGGGTTCACGTTCTGCATCACGCGCTCGAGCGCCGGAAACGCCAGCACTTCCTTCTCGATTGGCTTGATGAACTCTTCGGTGCGCTGGTAGCTGGTTCCGCGCGGCAGGCGCACGTTGATGCTGAACTCGCCCTGATCGTCGTCCGGCACGAGCTCTTTGCCGACGTAGGGATAGAGGATCGCAGCGGATGCGACGACCGCGGCCGCGATGAGGATCATCACCAGGCGGTGATGCAGCGACCAGACGAGCATCCTGCCGTAAACCGCGTCCATCCTCGCGTAGAAGCCGGACGATTTCGTCGTCGAGTGGTCGGATTTCGCGTCGTCCTTCTTCAGCCACATCGCGCAGAGCGCCGGCGTCAGCGTGAACGAGATGAACATCGACAACAGGATGGCGGCGGCCGAGGTGAGGCCGAAACTGTAGAAATAGCGGCCGATCTGGCCGGTCATGAACGCGACCGGCACGAAGATGACGACCAGCGACAGTGTAGTCGCCATCACGGCGAGACCGATTTCGGCCGTGGCTTCCGCCGCGGCTTCCTTCGGCGTAACGCCTTTCTCTTCGACGAACCTGAATATGTTCTCGAGCACGACGATCGCGTCGTCGATGACGATGCCGGTCGCGAGCGACAGCGCGAGCATCGTCATGTTGTTCAGCGTGAACCCGGCGACTTTCATGAACGTGAACGTGCCGATGATCGACGCGGGAATCGCGAGCGCCGCGATGAAGGTGACGCGGAGATTCCGGATGAACAGGAAGACGACCACGCTCGCCAGCAGTCCGCCGAGGATGAGGTGCAGCTTGATGTCCTCGAACGAGCGGCGGATGAAGCGCGACTGATCGTTCCCGATGCTGATCTGGATGTCCTGCGGCAGCGCGGACTGGACGCGCGCGAGCTTGTCGCGCACGCGGTCGACGACTTCCACGGTGTTCGTGCCCGACTGCTTGCGTACCTGCACGCCGATCGCGGGCGTCCCGCTCAGGCGTGTCGCGCTCCGCACTTCCTGCACGCTGTCGACGACGCGGCCGACGTCGCCGAACGTGATGACCGATCCGTCAGCGCGGTACGAGATGACGATCCGGTTGAAATCCTCGACGTTGCGGATACGCCCCATCGTCCGCAGCGCGACTTCGGCGGGTCCGTTCGTGAACTGGCCGCCGGGAATCTCGACGTTCTGACGCTCGACCGCCGTGCGCACCTGATCCGCGCTCAGGCCGTACGCGTTCAGCCGATCGGCGTTCAGCATCAGCTGGATTTCGCGCTTCCGCTCGCCGTTGTAGCCGACCGAGCCGACGTCCTTCACCGTCTCGAGCTCCTGCTTCACGCGCTTCTCGGTGATCTCGGTGATCTCCTTCGGCGAGCGGGGGCCGTAGACGGCGAAGCCGAAAATCGGCTGTGCGTCGGGATCCATCTTCGTGATCTGCAGCGGGCGCGTGTCGCGCGGAAACTGGTTGACGATCTGTGCGAGCTTGTCGCGCACGTCCTGCGTCGCCGATTCGATCTCGCGTTCGAGCGTGAACGTGATCGTGACGCGCGAGTTGCCCTGATCGGACGACGCGCGCAGCTCGTCGATGCCGCTGATCGTGTTGACCGCCTCCTCGATGCGCTTGGTGATCTGCGTTTCGATCTCCTCGGCGCTGGCGCCCGGCAGGTTCGCCTGCACGGAGACGACCGGCGCGTCGGTCTTCGGCATCAGATCGAGGCCGAGCGACTCGTAGGAGACCGCGCCCAGCACGATGAGCGCGGCGGTCATCATGATCGCGAAGACAGGACGTTTGACGCTGACTTCGGCGAGTTTCATTGCCGCGCTCCTCGACGGCCGCCGCCTTGCTGCCGTCCACCGCTGCGGCCGCCGCCCGTCGCCGCGTCTTCGCCGTCGTGGCCGACGACGACCGTGACGCCGGTCGCGAGCTGACTGAGATTGGTCGTGGCGAGCAGCTCGCTCCCCTCGAGACCACCGGTGATCTCGATGAGCTTGCCCTGGCGCGCGCCGAGCGACACCTGCTGCTGCCGCGCCTTCCCGTTCTCGATGACGTAGACCGTCGACACGCCCGCGAGCGTGGAGATCGTATCCTCGGGTGCAGCCAGCATGTTGTCGTCGACATGCGTCTGCACCACGCCCTTGGTGAAGAAGCCGGGCTTCAGCACGTGGTCGGTGTTCTCGACGAGCGCCTCCACGGGGAACGTGCGCGTCGCCTGATCGACCGCCGGGCTGACGTACGCGATCTTTCCGGTCAAGGGCCGATCGGGAAACGCTTCGACGGTGAACAGCACCACCTGACCGGGTCGAATCAGTCCGGCATAGCGTTCCTGAATGGCGGTCTTCAGCTTCAGCGGATGCATCTGCACGATGGTGACGACCTGCGTGTTCTCGCGGATGTATTCACCGGGCTGCACCAGTCGCTCCGCCACCGATCCCGCGACGGGCGCGCGCACGACCGCGTCGTTCAGCTTCTTCTGCGCCAGCTCGTACGCGGCGCGCCGATCCTGGAGCTGCGCCTTGAGACTGCGCACGGTGTCGACGGCCGTCTGGTAGTTGGCGTCGGCCACCTTCAGCCGCGTTTCCGCCGTGTCGTAATCGACGCGCGACATCAAGCCGCGGCCGTGCAGCTGCTCCGCGCGCTTGAAGGTGTTTCGCGCGTCGTCGCGGTTGGCAATGGCCTGACGCACGGTGCCGATTTGTTCATCGGCCGGCGGCTGCCGGTCCTGCGTCCGATCGATCCCCAGCTGCGCTTCGATCTGGCGGAGCGCGCTCTCGGCGCGTTCGACCGCAATCTGCAGCTCGCGCGGTTCGATCCGCACGAGCACGTCGCCGGTGCGCACCTCGGAGCCGAGCTGCACCGGCACATCGCGGACGATGCCCGCCACCTCGCTGCTGACTTTGGCTTGATCGGGGGAGAGAAGCGTGCCCGACAGATCGACCTGGCGTTGGATGCTGATGCGCTGGAGCGTCGCCGTCTCCGTCGCCACGGCCACGCCGCCGCGACCACCGCGTCCACGCGGCGCGTTCCCCTGTCCCGACATCTTCTCGCAGCTGCAAACGAGTGGTGCGAACAGGAGCAGGAAAAATAAAGGCGATCGGCGCACTCTTCTTAGCATTTTTTTATGACACGGCCGCAAAAATACCGGCGCCGCGCGGTTCGTCAAAAAACACTTACGCGCGACCCCGGCTGCTCTCGATGTTCTGCAACGCGATTGGCGCTTCGGCGGCCACCCCGTGCACGTCGCGACGCGGCGCCGGCGCTGTCACATGACGCCGCCGCGCGAGCCACAGCCGCGCGTTCTCGATGTACACGTAGTACACCGGCGTGATGTACAGAGTGAGCAACTGCGAGACGACCAGGCCGCCGACCACTGCCAGACCCAGCGGACGCCGCGATTCGGCGCCCGCACCGAAACCAAGCGCGATCGGCAGCGTGCCGACCAGCGCGGCCATCGTCGTCATCATGATCGGCCGGAAGCGCACGAGACACGCTTCGTGAATCGCTTCGCGCGGGCTCTTGCCGTGCTCGCGCTGCGCTTCGACCGCGAAGTCGACCATCATGATGCCGTTCTTCTTCACGAGCCCGACGAGCATGATCACGCCGACGAACGCGTAGAGGCTCAGCTCGGTGTGGAAGATCAGCAGTGTCAGCAGCGCGCCGAAGCCGGCCGACGGCAGACCCGAGAGAATCGTCAGTGGATGCGTGAAGCTCTCATACAGGATCCCGAGGACGATGTAGATGACGACGATCGCCATCAGCAGGATGAGGCCGAGGCCCTGCAACGAATCCTGGAACGCCTGCGCAGTTCCCTGGAACGTGGTCGCAATCGTCGACGGCAGCGTTGATGCAGCCGACGCTTTGATGGAATCGACGGCGTCGCCGAGCGCCGTGCCCGGTCTGAGGTTGAAGGAAATCGTCACCGACGGCAGCTGGCCGGTGTGGCTCACCGTGAGCGGCCCGGCTTCCGTCCGCACGCGCGCGACGGTGTTGAGCGGCACGAGATTGCCGTTCGACGATCGCACGTAGAGCAGCGACAGCGCCGCGGGATCGCGCTGGTATTCCGGCGCGACCTGCAGGATGACCTGGTACTGATTGTTGGGCGCGTAAATCTGCGAGACCTGCCGCGTGCCGTACGCGTTGTAGAGCGCGGTCTCGACCTGGTTCACGTTCAGACCCAGCGCCGAGATCTTGTCGCGATCCATCTCCACCTGGACCTGCGGGTTCTTGATCTGCAGATCGCTGCTGACGTCTTCGATGCCGGGCAGTTCACGCAGCTTCGTTTCGAAGATCGGCGCCCAGTGATACAGCTCGCTCGTGTCGGTGTCCTGCAGCGTGAATTGATACAGACTGCGCGCGCCCTGTTGTCCGCCGAGGTTGATCGGCGGCTGATTCACCATGTAGACGCGCACGCCGGGGACTTGCGCGAGCTTGGGACGGAGCTCCGCCATGATCTGATCGACGGTCAGGTTCCGCTCGGAGCGCGGCTTCAGGTCCACGCTGATGCGTCCGGTGTTCAGACCGCCGCCGCCCGGACCGCCGCCGACGTTGCTGCTGAAGCCGGCGATGTTCGGATCCTTTGCGACGATCGCGGCGACGTCCTGCTGGTGGCGCACCATCTCGTCGAAACCAATCCCCTGGATCCCTTCGACGCTGATGTTGAAGCGCCCCTGATCCTCGCTCGGCAGGAATCCCTTCGGCACGAGCCCGAAGAGATACACCGTTCCGACGAGCAGGGCGATCGAGATCGCCATCGTGACGACGTGGAAGCGAAGGCTGCCGCGCAGCGTGACGTCGTACAGCTTCAGCCACGCGTCGAACATCCGCTCCATCGCGTTGTAGAAGAAGCCGTGGCGCTGCGTGTGCGGCGGCTTCAGGAAGCGGCTGCACAACATCGGCGTCAGGCTGATCGACACGAACCCCGATACCAGAATCGCGACGCCGATCGTCACCGCGAACTCGTGCAGCAGACGTCCGACGATGCCGCCCATGAACAGCACCGGGATGAACACGGCGGTGAGCGACAGCGTCATCGAGACGATCGTGAACGCGATTTCCTTCGATCCGTCGTAGGCCGCGCGCATCGGCGGCTTGCCCATTTCCATGTGCCGCACGATGTTCTCGAGCATCACGATCGCGTCGTCGACGACGAAGCCGACGCACAACGTCAGCGCCATCAGCGAGAGGTTGTCGAGGCTGTAGTCGAGCAGATACATCACCGCGAACGTCGCGACGAGCGACGCCGGCAGCGCGAGGCTCGGGATGATCGTCGCCGAGACGTTCCGCAGGAACAGGAAGATGACGAGGACGACGAGGATGATCGTCAGCACGAGCGTGAACTTCACGTCGTGCACCGACTCGCGGATCGGGATCGATCGATCCGTGCGGACGTCGAGCGACAGCGCGGCCGGCAGCTGCTCGCGGAACGACGGCAGCAGCGCTTTCACCGCGTCGCACACGGCGACGACGTTCGTGCCCGGCTGTTTCTGAACGGCGAGATAGATCGTCCGCTCGCCCCGGTACCACGCGGCGTTCTTGTCGTTCTCGATGCCGTCGAAGACGTGCGCGACCTCCTCGAGCCGCACCGGGTTGCCGTTGCGGTACGACACGATCATCGGCCGGTACGCCGCGGCTTTCATCAGCTGGCCGTTCGCCTGGACGACGAACGTCTTGTCCTGTCCGTAGATCGTCCCGGTCGGCAGGTTCACGTTGTTCGACGTGATGGCGTTCGCGACCTCGTCGATGCCAATCCCTTTGGCCGCGAGCTGGCGCGGATCGACGTCGACGCGCACGGCGTACTTGGCCGCGCCGAACACGTTCACCTGCGCGACGCCGCTCACCATCGAGATGCGCTGCGCGATCGTCGACTCGGCGTACTCGTCGATCACGGACAGCGGCAGCATCGCCGAGCGGAGCACCAGGAACAGCACCGGCTGATCGCCCGGGTTCACCTTCTGGTACGACGGCGGCGTCGGCATGCCCGGCGGCAGCTGGCGCTGCGTCTTCGCGATCATCGACTGGACGTCCTGTGCCGCCGCGTCGATGTTGCGGCTCAGGTCGAACTGCAGTGTGATGTTCGTGCTGCCGAGCGAGCTCGTCGAGTTGATCGAGTTCAACCCCGCGATCGTCGCGAACTGTTTTTCGAGCGGCAGCGCGACCGCCGACGCCATCGTCTCCGGGCTGGCGCCGGGGAGGCCGGCGTTCACCTGGACGGTAGGGAAGTCGACCGTGGGAAGGTCGCTGACCGGCAGGAGACGGTACGCCATCGCGCCGAACACGATGATCCCCAGCATGATGAGGGTCGTCGTGACCGGGCGCTTGATGAACAACTCCGCGAGGTTCATGGGGCCACCTTCTCGCCGGTCGCGTTCTTCACGCTGACGCGGCTGCCGGGCGTGAGCCGAATCTGGCCGTCGGTGACGACCGTTTCGCCGGCTTTCAGACCGCTCCTGATCACCGTCTCTTCACTGTTGGCGCGGGCCACCGTCACGGTCCGGAGCTCCACCGTCTGATCGGGTTTCACGACGAACACGTACTGACCCTGCTGGCCGTTCTGCACCGCGACCGAGGGGACGACGATGGCGTTCGGATCGGAGGTGAGCGTCACCTGCACGTTGACGAACTGGCCTGGCCACAACCGGCGATCCTCGTTCGGGAACGTGCCTTTCACTTTGATCGTTCCGGTCGTCACGTCCACGGCGTTGTCGATGAAGTTCACGCGGCCGATCGACGGCTTGCCCTGATCGTCAGGCGCCTGCGCGACGATCGGCAGCTGGCCCTGCGCCATGTAGCGCTTCAATTCCGGCAGCCGGGCTTCCGGAATCGCGAACGAGACGTAGACCGGCGTGATCTTGTTGATCGTGACGATCGGATTCGTATCGTTCGCGCGCACCAGATTGCCGGGGTGGACCTGCAGCAGGCCCGTGCGGCCCGAGATGGGCGCCGTGATCGTCGCGTAATCGAGCTGCACCTTGGCGTTCTCGACGACTGCGCGATCGGCGCCGACGGTGGCTTCGAGCGCGGCGGCCTGGGTGGTCATCGTGTCCACCTGCTCGCGCGTGGCGATGCCGCGCTGCAGGAGATCCTGATAGCGCGCCGCCTGTGCTTTCGCGTTCGCGGCCTGCGCGACATCGCGCGCGAGCGTCGCCTGCGCCTGCTGCAGCGCCGCTTCGAGCGGCCGGCGATCGAGCGTGACGATCACCTGCCCCTGCGTCACGTCTTCGCCTTCCTTGAAGTTGACCGAGGTGAGCTCGCCCGTAATCTGCGCGTGGACGGAAACCGTCGACGCGGCGATGACGGTGCCGATCCCTTCGACGGTGATTGGCGTCGTCTTCTGCACCACGGAGGCGGTCGTGACGGGAACCGCGGCATTCAGTCCTCCGCCGCCGCGGCCCGACGGCGCCGGCGTCGACTGCACCGCTTCGCCCGAGCAGGCGACTGCCGTCAGTGCAGCCGCGAGCAGGCACGACCCAACTCCACATCGAACGCAAGCACGCATCCGCAACGTCGTCATTCGAATCTCAACGCATCAATGGGATCCAGCGCGGCGGCCTTCCGCGCCGGATAGAAACCAAAGAACACGCCCGTCATCGCCGCGAAACCGAACGCGAGCGCGACGGCGTTCGGCGACACGGCCGTCGGCCACCCCTGCCACAACGTGACGCCCTGCGCCACGGCAAATCCGAGCGCGATGCCGATGCCGCCGCCGAACAAACTCAGCACCACGGCCTCGACGAGGAACTGCATCAGCACATCGCGGCCGCGCGCGCCGATCGCCATCCGCAGACCGATCTCCCGCGTCCGCTCGGTGACCGACACGAGCATGATGTTCATGATGCCGATGCCGCCGACCAGCAGCGACACGCCCGCGATGCTCGCGAGCAGCGCCGTCATCGTCTGCGTCGCTTCCTTGCGCACGTTCGCCATCTCCTCCATGGTGCGCACCATGAAGTCGTCGGGATCGCCCGGCTGGATCTTATGGCGGACGCGCAGCAGCTG
>Ga0075423_10005254_pt1 | contig 12075 bp, 11 predicted proteins | sample SoiMethybrSBSTD2_FD_80114 | JGI IMG/M metagenome (GOLD analysis project Ga0075423, IMG submission 80114) | Bulk soil microbial communities from a Populus tree surrounding site in Tennessee, USA - Soil MetaG P. TD hybrid SBSTD2 | ecosystem: Environmental > Terrestrial > Soil > Tree plantation...
CTTGCCGCCGTGCAACTCCACCAGGTTCTTAGCCAGCGTCAGGCCGATGCCTAACCCACCTATCGAACGCTCCAACGAGGTATCGACCTGAATGAACATATCAAAGATACGGGCAAGCTGGTCGGCGGCGATCCCGATGCCCGTGTCCCGCACTCGAATCGAGATTTCCCCGACAGACTGGTGCCCCTCGCTTGCCTGCTCGGCCGTCAGCCAAATGCGGCCCCCCTTGTCGGTGAATTTAGTAGCGTTGTTCAAGAGATTGCCCACCACCTGAGCCAGCCGGGTTGGGTCGGCATTCATGTATACTGGCTGCGGCGGCAACGTGACTGTCAAGTCGAGACCTTTGCTCTCCAGCAGCGGGCGGGCCGCCTCGACGGCGTGATTCAGGACGGATGCCAATTCGATGGACCCTTTGCGAAGTTCAATCTTGCCCCGGCTGATACGGCTCACATCGAGCAGGTCATCCACGAGCCGGACCACCTGGCCGATCTGACGTTCCATCATCGCGGACGCTGATTGGACGACTCTCCAGTCCCCCTCCGTCCGTCGCAGGACTTCCAGGGAGTTGCGAATTGGGGCTAAGGGGTTACGAAGTTCGTGGGCCAGCATCGCCAAGAACTCATTCTTGCGGCGGTCGGCTTCTTTTAAGAATTCCTCCGCCTGCTTACGGTCCACGATGTCTATGAAAGAAGTGATCGCACCGGTAATCTCTCCACGGGCGTTCTTCAACGCCGCAAAGTTGACCAGCACAGGCAGGCGCGAACCGTCGGGACGCTCGATGAATACTTCAACGTTGCGCGCAGGCATGCCGGTGCGCAGCACTTCCATTATCGGACTCTGGGCATGTGGCAACAGAGTGCCATCCGGTAGCGAAAGCTTCGCCGAGCCGCAGTGTTGCTCGACCCCGCATACTGGTTCTCTGCCCCAAAGCTCTACTGCGCGCTGATTGTAGTACTGAATTACCGCGTTGCGGTCGCAAACGAATACGGCCATGGGTGCTGAATCGAACAAGGTGCGATAACGCTCCTCGCTCTCCCGCAATTCCATGTTGAGCGTCTCTATCGCCTCGTGAGCCCGGACCGCATCTTCCATCAGGTTGAGTGCGGCGCGGCGGGAATCCTGAGCCCGCATGTTGGCCGTCCGGAGTTCGGCCATGCTTTGGGCGAGGTCCGCATGGTTTTGCCGCAACACTCCCTCTTGTTCCTGCAACGCGTTCAAGGACATCACCGCCTGGTAGGCGGATGATGCAAATCTGCCCAGACTGACAAGCTGGCGCATGTCCTCCACGTCGAACTTGCGGCGGTCATCATGGGAGATCGCCCAGATCGTGCCGACCGCTTTCCCCTCGACGTAAAACGGAACGAGCAGGCACTCTTCGACCGGAGGCGTCACCGGTAGGAAATAGGTGTAACGCCGTTCAAAGTGTCTGAACAAGAGCGGGGCGTTGCGGTCAAGCACGTCGCCACAAGGGCCAAAGTCACGGGGCGTGCCGCCGCCGATGTGCGGTTTCCACATGCCGGCGATAGCCGGCCAGTAGAATCTTTTCCCGCCATCTTCTGTTGTCAAGAGACTGAGGCCAGCTGAGTCGGATTGGAGGGTTTCGAGGATCTGATTGGCCAATCTCTGTAGAATGCGGCGCGGCGGGCCAGCCCCTGAGCCAGTGCTGCCAGAGCGCGGTTTTCGGTCTCGTAATCCGGTGGACGGGTCGGTCGCCTATTCAATTCCTCGGTGCACAGAATCGATTCCAGTGGCACAAGGCTGTCGGTCGGAAGCTCGGTCGGAAACTCATCTTGGGTCGATTTCATCGGTCACTTCCTTTCAACGCGACGGTTGTGCCCCGAACCGCACTTGTGAATCCCAATGGGATTAGGTGCTCTCACGATGGGGATGCTCAGCTAGCGCTGACCTTTTCATCCTGCTCGAACTCGAGTGAATACCGCGCGCCTTGGCCCTGCCTCTGACAAAGTTCGTTGACCTCTTTCTTCAGCTCAATCATGCGCAGCTCGCGCCCGACCGCGACGCGATTGAAGCGTTCCAACTCCTCCCCGTGCGACCGAAGTTCGTCGTTGGTCCCCTGCAAGGCTTTCTCCGCCCGCTTCCGATCACTAATGTCCCGGGCAATTTTCGATGCTCCCACAACCTCGCCGTCGCTGTTCACGATGGGGGAAACTGTCAAAGAAATCTCGAGCAAGGTGCCGTCTTTGCAACGTCGCACCGTTTCATAATGTTCGATGGGCTTTTTCTGGCGGATGCGATTCAGGATGGAGGGTTCCTCATCCAAACGCTCCGGCGGAATGAGAACGGTCACGGGCTGACCCACCACTTCTTGAGCCGTGTAGCCAAAAAGCTGCTCCGCTCCCTTATTCCAACTGGTGATGATGCCATTGAGGTCTTTGCTGATGATGGCATCGTCAGACGATTCGACGATTGCAGCAAGCTTAGCCTGCGTCTCCCTTGCGCGTACGCGCTCGCTGACATCGATGTTCATCCCGACCCATTCGCGTACCGACCCGTCGGGGTTGAACGCCGGCACGGCTCGCACCTCCGTCCACCGCCAATCGCCGCTGACGTGTCGTAACCGGTATTCGGTGTCCACGGACGTGCGGCCCGCGACCGCGCGTTGCCATAGTTCACTGATTCGGTTGCGATCATCGGGATGGAGTGCGTCGAGCCAGCCGAATCCTTTCCACTGCTCATAGGTTTGGCCCGTGAATGCGCGCCACGAAGGCGAGTCTTCCTCCGCGCTGCCGCTAGGGTCTGTCGTCCAAACAATCTGCGCCGAGGCTTCGATTAACGCCCGGTAACGGGTCTGACTTTCTCGCGCGGCGGCTTGAAATTGCAACACCTCGGTTACATCCTCGATACCTAGTAGAATCCGCGCAGGCTGGTTGGGAGCACTGAGCGTACGGGCATTGAGCAGTATGGTGCGCCGGCCGATCCTTTCAAAGTCGTGCGTGATCTCGAAGTTATTGAAGAAACTGTTGCGTTGCAGGATCTCTTCCAGCAGCTGGCGCAGTTTGGGAATCTGCCACTGGTTATTGCCCAATTCAAAAATCAAGTGGCCTTCTGCCTCCGCCGGAGAGACTTTAAATATCCTGTAGAAGGCCTCGTTGGCGGTATGCACGCGCAAGTCGCCATCTAGAATGACCAGTGGGTCGCGTACCGTTCCGAGGATCGTTTCAGCGTAGTCGCGGGCCCCGGTGAGGGCTTGCTCATTGATTTTCAGCTCGTTGATGTCCACTAGCACCAACACTGCCCCGTCCACTTTATTGTCGACCGTCAGGTAGGGGCGCACTCGCAGTGAGTACCAACGACCCGCCTTGTCACGCAGCTCGCATTCACGCTCTCGAACCGAGGCGATGACTTCGGCGATGAATCTTTCCAGGTCGGGCGGGAATGTGCCAGTCCCGCTAGTAGCTCCCTCCGGTCGCTTCTCGTGACGGTCGGTGCGACGCCTGCCGGCTTTCGGGCGCGGCGCGACCATGAAAGTAGAAGCTGCTTGAAGACTCCGCTCGTCAAAAATCAGGTTATGCCGCACTTGGCCGAAGGGACGGCCTATGTCGGTGGCCAATAGATTAAACTGTTTTTCGGCCGGGGCGCTAAAGCGGCGGATGGTGAGGTCGCGTCCAAGCAATACGATCGCCAGATGGGCCGAGGTCTGGATGTTGATCAAATCACTGTTAAGACGGTTCAATTCGACATTGCGATAGGCCATCTCCTCGTTGACCGTCGTCAACTCTTCATTGGCCGACTCCAGCTCTTCCTTGGAGGTCTCCAGCTCTTCGTTGATGCTCTGCAGCTCCTCGTTCGCCGACTGGACTTCTTCGTTGGAGGCCTGGAGCTCCTCGCTCGCTGCTTCGTGCTGCTCCTGGACGGACTGGAGGTAATCGCGGGTCTCGGCCAGCTCGGACTCCAAGTGAGCCACCCGGCGCGATCCTTCATTCGCGCGACTGCCCCTTTGACCTTTCCGAGGTTCACCTGGACCAGGGATAGTGGGCCCTGCCTTTTCGGCGTCTTCAAACAGGATCAAGAGGCAACGCGCCCTCAAATTTTTCAGTGGGATAACCTCGAGGTTCACGGTTCGACTCTCACCGTTCTGATTGACCCGCACGTTCTCTTTGCGTGCCGTCTTGTTCTCCTTCTTTGCCTTGTTGATGGCAGCGCGCAGAGGTGGCATCAGCCCTTCGCGCGCCATCTTCATCAGGTCGAAGCTCGCCTTGCCGGTCGGCGGTTTCAGATATGCACCCGTAGCTCCCCTAAATTGCAAAATCTGCAGCTCGCTATTGATGAGCACGCCGGGCGGAGCGAATTGGTTGGCTGTGATCCGGTCAGCCTCGCGTTGGGCGTTCAGCTCGGCGCGTAAGCCTTCCCCTCCGCCTCCATTTACGTCGTCCATCGCAAGCGGAGCCCTGAGGTTTCGGGGTGAGACCTGCGAAGGCCGGTCGCTTCGTGCCTTCTTGACCGGCAGCTGCAACACCCGAGCCGGCGCCGGTTTCTTGGAATAAATCCTCTGTTTCTTGTCCGCCGGCTCAAACAGATCGGTGAAGCTGCCAATCGATTCCGACGCGCCCAACAATAAAAAGCCCTCCGGCTTGAGCGCATAGTGGAAGGCGGGTAGGACCTTTTTCTGCAGGCTGGGCTCGAGATAGATCAGCAGATTGCGACAGCTGATGAGGTCCATCCGGGAGAACGGTGGGTCGGTGATAAGATTCTGGCCGGCGAAGACCACCATCTCGCGCAAGGGCTTCACAATGCGATAGCCGCCCTCCTCCTCGACAAAAAAGCGCCGCAATCGTTCCGGCGAGACATCCTGCGCCAGACTCTTGGAGTAGAGACCGTGACGGGCTTTGTCCAGCAGGGCCTCGTTGAGGTCGGTCGCGAACACCTGAAGCCTGCGCAGGCGGGAAACCTTCTCCGCCGTTTCCAGCAAGGCCATGGCAATCGAATAGGCCTCCTGGCCGGTAGAACAGCCCAGCACCCAAACACGAATCGGATCATCGCCACGCTGTTGCAAGAGCTTGGGAAACACCTTGCGCTTGAGAACCGCGAAGGCGTCGGGATTGCGGAAAAAGCTCGTTACGCTGATGAGCGCGTCAGAATATAGCGCGTCGAGTTCTTTGGCGTTACTACGGAGGAAATCAGCATATCTCTCCAGCCTATCTTGCTTGTTCAGCACCATGCGCCGGGTGATACGACGCTGGATAGTGCTCGATTTGTAGAGGGAAAAATCCACGCCCGAATGGTTGCGCAGGAGCAGAAGAATCTTTTTGAAGCCGTTGTCCCCTGCCTTGCCGCGGGCGGCTTCACCTTCGGCACGCGCCGGCCTGGCTCCCATGCGCGGCGTTCCGGGTCCGCCCGATGGCAGCGCCGTTTGATCATCTTCATGCACCGTTGCGGACGCCCCATCGTCCTCTGCAGGCGTGACGATTTCGAGCGGTTGCCCGGCGACATAAGGGTGTTTCGCAATGCGGTCCAGTTCTTTCGCGATGTTCTCCGGTGAGAGAACGAAATCCACGCAGCGCGCCGTGATCGCGCTGCGCGGCATCGAGTCGTAGCGGGCCGAATCATCCTGCGCGAAGGTGATTCCGCCCTCGGCTTTGATGGCTTCCAGTCCCAGCGTGCCGTCGCTGGCCGTCCCGGAAAGAATCACACCCATGGCGCGCTCACGCTGGTCCCGGGCCAGCGATTCAAAAAAGAAATCGATAGAGTGGTGCGGCGCGCGGGTGGGCTGGCGCGGCTGCAGTTTCAAAACGCCCTGTGTGATCGCCAAGTTCATGTTGGGCGGAATCACATACACGTGATTGGGTTCCACCGGCAAATTGTTGGTAACCTCGCGGACCGGGAGCGAAGTAGCCCGCATTAGAAGCTGCGTGAGCGCACTCTCGTGTTGCGGATCGAGATGCTGCACCAGAACGAAGGCCATTCCCGTGTCGAGCGGCAAATGCCTGAGCAGTTCCGTGAACGCTTCTAAACCGCCGGCCGAAGCTCCGATGCCGACAATCGGAAACGGCGCGGCTTCGACGGAGTTGCTTCGTTCCCCAGGGGGAGTATCCGCCTCATCGGGCGGCACGGGCTCATGTTTGGATTGCTCGGATGACATTGAAGTTATTTTGTAGGGAGCTTCGCAGTGTTTTTCAGGAGAATGCTAACACTCTAATGATCATTTCAAGGAAGGCCCCCCGCAATAAAGCGCGTCACCTAGCAGGCAAACGGTCCCCATTACTCGCTGGAACGGCAGGGGAGTGTAAAAATCGAAATTCTGGTTCGGCCTTCGCTCCACCCTTCCATCGTGTACATTAGACGAGCACCGAATAAATGCTGAGCAATACTAGACCGACATTTTACCGCAGGAACAATCAAGTATTACATCCCAATTACTGGTTTGAACGACACTGCCCAGGGAAGGCCGCCCGGAAGGACGGACCAGATTAGAGGCTGGGTCATCGACTTGGCCCGCTCGAAACCGAAAGAGGTCGGCCACGCCTGCCGAGGCCTCGAAGGGCTTGCCTTGTGTTGTCTCGACGTGATCCAAGAATCCAAAGATGTTTTAGATCTGCTCATCATTGAAAGCCTAGGTACGGAGAAACTTCTCATTGTTTCGAAACGGAAACGGGTGCGATGAAACTTGATTACTGTATCGCCCCGTAGCATGCATCCTTCGAATGACGTCCAGCAGGTCCTTGGGGCTGATGAAAGAAAATAGACGCCCGCCATAATCGCACCGGCTGGCCCGTGTGAGGAGATGGACATAAGCTTGATTGTAGTCAGAGATGAATCGATTAAGCGTTTCCTGAGAAGTCATTGGCCTCTCCCTCCAGGTATGGGCCGGTAGTTCGAGGCTCTTTTCTCATCCTGCGCCCGGGGGGACAAGTAAGATGCTCAAAAGGAGACGCTAACTAGAGGGAGATTGAGGAGGGTAGGATTTAGCAAGGTTTTCGGCCAGCAGTTCGGGCAGGTCTACCATGGAGAGAAGGATGTGTTGATACTCCTTTGGCATGTCCTTTGTCGGGTAGAGTAGGTAAGAACAAAGTCTGATGAGCCTTGCACCGTATCTTCGATGATCGCGTCCGAACTGCTCGAACTCAGCTTGGATGTAAACGAGAGCTTCGCGCCAAGTCTTATTTTCAAGCGCCTTCAGGAGCTCTGCGAACATTTCCCGGTCTCTGCTGGACTGCAACCATTGACCAACTGCCGTTCCCATAGAGCACCCTTTGTTTGATACAGCAACGACGCAGACCCAGGACTATACCAACGACCATTTTTCAAGAACATCGCTCTAAGGGATGAAAAAAGGATTAATTCTTTGGAGTGAAGGAGCCGCTGGTCGAAATTGAGAGCCTGGCGCCGTTCGGGGAGGGGCTCAATCTTTAAGGTAAGTCGCCTTTTAGCTGGCGAGAAACTCAACGGTGGGTATTATATCCCTTAAAACTGTCACGGTCGGCGAATTCCAGTTTATCTGTTAGTGGACTAGGTATCATTCCGCGGACTTCTTGTGTCACCACAGATTTTCGACTATCTCCAGGGTCAGAAATATCGAGCCGTCGCTCCACTAGTGCCCAGCAAACCACAGGAATCTCATCATAATCGTCAAAAAGGGCAAACACGGGAGTGCTGCACGGGATTATCTGCAGAATGCGGACCTTAGCGCCACGCTTGTCTTGATGGGTGGCGATGCTGCCGTCAGTTAATTCTAGACCCGAGACGCTCTTTGCTTGTGTGGTTTCTGGGGAATCTGCTGTCATCTTACCTCTGGCCCCCGATGGCACGCCGCGGAGACGGATTGGTTTTCAGGGGAAGACCTGGTGGATTTCAACTTCCGTGGGCTCCGACATCAGGTGCTTGGGAGGGACATCGATCGGACAGTCGTACGGAGAGCTCGCCGCGCGGATTATCCTTATCCACTAGATCTTCAGCCAATTTTTTAGCAGCGTCTATTGCCTCTGTCGCCGTATTAAAGGCAGGCGTGGGGAACTCCTCATAGCTTGTTCCTTGTGTCACTAAATGGTTTCCTAATATTGCTCCGCCATTCCACATTCCCCCGAATTTTCGTACAGCCCATGCTGTTATTTTGTAGCCCTTATATAGGTATTCAGTTTTCATGATGACGTTTTTCTCCCTTCGCTCTTTTGGTGCTGCCTTAGGGGAGGATGAAACAGCGACCACCCGGCGTTCCGTCATGCAGCCCGAATTAAGTCTACTCCTATTCAATTAATAGTCAGGTCCATACAGCTCACACGTTTGGTCAAATGTGCTCATGGCGAGCTCCTGCACACCGCTTTCAAAAGAAATCGGCGCACTTCCGACAGTAGAAACGCCAACTTGGCAACCAGTGATCTTTACGTGTCGCCCTAAACTTGGCGTATCTAAGAAAGAGCTACTTCCCACAAACTGAACAACGGACCATGCGATGGCTTAGAAAAAATCCGCAAGTCCTCGCGAGCAACCCCCGGGCTAAGTGCAGCACGAGTCAGCCAAGAAAGTGGGCGCACAGCTCTCATGATCACATTTTCCTGATTTTCTCTTTAAAGACCGCTGGTGGGTTGATCATGCTCAAAAGCAGAGGTCGGTAAGCTTTCGGCGTTCGATCGGTCGGGTATCGAAGGTAGGAGACCAACCTACAAAGCTCTGCGAGATATTTGTCTGGCTTACGTTTGGTTGCGTGGATTCTGCTGAGTTCAAGATCGATGAGATCCAAAGCTTGACGCCACGTTTTATGATGGAGTTTCTTGAGGAAGAGCTCGAACTGCCTAACCGATGGATGCTGGCGCGATGGAGTAACGGGCGACATGCGGCGGGCTCCTCTCTGGCCTGAAAAGAGGAAGTAGAAGCTATCAAATCGGCTCTGGCTAGCAAAATAAAGAGTTCTTATGGGCCGGCTCGGTTGGATAAAGCAAATTGTAATGACATGTAGACATGAAAGCATGAATACTTGAGCAATGAAGAGATACACCTTAGACCTTACCGAAGAACTTCACAAGAAGCTTAAGGTTCATTGCGCGATTGAGGGATTAGAGATGAGTGAAGTGATCCGAAAGTTGATTGCGGACTATTTGGAGAAGGCCGGGAGGAAACAATCCAAGAAGTAACCTGTCTGAAACGGACCTGAGACTGGTCACACCAGCCATCAGGCTCTAGGGGCCTTCGGCTGTCGAAAAACGTCACGACCGATAAGCCGCAGTAATAGCTGCCTTGGGGAACGTGCCGGACGATCTTGCAACCTCTGGGAGATAGCAAGGGGGATTATCGGAGGGTAAGGAAACGCACAGCTCGTATGGTGTAGGGAATCAAGGTAAGGCCCTTCTGCTGGCGTCCGTATTGATCGAAGAGTTTTTCGTAAAACCTTTATCGGTTTACATAGCCGAACTTGTGAGCGGCATCTCTGAGTTTTGCACGAAGATCCTGGCCGCGCTCGAGCACGACAGAAGTTTGCCGGCCGTCCATGAATAAGATCGTGTAGTGGTCGCCGAGATGATCTTTGCCGATGAACCAAACCCTGAGAATGTCGCGGTGGATTCCAGTGGCTCGGATTTCCCGGATCATCACCGCACGGCCATCGTCTAAGGGCAATTCGAACTTAGTTTTGGGAAGGTGAAATCGGTCTCGTCGAGTATGCTCTGCCAGCAGTTCTTTTACGCTCCTAAAGACACCTTTCTTCATCAGGACATTTTGCGCGAAAGCCCGCAGACCTTTCATGAGCAGATTTTCTCCTAGGTTATCCTTCCGAGGTGCCAGGTTGCTTCTGAGCGGTCGTTTTTGATCGTCAAACTGTGATCTAGTCAAATGGAACACAGACAATTCTTGGATTCGATAAAGAGAGAATTATCGTGACACGAGTATTCGTGTAGCAGTATAATAGTGCTACTATGAAACAGAAAATCACCCTTACCATCCAGGATGGCCTAATCGAGAAGATGAAAATTCAGGGGGTTCTCGACAAGCGAAGCGTGAGTGACATCACCGAAGAACTGTACGCTGAATTTCTCGAAAGGCGGAAGAAGGAAGGAAAGAAGGGATCATCCCGACCGATGCGGAAACACAGTTGAAGAAAGAATGGGTGAGCTTCGGCTCGCCCTGTCTTAACAGGGGACCCAATGTCATTGATTCTGGTTGTTGAGGACGAGGATTATCTTCGTAAGCCCACCGAAAGGATGTTGAAGGGAAACGGTAATGTTTGGTAGCTTCATCGGTCATTTCTTGAAAATAGCGACAACGCTGGGAGTGGTGGGCAAGATTCTTGGGGGGGCCGGCAAACGAGTAGATCCATGAAGGCTACTTCGGCTCGTCCTATCGCGGCCACCTTTCTTTTTCGCAGCTCCAGGATCCTTCCTGCGGCAAAGATGCGAGTCTCTTCCATCTGTTTCAGGATTGGCTCAACCAGTCGGACTAGCAGATTCTCCGTGAGTTGTACTGTGGCGGCTCGATTCAGTTTCATCTCTATCTTCTAAATTGACCGGTGTCTACGATTCGGGCATTGATCTATGATCGCAGCCTAAATCAAAAAAGATGTTCAAAAGAAGACTATGACCATGGAGGCATTGAATGGCACGGCGCGGAGACGGATTAGTTTTGAGAGGTAAAAAGCTGGTGGCTGGATTTCACCTTCCCGGGGGGTCCGCCATCAAGTCAGGCTTGGTAAGGGCATCAATCGAACAGTTGCCCGGGAGCTCGCGGCGGTTTCTGAAGTGGTCGCAAGCGAATCATAGACCAAGAACGACTCTCAATTACCGCGGGTTCCTGGACCAGCTCAGGAAGTCCTTCAAGGGGAAGATGCTGAGCGAGATTCATCCATTCAACGTCGAGAAGCATAAGCAGGCGCGCATCGCGGCCGATGCAAAAATCGCTGCCAATCGGGAACTTTACTGTTTGAAAAATCTTTTCTACCGGTGCATCGAGTGGAACAAAGTTCGAGGGGGAAAATCCTGTCAGGCAACCGAAGCGGCAGCAAACAGCCAGGTTGACGAAGGAACCTTTGACCCGGCTTCGCTTTCTCACGTTCGATGAAGAGCAAAAACTCCTAGCAGCCGCCAAGGAATCACTTCGAACAATCATTCTCGTCGCGATCAACGCCGGGCTCAGAATGAAGTCCGAGGCCTTAACTCTTGAGTGGAGCGATATCGATTTCCACCAGAATCAACTGACCGTTCAGGCCGGGCACGCCAAGAATGGGGAGAGCAGAACAATACCTCTGAACAGCGTTCTTCGCGAGGCCCTGCACAGGCTGAAAACAAATTCTGACGTTGAAGGCCAAGTGTTTGTCAGTCGCAAGGGAGACGGTTTCCGCACAGCATTTACAACGGCCTGTCGCCATGCTAACCTTCACGCCGTCACACCGCACACGTTGAGGCATACTTTTGCTTCAAGGCTGGCGATGGCGGACTTGTTGAGGCCTTCAACGCTGAGAGCCGCCACTACATCGAAGGTAGCACGACGGTGCTGGAGTCGATGATAAGGTGTAGCGGTTGTCGAGCAGAACGTCTTCCCACAAATCTGGCACTGGTAGCGCCGACGCTTCCCCCATCTGGTCTTGTAAAAGCCATGTCGGATGATACTTTCGGCAGCGGTCTTTCCCGACCGCGGGCATTGTTGGTTTGCGCAGCTGAGACTGTTCATGGTTTGTGGAACTTAGGGACGTCAGAACTGATGGCTTCGAATTGAGTCTCAAACTATACCATGCATGGAAGTTGCGGCTGAGCGACCAACAGTTGATAACGGAAGCACCGCTGTTGGAGTTGTCGCAGGCCAATCCTGCACAAGAGCGTCAAATACCGAAGAGGATGTTGCACTAATCCAGGCGCACATGAATGAGGGCAATGGACCCTCTTTCCGCGTTTCCACTTCCCCGGACCCTATTGTTCGCGATGCCTTGAAAAACTGGGCGTCACACCCTATCGCTGCGGCTATTCGTCAATAAATCGAAATGTCCTCTTTTGAACTGTTCTGGCTTTAGGACCCTGGTAATATTGTGGTTAGAAGGAGATTTGGCGAGGCTGCCGGGTCAGATTCCCAAAGAAAAGCTCTGAGCGGGTATGACCACGCATTGGGCTTAGGCCAGATCTCCTTCTGCCCTCCTAAAAG
>Ga0075423_10005255_pt1 | contig 12075 bp, 12 predicted proteins | sample SoiMethybrSBSTD2_FD_80114 | JGI IMG/M metagenome (GOLD analysis project Ga0075423, IMG submission 80114) | Bulk soil microbial communities from a Populus tree surrounding site in Tennessee, USA - Soil MetaG P. TD hybrid SBSTD2 | ecosystem: Environmental > Terrestrial > Soil > Tree plantation...
CCAAGATACGAAGGTTGATCGCTCCGTAGGGACATATGTTAAAAGATCGCCCTCGCGTGTCAAGCGAAAGGGCGGATAAGCGCCCCTCCTCACGAGGAGGCTGTCTAAGTAATTAAGCTGAATTTGCACAGGGGACTTTTTCCATTGGCAAAAAGTGGTCGGTGAGAGGAAAACAATTTCTCACCGGCCAGTTTTCACGCTCCGGCGCCCGCGAGTTTGAGCAGATTGTGGGCCGTGCATAACAAACTCCATTCGCCCGCAACTTTCTCTTCTCCGCGAAGGAGAAATTGTCGGAACCCTCGCGCATATTTAATTTGTCCGAAGACCGGTTCAACGACTTGCTTACGCAATCGGTAACGACTTCGCCGAGCACCTTGCGCTAAGCGTTGTCTCATCCGTTGTACCCATCGTCCAACCTTGCGATGTTTTCGGTGCAGTGTGGTCGCCACGTACCCACGAATGCGACGTTTCTTCAATGCTTTCAGGTTCAGTTCTGAACAGTAACCCGAGTCGGCAGAGACTTCTTGGGCTTGCCGCCTCAGATACCGCGGTATCTGTTTCAATAACGGAACCATCTGGTGCATGTCGCTGCCGTTGTTGGTTAGCGTTTTCGCCACGATGATCTGACGGTGCGAATCAACGGCCGCTTGCGCGTTATATCCCTGGATGAAATGGTCGCCGCTTTTCATCAGCCGACTCTCAGAATCGGTGAGATTTCGTTGTACCTTATCCGCCGGTATACCCGTCGGCTTCGGTTTGTGCCCGGTCTTATTCGGATCACGCCCACGTTCGGCTTCGGCTTTCGCTTCGGCTTCCAATTCCGCTTTCGCCTGTTGGATTCTCTTTAATCGTTCCTGCTTATTGCTGACCCATTCCGGCATTTCGTCGCCACTTTTGTCGGGACCATATAATTCGTCTTCTTCCCGATCCTGGCGTTCGGCTTCACGAAACCAGCGTTCCACCTCGGCCCTCAGCTGATTTTCGACCCGCTTCATTGTTTTGTAGCTCAACGACTTCTGCTTGCTGGCGTTGGCTGCTATCCGTGTCCCATCCAGCGCCACGTGCCCCAATTTCACTAGTCCCGCTTTGTCGCATAACTGCAGCACCTGTTCAAACAAGTCACTCAACGCCCTTAAATGCCGTTGCCGGAACAAATTCACCGTCCGGTGGTCCGGTTCCTGCATTCCCGTCAAGGCCAGAAAATCCACCCGCTCCTTGCATGCTCTTGCCATTCGCCGCGACGAGTAAATACCTCGGCAGTAACTGTAGAGCAGCAGCGCTGTCATCATCACTGGATGATACGGCGGATAGCCGCGCTCCTCTTGGTACTGGCTTAGGATCGCGCTCAGATCCAACTGCTCGTTCACCAAACTTCGGATGAACATCGCCACATGATCTTTTCCGACAAAATCGATCGGTCTCGCTGGAAACATCGTCCCTTGCTCGGGATTCCACTCTCGAAACGTTTTTCCCATGGCGACATTCAAACAGCACCGCGCGCCATCTTTGGTCCATTACTTGGACAGCCTCCTCAGTGAGGAGGGGAATGTCTCCTATCCCAATCAATTATTCACACTTCCATAGAGTGCAGGCTACAGTCGAGAACGGCGGCGACCAACGCGTGTTCGGGCCGCGGCCTCCATTTAACATCAACACTTGCGCTTCGACTACAGTATTGGGCCTAATATCTCAACCATCTTCAGGACCAGTGACTGTTCTAAACCATGATTAACCATAGGCACGACAATATTTCTAAAGAGAGCCGAATGAGCCGGAATGACATCGCCTTGTGGTCCCGTTTGGACGAATTGAGAGCTGGTCTCAAGGGGATGAGGGAGGACACTAAAGCACTGCGATTTTCCCTCCGCCTCGCATGTGAGCATTTCAAAGCGCGAGATGGATGCTTCGCGGTCCTGCCGCCGGGTCAAGCGCAAGCGCAATTGATTTCAGCGATCCAGCGAGGCGGCCACTGGGATCTCGATTTGCTGACGGCCTTCCTGCAAAAGGAAAAAGCGTCCATTCCAAGGAATGTCATTATGGCGCCCATCCATCGACATGGGCGCTTTTGGGCAGTGTTAAGCCTGAGAAGCGAACACGAGTTTGAAAAGCACTCACCCCGGGCACTCTTGCGGATGGCGAAAACAATCTCAGAATCAATTGAGGTCATAGATTGGCACCGCATCGTTGAAGTGCGCTCACGGATTGATCGTAAGATTATGGAAGAGTTGCGTCCGCGTGACCTCTTCTATCAGATCCTCCACGGTCTTCGCTCATTGACGCATTACGACCACTCCTCGGCGCTTCTCATCTGTGATGCGCGTGAGGATGTGCTGGACCTTGTGGCGGAACAGATAGCCTGGGTGAAAGGGAAGAGCCACCGGATCGGCTTAAGACTGTCGCTGAACGAGGACCTACGGAGCCTCATGCGCTTCAGCACGGTCTATGGCTTCCACCGGCAGAATGGAAAGTGGACCGAATGGCTGGGACAGAACGCAACAATGTTGGCGGAATTGCTCGATTACAACAAGGTCACCGGCGAATCCGATCAGGATTTGCGCGAATCCGCCATGCTGTGTGCACCGCTCGCCACTCGAGATGGTGTCCTGGGAGTATTGAAAGTTTCGGCCCGGCATCCAAGTTCCTTCGGCAGTTATGAGGTGAATCTGCTTCAGCGGTTCGTGCCGCTTGCTGCAGTCGCAATCCAGAATTCTCAGAGAACTTTCACGCTTGAAACGAAAATGCTGGAGGCCGAGAAGAAACACGCCGTTGCAAATCTTGCGCGCGGCGTCTCCCACGATATCAACAATGCTCTAGGGGCCGTGCTGCCATTAGTGCAACAGATTTTAGCCGACATCGAATCGAATCGGCTTGACAGTGAAATTCTGTCTCAGGATCTACAACAAATCGAACAATCGCTTCAGACATGTCGCAGGATTTTTGGTGGAATGCTCTCTTTGGCCCGAGGAGCAACTCAAGGTACTTCGCATGCGGATGTGCGTCGGGCGCTCGACGGAACGCTTGCCATTGTGCGGGACGGTTTGGAACGACAAAGAATTCGATTAGATATTCAGTTGATGGACCTCGTTCCACATGTACGGATGGTACAGGGGGACCTGGAGCAACTTCTTCTGAATCTCGTCGTCAATGCGCGAGATTCGATGTCTGAAGGCGGCGTGCTGTCCATCAAGGGCGATCGTGCGGGAGAGAAACTGAAAATCACGATCCGCGACACCGGCTGCGGAATTCCACCCGAAGATATGTCCCGCATTCAGGAACCGTTCTTCACGACCAAGCACAACGGAAACGGCTTAGGGCTTTCCATTTGCCGTTCTATCGTTTGGAATGCGGGTGGGGAAATGAAGATCGAGAGTCAACCCGGCGCCGGCACAGACATCAGTGTGCTCGTGCCAATTGTCGATGATAAAACGACCTAAGGGTGCTCTGTGAGTCTATCGCGCATTCTCATTGTCGATGATGAACCTCGTATGATCCGCTCGGTTGAGCGTGTGCTCTGCCAGGATTACAAAACAGCAACGACTCGATCATCACGCGAAGCCATTACGATAGCGAACGGGTTTAAGCCGGATCTCGCCATCCTGGACGTTCAAATGCCTGAGTTGGATGGCTTCGACTTGGCGGAACAGTTGCGGGCGATCGACCCCGAAGTGGATGTCATTTTCATGACCGGCAGCATTCACGAACTCGATTCGAAGCTGATTCGCGCGGTTCGTAAAGATGCGTTCTACTTTTTGCAAAAGCCGTTCGATCGTGAGCTGCTGCTGGCTCTTGTCGACAGGTGCCTCAAACTGAAACGACTGGACCGCGAGAACCGAAGGCACTTGCACCGGCTGGAGAAGGAACTCGCGGAAGCGCGCGCATTCCAGCAAGGCCTGCTTCCGCCAGAATCCGGCAAAATCGGGCGCGTCTCTGTTTTTGCCCGCTATATTCCATGTTCGGAGCTTGCCGGGGACTTTTTCGACTACGCTGCTGCCGGTGCGAATTCAGCCGCGTTGATCGTCGCTGATGTTTCGGGGCACGGTGCGAGCGCAGCAATGCTTACGGGGATTGTGAAATCGGCCTTCTCGTCCGCCAGTGCCGAAGATTACGATCCGGGCTCCGTTGTGGAACGAGTTTTCAATGGCATCCGGGCGTTTGGCGATCTTCACTTCATAACGCTGATCTGTGCCCGCATCGGAAACGGAAACGTAGAATACGTCAATGCCGGCCATCCTCCAGGCATACTGCTTAACCGGGAAGCGTCTGCAGTTCTTCTCGAAGCAACAGGCCCACTGATTTCGCCGGCCTTCACGAAGTCTTCCTGGTTATCACACACAATTCCAGTTCGGGACAAAACTCGCTTAGTCCTGTTTACGGACGGTGTGATCGAGGCAGGATTGGAGTCCGGAGGGTACGGCCTTGATCGACTGGTCGCAACGGTCGCCAGGAGCTCTGTGCGTGGTGACATCCTTCTGGAAGAGATACTGGAAGGAGTCACCCAGTTTGCCGCGGGCCGTCCTATCCATGATGACGTGACTCTCGTTGCGGCTGACTTTTAGTCCGCCGTCCATCCCTTACGGCCAAATTTTGTCAAAAAAACTGCTTTGCCTAGGCATCGCATCGTTCAACACTAGGGTATGGAAATCGAAATCGTCTATTGCCAGGCTTGAGACTATGAACCTCAAGCGGTCAGTTTGACCGACCAACTCATAACTGAATTCAAAAGCAAAATTAAACGTCTCGTTCTTGTCCCGTCCGATGGAGGCCGCTTTGAAGTATCGGTGGACGGCAAGCAGGTGTTTTCCAAACTCAAAAGCGGGCGGTTCCCCGAGTATCAAGAAATCCGAAAGCACGTTCGCTGAGAATCTTCAGTCACTCAGACGCTGACATCGTTCCAAAGCGAGCTGCAAATTGGAAAGGCGAATCGGTTTGGCGATGTAGTCATCCATGCCGGCATCGAAGCACGCTTGCCGATCTTCCTCCATTGCGCCGGCTGTCATCGCCACAATGCGGGGCCGCGCATTCGCGGGCCATTCCGTATGGATCCGCCGACACGCTTCAAGGCCGTCCAATTCCGGCATATGCACGTCCATGAGAATCACGTCGTATGGCTGGCGTTTCAGGGCGTGCATCACTTCAAATCCATTTGCGGCAACGTCGGCGCGGTAGCCTAGTTTCTCAAGGAGCAGGACAGCCACTTTCTGGTTCACGACATTGTCTTCTGCCACCAAGATTCGAAGCGGCGCGTCGTTGTTCGGACTATCCAATGCGACTAGGGGCGCCGCTGCGAGAGCTTGTGCGGGGGGGTTGCTGCTGAAGATGTCCATCAAAGCATCGTACAAATACGACGGTTTCAGTGGCTTCGTTAGAAAAGCAGCGAATTCTGTTGTCGTATTGCTTTCCAACTCTGTCTGCCGTCCAAGGGAAGTGAGCATCACCAAAGGAAGATGACGGGAGCTCGCGTGCTTACGGATCTCACGGGCCAGGGTGATTCCATCCATACCTGGCATGAGCGCGTCGAGGATAACAATCTCAAACCTTGTATCGCGAATCCAGCTCAGTGCTTCCTCGCCAGAGGCGGCTGTCCGCGGCAGCATTCCCCAGATTTGAGTCTGTAGCGTCAGGATGCGTCGATTCGTGGCGTTGTCGTCAACGATCAGCACACGCCGGCCGGCGAGTTGCGGTGGTGAAGTACGTTCATAAACCCGCAGCGGTATCGGTGCAGCGGCCACCTGAATCGTGAAATGGAATGTCGAACCACTGCCTTCCTGACTCTCGACCCAGATGCGTCCACCCATCATTTCGCAAAGCCGCTTACAAATGGCGAGACCGAGTCCAGTCCCACCAAAGCGTCGCGTTGTGGACGTCTCCACCTGACTAAAAGACGCAAAAAGGCGATCCATGTGGTCTTCAGAAATACCGATGCCGGTGTCTTTGATGCTGAATTGCAATTCATATCTGGCTTGCTCAAGTTCCCGGCTCGTAACCGAGACCAAAACTTCGCCCTTCGATGTGAACTTCAAGGCGTTGCCGACAAGGTTTGTCAGGATCTGCCTGAGGCGAGTAACGTCACCGACAATTCCCGCCGGTGTTTGGTCAGCGATGAAATAACCGAGATCGAGGTTTTTATCGCTCGCCCTCGGTGCCAATAAGTCGAGCGCGTCCTCAATGCAGTCTCTCAAGACAAAAACCGTCTGTTCCAATTCGAGCTTTCCAGACTCGATCTTAGAAAAATCCAAGATGTCATTGATAAGCGTCAGCAACGTGTCCCCAGCAGTGCGAATCGTCTCGACGAATTCTCGTTGATGAGAGGTCATGGAGGTGTCCGAGAGCAAACTCGTCATCCCGATGATTGCATTCATCGGTGTGCGAATTTCATGACTCATGTTCGCGAGGAATTCACTTTTGGCGCGAGTGGCCGCTTCAGCGGCATCCTTGGCCTTTCGCAACTCCTCTTGATTGCTCCGGAGTTGCGCGTCAGCCTCTTGCTGCTCCATAAAAAGGCCGAGCTGGCTGCCGACGGTAGCCATCATCCGAAGCAGTTCTTTGTCGGGCTTTTCGATGCGACGGCTGAAAAACTCCAAAACCCCGATGGTCTCGCCACCAAGCGTAATCGGGAATCCAAATGCACCATGCAACCCGTCCTTGTCGGCATAGGGTGCTCGTGGAAAATTTCTATCTTTGACGACATCGGGAATCCAGGCCGGCCTACCGGTCTTCCACACGCGGCCGGGAAGACCGACACCAATCAAAAACGTGCTCTTCCGTGTCATGGTCTCGAATTCACTTGTAGTTGAGGTTGGTTCTCTCCAGAACTCTGCACAGCGAAGGCATTTCTCTTCGCGGTCAACCCACCACAACGCTGCTTCCCCCCAATCTAGCGCCTCACACACTGCTTGAAGCACGCCGGGCAGCACGTCAGAAATCGTGCGTCCCTTGATCAAAGCCTGAGTTGCCGCGTGTTGCGCGGCGAGACGCCGATAAGCGGCTGCCGATTTCTCTAAACGACGTTTGTGTTGCTGCGCCATTCAACTCCGATGCTGAAAACGTCTTTAATTCTCAGGAGCTCTGTTGCTCGTGTCAAAAAAGAATTTTTTCTGCAGGGCGCTCTAGGGGAGTAATTCACGAATTGTTTGGGATAGGCTAACAATCCCCTCCTCTGTAAGGAGGGGACTATTCGCCTGATTCACACACTTCCGCAATTCGTTCACGCGCCCGGTTGCACGAATGCCTCGCTTCGACGTCGTTTGCGACTATAATGCGCCAACATGGCGCGGCCTCACCCCCACGAGCGAGTTCCCGAAACAGACGCGAAAAGGCCGGTCGCCTTCGCGGCACTTCACGATCGAAACTTCCGTTTCTTTTTCGTGTGCACCATGCTGGCGATGATGGCGGACAACATCGAACACGTCGTCAGCTATTGGCTGCTTTTCCAGAAGTTCCATTCGCCAGCCCTGGCCGGCTTCGCGGAAATCAGTCACTGGACGCCGTTTCTGTTGCTGTCGGTTTACTTCGGCGGCATTGCCGACCGTTACGATTGCCGGAAGGTGATCCAGGTGGCCCAGCTGCTGTTCATGAGCGTGTCGGCCACCTGGGCACTCCTTTTTTTCACGAATACGATTCAGGTATGGCACGCCGGCGTGTTGCTCGTGGTCCATGGGATCGCAGGGGTGATCTGGGCGCCCGCTGAGCAGTTGCTGATTCACGATATCGTCGGCCCGGAGCGCCTCCAAAGTGCCGTGCGACTGAACGCGACCAGTCGGCAGCTGGGATTGCTTTTTGGGCCGGCGGTGGGCGCGGGCATGATGCTGTTCCTGGGACCGCCCCTTGCATTGGTAGCCAATGTTCTCATCTATGTGCCGCTGACGTTGTGGCTGCTGTATGTACCCTACACGGGACACTTACGTAAGGAAGCACCAGCTAAACGCGCCATACGATGGAATGACGCTCTCCAGGTCTTCCGTGAGGTTGCGCACAACCGGCCGATCGTCACTATGGTGCTGTTAGGCGGCAGCGCCTCTCTCTTCATCGGCAATGCTTTTCAAAGTCTGATGCCTGCTTTCGCCAACGATCTTGGGGCGGGTGCAGCGGACTTTACATACAGCGCGCTTTTGATGGCGACAGCGGCAGGCGCCGTCTTCGGAGGCTTTCTTCTGGAAGGGAAGGGCTGGCTTCAAGCAAACGTCCGCAGCGCTATTCTGTGCGCGATGTTCTGGTGTTTGGCAATCGGAGCTTTCGCTTTGTCTCGAAACTATTATTTGTCGCTCGCGCTGCTCTTTTGCGGGGGTACGCTGAATCTCGCTTTCTATTCTTCGGCGCAAACCATCGTGCAGATCAAGGCCCCGAGCCATCTCAGGGGCAGGCTCGTGGGACTCTTCGGTATGTCGGCGCTCGGCTTTCGCGCCTTCAGCGGACTGACAGTTGGTATTCTAGGTTCCGTCGTTGGAATTCATTGGTCGCTGGCTGCAAGTGCGGCAGTGCTGTTCGGCGTCACCACAGCACTGTTTCTGTATGCCGCTCCGCGATCCTTTGAATAAGGCTGGTCGTTCAAAGTATCTCGAACACCTGATAAATCGCACCGCCCGCTACGCGATGACCGTACGCCACCGAGACGGCACGATTGAGCCAGCCGTACTTTTCGGATGCGGTCTCGTAGTAGGGCGTAGCGCGCATGTAGTATTCGGACGGATTGACGCTCTCGCCGCGGGCGATGCGGTCGAGCACTTCCTTCGGTCCATGCCGGATACCGAGATAAGTCATACCGATCAAAGCGCCATCGTCGGTCTCCATAGCAAGACGCACATTCAGAGTCGTCGCCCCGTCCGCACGAAGGGACTGCCAATCGCTTCCACCTGAAAGAATTCTTCCGCGCAAACGCTCGCCTTCGAATCGGCCTCCCACAATTTCGCCGATGCGCCGGTCGTGACCAGGAGTCGGGCCAATGATGGTGGGGCGCTTAACATCGATCTGAAACACAAAGAGACGCTGATAACGCAATGCCGTCAATTCGGGGGGCAGCAATTGAGTTAGAGAATCCGTGTTCATTTCGATCGGGACATTATACAACTCCGATTGCAGCCGCTATGATTTCGCTATGGATCGAACCTTCTTACTGCTCGGGAGTCTGTTTGGTTTTTTCGGCGTGGCATTCGGTGCGTTTGGCGCGCACGCCTTGAGGAGCCGGCTTTCGCCGGACTTGTTGGCAGTATTTGAGACGGGTGTGCGTTATCAGATGTATCACACGTTCGCAGTACTGATTGTCGCAGCAGCGATAGGACACATCGGCAATGCGCGGCTGCCGGTCATAGCGGGTTGGGCATTCGTCATCGGCATATTGCTCTTTTCCGGCAGTCTTTACGCGCTCGCATTGACGAATATTCGAATGTTTGGAGCGATCACCCCGATCGGCGGCCTGCTTTTTCTTATTGGTTGGGCATGCCTCGTGCTGTTTGCAACACTCAGGTAGCCTCACCCACAAGCGATGCGACCGGGGTTGGCGTTATTAGCTCTTTTGGGACTACTTGGCTTTGCTTTCAGTGCCGTTAGTAGAACGCTCCCGGACAGAACTTGCGACTTTTTCCGACTTGTCGCTGTGATACTGCACCGTGACGAGCGTCCCCTCATGCAAGTTGCCCGACTTTTGAGTCGAAGAGTCCAATTTGAAGGTCACCGGCTGCTCTTTGCCTTTTACCTTCTCATTCACAACGAGCTGATTATCGCTCATTGAAGCGATCGTTCCGACGGCTGTGTGGTTACTACCAGTATGCGAACTACCAGTATGCTTCTGACCCGCGAAACCGCTGACCGAAAGCATTACGATGAACAGAGCAACCGCACCAAACGTTTTAGATTTTGACATCATCTACATCTCCTCTTGTATGAGTTCCTCAAATTGGGAATCCATACCAGCATTTAAACGCGTAGGAGATTAGCTACGGATTAGTTGGATATTAATTGTGTTTAATCCGTCATTGTGTACCCGCAATTCCTGTTCGCTCAGACCTTGACCAATCCATATACTGGGGGCTTCAAGCGAACCGGGAGGATGGATGCGGAAACGGACCATGGTCTGTGTTGTTAGCGGCTGGCTGCTGCTCAGTTCCGTTGCTGTTCTTGTTCTTAGTCAAGGGCGAGGTGCCGCGCCGCCAGCGCCTAAACCGGAAACGCCACAGTCCCTCCTTCACATCGATGCCGCCAGGAAAATCGCAGGCGATGACACGTTTTTGTCGAATCCATTCAACTTTTTTTGCATTCCAGCGAATACCAGAGCCAACAATCCCAATGCGCCTGAATTGCAGCCTATAAAACTGTTCGATAATGTTTATGCCATCGGCAATTCCGAAACGACGATCTATGCGATCGAGACTTCCGATGGGATCGTGTTGATCGATGCCGGATATGCCGACAGAGTGGAAACCAGCCTTGTCGGGGGACTACTGACGCTCGGCCTGATTCCGTCGGAGGTCAAATATATCCTTCTCGGCCATGGGCACGCCGACCACTTCGGCGGCGCCCGGTACTTTCAGGATCGTTACGGCTCCAAGATCGGAGCGGCCGCCGCCGATTGGGATCTCATCAATCCTTCAAATCCGCCGGCGAACCAGAATCCGGCCGGAAACCAGGCAAGACCCCAAAAGGATTTCGTCATCGTGGAGGGCCAGCCGATCAAGCTGGGAGGTTTGAGCGTCACTCCAGTTGCCATACCTGGGCACACTCCCGGCTCACTCGCTTTTATCTTTCCAGTCAAGGACAAGGGCAAAACACGTATGGCAGGAGTGTTCGCAGGTACGATGCTTACTCTTGATCGAGTCACGACGGACGGATTGAAAGAGTACATCCAGTCCATCGCTCACTACGTCGATATAGCGAAAAAGATGAAAGTTGAAGTAGAACTACAGAATCATCCCATCTTCGATGGTATGCCCGACAAGCTTTCGAAACTGAAAGGCATGACGGTGCGCGATCCGAATCCATTTGTCGTCGGCACAGATCGATACCTGAAGATGTGGAACATCATCTCCGAGTGTGTTCAGGCAGAAGTTGCCCGCCGGCCCGATTAACGATCCAACTCTCGCACCACATCTGTCGCCGTTTTATCTTCGCGCAAACCTACGAACTTCGAATGTCGGAGGTGGTTCTCGGGCGTCCACTCCGTAAACTCGAACAGCCCGACGAGAATGGGCTTCAGCCAACGGCAGTCCTTCATCTTTTCTTTTGTGAGTCCTTGACCCCATCGTCCGCCTTTCAGTTCCGGGAGATTCACAAAAGGGCAGTCCGGAGTTTCAAGGCCGCGAAACTTCTCGAAAAGCCTGCGGCGCGAGGCGGGGGTAAAACCGTTTCGGGTGCGCGCCACATACATGAGGCGCGCACCTTCGTAGTAGCCGTATACGAGGGCATCAAAAGGATTGCCGATGGTATATCCACCGATAACGAATTCTTGCCCAGTATTGATGCGCATTTTGCGCCAGGCGCCCGTGCGCAAGCCCGACTCATAGCGGCTGTCTTTGCGTTTTGCAACGAGGCCCTCGAGTCCGATCTGCTTCACGGACTGAATGAGATCCGAAAGGTCAGCCTGCAACTCCGTCGAATACCTGACGGGATCGCTTAGTCTCGGCAGAATCCCTTGTTCCATCAGTTCACGGCGGCGGAACAGCGGCTCATGCGTCAGATCGACACCTTCCAGCACCATCACGTCGAAGATGTAATACATGAGGGGAACGTTGTTCGATCCCAGGTTCTGTAGCGCACTGAACGAAGGACGGCCGGCCTCATCCAATGCAACAATTTCGCCGTCTATTACAGTTTCGGCCGGAAGCTCGGATAGTGCTTTAACAATCGTCATGTATGTAGTTGAAAAGTCTTTATCGTTACGTGAACGGAGATGAACCTTACCCCCAGTTTTGAAGGCGATACTGCGGTATCCATCGATCTTCAATTCATAGAGCCAGCTTTCGCTTTCAGGCAGCCTTTCCGTCTTGAGGAGAAGCATCGGAGAGATAAATGATGCTTTAGTTTTGGTAGCCATGCAGAACAGTACGATTCTATTCCTTCAACAGCCGGGCGCATTCGTTCAATTCC
>Ga0075423_10005256_pt1 | contig 12075 bp, 10 predicted proteins | sample SoiMethybrSBSTD2_FD_80114 | JGI IMG/M metagenome (GOLD analysis project Ga0075423, IMG submission 80114) | Bulk soil microbial communities from a Populus tree surrounding site in Tennessee, USA - Soil MetaG P. TD hybrid SBSTD2 | ecosystem: Environmental > Terrestrial > Soil > Tree plantation...
GCCACTCTTCGTCGAGGCTCGCCGGGTCGGCCCGATACCGCGCGAGGAGCTCCGCCACGTAGGTCGCGTTCTCGCCGAATTCGGCGGCGAGGTCGAGGCCCTGGTCGAGGTCGGTCGCGCGCGTGGCCATGGAAGGTGCCGATTCTAGTCGACCGGCGCGCCGAGCCCCCCCTGTTAGGATGCGCCTCCCGAATGGAACCGATGCGCCGAGTCGTTTCCCGGGTCCTCCTGGCGGTTCTCGCGGCATCCTCCGCCGGCGCGGCAGACGAATCTCTTCCCCCCGAGACGCTTGCGGCAGCCCGCACTCTTCGAGACCGCGCCGTCTCGGGAACCCGCGCCTCCGAGTGGGTCGCCGGCGTGACCGACCGCGCCGGACCGCGCCTGGCCGGTTCCGACGGAGACCGGCGGGCCGTGGCCTGGGCGCTCGAGACGCTGCGGGCGCTCGGCTTTTCGAACGTCCGCGCGGAACCGGTCACCGTCGAGGTCTGGCGACGCGACGCCGAGTCGGGGGAAGTCGTGACGCCGCGGCCCCAGAGGCTCGCACTGACGGCGCTCGGCGGCAGCATTGCGACCCCGGAGGCGGGTCTCGAAGGGGAGCTCTTCGAAGTCGTTTCGCTCGAAGACCTCGAGTCGCGGGGGGCGGCCGCGCGCGGAAGGATCGTGTTCTTCAACAAGCGAATGGAGCGGCGCTCGGACATCGGCGGCTACGAAAAAGCCGTGGACGTGCGGAGCAAGGGGGCTTCGCGAGCGGCGCGCTGGGGGGCGATCGGCGTGCTCATCCGCTCGGTCGGCACCGACTCCAACCGCCTTCCGCACACCGGAGGGCTTCGTTACGACGAAGCGCTTCCTCGGATTCCCGCCGCCGCGGTCTCGGGGCCCGACGCGGACCTGCTCGCGCGCATGATCCAGTCGAGCGCTCCCGTACGCGTGCGCTTCCATCTCGCATGCGGCCGGCGCGGCACCGCCGAGTCGGCCAACGTCGTCGGGGAGATCCCGGGCCGGACGAAACCGGAGGAGATCGTCCTCCTCGGCGCGCACCTCGATTCGTGGGACCTCGGAACCGGCGCGCTCGACGACGGCGCCGGATGCGGCGTCGTGATCGAGGCCGGGCGATTGATCGCGCGGATGACTCGGCGGCCGGCCCGGACCATCCGCGTGGTGCTCTTCGCCAACGAGGAGAGCGGCCTCGCGGGAGGGAAGACCTACGCGAAGGCGCACGCCGCCGAGCTCGACCGGCATCAGGCGGCGCTCGAAGCCGACTCCGGAACGGGGCGGCCGATGGGGCTCTCCTGGCTGGCGGCTCCCTCGGCCGAGCCGTACCTGCGTCGGATCGCGGAGCTGCTCGAGCCGGTCGGCGGGGGACGGCTCTCGGGAGACGGGTCGGGCGGCGCCGACATCTCGGCGCTGCGTCCGGCCGGCGTGCCTCTCTTCGCGGTCCTGCAGGACTTCTCGACGTACTTCGACTTTCACCACACGGCCAACGACACGTTCGACAAGATCGAGCCGGCAAGTCTCGACCGGACGGTGGCCGCGGTCGCGGCGTTCGCCTACTCGGTTGCGGATGCGCCCGCGCGCTTCGAGCGCATCCCCGTCGTGAAGCGCGCGACCCCGACGCCCTGAGCGCGAGGCCCCGGGGGCCGGAGCGCTTCCCTACCGGACTTCGAAGGGGCCGGAAGCTTCGGCGGTCTTCTTCGTGGCGGGATCGGAGACCGCCACCTTCAAGGCGTAGCGGCCCGGGGCGAGCCCCTCGGCCTGGAAGTCGAGGATGACCTTTCGCCCGCCGCCGCGCTCGACATCGGAGCGTTGAGAGACCTGGACCTTCGCCGCCCTCGACTTCCCGTCGGCGCCCACGATCTCGGCGCGCACGTCGAGAGGCTGCGAGCTCGCCTGGCCGCCGAAGTTGTACGCGACGACGGCGATCTTCGACGCGCCCCGTCCCGGCACTTCGGCGAGCACCGACGGGATGAAGGACTCGCCGGCGATCGCGAAGGGATAGTCGGCGGGTCGCGCCGGAGCGTCGGCGCGCGGGTTGCCGCGCACCATGAGCCAGCGGCCGGGAGTTTCCTCGAAGAGCGGCGGGAGAACGGTCGGCGCTCCACCCGGGATCTCCGGCACGGCGACGCTCATCGAATAGACGCCGGAACGTCCCGTCGTGCCGCTGCGCACGAGCGCCCGCAGGCCGTATTGTCCCGGCGGCAGATAGAGCGTGCCGTAGTACTTGAGGCCACCCGCCTCGAGGCCCGCGCGGACCTTGCTCAAATCGAGCGTCATCTCCGAGGCGAGATAGTCGACGAGCGTTCCGGATGCGTCGTTCGCGTACACGTAGACCTGGAGAGCGATCTGGTTGCCGGTCTCCCCCGCCAGGAGTCCCTTGCCCGGGATCTCGAGGAGGACCGGCACCTGAGGGACGTCCGCCGGTGACGCGAAGGGGACCGCGAGAAGGCTCGCGGGAATCGTGTTCTCGGGCGAACCTCCCGTCACGAGGTCGCCGGCGGCGAGGATCTTCTCGAGTGGCGACAGGTTCTGGTAGGGACGCGGTTCGTAATAGCCCGACCGCGCGAGCACCTTGGCGCCCGGCGTCCGAACCTTGACCTTCAGGGCGTGGAATGCCCCCGGCTTGTTCAACTGCTTCGGCTGATAGATCAACAGGTACACGAGAGCGGTTCGCTCCTCGAGCTTGGCGAGCTCGGGCCCGAGCGCGTTGGCGTTGCGCACGAGCTCGCCGTCGGTCGCCTCGGCCATCGCGAAGAGCGCGTCGGTCCCGCTGGCCGTGGCCGAACCGGTCGCGTCCGATTCGCTCCGCAGGCCGCTGATGTCGATCGCGTTCAAGACCGCGTCGGACCGGTTGAACTGCGAGAGCGCGTCGAGCAGACGCGTCCGCGTCGCGGTGTTCCCGTACCTCGTGTCGCTGTCGATCTTCCAGACCTCGCCCGAGAGCGCGGCGTCCCCCGCTCCCTGCGGCGTCGAAGTGTCGAGAGCCGCCGTGTTGATCGGCTGAGAGAGGGAGTTCGCGCGATCGCCGGCCGCCATGTGCCCGGCGAGGAGCCGCGTCTCGAAGCCTTCGGAGAAGTAGAGGACGTTCTTCCGGCCGCGGGCGGAGTCGAGAACGCGTCCGATCCCGCCGAGCGTGCCCATGAGCTTCGCCACGCGTCCGCGCTGCTGATCGTCGTTCGCCTGCTTCTGCATGCGCTGGAGGTCCCGCAGGTTCTCGAGGACGTCGGCGTCGCGGGAGCCGCTGACCGAGGGTCCCCCGGGCGCCTGCGGGCCGGGAGGCGTGAAAGCGAAGGAAAGCGGATCGGCTGTCCGCTTGGTCTCCGCGGTCAACCCCAGGGTGTCGATCGCCGCGACGAGCTGCCGCGTGTCCCGCGTGAAGTTGACCAGGAGTCTCCAGCCCGTGTCGATCGACAGCGTTCCCACCGCCGCCAGGTCGTTCTCCTTCATGGCCCCCGTCACGAAGCGCCGCGCCCCGTCGCGGGCCCGGACGAGGCCGGACGGGCTCGTGTAGGAGAGATCGAAAACGAGCAGCCACATGCGCCTCGCGGCGGCCGGCACCGCGGCCGCGGCCCCCGGCTCGCCCGAGGCGGCGGGCTTGGCGAGATCGATGATGTCCATTCCCGAGATCGGCTGCTTCTTCCCTTCGTCGAAGAGCTCGAAGTCCTCGACCTTCAATCCGGCGACCGGCTTGCCGTCCTTGCCGACGACGTTCACCGGGATCTCGATCAACGTCACCCCGGCCCTCTCCTGCACGACCGTGCGCTGCGAGTCCTGGTCCTGGGACGCGGATCGAGCGGAGAACGCTGACGCACCGGCGATCGCCGCCAGTGCGAGACCGACGCGAAGTCCAACCCGTATCGGAGTCAGCTCGACCATCTCCTGTGCAATCCATCCTAGCAGCGAGGCGGGAGAACGGCGGCGGGAAGTCGCGGCTACTGCACCTCGAAGGGACGAGTCGCCTCGGCGGTGCGATTCGAAGCGGGATCGGTCACGGCTGGCTCGCGTCGCTCCCGGGCTTACTTCACCGTGAAGGGGCTCGAAGCGCTTCCGGTCTTCTTGGAAGCCGGATCGGTCAGCGCCACGCGGAGGGCGTAGCGGCCGGGGGCGAGCGACGGCGCCTTGAAGTCGAACACGACCTTCCGGCCGCCGCCTCGCTCGATGTCCGATCGACGCGTGACGGTGACGGCCGCCGGCGTGGACTTTCCGTCGGCCGAGACGATCTCGGCGCTCACTTCGAGCGGCGTGGGCGACGCGCTCGCCCCGAAGTTGTAACCCACGACCGCCACGGGCACGCCGGCGCCCGCGGCGAACACCGGCAATGCCGAAGGGATGAAGGAGTCTCCCGCGACCGCGAAGGGGTAATCGGCCGGACGGGGAGGCGCGTCGGGCCTCGGGTTTCCCCGGACCATGAGCCACTGACCCGGCGCCTCCTCGAAGAACGGGGGCAGCACCGTCACGTCGCCTCCCGGCATCTGCGGGACGGTGACGCTCGTCGAGAAGGCTCCCGCGCGTCCCGTCGTCCCGTTGCGAACGAGCGCGCGCAGCCCGTATTGCCCGGCCGGCAGGTAGAGCGTCGCGTAGTACTTCAAGCCGCTCGCTTCCAGGCTCGAGCGCACCTTGGCGAGGTCCAGGCTCATTTCGGAAGTGGCGTAGTCGACGAGAGTGCCCGAGGCGTCGTTGGCGTAGACGTACACCTGCACGGTCGCCGTCGCCGACCCGCCGCTGTCCCCGGCGAGAAGCGGCCCGCCGGGGATCTCCAGGAGAACGGGAACCTGCGCCGCCGTGGTCTGCGACGCGAAGGCGGCCGCGAGGAGATTCGCCGGGATCTCGTTCTCGCGCGCGCCGCCCGTGACCATGTCGCCGGCCGCGAGGACCCGCTCGAGCGGCGAGAGGTTCCGGTACGGGCGCGGCTCGTAGTAGCCGGACCGCGCGAGCACTTTCGCCCCGGGCGCCTTCGCCTTCACTTTCAACGTATGAAACGTCCCCGGCTTGGTCAGCTGTTTCGGCTGGTAGACGAGGAGATAGACGAGCTCCGTCCTCTGCTCCAGTTTCCCGAGCTCTCCGGAAATCTGGTTGGCGTTTCGAATGAGCTCTCCGTCGGTCGCCGCCGCCATCGCGAACAACGCGTCGGTGCCGCTCCCGGCCTTCGAGCCACTCGCGTCCGAGTCGGAGCGCAGCCCGCTGATGTCGATCGCATTCAAGACGGCGTCGGACCTGTTGAACTGCGAGAGCGCGTCGAGCAGGCGCGTGCGGGTCGCCGTGTTTCCGTATCTTGTGTCGCTGTCGATCTTGTAGTACTCGCCCGACAGCGCCGCCTCCCCCACTCCCTGCGTGGTTGAGCTGTCCACGGCGGCGGTCGCCAGATTCTGAGACGGGGCGGTGCTCTTGTCCCCCGCTGCCATGTGCCCGGAGAGGAGCTTGGTCTCGAAGCCCTCCGAGAAATAGAGGACGTTCTTGCGTCCGCGCGCGGAATCGAGCACGCGACCGATGCCGCCCAGATTCCCCATCAGCTTCGCCACCCGGCCGCGCTGCAGGTCGTCGCTCGCCTGCTTCTGCATGTGCTCGAGGTCGCGGAGGTTCTCCAGAATGTCCGCATCGCGCTTCCCCGAACCGGCCGAGGCAGTGCTCTGACCGGCCGAGGGCCCGGGCGGCGTGAACGCGAAGGACAGCGGGTCGGCTGTGCGGCCCGCTTCGGCTGTCAAGCCGAGCGTGTCGATCGCCGACGCGAGCTGGCTGCGATCCTGCGTGAAGTTGACGAGCAGCCTCCAGCCGTGGTCGACCGAAAGCGTCCCGACGGCGGCGAAGTCGTTCGGTTTCATCGCTTCGGACACGAATTGCCGCCCGCCTTCGCGCGCCCGCAAGAGGGAAGAGGGGCTCGTGTAGGTCAGATCGAAGACGAGCAGCCACAGCCGCCTCGCCGCCGCCGGCACCGGCGGGGTCGCGCTCCCGGGAGCCGAGGCCGGGGCGGAGAGATCGATCACGTCCACGCTCGTGATCGGCACCTTCTTGCCGTCGTCCTCGAGCTCGAAATCCGCGGCGGTCAGCCCCGACACCGGCTTTCCGTCTTTTCCGATCACGTTGACGGGAATCTCGATGAGCGTCACCCCCGCGCTCTCCTGGACGGTCGAGCCCGCGGGCTTCTGCTGCGCGCGCGCCGGCGAGAGCGGAGCCGCGAGGAGCGCCGCGATCGTCGCCGCCGCGAACCGAAACCGAAAGCGATCTCTCACGGTGACCTCCTCGTGGACCGGACCGGCGCGCCCGGCTGGGGCCCGCCGTCGTTCCGCAGGAAATTCCTCACTCTTCTTCCTCTTCCTCGCGCGGCGGAGGCGGCGGCAGTTTCACGGAACGCCAGGACTTCCCGCCGTCACCGCTCTTCAAGACCGCGCCGTCGGCTCCTGCCAGCAGATCACTGGGCCCGGGCCCCGCGGCGATCGCGCCCAGGAAAGCGCCGCCGGGCCCGGTCGGCACCGCCGTCCAGTTGGTGCCCGAGTTTCCGGTCCGAAAGAGTCCGGTAACGGTGCAGGCGTGGAGCCGCGACACCGAGGAAGGATCGACGGCGAGGGCGAGGATCGACGTGCTCGAGAGCCCGGAGTTGACGGGAATCCACGTCTCCCCCGCGTTCGCGGTCTTGAAGAGTCCGGCTTCCGTCGCGACGTAGACGGTCGGGGGCTCTCCCGGCGCCACCGCGAAGGCTCTCACGGTCGCGCGCGGCAGTCCTACACTCGCGGCGCTCCACTTTTCGCCGCCGCGATCGAGTCGAAAGACGCCGGACCGCTTCGTCCCGGCAAAGACGACGCCGGCGGGCGAGACGGCGAGCGCCGTGACGAGTTGCTCGGGAATCCCTTCCGATATGGGCTTCCAGGTCTGCGCCCCGTCCAGACTCCGAAAGACGCCGCCGTCGGTTCCCGCGTAGAGAGCCTTCGGTGGTCCCCGGTCGATCGCCAGCGCCTCGACGAAGAGATTGGCGAGGCCGCTGTTCGATTCCGTCCAATCCGCGGCCGAGCCGCCCTGTCGGAACGCGCCCGCGCCGTTGGTGCCGGCGAAAGCGCCCGAAGAGCCGTCGGGCTCGAGGACCACGGCCGAAACGGAGAGACCGGCCAGCGGCCCTTCGACGAGCGTCCAGCTCGCGCCGCCGTCGGCGCTGCGATAGAGCCCGCCGGTGGCCGTGCCGGCGTAGATCACGGAGGGCCCGACCGCGAAGGCCAGTACGGCGCCCGCGCTTCGCTCGGCCGCGCCTTCGGCGGCGAAGGCGAAGGCCGTGAAACCCGAGCCCGCCAGGGAGAGAAGAAGGGAGACGTGAACGCACCGACGCTTCCGGCCGCGCCGATGGAAAAGAGGATCAGTCGCCGGCAGCGGCACGCCGCTCGTCATTGCTCCTCTTCAGCTCGGTCCAGTTCGATCCGCCGCTCGTGCTCTTGAAGAGTCCCCCGTCGGTCCCCGCGTAGAGCGTGTCCGGCTGGAGCGGGTCGATTGCGAGCGTCGTGACGAACTGATTCGTCAGGCCGGAGCTCGCCCCGGTCCAGGTCGCGCCGCCGTCGGTGCTCTTGAAGACGCCGCTCGCCGTGCCCGCGTAGAGCGTCCCCGGCGCGCTCGGATGGATTGCGAGTGCGAGCGTGAACCGGCTGGCCAGACCCTTACTCGCTGGCGTCCAGCTGGCAGCGCCGTCGTTCGACTTGAAGACGCCTTCGACGGTTTGCGCGTACAGCGTTCCGGGACGACTCCCATCGATCGCGAGGGCGAGAACGATCGAGCTCTTGAGCCCCTCGCTCGAGGCCTTCCACGTGCGTCCCGCGTCCGCGCTCTTGAAGATCCCGCCTCCGTTGGTCGCCGCGTAGAGCGTCGCGGGAGAGCCGGGATCGACGGCGAGCGTCGTGACGAACTGGTTGGTCAGGCCCTTGCCCGATTCGGTCCAGGTCGCCCCTCCGTCGGTGCTCTTGTAGACGCCGCCGCCGGTCCCGGCGTAGACCGTGGAGGCGGCGTTCGGGTCGATGGCGAGAGCGCCGACGAAGAGGCCGCCCATGTCGGTTTGAAGCGGGATCTTTCGCGCGCCTTGCGACGTCTTCTTAAAGATCCCGGCTCCGGTCCCGACCCAGACCGTCGTCGGGGACGATCGGTCGATCGCCAGAGCGCCGACCGAGAGGCCGGCGAGGTCGGGATCGAGCGCCGACCAGGTCGTTCCACCATCCTCGCTCTTGAAGACGCCGCCTCCGGTCCCCGCGTAGAGTCTGCCGGCCGAGGACGGGTCCACGGCCACGGCCATGACCGCGCGGCCGTAGGGGCCGACCGGACGGCGCTTCGTCTTCGGGGCCGCGGGCGCGGCGGCCATCGAACCGACGGCGCCGAGAACGGCGACGGCCATGACCAGCCGCGCCGGAGACCGACGAATCGATTCCACGCTACCGGGCAATCCGGCCTCCTCCGAAGATTGGGGATTGTAACGGCCGCCTCGAGACGGGGGACCGCCGCGGGACGAAACGATTCCTTGTCGGGACGAACGGGCGGGTGGCCGCGCCCAAACCCTGCGACCGGGAGGACGGGGACGAAAGGAAGTCCCGCCCGAGCGCACCGCAGGCCACGACGAAGGACCTCGACGGGGACCGTCGCGACAACCGCGACTCAAGCTTTCCCGGCCACGCGGTCGCGCACTGCCTGGACTTCCGGGTGCTGGAACCCGAGCAGTTCGGCGACGCGCCGCGCGAGCCGATTCTCGGCCTCCGTCAGCGTTCCGTCCGAGTACACGACGCCCCACACCGCCTCCACGAGTCTCAGCCTCTCCTCGCGAGAAAGACTTTCCGCCACGCGGCGCGTGAACTGATACAGGTCGACGCTGTCCCGCCGCTCCGCCTCCGCGAGCTCGAGCACGCTTTCCACGTCGGGCGCCGCGACGCCGAGATCGCGCACCGCGCGAGCGACGCGGTCTCGCTCCTCGCGCGTGAACTCACCGTCGGCATGAGCGAGCTCGAGCAGCAGCGCGCACGCAGCGACGCGGACCGGATCGGCGCGCGTCACCCCGGTTTCGTTGGCGGCGAGGTGGCGAGTCAGAAAGGCGCGGAACGACTCGAGGCCCATGAAAGGGCCAGTTTATCGGACCATCCGGCCCGCGGGCGCCCCGTCCCAGGAAACTTTCACCCGCCACGCGCGTAGAAGGGGATTGGGAGACGCGCCATGAACCGCCGAAAGCTCGAGACGCTGCTGCTGACCCTCGAATCCACGCCGGCCTTGATCGAGAAGGCGGCCCGCACGCTCGCGCCGCGCGACGAGACGCGCCGGCCCGCGGCGGGCGGATTCTCGTTCCTGGAGAACGTGTGGCATCTCGCGGACCTCGAGCGCGAAGCGTACCGAGTGCGCATCCGGCGACTGCTGACCGAGGAGGAACCGAGCCTCGCGAACTTCGATGGCGACCGCGCCGCGCGCGAGCGCGACTACCAGCGTCGCAGCCTCGCCGAAGGCCTCGTCGCGTTTTCGCTCGCGCGCCAGCGGAACGTCGAGAGACTGCGCGCCGTGAGCGGCGGCGCCTGGAAGCGCGCCGGCTACCAGGAGTCGGTCGGCCGCGTCACGCTCGCGGACGTTCCTCGCATGATGGCCGAGCACGACCGTTCCCACACCGAAGATCTCCGCACGCTGCTCGAGGAGTTCCGCTGCGGCGCGCCAACGGTTCCCTGTCCGCGCCCGACTTCGGCGGTGGCGTAGCCCGACTCGACCCTTCCAGCCCGGCGGTCCTGGCCGTGGATGCCCGAACCCTCCTTCCGGCTCCGCGACGCGCCCGCCGGGCTCATTTTTCCGCCAGACGCCCGCCGCTCGCCCGCCGACGCCGCATCCACTCGCGCGCGAAGGCGATGATCCCCGGAAGGATGGAGAGGAAGATCACGACCACGATCACGATCTCGATGTGCTCGCGAACGCCCGGGATCTGGCCGAGGAAGTACCCGGTCAACGTCATCGAGACGACCCACAAGAGCCCGCCGAAGACGTTGAAGGAGACGAACCGCCGGTAGTCCATCCTCCCCATGCCCGCCACGACGGGCGCGAAGGTCCGCACGATCGGCATGAACCGCGCGAGGATGATCGTCTTGCCTCCGTGCTTTTCATAGAACTCGTGGGCGCGCCGGAGGTGCTCGGGGTTGAAGAGGAGCGACTTGTCCCGGCGAAAGAGCGCGGGGCCGGCCCGGCGGCCGATCCAGTAGCCGACGGTGTCACCGACGATCGCCGCGATCACGAGCACGACGTTCAGAGTCCAGATGTCGAGGTGCCCCGCCGCGGCGAAGACCCCGGCGGTCACGAGAAGCGAGTCGCCGGGCAGGAAGAAACCGATCATCAGCCCGGTCTCCGCGAAAATGACCGCGGTCATGGCGGTCAGACCCCCGACGCGCACGAGGGTCTCGACGTCGGTCAGGCGGTGGAAGATCTCGCGAAGCCAGTCCATGGGTCGCGGCATGGTAGCAGACGGTCCGCTGGCCTCTCGCTCGCGGAACCGGCTACGATGAGCGCCCATGTCCGATTACACGGAAGAGCACGCGAAGTCCGGGATCGATGCCGAGCTCCCGGCGATCGAGACGTGGCCGAACCAGTACGCGGGATACGAGATCACCGTCGAGATTCCCGAATACAACGCGATCTGTCCCAAGACGGGGCTTCCCGACTTCGGGCACCTGACGATTCGTTACTTGCCGGATCGCGATTGCCTGGAACTCAAATCCCTGAAGCTCTACATCGTCGCCTATCGAAATCTCGGGATCTTCTACGAGAACGCCGTCAACCGCATCCTGGAGGACTGCGTGGCCTCTTGCCGGCCGAAGAGCATGACCGTAACGGGGCGGTTCTCCTCGCGCGGCGGAATCTCTTCGGTCGTCGAGGCGCGTTTCCCTCGATAGCCACCTCGACGCGGGCGGAAACGACTACGACCGCGCGACGGACAGCTCGGGACTCTGCCTCAGGGTTTGAAAGACGACGCAGTAGCGCTCGGTCAGCTTCACGAGCGTCGCGAGTTGATCCTCGGACGCGTCGGTGTCGAGGTCGAAGAAGACGCGAATCCGCTGAAACCCGACGGGCGTCTCCTTGCTCACGCCGAGGGTGCCGCGGAAGTCGAGATCGCCCTCGGTTCGAACGCGCCCCGATCGGATCTCGATCCCGAGCGCGGTGGCCACGGCGTTCATCGTGACCCCGGCGCATGCCGCCAGCGCCTCGAGCAGCATGTCCCCCGAACAGACCGAGAGGCCGTCGCCTCCCGTCGCGGGGTGGAGACCGGCGCTCACCAGGGCCTTGCCCGTTTCGACGCGGCACGTGATCCCCTCATCGAGACGCGCCTGCGCCTTCAGCGTGATCGCGGCGGCCTGCGGCTCGGCGCGATAGCGTTCCTTGAGAGGCGCCTGCTGCGAGCGGAGTTCTTCGGGTTTCATGGAGGTTCCTCGCGCCGCGGCTACCGGTTGATCTGCTTGACTCGCAGAGTGTCGATCCGGTCCTGGACCTTCGCGTACTCTTCCGGCGCATCGCGCCGCCGCGCTCGCTCGTTGGTCTTCGTGGCCCAGTGGTCGTTCCACACCATCCCGGCGATCCTCTTCCGGACATACTCCCGGAATTCCGTCGCGGCGACGACCATCGTCTGCTTGCTCGAGCCGTAGGTGTACGGCCGGGTCAGGAGATTCGAGATGTCGGTGTCGCTCTTCAGATCGTTCGGAAGAAAATCCTCGACGAGCGTCACCTCGTCGTGAACGTGGAGCAGCTCGTGGCCGTAGACCTCGGCGAAGATCTGCTTGGAGATCGAGTCCTTCGGATCCGGCTGCACGTGCTGGATCACGTAAAGCGCGAGGCGGAGCTCGAGAAAAACCTCGCCCCCCTGAAACTGGAACTGGCCGGGTCCGGTCTTCGAGCCGGACGTCTCCTTCCACTGCTGATCCGGGTTCGCGAACGTCACGTCCAGGTCCCGGGTGACGAGGCCGTTGACGATCGACAGGGCGCTCCCCTGTCCCACGGCATGTTCCTTCGACCGGGCGGCCATCGCGGCGACGTCCACGAAGTTCGGCTCCCGGATGTGGACGTCGGAGAGCCCGGTCGGCACCTGGATCTTGTAGTCCTTGGCCTGCA
>Ga0075423_10005257_pt1 | contig 12072 bp, 10 predicted proteins | sample SoiMethybrSBSTD2_FD_80114 | JGI IMG/M metagenome (GOLD analysis project Ga0075423, IMG submission 80114) | Bulk soil microbial communities from a Populus tree surrounding site in Tennessee, USA - Soil MetaG P. TD hybrid SBSTD2 | ecosystem: Environmental > Terrestrial > Soil > Tree plantation...
AATGCCGACTGCATACGCCAACTGCGCCGACTGCAGTGTGGTCTTCCAGCGAGTGTTGGCCGTGAAGCCTTTCTCGGGCACGACTACCATGTCTCCCGGCCGCATGTCTGCGCCTTCTGCACCACCGCTAAACAATCCGCCAGATCCGCCTACCACAGATCCATCAGCACGGATCACAAAAATCGCCTTTTTATTGGCGACGTTCGTAGGACCGCCCGCCTGCCGCAGGTACCAGCCGGCACTCCGTCCTGGTTTGTAGGTTACTGCTGTCGGGTTATAGACCTCACCAGTAATCGTCACTGAATTCGGCCTCTTTGGTATGTACATCACATCTTTGCCGCGAACTTGTATGTCCGCGTTAGTGTTAGCCCAGCGCTTCATGTTGGACGAGATGTGAATTACCTGTCGCCCGGATGGAGGCGTATTTTGAAGCTTCTCCAGCGCGTCTTGCCATTGAATCAATGCGGCCTCCTTGGCAAGTTTTTGCTCCGGTTCAGCTTCAGGGATCAGTTTCAAGCTCGCGCCTTGGGTTTGAAGTTGATTGATCAGATCTGCGCGGTTTTTCGCTTCCAGTTCCTTGACCTGGGCTCGTTCGAAGACGGCCCCGTAAGGATACGCGTCCTCCCGGAACCCGCCCGCCCGCTCGATGATGGAGCTTAAGCGTTCCCCGTTGCGGATCCCGTACACACCTGGATGCAACACTTCGCCTCGGACCTCAATGGTTGCCCCGATGTCTTGCCATCCGGTCAATTCTCGTATAGTGAGCACATCGCCATCGCGCAGACGCATATCTGTATCCGCATCGCCCGCCATGGCTTTCGCAATCGGAACCGTGACGTGTTCAGCTTCGATCTTCTTGCCATCGTCCACCGTGTAGCGCGTAAGATCCGCCGAATCCGTAAAGGCGCTACGTTTGAAGCCTCCAGCCAACCGAACCAAATCAGTGGCATTCATTTCCCGCCCGAGGGGATACTTGCCTGGTCGAACCACCTGTCCGGCAATGACAACCGTAGGGGGATCGGCCTTGCTCAAGTTTCGCTGAACGAATAGCCGGTCCTTGGGTTCCAGCAGGATGTTGTCCGCCTCAGATCCGGACAGCGCCTTTGCTAGGTTGACGCTGATGACCTTGACGCTTCCGTCTTCAGTTTGCCGGAAAACCTGCGCATCGCTGAGAAGTGCATCAGGAGTTGCTCCTCCCGCCAGATAGACGGCGTCGCGAAGGTTGGTGACGCCATTGGTGACATGGTCTCCAGGATCTCTGACTTCGCCGGTAACCGTGATTTTGGGGGGATCTTCGAAGTCGTACCGGCTGAAAACCCGTACCGTGTCAAACGGTTTAAGAATAAGATCCGGGCTCTTGCCCGCCATGGCATCGCCTAAATTGAAGGCCATGACCACGGGACTGTAGTCCGGCCCATTTAAGCGAATAATTTCCGCGTGCCGATTGTACGGTTCGGGAAGCAGGTCCTTATAAGACCGAATCAGGTCTGTGACCTTCATCCCTTCGCGGTACGCGTACTTTCCAGGACGGAATACATGGCCATCCAGGAATACCGCCTTGTCGGCAAAGGAGACGATTGGCGAAATCTTCACCTTATCGCCATCCTGAATCTTGAATTCCTGTAGCGCCTGGTTCACCCTTTCCTGGTTATTGTTCTCCGGAACATCAAGCGCCAGCATCGTGCGGCTCTCATGCGCTTCCAAACGTTCCACGTCAATGTGTCGCAAAGTGCCGGATGGCAAAACTCCGCCGGACAATTCAAGGACCTCCGCCAGAGTCTTCTCACCTCTCAATTCATACATCGCAGGCCGCTGTACCATGCCCTCGATCGTGATTTGTGGCCCGAGCGGTGGAACCAGAACCGTGTCTCCTGGTTGCAGCCTTTGAACATCAGACCGGATGCCGTGCAGCAAGAGATCGTACACATCAACTTCCTGCACGATGTCCTTTCCTCGATAGTGCTTAAGGGTGCGCAATGAGCCTTGCGAGGTAGGCCCGCCGGCTGCGTACAGCGCATTAAGCGGCGTGGAAAGCGAACTGATGTCGTAAGCTCCGGGACGTTGAACGTCCCCCACCACGTACACACGGACCGTGCGTACACGGCCGAGGGAGACGTCAGCTTCCACATCGCGGAATTGCGTGCGCAGAACCGTCTGTACCAGGTGCTGAACTTCTCCCAGATTGCGCCCGGCAACCTGCACATTTCCGGCCTCGGGCAGCATGACCCTGCCTTCGCGGTCCACTACCCGCCGTAGCCGTTGCGAAACCGCACCCCACAAATCAATATTCAGCCCATCGCCTGGACCGACAACATAATCCGGCCCCGCGGGCAAATCCATGGGCAGTTGTTCCACATTCCCGGTACCGTTGCTGAAGACTTCATCACCAAAGCGTGCCAACACCGGAGAACGGCGCGAATACTGGGTGTAGAGATCATAAAGTGAGGGAACATCAGCATAGGGATTCGGGCGATGATGAAGAAAGGGTTGCTGAGGTGCCCGCGTCTCCCCTCTAGATGTTTGTGTCTGCGGTTTTTCCAACGTGGCCTGCTGGGGAGGCTCGAACTCGTCATTTTGGTTCTGCAGTAAATCTGATAACCCTGCTGAACCGAGCACGGTCGAACTGAAACTCGTCCCCCCCACCGCTCCTGCTCCATTCATGGAACTGAGTCCCTTGTTTCCCGCAGACGATGAAGTACTCGACAAGCTCTGCAATCCACTCGCGTTCAGTAAAGCTGGTAATTGATCCGGCGAAATCTTAGCCATCAACGCCGCCTGCGACTGCATCCCTGCCGAATTTCCTGGATTTTGCATTTGTGTGAGTAGGAGCTGGCGGCGGAGGTCATCAAGTGATGGCGTCTGAGAATTAGGTTGGGATGGCGTGGAGGGCGTCGATTGTGAGGGGGATTGGGATGGTGGTTGCACCAATGGCAGCTGAGGACCCACGGTCTGCAATTGATTATCGTGAGTGGACCAATAAGCATCTTCTTGGCTTTGGCCTACCCGCGTTTGTCCCGCATTCATCAGCTTCGAATCAAGCGTTGCCGTTTGATCCTGCGGCAACTGCGGAAGCCCGTTTGGGTTGTTGCGTGCCTGTTCTTCCTTCGTCGGCTTGGCACGAACATAGGCACGATCTTCAATCTCCTGCGTGATCAACACTCTGATCTTCTGGTCATCCCGTACCAGTTGAAAGAGAGCTTCATCGGTTAAGTCATCTGGGTCCAAAATACGTCCCTGCTCAAAGGCCTTCCGGACCAGCAACTTTTTCACCTCTAACAGCAGCCCCGTCTCCTCACGCAGCAAGGAGATAATCTTCTCCGGAGACAGTGACACCAGTTGCGCCGCTTCACGCTCCGCTCTCGAATCCGCTTGATCGAGAGCCGTACTCTGGTCAGACGCAACACGACTCTGGCCAGCTGCAGAACCAATGAGTGCAAAGCCGAGCATCAGTGTAAATATCACTCTGATTCGGCAAGACCAGCTTTGGGACAGATCGCTCATACTCTCTCCAAGATTGAAGCAGCATTTCGTCAATCCAAACGGGACAGACATTAATCCAGCAGGGTTTCCATTGACTCGCCTACGTTGCCAAACACAGCTTCGCCCTCTCACTTACAGGGCATTGTGAGCTAACCACCTGAAAACGATTGTCTTTAAATCACTGCTGCGCTTGCCCGAAGCTCTCGGCAGCGAGACTCGCGCCTCCTGCTTAATACCCGAACCCAAGCTAACGCCTCGGTGTTCCCGCAATTCTGTCGATGTGATCGAATCTTGAGATGTGAGATGCGGCAATGTCTAGCTTGGTGTCTCCACCACATTGCGTATCTCGCTTGACGCTGAATGGGCGATGAGCAAGCGGCAACGCGGAGGTTTTTCCTCCCGTCTTCAGTCATCCTCTAGTCCCTAGCCCGCCCCAGCTTGGCCGTGGCCGCCGAATCCGCTCTCAATTATGCGCGGCTTCGCGGACAAACAGCTCACCCATCTGCACTAGAAAACAAGCTTTCTCGTGTACGGTCTTATTCAAATCGATCACGAAATCCTCAGACATCACTTGCTGGTCAAAACGCGGCATTGATCTAGCAGATATCCAATGGAGGCGGCACAGGCGGCGAACAGGCCTGATTGGGCGGAGGCACTTTACCCCTGCTCTCAGTACAGCTCGAGAACGTGTGCTGTGTACTCTCTCATCGCATCCTTCTGATAACCCGCCAAGTTGAAAAGTTAATAAACGATAAACTGGCGAGTTTTTACTAAATGATACCCGGGAGCTGAGGGGCACAAATTTAACCTCCTGACGAATTTAAGTCGCTCCCCCTCAAGAGCTTTATGCGAATCTAAGGTATGTTCCTGAACCAGTCAAACGTAGCTTACCACAACTCCACTCCTAAGCAGTGCCGCGAATGTGGTGCAAGGAGCAGCCTTTTCGGCTTTTTGCGCATTCAGAATAACGGCTGAATCTTTCGGGCTACTCGCGTTTTACGAAACTTTACTGCTATTGACCAAAGCTTTACCCCCTAAGCAACTCGTGTAATGTTCAATAAACATTTGACACCTGCCAGCGGGTCTCGTGGAATTGTGAACTGGTTCAGCCGCATTCCTAGCCGAATAACATTGCGCTTTGGCTCTCTATGGATTTTCCTTCGTGCGCTGAGCCGCATCGCATTCCGCGTTTCCACTCCTGGTGTCATAGCACTCTCCCTGTTCGCGCAAGTCCCCGCATCCCCGGCCCCGACACCCGTGATTTCAGGAACCGTGAAATCAGGCGATCAACCGATTCCGGGTGCAACCATCAGCGCTACAGATTCCGCAGGTCACAAGACCATCACGGCGACGGATATGGATGGCAGCTACGCGCCCCACGTCCCGGCTGCGGGGCACTACACGCTCGGTGTCGAAATGACTGCGTTCGCGCCGATCACGCACGAAGTTGACGTGAGCGGCGCGAATACGCAGGCAAATCTGGAGCTCGTGTTGCTGTCGCGTGCCCAACCGTCGGGTCGTTCCGAGCAGAAGCGCGCGGGGTGGGGAGGGGCAGTCGTGGGTTTCAGAATCTGGCATTAATGCAAAGTGAAATGGGCGATTCGGCGGGCGGCAGCGCAGCCGATCAGGTTGTTCCGGCAGGGATGCCCGTTCCGGGTATTGACCCCAATGCGGCCAGCGAATCGATTGCGGTCGCCGGGAATAATTCCAGCATGGCGGGCTTCGCAATGAGCGGCGACGAGATGCAGCAGCGCATGCGCGAAGCACGCGAGCAGCAGGGCGGCCTCGGAGAAGGCGGTCCTGGCGGGCAAGGAGGAGGCGCGCCAGGCAGTGGACCAGTCGCGGTTGGCGGGCTACCCGGAGCCGGCGCTTTCGGAAGCTTTGGGGGAGGGCCTCGAGGTGGCGACGGATTCTTTGGCGGTCGCCGCGGCCGATTCGATCTCAACCACCCCCATGGAATGGTGTACTACACAGCGAATGACAGCGCCCTCAATGCCGCGCCCTACCCGCTGACCGGCCAGCCCAGCGCGAAGCCGGGTTTTCTGCAGCAGCGCTTCGGCGTAACTCTCGGTGGGCCGCTGAACATTCCGAAGACTTACAAAGGCGGTAGCAAGACGTTCTTCTTTTTTAACTATAACGGCGCGCGCGGAAAGACTCTTTATGATGCCTTCTCGGTTGTACCCACAGCCGCCGAGCGCAGCGGCGACTTCTCAAACTCGACAATTCTGATGCGCGACGCTTCAGGCAATGCCGGTCGCACGCCCGTTCAATTGTTTTATCCGTCCCCATCTCCATTGAGCGGACAGCCGATCCCCGGCAATCATCTGCAGAATTCGGGGCTGACTCTCAGCCGTATCGCACAAGGCTTGCTAAACTTCATTCCGATGCCGAATGTGCCAGGCGCAAGCCCCGATACGCAGAATTTTCACTTCGTCACCCCCACTCTCAACGATCGCGACGATCTGAATATCCGCGTAAACCGCGCCTTGGGAGGAACGAGTGCCGGGCCGCGGCATCGGGGCCCGCGCAACAACCTGAGCTTCGGTTTTCACTATCGCGCAACCTCTGCAAACATTACCGATCCCCTTCCCAGTGTCGGTGGCACAACCGCAACCCGCGGTTTCGACGTTCCGATAGGTTACGTTCGCAGCTTCGGCAAGCTGACCAACATGGCTCGATTTGATTTCAACCGCAGCCGCACCCGCGTCCAGAATCTTTATGCGTTTCAGCAGGACATCACCGGCGAACTTGGCATCAGCGGGGTGGCACAGAATCCCTTTGACTGGGGGCTGCCCAATCTTTCGTTCACCAATTTTGGCAGCCTCACGGATACGAACCCGCAGTTTCTGCGCAACCAGACCTGGACGTTTTCCGACGACATGATCTGGAACCACGGCAAGCACACGCTGCGCTGGGGCGGCGATTTCCGGCGCATTCAGATCAACACCGAGACCGCCGGCAGCCCTCGCGGAGGCTTTACTTTCACGGGCTTTAACACTTCGACGACTCAAATTTCCGCCGGAGTGCGGCAACAGATAGGAGGTTTTGACTTCGCCGATTTCCTGCTTGGAATGCCACAGCAGTCGTCAGTTAGTTTCGGGGCGCCGCAATTCGGTGGAGGCAGTTACCATTTCCGCGGCAATTCCTGGGACCTCTATGCCCAGGACGAATGGCGTTTGCGCGGCAATTTAACTCTGAACCTTGGACTCCGCTACGAATATCTTTCGCCGCTTTCTGAGACCAACAACCTCATCGTAAATCTTGATTTGCCGCCAGGATTCACGGCGCCGCCGGTTGCGCTACAAGTCGGCCAAACCAGCCCATACAGCGGAGCTCTTCCCGCCACCTTGGTCCGTCCTGATGGCAACAATGTTCAGCGAAAGTTTTACTGTGTCGCGGATCTCGCTCATGCGTATCGATAGAGCGCGCGAGGTGCCCTAGCGGTGGATGATCGCTTACCTGCCATTGTCACCAAATCCGCATTCGTAAGGTTGCGTTTCTCCAGATACGTATTTCAAGCTGACGCTCCCCTCTTCGCTGGCTTTGCGTCTGCTCTCTTCCTCATTGCCTCGCTCGCGCTTTCCGGTTGCTCCAACACGCGCTCTGCTCCTACCACAGCGCGTGCCGCGGCAGGTCAAGCGGTGCCCGTTGGAGTCGCGACCGCCGAACGCCGGGATATGCCTGTCTATCTGACGGGACTCGGCTCAGTCACCGCCTTCAACACGGTCAGTGTGAGGAGCCGGGTTGATGGGCAGTTGCAGCAGGTCAATTTCAAAGAAGGCCAGCATGTGAATCAAGGGGATCTTCGGCAATAATATACTTGACAAAATAGAGGTCCGGGCTTAAGATTCTGGGCATGGAACCGAAGAGCCTACAGCAAGCCATCCTCTACTTCGCCGATCCAAAAAACTGCCGCGAGTACCTTGTGGCGCGTCGCTGGCCTGACGGCGTCACCTGTCCACGCTGTGGCTCCAAGAACGTCATCTTTCTGGAAAAATACAACCGCTGGCACTGCCGCGAGAAACATCAGGCCCCTCAGTTCACGCTCAAGACTGGCACGATTTTTGAGGATTCACCCCTCGGTTTGGACAAGTGGCTCACGGCAATGTGGATGGTGGTGAACTGCAAGAACGGAGTCAGTTCTTGGGAGATTTCCCGGACGCTGACGATCACGCAAAAAAGCGCATGGTTCATGGATCACAGAATCAGACTCGCATTGCAGAATGGTTCAATCTACAAACTTGGCGGACCGGGGAGTGAGATTGAATCGGATGAGACCTTCGTTGGCGGCAAGGCGAAGAACATGCACGCAAAGCGCAGAGCGCAGTTCAAGATTGCCCGCGAATCTTCAATGACTGGGGATGCGAATCTGGTTAACAAGACCGCCGTATGGGGAGTGCTGGATCGTGAGCAGCGCAAGATTCGCGCTACTGTAGTGCCAAAGCTGAATCGGGAAGCTCTACAGGCTGCCGTTATGAATCAGGTTGAGCATGGCTCGAAAATCTACACGGACGAAGCAAAGGTCTATCGCTCACTACCGAAGGAATACACGCACGAGTTTGTGAACCATGTGGAGCGCTACGTTAATGGTCGTGTACATACAAATGGGCTGGAGAATTTCTGGAGTCTTCTCAAGCGGACAGTCAGTGGCACGTACGTTGCGGTTGAGCCATTCCACTTGCATCGCTACCTTGATGAATACATGTTCCGTTATAACAATCGCGCCACAACAGACAATCCCCTGAACGATTCAGATCGCTTCGATTTGGCGGTCCGGCAGATCGTGGGCAAACGGATCACGTACAAAGAACTGACTGGTAAAGATGCGGAAAGGCCAGCGTCAGCGGAGCCGTTTTGACACGCGGCGACGATTAAAGCGAGGGAAACGAGCGGAAAGTAACCAATCGGTAACCAATACCATCAAATAATGAGGAGCGGCTCCGTCAGTCACGTTGACAGGAGCATTTCAATAGATAATACTGGCGAACGTTTAGAAGAAGCATGCCTTATGGCACGTGAAAAAAGCCCTCGGCGCAAGGTGAAGGCGCGACGCGCCGCAACGCGAACTCCTGAGCAGTTGTTCGTTAAGGCAGTCGATAAACTATATCCGCGCTGGGAAGAAAAGCGCCGCGCAAAAAAGCCTATTGCGGCAAGAGCCTAACGCCACATTGTTTGGCGAATTTCCTGAGTAGTTTTTGGTCTGACTGCAGAATCCCAGCTAGATACGCAACTAGTTCCTCGTTTCCTCTTCTCGTAGACGGCGGCTTTGTCATATCCCGCAACAACTCTGACAGCACGGCATCCCTATCCTCAGGATCAGCTTCGACGAACGAGAATGCGAATTTCGCTAATGCCCTTTGCGGATCAGTACTGTGAACGAGATAACGGTGCTCTCTGGCAATTTTCACCATGTAATCCCAATTGAGCACGTCTACGGCACTGATATGTGTCGTCATTCCGGTAGTGTCCTAAAAGTGGGTTGATGCTTATTGGTGGCGGCCTTGAAAGTGCCGTCCGCCAGCGTTTTCACGCCTGCGACTCCTCGTCGTTGAACATTTCATATTGAACGCCGAATAGCTGCTGAACAAAACGCTCATATTGATGTTTTGTTTTAGAGATTCGTGCAATACCGAGCAACTGCCCGAGATGATTGCGTAGCGCTTTGACGCCTATTTCCGAAAGGAATTGATGCAAGCGTTTCCAGCGCGCATTTGCGTTTTGACGTTGTGCTTTTGTGAGTTCCAGAATCTTCCCATTGCTGCGCGCAAGCGGCTTATACACTTGTCCCAGTGTAAGGTGCATGAACTTCCACGGTCTGTTGCGCCCCGGTTTCGGTAGGTCGTAGAGTCGATACCACTCTTCGTAGAGTTGAGGCGGGAACTCCTTTTCGTATTCTCGTGCCTCTTCTTGAACATAGAACTTGAACGCCGCAATAACTTCTTGTTTCGTGGCATCATAGCCCGCTAACGCATACACGAGACCCTTAATGCCAGCCTTAGCGGAAGCGCCAAGAATGACATGTGCTTGCTTGGCAACGTGTGTCTGCTGTCTATTTAGCTTTCCTTCTGCTTCAGCGGCGACGATAGCCTTACACACGTCAACCAACAGGGTGGCGTCGAAACCGTGAACAACAACGGATGGCTGCGCGCCACCGCTGCCCCATTGAAATCTAAGGGGTTGTGCGATTTTATTGCTAAGTTGCGCGCCGATAAATCCTTCCATAGCTTTACTTGCTAGGAATCGCGGGAAGGCATTGCCGCGAGAAGATAGTCCCAAAGCTTGCCCCATCCCTGTTTGGCTGATGACGGCGGTCTTTTGTTCATCATTCAAGACGTAGCAGTCTACATCTGTCCCGAACTCTTCCTTAAAACTGCCTTTGTGTGTTGCTCTAGGTAATGGATGTTTGCCAGCTTTAGCCCATCGCGCTTCGATGGCTGCTCGCGCAATTTCGCTTCGGCGCTCGGCTGATAATTTTTTGGCTCGCGCTTCGCCGCCCTTGGACGCTCCGATACTGGAAAGAGTCTTCCCGGCATCACTAGGGTCGCTGGAATCGCTCGGATCGTGCTCGTCTATGTAATCCATACACTCACGCTATACTTGCCCGAGAAAGAAGTCAAGGAATTCTTGACTACGTACCCGAGCAAGTATAGAGTTGTGGAGCAGCAAAAGCCCCGATCAGCGTCGCTAACGCTAATCAGAGCCACAATCCATCACAGCCGCATCATGAGGAGGGATATAGTCGGGAACTACCGCAGAGGCTTACCGTGGTTTCCGACGATAACCGAAAGGCCCCATCAGTTGTGACCTGACAGGGCCGTGGTCAGCCGAAAGCCGCTGGCTGCGCGTCAATTGCAGCCTTATTATAAACCACTAGCCAAATAGCCCAGCAGATCACCGCTGGGCTATTGCCTTTGGTGGTTATAATCGAGGCATGAAACCTCTGCCTGCGCCGCACGTTCCCGGCAAGACAGACTTTGAGCGATTCGACAACGCGATGCGCCAAGTACTGAGCGTATCGAAGGAAGAACTGCTCAGGCGGGAAGCGCAAGAAAAACGAACGCGGGAACGCAAGAGGCGACGCAAGAAATCCTGAATGGTACTGTGAAGCGCACTCTCCGGAAAATCGACTAGTAAACTTTCCGGAATCCAAAGTAAAAACCAGCGGTAAAGATCAGCAATAAGATGATCCAGAGCACGGGACCATTGATCCTGACAACGTCTAAGCCGTACGCTTTGCCGTTTCCGCCGTACTTGAGTGCGATTGCGAAAGCGATAGTTACCGTCCAGCCAAATGCTGCCAAGAGCGCCAGGATGCCGCCGAGTGCGCCTCTGACATAGCTTTTCTGTGTCACGACAGAACTCCAGCCTAATCCGTCTGTTTCATTTTGGCAAGTATATTATTACCGGATCTTCTGGTGATTGTCGATCCCCGGCCTTATCAGGTCGCATTAAGCCAGGCTCAGGCGGCGTTGTTCCGCGATCAGGCACAGTTGCGCGATGCCCAGTTGAACTATCAGCGTTTCAAGGAACTGCTCGAGGTCTCTGGCGCAATGTCGCGGCAACAAGTTGATACTCAGAAAGCCGCCGCGGATCAGTTCGAAGGTGCCGTGCGGGTGGATCAGGCCGCAATCGATAACGCCAAGCTGAATCTCACCTACTGCCGCATCACTGCGCCAATCAGCGGGAGAATCGGGTTGCGCCTCATAGATGTCGGCAACATGGTACATGCAGCCGACACCAATCCCTTGCTTGTGATCACCCAGCTTCAGCCCATCTCAATTCTGTTCACATTGCCCGAGGACCAGCTACCGAGTGTCGCCCAGCACATGCAGCACGGTGCTCTCGAAGTCGATGCTTACAGTCGTGATGATCAGACCAAACTCGCCGGCGGCAAGCTGCTCACCATCGACAATCAAATTGACCAGACCACCGGCACGGGCCGGCTCAAGTCCGTTTTCGACAACAAGGACCGGATACTCTGCCCAATCAATTCGTCAATGTGCGCCTCCTACTCGAGACGCAGAGGAACACCACCGTGATTCCTGCCGCCGCCATCCAGCGTGGCCCGCAGGGAACTTTTGTTTTCGCTGTGAAACCTGACAAAACAGTTGAGGTGCGCCTGGTCGCGGTTGCGCTCACCCAGAACAATGTGGCCTCCATTAGCAGCGGAGTTGCGCCTGGAGATGTGGTGGTGGTGGATGGCCAGGACAAACTGCAGCCCAACATGAAAGTCGAACCGCGAAGGGGGTCGCCTGCGGCACAAGGAAATCCGCAAACTACCCCCACGGGCACGCCATGAGCCCGTCACGCATCTTCATCCTGCGCCCGGTAGCTACCACATTATTAATGGTCGGCCTGCTGCTGGTGGGGCTGGTCGCCTATCGCGAGCTTCCTGTTTCCGCCCTTCCGGAAGTTGACTATCCGACGATTCAAGTTGTCACGTTCTACCCGGGCGCGAATCCCGATGTGATGGCTTCTTCGGTGACCGCGCCGCTCGAGCGCCAGTTCGGCCAAGTCCGCGGCTTAAACCTAATGAGTTCCACCAGTTCACTGGGCAGTTCGGTGATCACGCTTCAGTTCAACCTGGATCAG
>Ga0075423_10005259_pt1 | contig 12068 bp, 13 predicted proteins | sample SoiMethybrSBSTD2_FD_80114 | JGI IMG/M metagenome (GOLD analysis project Ga0075423, IMG submission 80114) | Bulk soil microbial communities from a Populus tree surrounding site in Tennessee, USA - Soil MetaG P. TD hybrid SBSTD2 | ecosystem: Environmental > Terrestrial > Soil > Tree plantation...
AGATAGACGCGGAAGCTCCGAATCTCCTTGACGATGACCGAGACGTTTGGATTCCTGACCGCCGCGCTCAGCCGCTCTTTCAAGAGCACTTCAACTCTGGGCACGGTCAAGCCACGGACATAGAGCTCTCCAACCAGTGGGAACGAGATCTTGCCGTCGGGCCGGACTACGACGTCCTGCTCGAGCTCCTTGTTCTCCCAGACGATGACGTGGAGAAGGTCGTCGATGCCAATCGTGTAATCGCCGCCCGGCCCAGTGTTGATCAGCGCCGCGGTCGGCGCTGCAGGTGCAGCCGGAGGTGAAGCCGGTGCCGGAGGTGGAGCCGGAGCCGCTGTCGGCGTCGTCGGTTTGGGGGGGTTCACTGGGCGTTGATTCGACGGTGACACCTGGGCCAGGTCGGCCGCTGCCGCTATGGTCACGAAGGCGCAGGTAATCGAAGCGATGGCGAGGGTGAGCAGGAATCCAAATCTCATGGCGTAGTTCCCTTCCCGCTGGTCCTACGTGAGGTCGACGTAGTCTTTGTATTCGATGTAGTATACAACCCCTTCCGCGGCTTCAGCGTGGCGCGCCAATGTCCTAGATCTCGTCTCCTTCGATTTCTTCACGGTTCCCATGGCACGACTGCGATTACTCTTCGTTCTCGTGCTCGCTCATCAACGTCGGAAGAAACTTGCAATGCAAATTTTTCACAGTTTCCGGAAAGCGGATCGGGAACTACGTTCATGTCACTCTTCCTCTGTCGTGATCGAGTTGCCGTACTCCCCGTCAAACCGTATATTCGATCTTCACCGTGGGGGTCGCCAGGGATCATATCGCCTGAGGGAGCCGTCATTGATCGCGCGCGCTGGTCGACTACTATCGTTGCTCGGAGCACCGCGTGACGATGACCCTGGCCGGCGGTCTCTCCTCCGATTCGGGCTACTTCCGCTTTGGCAAGAACGTCTCCTACGGGCAGACCTCGTCCGGCTCTCGCTCGTCGGTACTGACCGACGCGCTCCACGACACGGCGCCCGCAGTCAGGGCGGAGGCTGGCGCCCTTCGCGTGCCATTCTCCCCCTCACAGGCCTATCGTATGCTCCTTGATCGCGCCTGTCGCGCGTTGGCGAGGTGGGGAGATGCTGGATTGCCTTCCGGTCGAGGTGGAGCACGGTGGAGGCAGCGAAGCCGGATGACTTTTGTTCACGACGGCGAGCGGTGGCGCATCCAGGGACAAGGCGGAGAACGAGCCCGGATCGCCCGGGCAGAGATCCGCGCCGACCAGCTGATCTACCGTATCGAGCTGACTTCGCCGAGCGACACCGGGGCGTCAGGCACGTGAAGCGCGCGAATGACGAGCTGGCGGCGACATCTCTTCTACACAAAGCAGTGCGTCAAGACCACCTGGAAGCTCAGGCTCGGGGTACTCGTCTTGGCGACCCTTACGCTGGCCTCGACGAACCGAATCTGGACGAACGCCATTGCGCGCAGCCTGGTTTGCGCGCAGGACGTCGCCCCGAGCGACCTGATCCTCATCGAGAACTTCGATCCGAATTACCTGCTGTTCGAGCGAGCCGCAGCGCTGCAGAAAGACCGGATTGCTCCCCGGGCCCTCGTTCCCGTGCAGTCCTGGAAAGATTCCGGGATGCCGAACTACATCTCGCAGGCGACCGCCGAAGTGATGGCTCGTCATGCGCGCATGGTTGCATGGGACCTGCTTCCGGTCAGCGAGGTGGAACCCATCAGTCTGAATGCCGCCTTTCAGATCCGGCAGTACCTGCTGCGCGAGAACATCAAGTCGCTCATCGTCGTCACCGGGGGCTTCCGCAGCCAGCGCTCTTTGCTGATCTATCGAACAATTCTCGCCGGACGCGGAGTTCAGGTGCGCTGCGATCCGGTTTTCGGGCGGGTGACCCCGGAACGCTGGAGCGATTCCTGGCACGGTATCCAGGGCGTGGCTGAAGAGTTCGTGAAGCTGCAGTACTACCGGTTTTACGTGCTTCTGTCCATGCGGCCGACTCGTGAGAATAGGCGGGGAATAGAATGAGGGTGTCGCTGCTGACGGGCGGGCATGATCCGCATTATGCGATTCCGCTCGCCGCGGCCTTGGCCGACGCCGCCATCCTCGTCGAATTCGTCGCGAATGACGCGATGGAGACGGAGCAAGGGCTGAAGCGCCCGGAGATCTCATATCTGAACTTGCGTGGCAGCCAAGATCCTCGTGCACCTCTTCGCGTCAAGGTCGCCAGGGTCCTCCGCTACTACTGGAAGCTGGTCTCGTACACGCGACGGACGGAATCGAAAATCTTTCATGTACTCTGGTTCAACAAGCTCGAATGGTTCGATCGCACGGTCCTGAACATCTTCTACCGCTTGAGTGGCAAGAAGCTGGTCTTTACCGCTCACAACGTGAACGCACACAGACGGGATGGCGCCGACACGTGGCTGAACCGCATGATGTTGCGGGCGATGTATGCACTGTTCGACCATATCTTCGTGCACACAGAGCCATCGAAGACCGAGCTCGTGGGCGACTTCGGCGTTGATCCGACAAAGATCACCGTCATTCCGTACGGGCTCAACACGCATGTTCCAGACACGACACTCTCGAGGAATGAGGCGCGGGCGCATCTCGGTCTCGGGGAGGACGAAAAGATCCTTCTCTTCTTCGGCCTGATCGCCCCCTACAAGGGGCTGGACATTCTCGTAGACGCCATGAGCCTCCTGGATTCGCAGAAGCCAAATTGCCGCCTGGTCATTGCCGGGAGAGCCAAGGTGGGATCCCAGCCATTCTGGACGACCTTGAAGTCCCAACTAGCGCACGAGCCTCTGTGCTCGCGGGTCACGGTGGCGGACGGCTATATCCCCGACAGAGATATCCCGGTTCTCTTCAGGGCCGCGGACGCATTGGTGCTGCCCTACCGTGCGATCTATCAGAGCGGACCGCTGTCCCTGGCGTACCGGTTCGGTGTCCCGGTTATCGCGACACGGGTCGGGGCCTTCGATCGAGATATCATCCCCGGCGTCACGGGTGTGCTCTGCGAGCCGGAAAGCCCCCCAGACCTAGCTCGGGCCATCGAGTGGTACCTGCGGAGCAACATGTATCTCAATCGGGACGTGACCGAGAAACGGATCAGAGAACTCGGCCTCGAGCGATACTCATGGGACCAAATCACTCGGACGATCAGCGGGGTATACGCGCGACTATAGCGGAGGTGAGCCTTGGTGGCACGATGCTCGTGATTCCGCTCCGTCACGACCGGCAACCACGTTCGAGCCGCAACATCGACTAGTTTTGCCTACGTGGGCAGTGGACACTTCTTCGCCCGGATTATCGAGAGCTGGGGCGTAACGACAAGACCGGTGCACCGAGAGCGTCCACGCCATGGACTGGCGGAAGGTACTCACACTGGATATGAGGCGCGCGCTGCTGATGGGCGACCTGCGCGAGTTCGGCGGTGACAAAGAAATGACGGTCATCGGTCACAGGATCTGTGAGCCTCTTGAGCAGGTTCTCTGCTGATGGAGGATCGTAGAAGTGACGTGACGAATGTCGGGTTGCCTTGCACGCCGCGGGCACGCCTCATCGCGTTCTACCTTCCGCAGTTCCATCCGATTCCAGAGAACGACAAATGGTGGGGAACCGGATTCACCGAATGGACGCATGTTGCGAAGGCTCGACCGCTGTTTCGCGGCCACTATCAGCCGAGAATTCCAGGGGATCTGGGGTTCTATGATTTGAGACTGCCCGAGACCCGGGCCGCACAGGCTGAGCTGGCGCGACAGGCCGGGATCGCGGGATTTTGCTATTGGCATTACTGGTTCGCGGGCAAGCGGTTACTCGAGAGACCATTTTCCGAAGTCCTGAAGAGCGGCGAGCCCGATTTCCCGTTTTGTCTGGGATGGGCGAATCAAACTTGGTCGGGTATCTGGTATGGCGCTCCCAATCGGATTCTCATCGAGCAGACCTATCCGGGCGCCCAGGACCATGAGCGGCATTTTTATAGCCTTCTGCCCGCCTTTCATGACAGGCGTCACATCCGGGTGCGCGACATGCCGCTGTTCGTGATCTTTCAGCCCAGGGAGCTACCGAGCTTGCAGGAGTTCATCGATCAATGGCAGACGCTCGCCAGGAAGAACGGTCTGAAGGGACTGCATATCGTCTCGCATCTGTCCCATCATGAGTGGGGGCTCGATTACGAACGCCTAGGATTCTCCGGAGCGGTTGTCGCGACGAACCTGAAGATGTTGGCCGTGCCTATCCGCGAGCTCGCGATGAGGTATGCGGAACAACTGAAACGCGGAGCCACGGGTGGCACCCGGCTCGCCCTAAGCCTGCGCGGCAGTCGGCGGATCGCCGGTTACGCGGCGATGAAGGTTTGCCGGCGACTGATGGGATCGTCTCTCTACGTTTTCCACTATGACGACGCCGCGCTGTTTTTCGCCCGAGATCTGCAACCGAAGGCGACTTCCTATCCGGTCGTCATTCCCGACTGGGATAATTCGCCGCGTTCAGGAGCCCGAGCCGTGATCCTGCACGGATCGACACCCGAATCGTTCCGACGTCATATCGAAGAGGTAATCGGGTTGGTTGAGCATCGCGAACCTGAGGATCGTATCGTGTTCGTGAAGTCGTGGAACGAGTGGGCGGAGGGAAATTACCTGGAGCCAGATCGGAGATTTGGCCATCAGTATCTGGATGTCGTGTGCGAGACCGTCCTCGCTGCGAAGCGACTATGAGAACTCCGCGCATATGAAGATTGCCGTCTGGCACAACCTTCTGAGTGGCGGAGGCAAGCGGGCTCTTTTCTATCATGTGCGTGGTCTGCGAGAACGTGGACATGTGTTGGAGTCGTGGTGCCCGTCTTCGGCCGATCAGGCGTATCTTCCTTTGGGGAAGCTGATTCCCGAACACGTTGACCTTGTAGCCATCCGCGAGATCGGGTGGCCACGACTGCGCTACCATGAGCTCGGCGTCGCCGTCACGATCCGTCGCCGGCTCAAAGCAATGCTCGAGCACAGTCACCGATGCGCGCGACAAATGGATCAGGGTGGCTTTGATGTTCTATTCGCCCACTCCTGTTTCTTCTTTGGAAGCCCACAGATCGCGCGCCACACTCGGCTGCCGTCAGTGCTTTATCTCCACGAGCCGTATCGGCGACTCTACGAAGCCCAGCCCCGGCTTCCGTGGCCAGCGCCGTCGCCTGACCGGTACCCGAGTCGGTATTCATTGCGGTTCATTCGACACTGGCTCGCCGATTGGATATCCCTGCCCATGATGCGTATTCAGGCTCGGGAGGAACTGCGGAACGCCAGGGCCTTCACGTCTATTCTCGTGAATTCCTTGTATAGCCGTGAGAGCGTGCTGCGAGCATACGGTATCGATACGGGCCCATGCTACCTCGGCGTTGATACTGAACTGTTTGTTGATCGTCATCAGCGGCGCGACACCTTCGTGGTCGGCGTCGGCTCGTTCACGAGAAACAAGAACATCGAGTTCGTGATCGCGGCCGTCGCTCGGCTCAAAAGTCATCCCCGACGTCTGGTGTGGATTGGTAACATGGCGGAGGAGGCATACGTCGAAGAGCTTCGCTCGCTCGCCTCTCGCCTTGACGTGGTCTTGGAGGTGAAGCTTTGCGCGAGTGATGCCGAGATTGTCGATCTTTTGAATCGCGCCGCGGTGATGGCCTATGCGCCACGGCTTGAGCCCTTCGGATTCGCTCCGCTGGAAGCAAATGCCTGTGGCTTAGCCGTCGTCGGTGTGGCCGAGGCGGGTGTCCGAGAGACCATCGTCGACCGGGTGAACGGTCTACTTTGCGACCCCGACCCGCAGGCAATGACGGCTGCCATTCAGCGGCTACTAGACAACCCCGCTTATGCAAGAGAACTCGGTGCCAGTGGGCGTGCTACAGTCGAAAGCCGCTGGTCGCTCGAAGCGGCGACGGACAGGATAGAGTCACGACTTCTCGAAGCCGCGACACATACCGATCGGAAATGATCGCCGGTTCGCGGGATTTTTCGCCGTGAATAGGAACGGTGGCGCCGCCGGTTTGCCGAAGGGCTGCGAGAGACGGTCGACTGGTTCATGAAACATCGCAAGGATCTGAAGCCGGGCGTGTCCCGCGGACGCGGAGAGCGTGCATGACTGCGGCGCTTCCGAAAATCACGATCGTGACACCCTCCTACAACCAGGGTCGCTATCTCGAAAAGACGATCCTGTCGGTCCTCAACCAGCGCTACCCAAACCTGGAATACATCATCATGGACGGGGGCAGCAGCGACGACAGCGTCGACATCATCAAGCGCTATGAGAAGTTTCTCGCCCGCTGGGTGAGCGAGAGGGACGGGGGACAAGCCGAGGCAATCAACAGAGGATTCAAACTCTCCGCCGGAGATATTCTCGGTTGGCTGAACTCGGACGATTACTTTGAGCCAGGCGCGCTCAAGATCGTCGCCGAGCACGCACAGCGCTTTCCCGAAGTCGGCGCGTTCGTTGGCCACGGGCGGATCGTCGATGTTGCCGGTCATGAAACGCACTACATCAGACCGAACAATCTCTCTTTCGAGACTTTCTGCAACTGGCTCTCCTATGGGCACTTCCCCCAGCCCTCATGCTTTTTCAGACGCTGGGCGTGGGATCTGGCTGGTCCCCTCGATGAGACACTGAATTGCGCCCTCGACGTCGACCTCTGGCTGCGTATGGTGAAACAAGCTCCCTTTCGGCCCATCGACACGCTCCTCTCGACAGCTCTCGCCCATTCTGAGGCGAAGACCGTGGCACTGAGGCATTACAGTAAGGCGGAGACCGTATTCGTAGTCGCCAGGGCCGGAGGTGCCGATTTCGTCCGGAAGCCGCTCGATGAGCTGGCCGCGGCGGTCACGAGGTACGAGATGCGCAAGGCGAAGATCCTGAGTTTCCCGCTTGCCGGCCTCGTGTGGCGAATTGCCCGCGTCTTCCTGGGGCCGCGGACGCGGTGAAAGCGGATTTCGGGCGCCTGCTTCAGAAGGTTGAGGAGGTCAGCCTTGTGGTAGTAGAGGCTTCAGAACAAGAGCCAGTTCGGAGAATGTCGCCCCTTCCGAAAACATCTCCTCGGCTAGTCGCGTGGCCTCCGCCTGGAGTCGTTGCGCGAGAGCGTCGTCGGTCAGCAGCCGCAGAACGTGCTGAGCAAATTCTGTCCAATCCGCCGCCAGAAGAAATGCTTGCCCGGCGTGATCCTCCAAGCCGTCGGCGCCTGCGCCGTTGACCACCAGGGGGCACCCGGCGCTCAGCGCTTCAACACATTTGATCTTCAGACCGGTTCCCGCCACCTGCGGATTGATGACCACCCGCGCTTTTCGGTACTCCTGGACTAGGCAATCGTCACTCACGCGACCGACGTAGGTGACGCGGGAATCCTCCGCGGCCTCGACTCGAGGACAGGACCCAACGATTCGAAGCCTTGTTTGAGGCGCCGCCGCCAGAATTTGTGGCCAAGCTTGGGTCAAGAAGTAACGTAATCCATGGACATTGAACGGATTGGAGGATCCGACATATAACACTAATCCGCTTTCAGGCTCACGAGAACGCCAGTCGGCCCGGGGATATGTGTGACCAACTACGATAACTCGCTTTTGAGGAAATAGTTCACGCAGAGCGACGGCATCGTTCTTTTGGATGGCGACGATCACATCAGCGCGGCCTAGGGCCATCTTCTCCGATTCAGGTGTACAGATGAATGGCGCATCAAGACCTTTGACGCGGAATCTGTCGGCGTTACGGAAGAAAACCTCAGTTGTGTCGATGATCTTGAGCGTAGGAGCGGGAACGTCTTCTAGACATCTGCTGAGTAAGGCGTATTCGGTGATCACGGCGACGGGGTGCTCTTCGTCGATCGCCCGCCTCACCATCTCGTGCGTGGTCGGCCAGCACCAGCGATCGATGTGAGGGTCTTCAGCCACCTCCCCAGTTGCCCATCCCCTGATGACCTTCGGTCCTGAACTCGGAGAACGATTGAAGAGGTGTCGTAGGACGTCGGCACTCGCCTTGGGAAGCACCCGCCTGACCATCGTGCCAGCGACGCGCCTGACGGACAGGCCGAGACCGGGACCCTGAAAGGGTGAACGAATCACATCCAGTCGGTCGACTGCACCAGCGAGGTCCCGGAGCGCACTCTCCTCTTCGAGATCCAGAACTTGAAGAATGTATCGCACGCGAAATCCTTGTGCTCTCAACCACGCGAGCCACGAGACCAAGCGGCTGCGGTTGCCATGGGTAGCAGGATACGGACAAAAATGGGAGATGAGGATCACGGTGGGTCGTGGCTGACTCATGCCTGGTTGATTCTAAAGGATCTCGCGTTTCATCGTGACGAGGGTGTCGTGCATACAGTGAGCAAGCTCTGAATGCCGGTGCTCTGAAAATGCTCTCACATCCGCGCATTCTCTTCATCGGAGGGAGCGCGCCATATGGTCCTGGACACGACGGTGGATTGCGAACTCTTTTTGCCGATCAGTGGCCGGCTTTGGGGCGTAGAGGCAGTGGCGGAAGCGTCCCGGAGGTTCGACTCGCCTCCTCGATACGCTACTATGGCGAAGAAGGACGGCGTCAGTTTGCGCGAATTCAGCGGAATGTCAGCTCCGGCGCGCGGAGGCCTTGGCGGACGACCCACGATAGCCGAAACCAATCCGTCAAATCGGAGGGTCTGAGTGAAACGCATGGTTAAGAAGCTAGCGCGCCCGCTTTACCAGCGAATGATTGCTCCCATAGTGAACGCTTGTGAGTCTCATGAGCTCAAAGATGAAGCGGTGGCTCAAAAAACGCTGATGCAGCAATATCGATTGCTCGCCTCGAGAGGCGATGGGTGGCTACCTAGCATGAAAGATGTGGGATTTCGGAAATATTCGCAATTCGAAGAAGACGGGATATTGCTTTATCTGTTTTCTCTGATTCCTCCCATCAATCGCACATGCGTGGAAATCTGTGCCGGTGACGGCCGTGAATGCAACACAGCTAACCTCATCATCAACCATGGCTGGTGGGGGCATCTATTCGATGGGAATGAGCAGAACGTAGCAGCCGGGAAGGCGTTCTTCTCCCAAAACAAAGATACTTTCATCCATCCGCCTCGTTTTACAAGGGCTTGGATCACGGCCGAGCACGTCAATGATCAAATAGCCGAATCCGGCGCGAGCGGCCCAATTGACTTGCTGAGCCTCGACATCGACGGCATGGACTACTGGGTTTGGAAGGCTATTACCGTCATTCAGCCGCAGGTTGTCGTGTGCGAGACACTTAACCCGGTCCCTGTGGACAGGGCGGTGACGGTTCCGTACACTCCGGGGTTCGTATCTGAGTCAGAAAACTATCGAGGTGCCTCGCTGGCAGCCATGGTCAAACTTGGGCGAGAGAAGGGGTATCGCCTGGTTGGAACGCATCGATTCGGATTCAACGCCTTTTTCATAAGAGACGGCGTTGGTAAACCATTCTTCCCGGAGGTGGACGTCGCTTCCTGCTTGCAGGACCCGTTCAGCGAGCTAGCACGCAGAGACAGATGGCCACAAGTAAAGGATCTCAGCTGGTGGGAGGTGTGATTTCTAACACGCGCCCCTTGTCAATCTCATTGTGAACGGACCCGGAGTCTCTTAGTCTGATGCACGACGGAACCATGGAACTAATGGGCGTGACATGAAGAAGCTCGTTTCGGTCCTCATTCCTGCGTACAACGCCGCGGAGTTCATCGCCAACACGATCGACTCGGTGCTGGCGCAGACGTGGCCACGAAAAGAGGTTATCGTCGTCAACGACGGCTCCCAGGACGACACCTTGGCAATAGCGCGTCAGTTCGAGTCGAAAGAAGTTCTCGTTGTAACGAAAGACAACGAAGGCGCGGCCGCGACTCGTAACAGGGCGTTTTCGCTCTGTCAGGGCGACTACATCCAGTGGCTCGACGCCGACGATCTTCTGTCGCCGAGCAAAATTTCTCGGCAGATGGCGCTCGTGGAAGGCGGTTACGGGAGCCGCGGTTTATTGTCGTCCGCGTGGGCCTACTTCATGTATCGCCCGCAGCGCGCGCGGTTCACGCCGACGGCTCTCTGGTGCGACCTGTCACCAACCGAATGGCTGGTTCGGAAAATGAGCCAGAACTTGTACATGCAGACCGCCACCTGGCTGGTGAGTCGCGAGGTGACTGAGGCGGCCGGTCCGTGGAACCCCCGGCTGCTCGGAGATGACGATGGCGAGTATTTTTGCCGAGTGCTTCTCGCGAGTGAGGGCGTTCGGTTCGTCTCCGATGCCAAGGTGTTCTACCGTGTCTCGGGGTACAGCCGCCTCAGCTATATCGGCCGATCGGACCGGAAGATGGCCGCCCATTTTGATTCGATGCGGCTTCACATCGGCTATCTCCTGTCATTAGAAGACAGTGCTCGCACGCGGGCGGCGTGCGTGAAATATTTACAGAACTGGTTGCTGACTTTCTATCCGGAGCGGATGGACATCGTCAGAGAGGCTGAAAGCCTCGCGGCGGAACTCGGCGGCAAGTTGGTCGTCCCGCGCTTGTCCTGGAAGTATGAATGGCTTCGACGTCTATGCGGTTGGCATTATGGAAAGCGCGCGATGGAGTATCTGCCGCGGGCGAGATGGTCGCTGACGAGGCGATGCGACTACCTGCTTTCACTGCCGCATCGAAGAACATCAGAGGATCGATAGGTTCCTCTCAGAACATCAGCGATTCCGAATGGATTCCGACCGGACACGTTCAGGCGCTGAGGCTTCGGCTCCAGGAACCGGGGAGATCATCGGCGTCAGCGACCTGGTTCTCGTCACGGGATCGACGGGATTCCTCGGAGCCCGCGTTGTCACGAGTCTTCTGAATCGCGGCTTCCGCAACATTCGTTGCTTTACTCGACGGTCCAGTGGCCTCGATGGCTTCGACGTCATGGTCGGGGGGCAGCATGCAGCCGGTGTTGACGTGATTCGGGGAAATCTTCTATCGCGTGACGATTGCATCAAGGCGACAAAGGATGTCGCGGTGATCTACCACCTGGCGGCGGGGACCGGAGAGAAATCCTTCCCCGACGCCTTCATGAATTCGGTGCTTACGACTCGCAATCTTCTCGACGCCGCTCTGGGCCACGGAGTCCTCAGGCGATTCGTCAATGTTAGCTCCTTCGCGGTCTACACGAACCGGAACAAGCCCCACCGGGGTCTTTTGGACGAGTCGTGTCCGATCGAGGCGCACCCAGAGCGCCGAGGCGAGGCCTATTGCTACGCGAAGGTGAAACAGGATGAGCTCGTCGTCGGGTACGGGACGAAGCACGGGATCCCTTACGTCCTCGTTCGGCCCGGGAGCGTGTATGGTCCTGGTCAGAGAGGGATCACGGGCAGGGTCGGCTCCGGGGCGTTCGGGATCTTCCTGCACCTGGGAGGCACGAACGTCATACCCTTCACGTACGTGGACAATTGCGCCGAGGCAATCGTCCTGGCTGGCATCAGGAAGGGTGTCGACAGAGAGGTTCTGAATGTGGTCGACGACGATCTCCCCACGAGTCGACAGTTCCTGCGGCTCTACAAGCGACACGTCAGACCCTTCCGTTCCATCCCCGTCCCGCGCCTAGTCAGCTATCTGCTTTGCGCCGCTTGGGAGAAATACTCGACGTGGTCTGAAGGCCAATTGCCTCCCGTCTTCAATCGCCGGACGTGGCACGCGTACTGGAAGGGCAGCCGCTATACCAACACGAAGCTCAAAGCGCTCCTGGGCTGGACCCCGGACGTGACGACCGCAGAAGGGCTCCGGCGCTACTTCGAGAGCTGCAGAATACGAGAGCGCGATGTCTCTTAGCGTGGCCATCGTCGGATGCGGCAAGATCGCCGATGCTCACGCCGGGCAGATCCGGCGCATCAAGGAATGTGACCTCGTGGGAGCCTGCGATCGCGAAGAGCTGATGGCCCGGCAATTCGCCGAGCGGTTCGAGGCTCCGCGCTACTTCCATAATCTGGACCAGCTCCTGGAGGAGGCCAGGCCAGAGGTCGTGCACATCACGACACCGCCCCAGAGTCATTTCACGATCGCCCGACAGTGCCTCGAGCATGGGTGTCATGTGTACGTGGAGAAGCC
>Ga0075423_10005261_pt1 | contig 12067 bp, 10 predicted proteins | sample SoiMethybrSBSTD2_FD_80114 | JGI IMG/M metagenome (GOLD analysis project Ga0075423, IMG submission 80114) | Bulk soil microbial communities from a Populus tree surrounding site in Tennessee, USA - Soil MetaG P. TD hybrid SBSTD2 | ecosystem: Environmental > Terrestrial > Soil > Tree plantation...
CGGACCGCGGGTAAGGACCGCGGGTTACCCCGGCTCCCCCGCCCTGGCCTCGGAGCGATCTTCTTCGACAGGCAGTTCTGCCAGGCCCTGGCGGCGGTACGCGCGTAAGGCGGGCGTAATGGCGCCGATCCAGGCCGTGGCGACCAGGCAGCCGAGTCCCCCCGTGACCACCGAGGTCACCGCGCCCAGCCAGTTCGCGACGAGGCCGGCTTCGAGCTCGCCCAGCTGCGGGCCGCCGATGAAGAACACCATGTTCACGCCCATCATCCGGCCGCGCAGCCGATCGGGGGTCTCGAGCTGGCGGATCAGGTTGCGGAACGTCATGCTCACCGTGTCGGCCGCTCCGGTCGCGGCGAGGCACAGGAAACTGATCCAGAACACGCGGGAGACGCCAAAGGCGACCGTCGCGGCGCCGTAAAGCGCGACGGCGCCGATCAGGACTTCGCCGCGGCGGTCGATCCAGTCGACGATGCGGATCATGATCGCGCTCGTCACCAGGGCGCCGGCCGCGGGCGCGGCATAGAGCCAGCCATACCCGCGTGCCCCGACGTGCAGGATGTCCTGCGCGAAGATCGGCAAGAGCGCTGTCGCTGACGAGAAGAACGTCGCAAAGAAGTCCAGCAGCATCGTCGAGCGGATCAGCGGCGCGCGGAAAACGAAGCCGAGGCCTTCGAGGGCGGCCGCCACCGTGAAGTTGCTGCGATCGGCCGGGGCGGTCTCGTCGCGGCGCGGCGGATCCATCAGCAGCAGCGCGCCGATCACGAACAGAAACGAGAGGGCGTTGATGACGTAGACCCATCCCACGCCGCGGACCGCGACCACCAGCCCGCCGAGGGCCGGTCCGGCGACCGAGGCGGACTGCAGCATGATGCTGTTCAGCGTGATGGCATTCGGCAGGTGTTCGCGCGGCACGAGGTTCGGCGTCAGCGCCTGCCGCGCGGGCAAATCGAAAGCTCCAGCCGCCGCGCTGACCGCCGTCAGCAGGTAGATCGGCCACACCGCGGTCAGCCCGCGGAACGTCAGCAGCCCGAGGACGCCTGCGAGCGCCGCCATGATCGTCTGCGTGATCAGCATCAGCCGGCGCCGGTCGAAGGCGTCGGCGGCGACCCCGCTGATCAGCGAAAACAGGATGACGGGCACGATCCGCACCAGGCCGACCAGGCCGAGCGCGATTGCGCGCTTGTCGGCCGGCACGAGCACGGACACGTGCCACAACACGGCCGCCGACTGCATGAACGTGCCGGAGAACGAGACGAAGAGTCCGATCCAGAGGAGGCGGAAGTTCCGGTGAGTCAGAGCGACGAGCATTGGTAACAGTGTAGGTGCGCCGGCGGTCCCGGCCGGCTCCTTGTTTATAGGACTGCGTCACGCTGGCTCAGGGTCCGATTACAATGCCCCGCATGATTCGCACAGCCTTTTGCCTCGTCCTCCTGTCAGTGACCACTGCCGCCGCCCAGGACACCGCGTCCTTGACGCCGCGCACGCTCGAAGCGGCGCTCGCGGCCAGGCCGCAGGGGCCCGAGGCCGATCGTCTCGCCGATCGTATCCGGACCTACTTCGGCGCCGACCTGCTGCTCAAAGGCGCTGCCCCGCCGAAGATCGACGATCTCATGGTCGCCTGGGCGCTCGAACTGACGCCGCCGCTGCCGGCTGCCGATGCGCCTCCGCTGCGCGTCGTCTCCGATGCGGTCCACTTCACGATGCCGCTCGTTCGCGTCGGCACCAGCGGCCTCTACGCCGGCGTGGCCACGCTGTCGCACGGCGAGGCGTTCACCTGGCACTTCGAAACGGCGGATCGCCGGATGGGCGGCGGGCAGCTCGAGGTCTACGAGACGCACGCGGACAGCCGGGAGAAGCCGGGCGTGCCGAAGGGCACGCTGAAGCAGATGCCGCCGTGGGAGAGCAAGATCTTCGCAGGCACCAGGCGGGACTGGTGGGTCTACGTGCCGAATCAATATCGGGCGGAAAGCCCGGCCGCGGTGATGGTGTTCCAGGACGGCAACAGCTATCGTGACTACGTCCCGACGGTCTTCGACAACCTGATCGCGCAGGGGGACATGCCGGTCACCGTCGGCGTCTTCATTCAGCCCGGCGTGTTCGAGGGCGGCCGCGCCAACCGGAGCTTCGAGTACGACACGCTGTCGGACCAGTACGCGCGCTTCCTGCTGGAAGAGATCCTGCCGGAGGTGGAAAAGACCGTGAAGCTGCGCCACGACGCCGCCAGCCGCGCCATCGCCGGCGCGAGCAGCGGCGGGATCTGCGCGTTCACGGTCGCCTGGGAGCGCCCGAACGAGTTCAGCAAGGTGGTGTCGTGGATCGGGAGCTTCACCAACATCGCCAGCGGCAAGACCGTGCGCGAGGGCGGCCACAACTACGAGGCGATGATCCGCAAGACCCCGAAGAAGCCGATCCGCGTGTTCCTGCAGGACGGCGACAACGATCTCGACAACAACAACGGCAACTGGCCGCTCGCCAACCAGACGCTGGCGAAGTCGCTGGCCTACGCGAAGTACGACTACCGCTTCGAGTACGGCCACGGCTTCCACAGCCACCGCCACGGCCGCGCGATCTTTCCGGACACGCTGCGCTGGCTGTGGAGGGATTATCCGAAGACCGGGGCTGCCGGGAGTCAGTAGTCCGCTGGTCCGCTGGTCCGCGGGTCCGCTAGTCCGCGGTCCGGCGGAGCCGTTCGACGCTGCTGGGTGAAAGTCGCCACAACAAGGCTGAGTGATGCAGTTTTCACCCCAAGGCTTCGACCATGCGGACCGCCGGACCAGCGGTCCCGCGGACCAGCGGACCAGCGGACTCGCGGACTACGCCTTGAACCGCCTGACGTCCACCCCGTACTTCCGGACCTTGTAGTTGAAGATCCGCTCGGTGGTGCCGAGCAGGCGCGCCGCGCGGGCGCAGCTGCCGCGGCTGGTCTTCAGCGCGTCCTGCAGGAGATCGCGCTCGAAGGCTTCCACGCTCTCGGCGAGAGACTGGCGGGCGACCGTGTCCGACGCTTCCGCGGTCTGAAGCGTCGGCGGCAGGTGGTGGCCGTGAATGACGCCGCCGTCGCAGACCAGCACCGCGCGCTCGATCGTGTTCTCCAGCTCGCGCACGTTGCCGGGCCAGTGATAGCTGGTGAGCATGTCGATCGCCGGCGTCGAGATGCGCCGGATCGCCTTGCCCTGCTCGCGCGAGTACTTCTCGAGAAAGTGGTCGGCGAGCAGCATGATGTCGGGCTTCCGCTCGCGGAGCGGCGGCGCGAAGATCGTGAACACGGCCAGCCGGTAGAACAGGTCCGCGCGGAACTTGCCCTCTTCCATCAGCGCCTCGAGCGGGCGGTGGGTCGCCGCGATCAGCCGGACGTTGATGCGGATCGAGGCGGTGCCGCCGAGCCGCTCGATCTCCCGCTCCTGCAGCACCCGCAGCAGCTTCACCTGGGTCGACGGGCTGACGTCGCCGATCTCGTCGAGGAACAGGGTGCCGCCCTCGGCGAGCTCGAACCGTCCCTTCTTGGCGCCCTGCGCGCCGGTGAAGGCCCCCTTCTCGTAGCCGAACAGCTCGGACTCGATCAGGGATTCGGGCAGCGCCGCGCAGGCGACCTTGATGAACGGCTTCTTGGCGCGCGGCGAGTTGTAGTGGATGGCGTGCGCGATCATCTCCTTGCCGGTGCCGGACTCGCCGCGGATCAGCACCGTGGTATTGGTCCGCGCCACCTGCGCCACCTGCTCGTAGACCTGCTGGATCGACGCGCTGTTGCCGATGATGCTGCGGAACGCATACTTGTCGCGCAGCTCGTCGCGCAGGTGCTCGTTCTCCTCCGCCAGCCGGCTGCGATCGGCCTCGACGCTGCGGCGCAGCTTCAGCGCCTGCGCGATCATCGAGGCGACCACGCGATAGAACTCGAGCGAGCGCTGGTAGTCGCGGTCCTGCTTGAACGTCAGCACGACTTCGAGCGTTCCGCCCGGCCGCCGCCCGACCGCGATCGGCACCGCCAGATAGGTCAATTCCCGTCCGCGCGCGCGCTCGCCCGCGGCCGACGCCAGCGCCGGCTCCTGGCTCACGCGCGGCACGACGACGGGCTTGCCGGTGTCGATGACGCGCTCGGTGATGCTGTCGCCCGGCCGGGTGCGCGCGCGCGGCGCCGCCAGCCGCGTGCCCACGGTCGCATCCGTGTGCAGCTCGCGCGTTTCCTGATCGAGGATGAAGACGGTGCCGCCGACCACCTGGTGCCGGCGTTCGAGGAGATCGAGGACCGACTGCAGCGCCGCCTTGAGATTCAGCACGCCCGAGAGCGCCTGACTGACTTCGAGAAGAGTGGACAGCCGGCGGATCTCGTTGGTGTGGTCGCGGGCCGCGCCGACGCTCGTGTTGGACATTCCCTCGAATCTTACACGATTGTCGGAGTCTGGCGGAAGGACGGAACTCGGGGCTCGGGACTCGGGCCTCGGCGGACCAAACGGAAACGCCCGGGTCTACGACCCGGGCGCCGATAGGAACTTGAAAGCGTGCAGGTAACGGTGTCTTGAGCTCCGAGCCCCGAGCCCCGAGCCCCCGACTCTGTCTACGTCGTCACCCCGTCCGGCCGCACCGTGACCGGATCGAGGAAGGGCATCATCGCGCGCAGCTTGATGCCGACCTGCTCGAGCACCTGGGTCTGTTCCTTGCTGCGCGTCGTGGTGAACGTCGGCCGGCCCTGCTCGTTCTCGGCGATCCACGCCTTCGCGAAGCTGCCGTCCTGGATGTCCTTCAGAATCTGCTTCATCGTCTGGCGCGTCTGCGCGGTGACGATCTTCGGGCCGGCGCTGTAGTCGCCGTACTCCGCGGTGTCGCTGACCGAATAGCGCATGTAGTTGAGGCCGCCGCGGTACATCAGATCGACGATCAGCTTCAGCTCGTGCAGGCACTCGAAGTAGGCGATCTCGGGCTGGTAGCCGGCCTCGACCAGCGTCTCGAAGCCGGCCTTGACCAGCGCGCTGACGCCGCCGCAGAGCACGGTCTGCTCGCCGAACAGGTCGGTCTCGGTCTCCTCGGCGAAGGTGGTCTCGATCACGCCCGCGCGGGTGACGCCGATCGCCTTGCCGTACGAGAGCGCGAGCGCGCGCGCCGTCCCGGTGGCGTCCTGGTGGACCGCCACCAGCGCCGGCGTGCCGCCGCCCTCGACGTAGAGCTCGCGGACGCGATGGCCCGGGGACTTGGGCGCGATCATCGTGACGTCGATGTCCTTCGACGGCACGATCGTGCCGAAGCGGATGCTGAAGCCGTGCGCCAGCATCAGCATCTTGCCGGCGCTCAGGTTCGGCGCAATCTCGCGGTTGTAGAGCCCGCCGGCGAGGTGGTCCGGCACCAGCACCATGACGACGTCGGCCCACTTCGAGACGGCGGCCACGGTGTCGACGGTCAATCCGGCCGCGACCGCCTTGGCCCGCGACCGGCTGGTCTCGGGCAGCCCCACCCGCACGTCCACGCCGCTGTCCTTGAGATTCAGCGAGTGCGCGTGGCCCTGCGAGCCGTAGCCGACGACGGCGACTTTCTTGGCGCGGATGAGCGACAGATCGGCGTCGGCGTCATAGAACATCCTGGCGGTTCCGGGCATGAATGTGTCTCCGATGTGAAACCTGTAGGCCCGCCCTTCAGGGCGGGCGTGTTCAAACCAGCGGGTTGCTCATTCGCACACGCCCACCCTGAAGGGTGGGCATACGGGTGAAATTGTCTATACCGAGTACGAAACCTGCGGATCGTGCGAATCGTGCGCGGGACGGGCGACCGCCGCGGCCTGCGACCGCGACGAGCGCGTCATCGCCAGCCGCCCGGTGCGGGCCATCTCGATGACCCCGTAGGGTCTGAGCACGTCGACGAGCCCGTCGATCTTGTCCTCGTTGCCGGTGATCTCGATGGTCAGCGAGTCCGGCGCGAGATCGACGATACGCGCGCGGAAGACCTCGACGAGGTGCACGATCTCGGGACGACGTTCCTGCGGCGCCGTCACCTTGATCATCGCCAGCTCGCGAAACACCGCCGGCCGCGCCGTGATGTCCGCGACCGAGATCACGTTCACCAGCTTGTAGAGGTGGGCGGCGAACCGTTCGGCGCCGGACTCGTCGGTGAGCACGACGAAGGTCATGCGCGACACCCCGGCCTGCTCGGTGTGCCCGACCGTCAGCGACTCGATGTTGAAGCCGCGGCGGCGGAACAGCGACGAGATCCGGTTGAGGACGCCGGGCAGGTCCTCGACGGTGACGACGAATGTATGAGGCTTCATTTACGCATCCTCCGCGGTCTCGACGAGCGGGCTGGGGCGGCGGATCATGGCGTGCAGGTCGGCGCCCGCGGGAACCATCGGGTAGACCGTGTCCTCCTGCTCGACCCGGAACTCGATGATCGCCGTGCTCTTCAGGCGGCGGGCCGCTTCAATCGCGGGCCCGACCTCGGGCCGCCGCGACACCGCGGTGGCCGCCAGGCCGTAGGCGTCCGCGATCTTCGTGAAGTCGGGACTGAGCAGCGGCGTCGCCGCGTAGCGCCGCTCGTAGAAGAACTCCTGCCACTGGCGGACCATCCCGAGATAGCCGTTGTTGATGATCGCGACCTTGAGGTCCAGCTTCTCCTGCGCGATCGTCGCCAGCTCCGGCATCGTCATCTGGAAACCGCCGTCGCCGGCGACGACCCAGACCTCCGCGTCGGGACAGGCCATCTTGGCGCCGATCGCGGCCGGCAGCGCAAAGCCCATGGTGCCGAGGCCGCCCGAGGTGATCAGCGTCCGCGGCTGATCGTGATGGTAGTACTGCGCTTCCCACATCTGGTGCTGGCCGACGTCGGTGACCACGACCGCGCGCCCCGCGGTGGCGCGCCAGATGTCGTGAATGACGTGCGCCGCATAGAGGTGGCCGTCGTCCGGGAGCTTCTGGATGTCCCTGACCGCCGAGTCGCCCTTCAGTTCGTCGATGTGCCCCAGCCACGCCGTGCGCTTGCCCTCGGCGACGCCGGGCAGCAGGTTCTCGAGCACGTCGCGCAGATCGCCGACGATGCCGACGTCGACCTTGACGTTCTTGCCGATCTCGGCCGGATCGATATCGATGTGGACCTTGCGCGCGTTGGGGGCGTAGGTTTTGAGGTTGCCGGTGACGCGGTCGTCGAACCGCATGCCGAAGGCCAGCAGCAGGTCGGCTTCCTGAATCGCGGTGTTGACCCAGGCCTCGCCGTGCATGCCCATCATCCCGAGGTTGAGCGGGTGCGAGGCGGGGACGCCGCCGATGCCGAGCAGCGTCATCGCGATCGGGATCTCGGCGCGCTCGGCAAACTGCCGCACGACCGTGGAGGCGTTGGACAGGATGATGCCGTGGCCGGCGAGGATCAACGGCCGCTCCGCCGAGTTGATCAGCTCGAGGGCGCGGGCGATCGACGCGGAATTGACGACGATCTCCGGACGTGCGTGAGGCCTGGGCGCCGCCGCGTCCCAGTCGAAGTCGCACGAGGATTGCTGCGCGTCCTTGGTGATGTCGATCAGGACCGGCCCCGGACGGCCGCTGGCGGCGATGTGGAACGCCTCGCGGACGGCCGGCGCGAGATCCTGCGCGCGCGTCACCAGGTAGTTGTGCTTGGTGATCGGCAGCGTGACGCCGGTGATGTCGGTCTCCTGGAACCCGTCGCTGCCAATCAGCTTGCTGCCGACCTGACCGGTGATGCAGACGATCGGCACCGAGTCCATCATCGCGGTCGCGATGCCGGTGACCATGTTCGTCGCGCCGGGGCCTGACGTCGCGATCGCGACGCCGACCTTGCCGCTGGCGCGCGCGTAGCCGTCGGCCATGTGGGTCGCGCCCTGTTCGTGACGCACCAGCACGTGGCGGATCGGATAGTCCAGCATCGCGTCGTAGGCGGGAAGGATCGCGCCTCCGGGATAGCCGAACACCGTGGTGACGCCCTCGCGCACCAGGCATTCCCAGAGGATCTGCGCGCCCGTGCGCTTCAGCGGAGCCGACGGTGGCTGCTGTACTTTGCTGCTCATGCGGTTATCGCTCCCTGCGCGGCCGACGACACCAGCCGTGCGTATTTGCCCATCACACCCGTGGTCGCGCGCGGCGGCCGCGGCGGCAGCTGCGCGAGACGCGCCGCCAGCTCCGCCGGGGCGACCTCGACGCTCAGCGTCCGGGCCGTGAGATCGAAGGTGATGACGTCGCCGTCGCGCACCGCGCCAATCGGCCCGCCGCGTGCGGCTTCGGGCGCGACGTGTCCGGCCATCAGGCCCCGCGTCGCCCCCGAGAAGCGCCCGTCGGTGACCAGCGCCACGGAATCCCCGAGACCGGCCCCCATGATCGCGGCGGTGACGGCGAGCATCTCGCGCATGCCCGGTCCCCCGCTGGGACCCTCATAGCGGATCACCACCACGTCGCCCGCCGTGATCGCGCCGGTGCGCACGGCTTCGAACGCGGCCTCTTCGCCGTCGAACACACGCGCCGGACCCGAGTGCGTGCGCACGTCGTAGCCGGCGACCTTCACGACCGCGCCTTCGGGCGCGAGGTTGCCCCGGAGGATCACGAGGCCGCCGGTCGGCTTGATCGGATCGCTCAACGGCCGGACCACGGTCTGGCTCGGTGTCTCGGTCGCTTCGCTGGCGTGCTCGCCGATGGTGCGGCCCGAGATCGTCATCGCCTCGGCATGCAGGTTGCCGCCGTCGAGCAGCCGCTTGGCGACGAGCGGGATGCCGCCGGCGCGGTAGAGATCCGTCGCCACGAAATGGCCGCCCGGCTTGAGATCGGCGAGCAGCGGCACGCGCGCGTTGACGCGGTTGAAGTCGTCGATGGTCAGCGGCACGCCGGCCTCGGCGGCGATGGCGAGCAGGTGCAGGACCGCATTGGTGGACCCGCCGGTCGCCGCCACCGAGGCGATCGCGTTCTCGAGCGCGTCCTTGGTGATGACCTGGCGCGGCCGGATGCCGCGGCGCAGCACATCCATCACCATCGCGCCGGCGCGGCGCGCGACCGCGGCCTTCTCGTCGTCGGTCGCCGGCACGCTCGCGCTGCCGAACGGCGAGATGCCGAGACATTCGCACACCGTGGCCATCGTGTTCGCGGTGAACTGCCCGCCGCAGGCGCCGGCGCCGGGGCAGGCCTGGCGCTCGAGCGCATCGAAGTCCTGCTGACTGAGCTTGCCAGCGGAGTACGCGCCGACCGCCTCGAAGACGTCCTGGATGGTCACGTCCTTGTCGTGCCAGTGACCGGGCGCGATCGAGCCGCCGTAGAGCACGAGGCCGGGGATGTCGAGGCGGGCGAGCGCCATGACGCCGGCCGGGATCGTCTTGTCGCAGCCGACCAGCACCACGAGCCCGTCGAACATGTTGCCGCGCGCGACCAGCTCGATCGAGTCGGTGATGACCTCGCGGCTGACGAGCGAGGTCCGCATGCCCTCGCTGCCCATCGTGATGCCGTCGGAGATCGAGACGGTGTTGAACTCCAGCGGCGTGCCGCCGGCCTCCCGGATCCCGTCCTTCACGTGCACCGCGAGATCGCGCAGATGGTAGTTGCACGGTCCGATCTCGATCCAGGTGTTGGCCACGCCGATGAGCGGACGGCGCAGGTCCTCATCGGTCAACCCGGTGGCGCGCAGCATCGCCCGCGCCGGGGCGCGGCTCGCCCCGTCGGTCAGCGCAGCGCTACGCCACTTGAGCGGATGGGTGGACACGGACTCGACATCTCCTTGCAGTCATCAGTTTCCAGTTTCCAGTTACCAGCGAGCCGTGAATGGTTACTGGAAAACTGGCAACTTCACTCCCCTCAAAAACCAAAACGGCCGTCCCCGGTTCGGGTGACGGCCGCTCGCGCTTCACAGTCCGGCTTGGCTCGTCACCCGCAGATCGCCCGGCGTACAACGCCGAGCGGGACGCGAATCACGACGAGCAGATGGTTCAGCGGGACAGGCACATTAGGAGTATGTCGAACCCGGCCCGAATAAGCAAATACAATTATCCTGAGGATACGATTAATTACGCTTATGAACGGGTATCCGCCGCCGCAGCTGCGGGCCGGCTCGCCGTCTATCCTCCCGTCAGCGCTCTGGGCGGCCGAATCTGCCGGGAACGCTGCCGGGCGGCGGCTGAGCCCGGGTCGGGCAGCGCCCGCAAAAGCCGCTTGATGCCGTTCGCGGCGGCGCCGAGAGCAGGGTCGACCTTCCCGTATACCTCGTCCACCACGCGGCGTCCGGCGGCGCGGGCGCGCGCGGTCTCGTAGATGCCGCGGCGCACCTCGGTGACTCCCTGCTCACCTCGCCGCGCCAGCCCCGGCAGATCGACGCCCTCAACCTGTTCGATGACGTGTTCGAGCTCGTGCGGCAGCAGCTCGGTGAGATCGATGCCCACAGCGATCTCGATGACGACGCGAATCGATCCGTGCGCGTAGCGCGTCACCTGCGCCCGCGCGCGCGCCGCGCCATCGTCCGACATGCCCATTCGCGCCTGTACGGCTACGCGCACGATCCGCGAGGCGTTGATGGTGGTCCACTGCCGGCGGAACGTGACCGACTTCTCGAGCAGCGCCGAGACGAGCGGCTGCAGCAACTCGTCGACGCGGATGTTCGACGGGGGAGGCGTCGTCGAGGCGGGTGTCGCATCGCGCGGGCAAGGGCACGCAGTCTGCGCGTGAAGTCGCGCGGGGTTCCGCGCGAGGAAGAGAGCAATCAGCGTGAAGAGAACGACGACATGCACGACCCTGGTGGTCACCGGCCGACTCCTGTGGTCGCGCGGGCCGCAGTGCGCGCGCGATTGCGGGTGGAGACAGCAAGGCCGGGTCCACTCTCGCGGCGGCGGCGAGAGTCGCGTGAATCGCCGGGAATTACCGGCGATTCCGGGTCGAGCGGCCGTGGCCGGAATTCAGCGAATCCTACAAATCAGTACGATTGGCCTGGCCGCCATTCGAATTTGGCCGTTGCCGCATCGCGCCGCAGACGACAGAATAGCGGTGGCGGGGTGGCGTGGATCTGAGACAACTGGAGATACTGCGCGCGGTTGCGCAGACCGGATCGTTCACGAGCGCGGGGCAGCAGCTGCATCTCTCGCAGTCGGCGGTCAGCCGGCAGATCCTGCTGCTCGAGGAGGAGCTCAAGGAGCAGCTGTTCCTCCGGCTCGGCCGGAAGATCCGCATCACCCCCGCCGGCACCACCCTGCTCGGGCTCAGCGAGCGGATGTTCGACGACCTGGAGCGCACCCGCGCCAGCATCCTCGACAACCAGCGGACCGTCAGCGGCACCGTGCGGCTGGTCGGCGGCATGACCGTCTGTCTCTATGTCTTTCCGCCGCTCCTGAAGGCGTTCCGCAAGGAGCACCCTTCCGTCGAGGTCAAGCTGACGCCCGGCGCCACGCCGCGGTTGATCCGCCAGCTCCGGACCGGCAACGCGGATCTCGGGCTGCTGACCCTGCCGATCGATGATCCGAACCTCGTCACCGTGCCGGTCATGCGTGAGGAGCTGCTCCTCGTCACGGCGCCGGCCCATCCGCTCGCGAAGAAGAAGCAGATCCTGCCGCGCGATCTGATCGGCCAGCCGTTCGTGCTGTTCGAGGCCGGCTCGAACAGCCGCAAGACGATCGAAGCGTTCTTCGTGCAGGAACAGATCTCGCCGAAGGTCGTCACGGAGACCGAGAACGTCGAGATCATGAAGGCGCTGGTGATGGTGGGGATGGGCGTCGCGATCATCCCGTATCAGGCGGTCGCGCGCGAAGTCCGGACCGGTCAGCTGTTCTGCGCCCGCATCGCCGGGCAGCAGCTGGTGCGCGAGACCGGCTGGGTGCACCTCCGCCTCAACCGCGTGCCCCGCGCCGTCCAGGAGCTGATGCGCACGCTCGAAAAGGTGCGCCCGAAGCTGAAGCTGTCGCCTGGTCCGCCATCGCGCGGCAAAGCCTCCGCCTCCCCCGTGCGCGATGAGAGCGGCGGCGAGTAGGGAGTCAACGACAGCCGCCGCCACGTCCTCCCGTGTGGCTTCTGGGAGCGGCTGTCTGCCTATTCATTTCACCGGCTGGATGTGAATCCCGCATTCGAGCTTCTGGCCGGCCCACCGGCCCGACCGATCGTTCGACGGATCGAGCGGCAACGAG
>Ga0075423_10005262_pt1 | contig 12066 bp, 8 predicted proteins | sample SoiMethybrSBSTD2_FD_80114 | JGI IMG/M metagenome (GOLD analysis project Ga0075423, IMG submission 80114) | Bulk soil microbial communities from a Populus tree surrounding site in Tennessee, USA - Soil MetaG P. TD hybrid SBSTD2 | ecosystem: Environmental > Terrestrial > Soil > Tree plantation...
AGCGCGCGCTGTTGATGGCGCAGCCGCCGTCGCCCCATGCCATCACCGGCAGCTTGTCCTTGCCGGGGAATTTGCCGAGATCCTCCGGACGGAAGATGACGTGGCCCGGCGAGCCGACGGCGGGCTCCGACATGACTTTGTATGGGCCCGCGATCGCTTTCGGCGCGCCTTCGAGCGGCAGCGTCGTCCTGACCAGGTCGGCATTGCGCCCTGGCCCCTGGGCGAACGAAACACACGCGGTGAGGACGAATGCGGCAGTGAGTGCTGATTTCATGCGCTGTAGCTTAGCAGAGGGGAATGCATCCCCTGTTGTCCTAAATACCTGGAGAAATGGCGCTTCATAGGAATTTCGACTAGCCTCCGCCACGTGTTGCCGGCTCAACTAATATATCGGCGATGGAGGAAGGCCATGCCGAACTACAGCATGGACAATGGATCCGACAAGGACAAGGTACCCGACCTTCTGAAGGGATTCGGCAGTGCCGTCGGCGAATTCTCTCAGGGAGAATTCCGCACCAAATACGCCGTCCCGGTTGGGCGTTCGCCGATTGATAAGAGCAACTATCGAGCCCAGTGGCTCGGCGGCGGGTATTGTGCCGGCGTGTGCCTCGATTGGATTCGGCGCGTGCTACTGAGCCGCCCCGAACGCGACGAGCGTTACCTGACTTATCAGTACGCGAACCTGAAGAGCGGCCGACGAACGTTCGACTCGAAAGACACCAAGCGCTCCACCGAGGCGAGTGCTGCGAGGTCGCGCCAGAACGTCCAGGTGCAGGCTGATGCCTATGCTCTGTCGAATTCATTGAGTTGGTATAAAGAAAGCGAAACCGTCAGCCACCTCGACCCGACAGAGTTCAAGAAGGAGACCGCGCGGATGGACGTCTTCTTCGACAAGTCGCGCAGGGAGGCGGGACGTGAGGCGAGCAGCAAGCACTTTTCCCAGCTGGAACTGGTTGGGAGCAAGATGTCCACCTACGCGTCCGCTTCCCAGTGGTTGAACGAATTGTTCGGTTCGCTGATCGCGGGCGGATGCGTAAGCTACCTCGGGTTCAACAGCGGCACCACGGGACATGCCGTCGCCGTCTGGCAGCGCAAACACTCGCCTGACGACCAGGGATCTTTCTATTTGTTCGACCCGAACTTCGGCGTGTATTCGTACAGCAAGGCGGGGCTTCGCAATGCGATCAAGGTGCTGTTCGGTACGGAGGCGGGCCATACGCCGTACTACAGCATGTGCTCGTCGGCGACCGCCCAGCGTCTGAAGGTCATGATCTTCGGGCCCCCGCGACACGTCACGGCAATGGCGGAGTCCGAGGTCGACGTCGAAGTCGAACACGAGACGATCACGCTGCCGCCTCCGCAACCGACGCATCCGCAGCCCGAGCTGCCGCACACGAGTTCGTCGGCATCGCCAGTTCGGGCGCCGACGACGCTGACGTCCGAACCGGTCGTGCACGAGCCGATGATCCTGCCGACTACGCCGAGACCGACGGCATCTTCGGGCGCGACACCATACGGAGCGTCAACGATTCCGTTCAGCCTGCCGCGACCGGGCAACAACACGGCGCCTACGCGTGGTGCCAGCCAATCCGCGACCGGAAAACTCTCCGCCGAGCTCGATAGGCAACTGAAAGACGCGGCGAAAGTGAAAGCTAAGTCAGGCGGCAAAGCAGCCAGTACGTGGAGGGGGTTCGAATACAGCGACTGGACGACTATGGATGCGACGCTGGTCAGCAAGCTGAGAGCAACGAAGGTCGTGGATTGGAACCAGCTAGCCGTGAAGGAAGGGCTCAAAGGCAATGACATCGAGCGCGGACTGTTGGCAACGGTAATCGAACGACTCAAGCAATCCGATCTCTGATGTCGACACCGGCGCTTTCTTCTGCGCCTTCACGCAATCACTCGACGCGCACGTACCGCGAGGTCACGCCGGCGACGATCCGGCCTGCACTGTTCTCAATGGGCGTCAAGGAGATGCCCAATCGGTCGCCTGGCTCGAGCCCGAGGCGCATCAGCCCGAGGGCGATCGCATCGACCCGTCGTTGCAGCTCCGTATACGTCCAGCGCACGTGCTGATGCGGCACAACGAGCGCTTCACGCTCGGGATGCGCCTCGGCGATCGCATCGAACATCAGGCCGATGGTGGCGCCGATCAGCGGTTGCACGCGCGCGCCTTGGACATAGCTTGCGGCACTCATCGCTGTCCTGCTCCGTCTTGTAATAGGCGACCCGCTTGATGTTCAGCAGGTCTCTGTACGTGATGCTGTTGGTGGTGGATGTGCCGCCCCACGATCCGCACCCCAACGTAAGCGACGGAACCAGGCCGGTCGTCAGTCCCATCAGGCCTTGTGTCGCCGGCGAGTTCACCAGGATGCGGCTGGCGGGCATCGACGTTGCGAAACGCCTGATGACGCGGTCGTCGGAGGTATGAATGATCGCAGAGTGCCCCTTGCCTTCGACGTCGAGCAACGCGTGACACACGGCCATGCCCTCGTCGGCGTTGCGAACGGTGAACAGGCTCACGACGGGCGCAAGCTTCTCGGCGGAGAGATAGTCGTCGGCGGCGACTGTCGTGGCCGGGACGACCAGCAGTCGGATGTCGTACGGGCGCCTGATGTGCGCCAGCGTGGTCAGCGTCTCCGCATCCTGGCCGACGAGTGCAGTGATGAGTCGATTGCGCCGGGGATTCATCACAGCGGCTCTGAAGCGTGGGCTCTCGGTGTCCGTCAAGATGGCGGCACCCTCGTGCACCAGATGGGTAATCAGTTGCGCGCGAGCGCTCGATTCGACCACCAGATGGTTTTCGGCGCCGCAAATCAAACCGTTGTCGAACGATTTGCTCTCCACAATGCAGCGCGCGGCATGTCGAAGGTCGGCGTCAGCAGCGATGAGCGTGGGTGCGTTGCCCGGTCCGACGCCGATGGCCGGCGTTCCCGATGCGTACGCCGCCCGGACCATCGCCTGTCCACCTGTCGCCAGAATTAACCCGACCCCGCGATGACTCATCAAGGCAGCAGTCGTCTGCCTGGTCGTGTCGCGGTCCAGCCACTGCACAAGATCGATGGGTGCGCCGACCTCGTTGATCGCGCGCTGAATCATCTCGCCGACGTGCTGCGAGACCGCCCGCGCGCGCCGGCTCGGGCTGAGGATGATGGCATTTCGTCCTTTGAGCGCAATGAGAACCTTGAAAATGAACGTGGCCACTGGGTGGGTGGCCGGGATCAGGCCAACGACGACGCCAACAGGGCTGGCCAGTTCGGCCACATGACGGTCGGAGTCGAAGCCGATCTCACCGTGCGCTGTTGCTCCGGCCAACTGCGCGTAGATGCCGGCGCTGGCGACGGAATTCTTCACTGTCTTGTCGTGCACGTTGCCCATCCCGGTTTCGTCGACAGTCGCGACTGCCAGCGGGTGAGCGTGATCAGCGACGACGTCACTGACCCGGCGCAACAGCATGTCGATCTTGCCTTCGCTCCAATCGTCAATCTGCTGCTGCGCCGCGGCCGCCCGGGTGACCAGTGCCTCCGCGATCGGGTCGGCTGATGCGATCGCGGGGTTATGGAAGACCCAGGTTGGGTCCTCCGTGTGTAACTCCGTGTGCAGATGATTCAACATTGTTGCGTTCTCCACGCCGACGATGCCCTGCACTTCGCTGGCTCGAATCTCCGCGATGCGCTGGTCGTCGATGGTGTCGACAGTCGTCTGGCGTTGACGTCAAGGACGATGGACGTCCGCTGTCGATCTCACCTGGTCCTTCGAAGACTCCACTTGGTAGCAATACCTTCATGGCGAGACCGAGAATAGCGAGCGGCGCGACCGGGTGTCATAACGCGCCGGTCATGATGCGGTGATGTATTGGTAATGCACCCGGGCGAGCCGGTCGACTTCGGCGGGTTTCGTCTCGACACGAAGAACGCGCAACTTAGCGCGGCCTGGGGGAGATCGCGCTCAGGCCCTTGTTCCTCGTCGCTGCCTGAGGTGCCACGTGCCTCCTACGAAAGCCGTGGTCCCTCACTAAAACTGCGTGCGCACGCGCGCAGACACGACGGACACCGGCCCGCGATCGCGGTTAAAAGCCGGGTTCACGATGAGTTGATAATCGGCCGTTACTTGCCACGGGCCGAGCGGCAATCGATAGTAGCTTTCTGCGATCGACTCGATGCCGGGATGTGGCAACTGACCGTCGCCGACCAGGATGCCCAGGCCGCCTGCGGCGAGGTACGCGCGATGCGCGTCCGAAATGCTATTGAAAGCAGTCGCAAGGCCGACGATGTCATGGCCACGCCGCCAACGCGATCCAGCGATCGACGCGCCGGCTGATGCCGTCCGATCGATGTCGGTGAATTCGTATGGTTCGACGCTGCCGTCGGCCCACCCGAAACGCGCGAACAGGCCGACGTCGGACGCAACTTGCTGGGCGACATTGAGGTTGACGCCCGGCCGACTGTTGAAGCGACGGACATCTGCTGTGTTGGGGACCGATCCGACCTGAGCGGCCTCGGTCAGGGCGTCAACATAACTCCCCATGCGACCCCTGCTGACGAATCCCGCCACCGCAATCTTCCCTGGCTGCCCCATCAGCATGTGCTGATGCTCGAGTTCGTAGATGATCTGATATTGATCGAATCCGGAGTTCAGATCCGCGCTGTTCGGTACGAGCGACAGATCGAACAGGCCGGCCCGGGCGACCCAACGGCCCTGATACCATTCGAGCGCCGCCCCGTAGGTGAAGCCCCACGCATCGGCCGCGTAATCGAACGTGCCGGCGTCGACCAACGACCAGTTCATGAAGTCGCTCCGCGGGTCGTGCGCGTAGCCGATCGTGTCGAATACGTCCGACACGCTGAATTTGCCAACCGTCGCAACGAGCCTGTTCGTCGTGCGCGTCGAGCGGAATTGGTTCAATCCGGCGTCGACAGCCTCCGTCGATCCTCCGAGTGGGATCGTTTGCTGCACGAAGAAACGCGGCACACGGATGTACGGATGCGTGAAGCCAACTTTGTATGCCTCACCGCTTGTGAAGCCGGCGACGCCCAGGGTATTGCTCAAGCCGAATCCCTGATCGATTTCCGGATTGATCCATAACGCCGCGCCGGTCCAGAGGCGGCGTCCAAGGTAGATCGTCACGTCCCACGTCTCGCGCCCGATGTTTGGATCGAGACTGTTCGCGCCGTGGTAGGGTGCATGGAACGGCGCCGCATACTGGCCAACGAACGTCGTCTGTCCGTGCGCGTTCCAGTTGTCGGTGTCGATCGAACTGCTGTCGAGCGGCGCGGCTGACCATCCGCGGTCGCTCCCAAGCGTGTAGTGGACGCCGACACGCAACTGATTCGTCGACAAGCCGGTGTTGGCAAACAGGTACTCGGCATTGGCGCTCCATCGCGTGTCGATCGATCGCTCAACACCAGCACCGAGCGTCCACCCGACGTGCTGGCGGAATGCCGCGGAAGTTCCGTTCTCGCCCGCGGGCGGATCACCGTTCAGTTGATTGCGGGTCCACGCGAGTCCACCCGTGCCATAGACGAACCACAGCTTCGTTCCATAGCCGATCCGTCCGCGCGCCGTCCCGAATAGTTCCGGGATCTCGCTGGTGTTGCGATTCCCGACGGCGGGTTCCGCGCCGAACGACAAATCCGCCTCACCACCGAACACGACGCGGGAAGGCAATCGACGGGTGTAGCCGATGTTGAATCCACCGAACTGACTGCCGGATCCGTCGACCAGGTCGTATGGCAACCACAGCGATGAGCCGCCGAGCACCCCGAACTGTCCGCCAACATACATACCGTCGCTCGTCCCGCCGGTGGATGTGGTCGACGACGGATGCTGTGCCCAGGCTGAAGCCGCACCCAGCACGATCAACAGACACGCTTCGCACACGTTCTTGATCGCCGTACGATTCACGTCCCAAATCCTCTCTCCAGCTGACCAGCCGTGTGCGTACGACAGTCGAGCAACTCAACGACGGGCGGGCTTCTTGCAACGCGACACCCATCACTCCCGTTCGCGAGGATCGCTTATGCCAGATGAGCTCGCACACGTCTCGCTTCGCGTCAATGCGTCGACCTACAACATTACGATCGACCCCCGCGTCTCCTTGTTGGATGCGCTGCGCGATCACTTGAGTCTGGCCGGAACCAAGAAAGGGTGCAATCAGGGCGCTTGTGGTGCCTGCACCGTATTGGTGGACGGTGAACGTATCAACTCCTGTCTGACTCTCGCCATCCAGTACGAAGACCGCGAGATACAGACGATCGAGGGGCTTTCACAGGATGGTGTCCTGCACCCCATGCAGGATGCGTTCATCACCCACGATGGATTCCAATGCGGTTACTGTACGCCCGGTCAAATTTGCTCGGCGGTGTCGATGCTGGCCGAATGGAAGGCGGGCGCGCCGAGCGCAGTCACCAAGCCGGACTCACCGCCCCAGCTGAGCGACGATGAGTTGCGCGAGCGCATGAGCGGAAACCTGTGCCGCTGCGGTGCGTACGTCGGCATCCGAGAGGCCATTCGCGACGCCTTCGAGGAGATGTCGCGATGAACACCTTCGAATACGTGAGGGCGACCGATCGTCAATCGGCGATCGAGGCCGCAACCAGCCCGGCAGCGCCCGGGCGGTTTCTTGCCGGAGGCACGAATCTGATCGATCTCATGCGTGAAGGCGTCGAGCAGCCTCGCCTCCTCGTGGATATCACCCGGCTTCCTTTGACGGCGGTCGAGGAACGGGCCGACGGCGGCATTCGGATTGGCGCGATGGTCAGGAACAGCCATCTTGCGTCGCATCCGATTGTTCGCGCGCAATTTCCGCTCTTGTCGCACGCCATTCTGAACGGCGCCTCTGCGCAGCTTCGCAACATGGCGACGACCGGCGGCAACCTCATGCAGCGCACGCGCTGTTACTACTTCTACGACACCGCGACACACTGCAACAAGCGCGAGCCGGGCAGCGGCTGCGACGCCTTGGGCGGTTTCAACCGAATCCACGCCATCCTCGGTGCCTCGTCTCAGTGCATCGCGACGCATCCGTCCGACATGTGTATCGCGTTGGCGGCGCTCGATGCCACGATCAACATCGAAGGACCGACAGGCTCCCGCACGGTGCCATTTGCGGATTTTCACAGGCTGCCGGGCGAGACGCCGGATGTCGACACGAATCTGCTCCCCGGCGAATTGATCACGTCCGTCGATCTCCCTGGTTCCGGTGCCGGCTTGCGCTCTGCGTACCGCAAAGTGCGTGATCGGGCCAGCTATGCCTTCGCGCTTGTCTCCGTCGCGGCGGCGATACGGATCGACGATGGGCGGATCCGCGACCTGCGTCTAGCGCTCGGCGGCGTGGCGCACAAGCCGTGGCGCGCCGTCGCGGCCGAGCGCACCCTCCTCGGGGCGTTCCCGACGCCTGACGCGTTTGCCCGCGCGGCTGACGCCGAGCTTGCGCCGGCCGTGCCGCAGGCACACAACGCATTCAAGATCCCTCTGGCGAAACGCACAATCGTTGCGGTGCTCTCGGAGCTCGCGGGAATCGACGGAGGCGCGGAATGAGCATCATGCGACGAGTGATCGAGCGCGTCGCGCAGGTCCTGCCGGATCGCCAGCAGGACGAGCTCGCAAGCGCTCGCCGATATCTCAGACAGCCTGTGGATCGACTGGACGGAATCGACAAAGTGACTGGCCAGGCACGCTTCTCGGCGGAGTATCCGATCCACGGCTTGCTGCACGGCGTGATCGCCTTCAGCACGATCGCGAAAGGTGTCATCTCGCGCATCGACACGACCGCTGCGGAACAAGCTCCCGGCGTCATCAAGGTCTTTACCCATCTCAACGCGCCACCGATGAAGGTGCCGGCGCCTTTTTCTATCGGAAGCGAGCCGTCGGTCGGCGGCTCGGCCGTGAAAATCCTGAATACCGATCGCATCTCCTGGAACGGTCAGCCGATCGCTGTCGTGGTCGCTGACACCGAGGAGCGCGCGGAGTACGCGGCCTCGCTCGTCGTAGCGACTTACGCCGTCGAGGAGGCCGTCACGTCATTCGAGAGCGCCATCGCAGATGCACACACGCCGAAAGACGTGCTCGGTGAATCACCGGAGTTGGCCGAAGGAGATCCGGATGCGATTCTGCGATCGGCACCGCATCGAGTCGACCTGACCTTCACGACGCCACCTTACAACCACAACGCCATCGAGCCGCACGCGGCGATCGCGGTCTGGGAAGGAGACGATCGGCTGACGGTATTCGATACCAGTCAGTTCACGGCTGGAGGGGCGAACAGCCTGGCGTACGTTTTCGGCTTGAAGAAGGAGAACGTAAAGCTGCTGGCGCCCTTCGTAGGCGGGGGCTTTGGCGGCAAGGGCACGATGTGGTTCTACAACCAGTTGTGCGCGATGGCGGCCCGCGAGATCGGCCGGCCAGTGCGCATCGCCCTCTCGCGCAAGGGCGTTTTCCGCATTGTTGGAGGGCGCACGCCGTCACGGCAGCGCGTCGCCATCGCGGCCGACGGAAGCGGCGCGTTTGCCGCGTTCATCCACGAAGGCGTAACGGCCCAGTCGACGGACAATAACTTTCCCGAGCAGTTCAGCTTCCCGCCGCGGCATCTGTACGCCATGCAGTCGTATCGCATCGGTCAGCAGGTCACGACCGTGAATCGCGTGGCGAATACATTCATGCGCGCCCCGGGAGAGTCCATCGGCACCTTCGCCGTCGAGTGCGCGATCGACGCACTTTCCTACGAAATGAAGATGGACCCCATCGAGCTGCGGATGCGGAACGAGCCAGAGACCGATCCGGTCAGCGGCCGTCCGTTCTCGAGTCGTCATCTTCGCGAGGCCTATGCCATGGGGGCCGATCGATTCGGCTGGCGCAACCGCCCAGCGGCCGCGCGGGCGCAGCGCGACCGAGGATGGTTGATCGGCCAGGGCGTGGCGACGGGGACGTATCCGGTATATCGGATGGTGACGGCCGTCCGGCTGCGACTCAACGATGACGGTGCGGTCGTCGTCCAGACCTCATGTCAGGAAATGGGGATGGGAACCGCGACTGTGCAGACGCAACACGCCGCGGATCGCCTGGGGCTGCCTCTCGATCGCGTCCGCTTTGAATATGGGGATAGCAGCTTGCCCTGGGCGGGCGTCGCCGGCGGATCGTCGCAGACGATCAGCGTGGCACTCGCGGTACAGGAAGCCGCCGCCAAGCTGGTGAAGGAGTTGCTGTCGCTGGCGGGGAAGAACGGCAACTCGCCGCTGGCCCGGGCGGACGCGAACGAGGTCCAGCCGGCCAACTCGGGACTCTTCCTGAAAGCGATGCCAGCCATTGGCGAGACATACGTCGATATCCTGCGGCGCGCTGGCCGGACGTTCGTGGAGACTGACGTCACGACCGGATCGCCGCTCGAGATCATGAAGTATTCGATGCACTCGTACGCCGCACAATTCTGTGAGGCTGCGGTGCGCGAGGAGACCGGAGAAGTCCGGATCCGGCGGTGGGTGGGCGCATTCGATACGGGCCGCATCCTGAATCCGAAGACCGCCACGTCGCAGTTCAGGGGCGGCATCATCATGGGCATCGGTATGGCCCTGACGGAAGAGACGATGTTCGACGATCGGACCGGCCGCATCATGAACCCGAGCCTCGCGGAGTATCACATCCCGGTGCAAGCCGACATTCCCGATATCGACATCCTCTGTACGGACGTGGCCGATCCTCACACGCCGCTGGGTGCACACGGCATCGGCGAAATCGGGATCACGGGCGCGGCAGCCGCTATCGCCAACGCCGTCTATCACGCCACTGGCAAGCGCGTGACCGACCTTCCGATCACGCTCGACAAGCTGTTGTGACGCACGTCACGAAGTCGCTGAAAGGAGCGCCAGAGAGCTTCGCCGCCTTCATCGATCGCAAATCGCGCGCGGCGGCTGCGACCGAGCTGCCACCCTACACGACCGAGCTGGAACAGCCGCCCGACGGCATGGTCGCCATCGGGTCGCCATGGACCGAGCGCGTCTTCGACGGCCCGTTCTATCTGTCGCCGCTGCCGCAACGGCTGCCGGCGTGTCACCTGGTCTTCGTGCAGTCGCTGGATGGCAATACTGGCGCCCGCGATCCTCAGACACTCGGCGGAGGCGAGACCGACAAGCATGTCATCTACGAAGGGCTGACTCGCATACTGGCAGATGCGGTGCTGGCGGGCTCGTCCACGGTTCGTGGCGGGCGCGTGGTGTTTTCCGTCTGGCATCCCGAGTTTGTACGATTGCGCCGGACCCTTGGCCAGCCGCGCCATCCGGTTCAGATCGTCGCCACGCGCCGCGGTGTTCCGATCGATCGTGAGCTGCTATACAACGTTCCCGAGCTCCGCCTCGTCCTCCTGACCGCGCCCGGTGGAATCGCGGCAATGCGCGAGGCGCTCGCCGAGCGTCCCTGGATCACGCCCATTGTCGTCGACGCCGGTCATACGCTGGTCGACGCTTTCGCACAGATGCGGGCGATGGGCATTGAGAGGATCTCGGCGGTTGGCGGACGAGTCCTCGCCGCCGAACTGATCGATGCTGGTCTCGTGCAGGACGTGTATCTCACGACGTCGCCGATTACGGGCGGCGAACCTGGCACGCCGGTCTATCCGCGCCCCCTCGAACTGCGGACGGTCGTTCGGAAGCGGGGCACACTGCACGAGGCCGGGGTCGTGTTCGAGCATTCCCTGCTTCGATCGCCGTGACGCCTGCATTCTCGGCGATTGCTCGCGAAGGCCGGAGGCAATTCCTCGCATGGGTGCGCGGTCTGCGGAGCTCCCTGCGGTCGTATGCGGCGGGCGTCTATGTGAACAATCTCGAGGACGAAGGAGAGGCACATGTGAACCAAAACATCTCACCCGCTCTTTAGCCGACCCACGAATCGGAGCGGGCGCCTCATCTTCTATCATCGGGTGCACAGCTATAATTCGCTCCGATGTCACTTTCCACGGGGCAGTCGCTTGGCCCGTACACCATCCAGGCGCCGCTCGGAGCGGGTGGCATGGGGGAGGTCTATCGCGCACGCGATGCACGTTTGAATCGTGACGTCGCGATCAAGGTGATTCCTCCCTCGGTCGCCGACAATCCGGCGGCGCTGGCGCGATTCGAGCGCGAAGCACACGCGATTGCGGCGCTCTCCCATCCCAACATCCTGACGATTTTCGATGTCGGGCACAGCGATGGACGTCCCTTCGCGGTGATGGAACTGCTCGAAGGGGAAACTCTACGCGCGCGCCTCGCTCAAGGACCACTGCCAGTTCGCAAGGCGGTCGAGATCGCTGCGCTCATCGCCCGGGGGCTCGCCGCTGCTCACGACAAACAGATCGCGCATCGTGATCTGAAGCCCGAGAACGTGTTTCTCACGCCGACGGGCGGCGTGAAGATTCTCGATTTCGGTCTGGCGCGCGACACCTCGGCGGACAGCGCGCTGACGCGGCTGGAGTCGCCGACGATGGCCCCAGCCACGACGCCCGGTACCGTCCTCGGCACGGTGGGCTACATGGCGCCGGAGCAGGTTCGTGGCGAGCCGGCGGATCAGCGTTCAGATATCTTCGCGCTGGGCTGTGTCCTCTACGAGATGCTGACCGGGGCGCGCGCCTTTGCGCGTGAGACCGCGGCGGAAACGATGGCGATGATTCTGCGCCAGGATCCGCCCGAGCCATCGACGGTCAACGCCATGGTTCCTCCCGGCGTGCAGCGTGCGCTTCGGCGCTGTCTCGAGAAGCGTCCGCAGGAGCGATTCGAGTCGGCGCGCGATCTGGCGTTCGCCCTGGAGTCCTCAATCGACAGCAGCACGTCTTCGAGCGCCGCGGTGTTGCCGCCGCGCCGCGATCGACGATGGCTCGTGAGCGCAATCGCCGCCGTGACGCTTGGCGCTGTGCTCGGTGTCATTGGCGCTCGACTACTCGGGCGCCCACCGACATCCGGGACATCGCCGCAGGCCCAGTTTCTCCGTCTGACTTTCGACAAAGGGACGATCCGCGACGCCCGGTTCACACCCGACGGGCAGTCGATCATCTACGGCGCCGCGTGGAAGGGTCAGCCGCTCAAACTGTTCATGGTCAGGACC
>Ga0075423_10005265_pt1 | contig 12063 bp, 9 predicted proteins | sample SoiMethybrSBSTD2_FD_80114 | JGI IMG/M metagenome (GOLD analysis project Ga0075423, IMG submission 80114) | Bulk soil microbial communities from a Populus tree surrounding site in Tennessee, USA - Soil MetaG P. TD hybrid SBSTD2 | ecosystem: Environmental > Terrestrial > Soil > Tree plantation...
CAACCTTGCAATGGTTTACTCTGCCCAAAGACAATACACACGCGCGGAGCCACTGTTCCAACGCTCACTGGCAATCACGGAGAAAGCCTTTGGTCCGGACCATCCCAATGTGGCCACCTGCCTTAATAACCTCGCGGCGCTGGAGAGAAACCGGAACCATTATTCGCAGGCCGAGCCGCTCTTCCTACGCGCGCTGGCCATTGACGAGAAAGCTCTTGGTGCCAGTCATCCCAGCGTGGCAACGGACCTGAACAACCTCGCGGAGATGTACCAATCGCAAAGCCAATATGCGCGGGCCGAGCCCCTCTACAAGCGCTCGCTAGCGATCAAGGAGGAGGTCTTTGGTCCCGACCATCCCGAGGTCGCAACAAACCTGAACAACCTCGCCGTGCTGTACCAATTGCAGGGCCGGTACGCAGAGGCCGAGCCGCTCTACAAACGCTCGCTGGCGATCAGGGAAAAGGCCCTCGGCCCTGCCCATCCCGACGTGGCCGCAACCCTTGAGAATCTGGCTTTGCTCGACCGGTTAACCAATCGCACGGCAGAGGCGGATGCGCTGGAAAAGCGCGTTACAGAAATACGTGCCATCAAGAAATGAAGTGAACAGGGATGCGAAGGTTGCGATTAGTTTGATTCTGATCGAGATCAAGTACAGGCAAAGGTGTCCCTTCACAGGAGCTGAGATCGATTACAGCCTTCATGGACGCTAGGTTGACCAGTCAAATGTTTCACCACCAAGGTACCAAGACACTAAGGAGAAAGCACTAACGTTGACCTGACGGATCGGCCGAGCGACCCTGTTTTGGGCATTCTTTGGCCGAATCACAAGGAACAGGAAATAGATAAGCATACGCGGATTGCACGAAGACATACAAGTGAGAAAGTAATCGGTACGCAAGTGGCAGGACACCCTGTCCGGCCCAATGGTCCCCTCACACCCGATGCCTCCCCCCCCCCGAGCGGGGCGAGAGGAGAGAACACACAAGAGTTGTGTCCTCCAACCATTGCCCGGATTATGGAGCCGGATCATGCGGACGATGCTCCGGTCTGATCAAAAGCAAAGTCCAAGAGGATTGTGACGGATGGATTTCCGGGGTTGCACCCGGATGGGCGTCTTGGTGTCTTTGAGCCTTGGTCGTGAGTTTAGTCGGCCCTGGAAAGCTTAAAGTTCACGTGGTCCCATTGTCGACGTGAACCTTTGGACTCGAATAGGAACAACACGGAGCCGGCTGAGTTCTTGTACACTCGCAAGGTGGCCTTCCAGTCGCGCGTTTCTTCCTCATATTGAGTCTTGCCAGTTTTACTGAATCGCCGCTCTTCGCCTGTTAGTAACGGCTCGGTCGAAGGGCGCAGATAGTGGGTTCCGACAACCGGAATGGATGCGGAGGCTAAGGTGGGATCGGAGTCTAGGAGTCGCTTGACCACAGCTTTGACATGACCCGCTGAAGAAAAGCACAGGACGTAATCCTTCTCAAGCTTAACTTCGAGCTCGTATTGCCCCTTCTCCAAACGGACGCCGTCGTCGGTCACGAGATCGATCGGTATCCTCATCAGACCCTTGTATGATGGCGCCTCCGCTGCCTTCATCTTGAGGGAACACAGCAAAAGCAAACAGACGCCGGACCCACTAATGAACCGGGATGTTTCACCACCAAGGCACCAAGACACAAGGAAGAAAGCGCAAAGCCTGACCTTTTGGGGTAGCTGGGTAAGCCTGTTGGACATCTTGGTCAGATGAAGGGTGGATGCCTGAGTGAAGGTAAGGAGTTTGTCCGACATAAATTTCGAGTTTGGCATCCTGGAACGTATCTTGGTGCCTTTGTGTCTTGGTGGTGAAGTCTCCTTGTTAAACCTCCAGGAGTTTCTTCGCAACCTCAATTCCGTGCTCGCCGTCGGTGCCGACTCCGGTCAGTCGCTTTTCCAACCCGGAAATCGAAACATTGAGCTTCTTGTGATCCAACCCCAGCAGTGTCAGCATGGCGGCATGGAGGTCATTGGCGTGAACCTTATCCTCAACCGCAAGTAGTCCAATTTCGTCAGTAGCGCCAATGACTTTTCCTCCCTTAATTCCACCGCCTGCCATCCAGGCCGTGAATCCGTAAGGATTGTGATCGCGACCCTCCTTCCCCTGCATCATCGGCGTGCGGCCAAACTCCCCTACGCACACGACGAGTGTACTCGCGAGAAGGCCCCGTTGTTTCAGATCACCAACTAGCCCGGCAATAGGCAGATCTGTTTTAGCGGCATTTTCCCGGTGGAGTCGGTCGTTTTCCGTATGACTGTCCCAATCACTGTTATAGAGATGCACAAATCGCACTCCGCGTTCAACCATCCTCCGGGAAAGGAGGCAAAGGCGGCCAAATTTGGCCGTGCGCTCGCTTTCCATCCCGTACATGTTGCGAATATGTTCGGGTTCCCGACTGAGGTCAATCAGTTCAGGGCCTGCAGTTTGCATGCGAAACGCCAGCTCATAGTTGTTGATTCGCGCTGCTAGACTGGTGTCATCGGGGCGGTCATGGAGATGCCGTTCATTCCAGCTCCTAAGTTGATTCAAAATCACTTGCTGACTTCGATCGTTGATTCGTGACGGACGAATAAGGTTTTCCAGCGGTTCTCCCTCAGTCGATAGAACAGTGCCTTGGTAAACAGCTGGCAGAAATCCGGGTCCAATTACTGCCTTCCCGTTTCGCATGAAGCTGTCGGCCATCACGATGTAAGATGGCAAGTTCTGAGTTTCACTGCCCAGTCCGTAAAGCACCCACGCTCCCATGCTGGGGTGACCCAAGCGAACGGTTCCTGAATGAATCATGTTCAGGGCCGGTCCATGAATAACTGACTCATGATGACAGGATCGAATGACTGCTAACTCGTCAGCGAATCTGGCCACGTTTTGAAATAGATCGGATATTTCTATTCCGGATTGCCCATAGCGCGAGAACGTGCGCTGAGAACCCATGAGCTTTGCCTCTTCAGCCTTGATCTGCGCCAGGCCAAGCATTCCCTGAAGAAAGCTCGGTGGGACGAGTTGACCATTAAGCCTCGACAGCACAGGCTTGGGATCAAATGTGTCAACCTGGCTGGGTCCTCCCTGAAGGAAAATGAAGATCACGCTTTTTGCCTGGGCGGGGAAATGAGGCGCTTTAGGTGCCAGCGCTCCGGCCGCAACCGTCGAATCGTTCGAAGCTGCGACTGAATCGCAATTCATCAGATACCCCAGTGCGAGCGAGCCAAATCCAAAACTCGATCGCGCCAGAAACTCCCGCCGCGAGGTCACCTGAATGCGGCGGTTACAATGAAATGGATACATCAAGAGCCTCCTGAAAGGTCAGCCCGACAAGGGACTGTGCCGCCTGATGTGCGGAGAGTCTCTGACTTTCCGCACATCCAGCGGCAGAGCCGCACAGCGTACCAAGAGATAAGACCAATAAGTCTTCCGTTGTCCCAAAAAATAGACGTCTCCTTCGCGACACGTTGAAGTTCTGTCCCCCCTTTCGAAGCGGCACGCCCTCTCAGTCCACATACTCAAATTCGTTCAAATTGAACAGCGTCAGGCAAAGCTTAACCAAAGCTCCAGCCTGGTTTTGATTGAGCCCAGCCAGTTCTTTGGGGAATCCTTCTGACCAGTTTTCGTCGCTACTCGCTGTTGCAAGCGTTTGCATCAAACTGAGAGCCTCGCGAGACTCCTGAGTCGACGGCTCCCGGCCTAGGGCGAGGCGCCAGGCCGCCTGCACCCACGACGCAGGGTTCGCGCCCTGTTCGCGAACCAGGCGGTTCGCCATCTGGACGGCCTGACCTAGACAGATTTCATTATTGAGCAGCCATAGGGCTTGGGGTGCTACTGTCGTCATATCTCGCCTGGGACAACTGGCAGCGGGGTCGGGACGATCGAACTTGTCGAATAGAGGAAACATGAAATTCCGGCGCGAGAGGATGTAAACCGCTCGACGGTTTGCCTCCGCAGGATCAGCCGGTACAACCCACGTGGCCTTGTCTCGCAAAGCGTTCATTTCCGACTTCGAGAGCGGGGGCATGACGGGCCGTCCGCCCATCTTCGGATTCAGATCTCCAGCCACGGCGTGAATCGCATCCCAAACGGTCTCCGCCTCCAGGCGGCGTCGGTTCATACGCCACAAATAAAGATTGTCCGGATCCACGCGGCTGTTGTCTGCCGACGCGAAACGGCTATCCCGCTGATAAGCATTGGAAAGCATGATCAAACGATGGAGGCTCTTGACACTCCAACCTTGATCAACAAACTCTGCAGCCAACCAATCCAGCAATTCTGGGTGCGTCGGGAGTTGACCCTGCCGTCCGAAATCGTTGGTGGTTGACACAATCCCTCTTCCAAAATGACCTTGCCAAATTCGGTTGACCATGACTCGAGCGGTCAGAGGATGATCCGGCCTCGTCAGCCAAAGAGCCAGAGCTTTGCGGTAGCGAGCACCTGTGGGTTCCATCACCAGATTAACCGAGTCTTCCTCATCAATAAGGGCAGCGGGCAGGCCGGGTGTCACTTTCACCAAATTCTTTCCCAAGTCGCCTCGTTGGAGAGTATAGACGTCGGGAATCAGTTCCGTCTCTACGTGACTCAAGACAGTGGCTGAAGGAACATCAAAGAAACCGTCGAAGCGCACACCGTGTGAAGCATCTTTCTGGGGAACACGGAGAACGTCCGAGACGATTGCCTGTCGCAACTTCTCGTACAAACCGCGCTCTTCAACGGTGAGAGATTCCTCTACTTTGATCTCGTTGTAGGCCCTGATGAGCGGCTCGACCGTTTCTGCCTCTCGCGGTGTCCGCTTCTCAGGAGGAACTCCGTAGGCCCGAACCACGTCGGCTGCAAACTCCCTCTTTTTAGCTTCGATGACTCGCTCTCTGACCTGCCTCTCGAACGCCAGATAAGCGGTGCGCGCCTCATCCAGCGCAATCATCTGGTGGTAGGCCTCATCGCGATGAGTGTTGGACATGCTGGTTGCCACCGGAATCGTTGTCGGGGCGCTGGCAGCAAATACGGCTTGCAGCCTGAAATAATCCTTTTGAGGGATCGGATCAAATTTGTGATCGTGACAGCGAGCGCAGGCAAAGGTCACGCCCAGGAACGCCGCACCCGTCGTGTCGACGGCATCTGTCAGTCTCTCGTATCGGAGTTTGGTTGCGTCCAGGTGCGACTCTTGGATCTCCTGTCCCAAGGTGTAGAGGCCGGTACCGATTCGCGCCTCCAGATGCTCCAGCTTTTCCAGGGGCACGTCGTAAAAGCCCTGCAACTCCAGATTGTCCGCCCAGAGCTCATCCCCGGCAATCTGCTCCTGAATAAAACGATCATAAGGTTTGTCTTCATGAAAGGACTTAATCACATAGTCGCGGTATCGCCATGCGTTTGGATAGTACACGTCTCCTTCAAAACCCGCACTGTCGGCGTACCTCACCACGTCCAACCAGTGACGGCCCCAGCGCTCTCCATATTGCGGCGAGTCCAGAAGTTGATCAACGACCTTTTCATAAGCTTCTGGACAAGGATCCTTCAAGAAGTGGTCTAGTTGCTCGGGAGTCGGTGGCAGACCGATGAGGTCGTAGTAAGTTCTGCGCAGAAGCGTTCGCTTGTCGGCTTTCGGCGCGGGCGCCAGACCTTTCTCCTTCAGTTTGGCAAGGACAAAGGCATCAATCGGGTTCGGGGTATCATGGCCGCTGATCGAAGGAACCAGAGGTCTCCGCACTTTCTTGAAGGACCACCAGGAAGCCGCTGGCGTTTTCGGGGGAGCACCCTCTTCAGGCCATGCAGCGCCTTCATCGATCCATTTCTTCAGCACCATCAGCTCCTCTGGTGGCAGAGGTGAGCTGCTTCCCGGCGGCATCTTCAATTCTCCCAGATGAGCTGCGGCCTGGTACAGCAGGCTCTGCTCAGCCTTGCCAGGAAGGAGAGCGGCCCCGCGATGCCCCCCTTTGAGCAAAGTCTCGCGTCTTCTCATGTCGAGACCCGACATTTCGCTGGCACCGTGACATGCCAAGCAGTGCTTATCAAGTATGGCTTTGGCAGCTTCCTTTGTGGGAACGGATTGCTGAGAAAGGCCCAGGCTTGCGAGACAGAAGATGGTGCCCAAGGTACACATACCACGTCGCAGGATTAGCGACATCCTTTTATGAGGACCCGGCGTGTTGAGGTTATGAGTGATCAGCAAGATTCAACCGTCCTGCCAGTATTGAAGCAATCATAGAGAGTGCAGAAGAATTCCTCAAGCCAAATTGGAAAAGTGTCCGTTACTCGGAATCAACCAACTGGTTAGCCCTCTGGCATCGTCACTCCGTAACGCTTTCCCACTTCTGCGATTTGCCTCCAAGTTTCGTCATCGATGACTATTCCATTTCTTGCTCTCGCCGCCGCTTCCCGTGCTTCCAGCTCTCCAGGAACTAGAATTTCACTGAAGCCGGAGATCCGCTCGCTGCTCTTCACGTAAGCGATGAGCTCTTCCACCTGGGCGTCAAAAGCAGCTCTGTCACAAAACGCGTTGATTGCGATGACTATGGCTAAGAAACTATTCCCCACGCGCTCGGCGCCTGCTCGACTGCAGCCTGCACCGGAAAGCGCTCCGGCGAGGATGTCTGTCAGCATTCCAAGAGCAAATCCCTTATGGCCTCCGAATGGCAGCAGGGCGCCGGGCGGTGGACCGTAAAAGTCTTCGGCTCTGGTAGTTGCTTTTCCGTTTGAGTCTATGATGTGGCCCGGAGGGACGGGCATGTTGCGATTCAGCAGGCCGCGAACTTTGCCTTCGGCAATCGAACTGGTGGAGATGTCCATGAGCAGGGGCCAACTGCCGGCTCGCGGGATGGCTACCGAGACCGGATTGGCTGCGAGCCGCCGCTCGCGTCCTCCCCAGGGTGCCACGAGCTTTCCTCCTCCATGAGTATTGACAAACATGACGGCCGCCATTCCGGCTTCAGCAGCCATGAGTGGGTAGTCTCCCACTCTTCCGATGTGACAGCACTGGCTAACCGATACCGTCCCCACGCCAACATTCGAAGCCTTGTCGATGGCAACCTTCATGGCCTCGCGAGCCACAACCTGCCCGAACCCCCAGCCGCCATCGATAAGCGCGAAGACCTCGGTCTCTTTGCGAATTCTGATATGAGCTCCAGTGACGATCAGTTCCTGCTCCATCCACCGGGTGTATTCCGGAATGCGCAACACGCCGTGTGAATCATGTCCCGCTTCGTTGGAGCGAACCAAAGCGTCCGCCACGATCTGCGCCTCGTCGCCTTTGGCGCCCGCCGCCAGGAAGATCTCGCAGGTAATTTGCCTTAACTGATCCGAAGTAAAGGTGGGCATAAGGTTGTTGGCTTGAGAAAGCTGGACGAGCCCTCAGCCAGGTACACTTCCAGCATCGGCAAAATGGTCGTTTTTGATGCATCGATAGGCTAATCCGAACAGTAAGCCGAAGGCCGCTGCGTCAGTGGCAAAGACGAGAGGAATCGAAAGCGAAGTCAGCAATCCTCCGCACATTGGTCCTGCGGCACCGCCCAACATGGCGAAACTGGAGAGCAGACCGAATGCGGCAGCGCGCTCGTTCTCAGGTATCACCTGACTGGCAAGCGTGTAAGCGATCGTTAACGTTCCTCCTGCCAAAAGTGCCAGGAGTAATCGAAGCCAAAGCAGCTGCGAGACGGTATCAGCAAAGCCCAGAGCAACGGAAACCATTCCTCCGAAAGCCAGGCGCTGAAGAAGGAAGCGCTTAGCCCCGCCCTTGAAGATTCGCCTGCCTGAATACCAGGCTGAGAAGCTTTCTCCAAATGCCGCTAGCGAAATAATCACTCCGGCTCTCCGAGCTGCTTCCTGTGGATTGGGAATCAGCCCCACCACAAAGAGCGGAATGACAGGACCAAAACTGCGATCGATTGCTGTCACCACGAACAGGAGGACCGCCAGGAACGCAAAATTCGGAAGCCGCATCAGCCTCTTGAATCCTTTTTGCTCATGCTCTCCCGCCGGTAGGGAAGGCGTCTGAGCAGGGCTGGATGTTTTGTCCTTGTAGAAGAAGATGAAGAGCAACAAGCTCAAAAGACACATGAGCGAAGTGATCAAAAATGTATGCCGAATGCCGATCCAGCTTGCCAGAATACCCCCAAAGAAGGGACCCACCGCAGCACTGAAAATCTGCACCGCTTGAAGTGTGCCGATTACCTTCCCTACTTTGTCCTGTGGACAGAGTTGTGTCACCAGAGAAATTGAGAATGTATTAAAGCCGCCGAAGATCCCAAGCAGGATACGAAGAACGAAAAGGTGATAAACGTTTTGCGCAAAGCCCGTGAGAAACCAGATCAAGAAAAGGGCCAGCGAAATCCGGATGGCCATGACTTTCAACCCATACCGGTCAGCCAGCCTGCCCCAGAAGGGTCCGATGAACGAGGCGAGGAGAGGGCTGACTCCCAAAACAATTCCAGCCCAGATGGCCACCTGCGACTGTGATGTGATGCCAAGCATCTGAATGTAAAGCGGCAGAAAGGGCATCACGAGCGTGAAACCTGCAAAAATGAGAGCGGCCGAAACCGTGACGGCGAATTGGTTGTGTTGCCACTGACTGGTTGGAAATCGGAGGAGAAGGGCGGGAGAAAATTGTTTCACATCGAGCGAGCTTATTTGAGTTTGGCCAAATCGGTTACTGAAAACTGCTTTAGAAGATCGGTGAGTTGCTCGGCCCAGTTGGCGCCTCCCTGAATCGTGGCCACCAGTTCATCCATCGATTGTTTGATCTGACTGTAGTTAATGAAATCTTTGTACTGGCGTATTACTTCCATGTCTTCCGGAACAAGCGGAGAGGCTCTTTCGTAAAGCGAAATGAGATTTTGCAAGCGCTCCAGGTCCTGCCGCAGCTTTTCTGCGCTGCCGCTGATCTGGTGCATCGAGGAATCCATCTCAGGCGCGATGCCCGTCGCAAATTGAACCAGAGGCAGAACCCTGACCAAATGGTCTGATTGGGCTTCCAGGGTCTGGAGCTTTTTCTGAAGACTCTCGGCCTGTTTGGTGACAGCGCTGAGTCGCGAGACCACCGAATTGTTTTCTTCTTGTGATTTTGCCAGTGCGGTTTCCAGCTCCAATTTCTGCCGTCCCAGATCGTCCAGGGATTTCTTGAACAGGTTTTCAGAACGTTGAATGCTCTCAACGAGATGGTTCAGCTCTTTCACTCGACCGGCAGTTCTTTCAAGCTGCTGGCTCGATTGGCTGTTCATCCCGGCAGCGATTTGCTGCAGCGGGAGCGATAGCGATCCTGCCAGCCGGATTGCGAGAAAAATTCCCACTCCGAGAATTCCCAGGCATAGCAGACCAATCTGGATACGCAGCTGCGAGATCGACAACGGCACTCGGCGACCGGAGATGCCCAGCACAACCGTGCCGATGCGAAGCTGCTCATAAAAGACGGGCCGAGCGATCGTGAGAAAAGGCTCTCCGGTGGAAGGCCATTTACTCGATTGCACAGAGTCCACTTCAGTCTTCTGGATCTCAGGCAACTGGGCCTCGATAACTGGAAGATTGTTCGCCTCAATGCCACTGTCTGCCAGACTCCGACCTTCTTTGTCCACGATAAGGACGAAGAGAATCTCGTTGGAGCGGATGAACCCCTTGGCGAGTTGATTTAAGGCCCCCTGGTCTTGAACAACAAGAGCTCCAATCGAGGACTTGTCCAAGGTCTCGGCCGCCAGTTTTCCGCGTTTGGTCAATTCTTCGTTCAAAAGATTCTGGACCTGCCAGGGAACCCAGAGGACAGTGGCGACCGAGAAGAGAAGGAAAAGGATCAGGACACAGGTCAAGAATTTGAAACGCAAGCTGTGGTTCCCTCCACATTGTCCAGGCTAAGCCGGTTGGATGCTTCGACGCCGGTTCAGGACCAGAATGAGAACAAAGTTGATGACGAAATGAGCCAGGATTACTGAAAACAGATTTCTGCGGAGTTCGGCGACGCTTCCGAGAAGGAAGCCCGCAAAAGTCGCATAGGCTGACCAAGGGAAAAAGATCTTGCGGGGAACGAAATGAGCCAGGCCAAAAAGCAGGCTGGTTGGAATCAAGCCCAGCACAGGCTGAATAGCCCCGCGAAAGAGCGTTTCCTCGACGAGGCCGCTCAAGAAAGCGACCAAAGCAATTTCCCAAATCTGAAGGGGCACGAGAACTTTACTGAATTCGTCTTCAATCAGTTGTGCCCAGAAGAAATTCTTGCTGGAAAAGACCGACAGACCGATCACGAATGCGGCAGCACTGAGTCCGATCAGCAAGTCCAGCAGCAGCCGTTCGGGGTCCATAGGAACAAAGAAGGTCCATCGCAGCCGGTTCTGAAAGTAGATCCAGGCAAGAGCTAGGGCCAAGAGCAGAGCGTAAAGTCTTAAGGCCGTGGAAATAATTCGCATGATTCGCCACTAGTCTAATGAGTCTACCGTGAATAGGCAAGAGCGTGATAGGAAACATGATGGGTAGGCCACGACGTGACGACCGATTCAAGGATTTCAGACCGCTCTGAGAAAGGGAACACTGGCGAAGGGGCAGTCCGCCGAACGCCCGGCCCAAACGATATTCACAAAATATTTGGTGCTTAGGTCCGATAATCCGCGTTGATATGGATGTATTCCTTGGTGAGATCACAAGTCCACAAGATCGCCGTTGATGAACCTGAATGGAGATTCATCACAATGCGAACGTCTCGCTGGCTCAGGATCTGTTTGGCATGACCTTCGTCGAAAGGAGTTCCCTGGCCCCTCCTGCAGACAGGCATTTCGCCGATCTTGATTTCGACACGATCTGGATCAAAAGGGACACCTGAATACCCGGCCGCACATAAGATGCGGCCCCAATTGGCATCTTCGCCCGCCAGTGCAGTCTTTACGAGGGGAGAGTTGGCGATGCTTCGCCCAATCTGGGCTGCGCTTTCCTCACTTTCAGCCCCCTCGACAACAATCTCAACGAATTTGCTTGCACCTTCACCATCACGCACAATCTGCTGGGCAAGACTCTGACAAACCTGAGTGAGTCCGTCCTGGAATTCCCGGAAGGACTCATCCTTGTGGTCAATGAGGGGTGCGCCGGAGGCTCCGTTAGCCATTGCCACGAGCGTATCGTTGGTCGAAGTATCCCCATCCACTGTGATCCGATTGTAGCTTTTCTCGCATGCTTTGCTCAGAGCCTCTTCGAGGAGAGTCTTTGTAATAAACGCATCAGTGAGAACAAAAGCTAGCGTAGTAGCCATGCGCGGGTGAATCATGCCGGCTCCCTTTGTCATTCCGGAGATGCGTACGGAAGACTTGCCAAAGTACTTGTCAGCCGTACAGACCTTTGGGACGGTGTCTGTGGTTAAAATCGACTTGGAAACTCCATCAATCCCTTGAACATTCATGTTTGCTTTTAACTCGCCAGACCTTCGCTCAATCCTTTCAAAAGGAAGCGGAACTCCTATCACCCCGGTAGAACACACCAGCACTTGTTCGGATCGAACGGCGAGAATCCTGCCAGCCAGATCCGCCATACTCTTGGCTACCGCCATTCCGTCTTCTCCTGTACAAGCATTGGCATTTCCGGAATTGACGATGATCGCTCGTATCTCGCCGCCGGATTCTTCCAAGTGTTTCTGGGAAAGCCTGACCGGGGCTGCTTTGACTGTGTTGGTCGTAAATCGGGCGGCGGCTATGGACGGCCGGACCGAATAGAGCAAACCCACGTCAAGCCGGCCCTCCTTCTTAATGCCGGCAGCGACTGCAGAAGCCAGATAACCTTGCGGGGCCTGAATTTGCGAAGTATCGACGTTCCAAGAGCCGGCTACTTCCGGTTGATTTTCGAGTGAGGATTGTGTTTTCAAAGGTCATTCTCCTGGTGAATCACTCCTTGAGAAAGGTAACAAGGATTTATGCTGTGGGCATGCTTTCCCGGCCGCCTCAAACCGAAAGTGGTCGATCGGCAAGTGACAAACGCTTTTCTGCTTCCTCGATGGCCTCGACCACGCGGGACCGTGCTGTTCCGCCCGTCACGGAACGAGACTGCAAGCTGCTTTCCACGGACAGAGCGGAAAAAACGTCCTCCTCGATCAGCGCGGA